>RCMY010003078.1_pt1 | contig 14913 bp, 14 predicted proteins | sample 2041341 | NCBI WGS metagenome assembly RCMY01 (sample SAMN09708234, study PRJNA481090) | Marine sediment metagenome, whole genome shotgun sequencing project.
GGGGCGTGGGTCACCATAATCAGGGTTGCACCATGTTTGTCGCGCAGATCAAACAGCATATCCATGATAGCAGCACCATTTGTGGCATCCAGATTACCGGTCGGCTCGTCCGCCAGTAAAATTTTCGGACGCGGCGCAGAGGCACGGGCAAGGGCTACACGTTGCTGTTCGCCGCCCGACATTTGATTGGGATAGTGATCCTTGCGTGCGCCCAAACCCACAGCGTCCAGTTCATCGGACGCGCGGCTGAACGCATCGTGAACACCCGCAAGCTCTAACGGGGTTGCGACATTTTCCAGAGCAGTCATTGTGGGAATAAGGTGGAAAGACTGGAACACGACCCCCATATGATCCCTACGGAAGTGGGCAAGTTGGTCTTCGTTCATCGTGCTTAACTTCTGACCGAGGGCGGTGATTGTGCCGGACCTGACCTGCTCTAACCCGCCCATCAACATAAGGAGCGACGATTTGCCTGATCCACTTGGCCCGAGTAACCCCAAGGTTTCGCCCTGCGTCACGTCAAGCGTGATATCGTGCAAGATATCGACTTTACCCGCGTTTCCATCAAGTGTGAGAGAGGCGTTTGACAATGACAGGACGGAATTGGACATGAAGCAGACCTTTGGTTTTGTGCGCTTTAATGGATATGGGGCATTGCGCGGAATGCGCAACCTATGCCTCGCAATTGGGGCGTTTTCGGGGGCTGCTTATGCTGAAACCGTAAAGATTGCCGCACTTGGTGACAGTTTGACCGCTGGCTACGGGTTGCCGCTCACTGACGGGTTTGTGCCGCAGCTGCAAGCTTGGTTGGACGTGCAGGGCGCAGACGTCGAGATTTTGAACGCAGGTGTGTCGGGGGATACCACCGCTGGTGGATTGTCGCGCACCGATTGGACGCTGACGCCTGATGTGGATGCGATGATTGTAGCGCTGGGTGGGAACGATTATTTGCGTGGACTTGATCCGGCGGTCAGTCGTGAGAATTTGCATGGTATTTTGGCCAGAGCGCGGGAAGTGGGGGTGGAAACGCTGTTGGTTGGGCTTGTGGCGGGTGGTAACTATGGCCCAGCCTATCAGACGCAGTTTAATGCAAATTACGTGGATTTGGCGGCAGAGTTTGATGTGCCGCTCTACCCTGACATTTTTGCAGGAATCTTGAGTGAGGCCACTTCGCAGGATAGTGTTGCTGATTATTTGCAGGCGGACGGTATTCACCCGAACGCTAAAGGGGTCGCAGCGAATGTTGCAGCGATCGGACCTGTGGTGCTCGCACTTATCAAAAGTGTGCAACCATAATGGTCAAAATGTAAGGGAGTGCCTTAAGGCGAAAGAAAAGGAGCGCCCGCGACGGCAGGCGCTCCAAGAATAACTTAGGCCAGAGCCAAGTTTACCGCCGATTCGCGACCATCACGGCCAGCTTCGATGTCGAAAGTAACCTTCTGGTCATCTTTCAGGCCTGTAAGGCCGGAACGCTCAACCGCGGAGATGTGAACGAAAACGTCCTTGGAACCGCCATCTGGAGCGATAAAGCCGAAGCCTTTAGTTGCGTTGAACCATTTTACTGTACCAGTAGCCATGGTGATAATCCTTTTTTTCAGTCTGTCCGCGGAGTGCGACAGCGCGGCTTAGTCAGTGCAATATCGAAGACTGTAGCCGAAAAGGAGAACAGTGGGTCGAGATAGAATAACGTTTGCTCCTCATAGTTGGAGCTTTTTTGACAAAATTGCAAGGGGGTATCCGCGGGGGGGCAAAACAAGCGAAAATTTGTGCTGCAGGTGTAACCCAACGGGTTAGCCGGATGGCGCCAATTAGTGGATCAGCCTAAAGCGAGACTGCGCCACCTTGGGAATTGATTCCGAACGCACCAATTGATCCTCTAAGGTGACTAATGCTGTCTGTCGAACCGCCTACTGAAATCATTTCTCTCATTTTTCTTACAGTCGTTGCAAGATACGCATGCGAACACGGCAAAATAAGTTCCGGTTTTCGAGATTTCTTGGGGGAAGGTAGTTTCGTAACTGGTTGACCTTTGTAGCGATGCGGCGCATGCCGATTCGCGTTACCGTCTAAGTGTAGGAGAAAACGATGAATATTGATGAGCTGCTGACCCGTTCGGGTGGTGTTTGTGAGATTTGTGGTGACACAACAGGCTTGACACGGGTGGAGGTTACACCAAACGATGATGCTATTTTTTGTGCGGTTTGTGCGGGAGATGCGCCTGCTGTTGGTGGGCATTGGCGTGCGCTTGAGGGGGCTGCGTGGTCGGTTGAGCCAGCAGTCAAGATCGCCGTTTGGCGCAAGTTGGGTGAGATTGGCGAGGCGTGGGCAACTGAGGCGCGGGCTGGTATGATGCTGGAGTCCGATGTTTTTGGCCGTGCGCAGGATGTGGCTTTGGTGCACCGTGATGCATATGGAGCGGTTTTGGCGGCGGGTGATACCGTTGTTTTGATCAAGGACTTGCCTGTGAAAGGTGCGGGATTTACCGCCAAACGCGGAACAGCGGTGCGCAGTATTTCGCTGGTGAGTGACAATGTGGGCCATATTGAGGGCCGCGTTGAAGGCCAGCGTATTGTGATTCTCACCGAGTTTGTGAAGCGTAAATAACTTAACTCGGGAATACTTTTGCCATTTCCGAGTTGAACCGTGCCCATGTCATTGTGGCGCGGTTGCCTGCGTGACCATGGTAATGTGAGCGTCCTGTGGAGTTGGGAAGCCCGGCCCAAATTTTCGCCAAGTTATTCATAAACGCAGTCCTGCTCAGGTCCCCACGGCTTGCTGCGGCGAGTCCTGCTTCTGCGAGGAGCACGTCTGCTAACCGGTCTTGTGTGAGGCTATTGAATTGCTCGTTTGGTGAGAGGTTTAGTTTTTTGACAAGCCTGCGCAGGGTGGTCGGGATAAACTGATAGCGTCCAATAGCGTGAGGTTGTCCGGGGGTCGCGTCAATCCAACGGTAGATTTCCGCGATTGTCATTTGTGTCGGAGGCTTTCCTGGTGGCCTGCGCGCTCCGTGTTGCACGGCATCATAGCCTTTTCGACCTGCCTCTGCCTGACTGATGATATATCTGATGTGGCTAGCCGCCGAGTTTGGTTGCGGCATGGACGCGGGGGTGAATTGTTCTAGTCTTTGCCGTGTTCGGGCGGGGCGCGCAGGGTGGGGCGCAAACAGACCAAGCCCGCCTTTCCCTGAAAAAAGGCTTCCTACGTGCATTGTCACATCGGGGGCGGTTGCAATTGTGGGTTTTTTCATCAACGAGGACCGATTGCCGCGCAACGCATCACCACCAAGCAACGAACCAAGTTCGGCGTGCAGCGGGAGTGGACTGGAGATGTAAAGGCTGGCCAAAAGGAGAACGATATATCGCAACTGAACCTCAATTTTCATTATAGTTGCTGTGACATTCAATGATAATTGTTGATAAATTGTTGCTGGTGGCGCAATTGCTGTGCGTTCCTGCCTGAAATAGACAAAGGTGGGAGAATAGGGGCGGCTTTCCCCTGCATCCTTTGATGTGATCGCAGTAGGGTCGGACCTGATATGATAAACTGGGGAATACAGATGTTCAAATTTATTAAGTCGCGCCTTGCAGGCGTAACGGCCACGTTAGAGACGCAGCGTCAGACCATTGAGCGTGCATTGGCCGAAGTGAATGAGGTGGTGGGCCTGATGGCGGACAAGCCGAAGGTCACGATTGACCCTGCGACAGGGTCGGTGACGCTGGAACTGCCTGATCAGATGCCCGATGAGGCGCTGGCATTGCCTGCCCCTAAGGCTGTTGCAGAGGGTGCGCCTGTTGAGGAAGAGCCTGAGGCCGCGGAGCCTGAGGTGGGCGAAAAAGAGGTTTAGGCATGAAAAGGGGCGACCAAATGTGGCCGCCCCATCTGAATAATTAGCGCACGAATTTCTTGTGCTTCATCCGCTTTGGTTCCATCGCATCGGCTCCAAGGCGGCGTTTCTTGTCTTCTTCATAGTCCTCAAAGTTGCCCTCAAACCATTCCACATGTGCGTCGCCCTCGAATGCGAGGATGTGTGTACAGATCCGGTCGAGGAAGAAACGGTCGTGGGAGATAACTACCGCGCAGCCTGCGAAGGACATCAGCGCGTCCTCAAGTGCGCGCAGCGTTTCCACGTCTAGGTCGTTTGTTGGCTCGTCGAGGAGCAGCACGTTGCCGCCTGATTTCAACAGTTTTGCCATGTGCACGCGGTTGCGTTCACCGCCTGAGAGCAGACCGACCTTTTTCTGCTGGTCACCGCCTTTGAAGTTGAATGCTGAGCAGTAAGCACGGGAGTTCATCGAGGCATCGCCCAGCATGATGATTTCGGCACCGCCTGTGATTTCTTCCCAAACGGTCGCATCAGGCGTGAGTGCATCCCGCGACTGATCCACGTAGGACAATTTCACGGTGTCGCCGAATGTGACGGTGCCCTCGTCGGGTTGTGTTTGGCCTGTAAGCATCGAGAATAGCGTGGATTTACCAGCGCCGTTTGGTCCGATTACGCCGACAATGCCGCCCGGTGGCAGGTCAAACGACAGACCCTCGATCAGGAGCTTGTCGCCCATGGCTTTCTTGAGGTTTTCGACTTCGATAACTTTGTTGCCAAGGCGCGGACCGTTCGGGATAATGATCTGGGCGCGGCCCATTTTCTCGCGCTCGGACTGGTTGGCAAGGTCGTTGTATGCGCTGATACGGGCCTTTGATTTGGCTTGGCGCGCTTTGGCACCTTGGCGCATCCAGTCAAGTTCGCGCTCAAGTGTGCGCTGCTTGGATTTGTCTTCTTTGGCTTCTTTTGCAAGGCGCTTGGCCTTGGCTTCCAACCAACTGGAATAGTTGCCCTCATGCGGGATGCCTGACCCACGGTCGAGTTCCAAAATCCAGCCTGTGATCGCGTCGAGAAAATAACGGTCGTGGGTAACGATCAGAATTGTACCTTTGTAATCAACGAGGTGCTGTTGCAGCCAAGCGATTGTTTCAGCGTCAAGATGGTTGGTCGGTTCGTCAAGCAGAAGCATGTCGGGCGCTTCAAGCAGCAATTTGCACAGGGCCACGCGGCGTTTTTCACCGCCTGAAAGTGTTGTCACATCGGCGTCGTCAGCGGGGCAGCGCAGGGCTTCCATAGAAACGTCGATCTGGCTGTCGAGATCCCACAGGTTTGCCGCGTCAATCTCGTCTTGCAGTGCTGCCATCTCATCTGCGGTCTCGTCGGAGTAGTTCATCGCAAGTTCATTGTAGCGGTCAAGGATCGCTTTCTTATCGGCCACGCCTAGCATCACGTTTTGGCGCACGTTGAGTGTCTCATCCAAGTGCGGCTCTTGTGGCAGATAACCTACGCGCGCGCCCTCGGCCGCCCACGCTTCACCAACGAAATCTTTGTCTTGGCCCGCCATGATGCGCATCAAGGTTGACTTACCCGTGCCGTTCACGCCGACCACACCGATTTTTACACCGGGAAGAAAGTTCAGCCTGATGTTTTCAAACACCTTTTTACCGCCTGGGTAGGTTTTGGACACACCGTCCATGAAATAGACGAATTGATTGCTGGCCATTTTGTGACACTCCGCTCGAATTTAGGAATTTGCCCCTAGATAACGAGGGATGCGGTCTGGGGCAATCACCGAAAGGTTTTGGTTTGACAGGTCATGTGGGGTCTGATTGGCTTTGGTAAAATATTCAGGAGATTGCCATGACATATGTGCCCGCCGCTGACCGATACGAGAAAATGGTTTACCGCCGTTGTGGTAAATCGGGGGTCAAGTTGCCTGCGGTATCATTGGGGCTTTGGCACAACTTTGGCCATGATACGCCGCATGACACTAAGGTTGATATTTGCCGCACGGCGTTTGATCATGGCATCACGCATTTTGATCTGGCCAACAACTATGGCCCGCCTGCGGGGGCGGCGGAACATGCATTTGGGTCGATCTTGGCGAGTGATTTCAAGAACCACCGCGACGAGTTGATGATCAGTTCCAAGGCGGGGTATGAGATGTGGGATGGCCCTTACGGCGAGTGGGGCAGCCGCAAGTATCTGGTGTCGTCTTGTGATCAATCGCTCAAGCGTATGGGTCTGGATTACGTCGATATATTCTATTCGCACCGCTTTGATCCTGACACGCCATTAGAGGAAACGATGGGTGCTCTGGATTATATCGTGCGCTCTGGGCGGGCGCTTTATGCGGGGATTTCGTCTTATAATGCCGAGCGCACGCGGGAGGCAGTGGCGATCTTGAAGGATCTTGGCACGCCCTGTTTGATCCATCAGCCGAGTTACAACATGTTGAACCGCTGGGTTGAGCGTGACGGCTTGAAAGATACTTTAAACGAACTTGGCGTCGGCTCGATTGCGTTCACGCCGCTGGCGCAGGGAATGCTGACCAAGAAATATCTGGGCGGGATTCCGGAAGGATCGCGGGCGTCGCAGGGCAAGTCGTTGTTCCCGTCAATGATTTCGGACCATGCGATCAAGAACATCAAGAAGCTGAACGAGATTGCCGAAAGTCGCGGTCAGACATTGGCGCAGATGGCAATTGCCTGGGTGCTGCGGGGTGGCGGAATTACCACAGCGCTGATCGGGGCGTCAAAGCCGTCACAGGTTATCGATTGTGCGGGTGCTGTTGGTAATCTGGCGTTCACGTCGGACGAGTTGGCGCTGATTGATACCTATGCCAATGAGGAAGAGATCAACCTTTGGGCAACGTCGTCGGAAACGACGAACTGATGTGAGGCGATGACATCCTGCTTTGCTTTCCGTGATAATGTTGCGTAAGTCTGCGGTATCGCGTGACGAGGGGCGGCTTGGTGCAAGGTGATCCAGTAGCAGGGGCAGGGCAGGTTGTTGGTCTATTGGGCGGGTCATTTGATCCTGCCCATGAGGGCCATGTGCATATCACAAAAGCAGCGATGACGCGGTTTGGACTTGATCGTGTCTGGTGGTTGGTAAGCCCCGGTAACCCGTTAAAAGAAAAGGGCCCTGCGCCATTGTTACAGCGGTTGGCTCGTGCCCGTCTTGTGATGCAAGATGCCCGTGTCGAGGTCACGGATATCGAGGCGCGTCTGGGCACACGTTATACGGCGCAGACAATCGCAAAGTTGCGGCAAAGATATCCTGATGTGCATTTTGTCTGGCTGATGGGGGCCGATAATCTGGCGCAATTCCATCTGTGGCAAGACTGGCGTTGGATCATGGAGACGGTGCCGGTTGGTGTTTTGGCGCGCCCCAAAGACCGGATCTCTGCGCGCTTTTCCAAGGCTGCGTTTATCTACCGCAAAGCGATGTTGAATGGCCGTGCATCGCGTAGTTTAGGACGCAAAACGGCACCTGCGTGGTGTTTTATAAATTTACCAATGTCGGACCAATCTTCGAGCGCGATCCGTTCGCGGGGGGATTGGGTGGCTGGTCGCGAGGAGACCTTATGAGCTTACGTTATTCCCGACGGGCCATTTTAGCGGGGCTCATGAGCACTGCTGCGACGGTTGCCATCGCAGATGCGCCACTGACGTCGTTGCGGCCCGTGATGAGACCGCTTGAAGCGGGTTCAATCACCCCTGAAATGCGACAAAGCCTCGCGCAGGTGGTCGCTACGTCAGGTATTTCCGGCCAGGTTGGCATTGTGGTTGCAGATGCGGTGACCGGTGCCGTCCTTGATCAACATGAGGCAGATACGCCGCAACCGCCTGCAAGTGTCGCTAAGTCGGTGACAGCGCTTTATGCGCTTGAGACGTTGGGGGCAGATTTTCAATGGAAAACGCGTGTTCTTGCGGATGGTCCAATTTTGGACGGAATTTTAGACGGTAATTTGATATTGGCGGGGGGTGGAAACCCCAATTTAGTGACTGACGATTTGGCCGCACTGGCACAATTGGTGGCTGAAACCGGTCTGCATGAAGTACGCGGTGCGTTTCAGGTTTATGATAATGAGTTGCCGAACCTCGATGAAATTGATGAGACGCAGTTGGATTACCTTAGCTATAATCCAGCATTGTCTGGGCTGAACCTGAATTTTAACCGTGTGCATTTTGAGTGGAAGCGGCAGGGTATCAATTACGCGGTAACGATGGATGCGCGCAGCGAATTGTATCGCCCCGACGTGAACATGGCGCGCATGCAGGTCGTCGACCGTGGTGCGCCAGTTTACACTTACCGTGATGGCGGTGATTTTGATCAGTGGACAGTTGCGCGCGGTGCGTTGGGTGATGGCGGATCGCGGTGGTTACCTGTGCGCTATCCTGCGCTTTATGCGGGCGAGGTATTCGCGACTTTTATGCGCAGTCATGGTGTCGTGTTAAAGGCGCCAATCGAGGTGACCGAATTTTCAGACGTGGCTATTTTGGCGGAGCATAACAGTGCTGATCTGCGTGACGTGATGCGCGATATGTTGAAGTATTCGACGAACCTGACGGCTGAGGCAGCGGGCTTGGCGGCGACGAAAGAACGCACGGGGCAGACGCGTGGTTTGAGGACCTCGGCGTTGGGCATGACGCGCTGGGCGCATGCCCGGGCAGGGATTGCGCCCATATTTGCGGATCATTCAGGGCTGGGGGATGCGTCGCGCATCACGGCTGCGGATATGGTTGCGTTTTTAACGGCGGATGGTGCGCAGACGCAGCTTAATCCGATCATGAAGACTATCGTGATGACCGATGAGGACAAAAAGCGGATCGCCAACCACCCGGCAGTGGTGCAGGCGAAAACGGGTACGCTGAATTTTGTGTCGGCATTGGCAGGATACATTCGCACGCAAAGCGGGCGCGAGTTGGCGTTTGCGATTTTTGCCGCCGATTTAGAGGCACGCGAGCGTGGCAAGATTGCGGGTGACGAGCGGCCGGCTGGATCGATTACGTTCAACACGCAGGCCAGGCGATTGCAGCAGGTTTTGTTGCAACGCTGGGCCGCGCTAAACGATGTGGCCGATTAGAGCGTCATGTGCCGCGCGCGCGATCCGCGTTCAATAGCGGCGGCGTTAAGCCGATCGATGTTCAACTCGTAGCGAATCTCTTCGAGCATGCGGGCTTCTGCGCCCTCAATTGTCCCGTCGGCCGCTGCTACGTCACAAGAAAGGGCGTAGGCTGTTTCAAACAAGCGCGCGTCGAGGGCATCGCGGATTAGACCAAAAAGGGCTTCTAAACCGTCTTCTTGCTCCAAGAGTTCAAACACCATTTTAGAGACGCGCGGCATCCGGTCAGCATCATAGTTGGCGAAAACCGGTAGGTGGTTGATTGTGTTAGAGATTTTCACCAGCTCGGCGGTCCGGATATTTTCGTCCGAGGCAGAAACCGCGACCATAAGGGCCACAAGCGCGTCTTGTCCGGTCATCGGGGCATCTGGTGTCATGTCAACATTCCTTTTCATTCCCCTACCGATTTATTGACGACCAGCCCCCTGCGCAATAGGGAGAGCGCGGGTGGTTGCCATTGGGGCGCCGTTTAACTGTTGAGAGATATCATGACCAATTTGCGTGACGCTGCGATGAATTCCAAGGCTTGGCCCTTTGAAGAAGCCCGCCGTCTGCTCAAACGGTATGAAAAGAAGGCTCCCGAGAAGGGATATGTGCTGTTTGAGACAGGATATGGCCCATCTGGTTTGCCGCACATCGGCACCTTTGGCGAAGTGAGCCGCACAACAATGGTGCGCCGCGCGTTCGAGATAATTTCTGACATTCCGACGAAGCTGCTGTGTTTTTCGGATGATATGGACGGGATGCGCAAGATTCCGGGCAATGTGCCTGATCCTGAGGCGTTGAAGCCATTTATGCAGCAGCCGTTGACATCGGTTCCTGATCCGTTTGGCACTCATGACAGCTTTGGCGACCACATGAATGCCAAGTTGAATTCGTTCTTGGACACGTTTGGCTTTGAGTATGAGTTTGCGAGTTCCACCGCTTATTACAAAGCGGGCAAAATGGATGATATCTTGCTGCGCTGTGCTGAACGCTACGATGACATCATGGCGATTATGTTGAAATCCTTGCGTGAAGAGCGCCGCGAGACCTATTCGATTTTCTTGCCGTTAAGCCCGACCACGGGGCAGGTGCTTTATGTGCCAATGAAGTCTGTGACCAAGGACGGCATGATCACGTTTGACGATGTGGATGGCACCGAAGTGACCATGTCTGTGACAGGCGGCAATTGTAAGTTGCAGTGGAAGCCTGACTTTGGTGCGCGTTGGGCCGCGTTGGACGTAGATTTTGAAATGTATGGCAAGGACCATGCGACCAACACACCGATCTACGATGGGATTTGCCGCGTTTTGGGGGGCCGCGCGCCGGAGCATTTCACGTATGAGTTGTTTTTGGATGCTGATGGTCACAAGATTTCCAAGACATCCGGCAATGGTCTGACGATTGATGAGTGGCTTACCTATGCCTCGACGGAATCGCTGTCCTATTTCATGTATTTGAAGCCTAAGACTGCCAAGCGGATGCATTTTGACGTGATTCCAAAGGCGGTTGATGAGTATCACCAGCAGCTGCGCGCTTATGCGACCCAAGACGATGCGGGGCGTTTGAACAACCCCGTGTTCCACATCCACGGCCATAACGTGCCTGTCTCGGATATGGTTGTGCCCTTTGCGATGTTGTTGAACCTTGCTTCCGTGTCAGGGGCCAAGGACAAAGATGCGCTCTGGGGCTTTATTCAGCGGTATGCGCCAGAGGCGTCGGCGACCACGAACCCGCAGATGGATCAGGCAGCCGAATTCGCGGTGCGGTATTACAACGACTTTGTGAAGCCCGCTAAAGTGTTCCGCGCCCCGTCAGATCAAGAGCGCAAAGCGATGGAAGACCTCGCATTGCGGTTAAAAGTCTGGGGCGGTGGTTTGGACGCAGAAGAGTTGCAGTCAATGGTGTTTGCGGTGGGCAAGGATCACGCATTTGATCCGCTGCGCGACTGGTTCACCGCCCTTTACGAGGTGTTGCTCGGTGCCAGCCAAGGGCCGCGTTTTGGCGGGTTTATCGCCCTTTACGGGGTGCAAGAGACTGTAGCGCTGATCGAGGCACAACTGGCGGCCTGATTTTTATTGAAACTTTTTGGTGCCTTCGTGCGTATCTAGCATAAGCTGAGTTGGAGGCTCCAATGAAATTGATTTACGCGATCATTCTGACAATCGGGCTAACTGGGGGCGCGGCACAGGCGGACCCGTTAGAAGATGTGATCACCAGCCAGCTTGATGCATTTAACGCGCGCGATGCGGATAAAGCGTTCTCATTTGCCAGTCCGATGATCCAGCGGCTCTTTGGCACGCCTGAAAATTTCGGCACAATGGTCGCGCGCGGCTATCCGATGGTTTGGGACAATGACTTTGTGCGCTTCCTTGATCGCCGCAACGCGGCGGGCAGTGTCTATCAGCGTCTGTTGATGAGCGATGCCAATGGTATTCCCTACATTCTGGAATACAAAATGATCCCTGCGGGTACAGGCTGGCAGATCGACGGAGTTGATATTTTACCTGCCCCGCAAGCGGGCGCATAGTCACTTGCACACCCCACCGTCACGGTGCGGTCAGATCAGATTTACGCTTGAAGGATACCCCTAAGTCAGAGGCTCCGGCAGATTTCCGGACCACTTTGCACAGGTTTCTGGAAAGGGTTATTCATGAATAAAGCGATTACTGATGGGGTCGTCTTTGCGCCACTCCCGTTCTCTTCTGGGTTAGGCGTATGGTCGAGCGGCAATGGCACGCCCGGCTCTGACAGCTACGCGGTCAGCGGCACTGGCGTGTTCGTTTCGGCAGATCAAGATTTTGCAGGCTGTTTGGAGGTGTTGAAATCCTCCACCGTGGCCAAAGTCCGTTATATGGGCGAGACGCCGATTTTAAAGGGCTGTTACCTGCAAGTGCGTGCCAAGGTAAAGGCCGTGGCAGGCCCTTTGCCGTCAGTGCGTATCGCGGGTTGGGCTGGTTTGGCGGGCGGGTCTCATGCATCTGGCGTGATCAAAGTTGGGCCAAGCACACAGTTAACCACCTACGGCGAGGTCGTTGAAGTGATGGCGATTATTGCTACGGGTGACCGAACCGGCGTTGATATGGTCTGGGACGGCGTGACTTATGGACACTTTGGTATTGATCTGACAGGGGCAAGCGGCGGGTTGGTCCGTGTCGATGATATTGTAATTGAGGATGTCACAAGTGTGTTTGTGCGCGATATCATGTCAGTCGTTGACGTGCGGGACTATGGCGCGAAGGGCAACGGATCCACCGACGATAGTGCTGCGTTTGAAGCAGCTGATGCTGCGGCAAATGGGCGGACCGTTCTGGTCTCGCAAGGGATTTTCCGGCTGGCCCAGGATGTGACGATGGAAAGCAAGGTAAAGTTCGAGGGTACGATCACACAGCCTGCAGATAAGCGTTTTATCCTGCAAAAAGAGTTCAACTTTGAGAGCTACTTGAACGCATTTGGCAACGAGACAACGGCGTTCAAAAAGGCATTTCAGGCGCTGTTGAACTTTGCTGATCACGAGTCGTTGGACCTTTGTGGTCGCCGTATTTCGCTCTCCGAACCTATGGATATGCAGGCCGCCGACCCGACGCGCACCAGTTATGCGACGCGGCGTGTCATTCGGAATGGTCAGTTTCAGGCGGAGACTTCGTCGAACTGGGACACAACAAGCGTCATTTCACAAGGGACCTATTCAACCTCGAACCCGACGCGGCTGTCGAATGTGGTGAACGTGGCAAACGTGCCCGTTGGTGCCTTGGTCACCGGTGCCGGTGTCGGGCGTGAAATCTATGTCAGTGGTCGCAACATCGGCGCAAAGATAGTCTACCTCAGTGCACCGCTCTATGATGCGGCTGGCACGCAAAACTTTACTTTCAAGCGGTTCAAATACCTGTTGGACTTTAGCGGGTTTGAAAGCCTCAGCCAGTTTGTGCTGGATGATATTGAATTCCAAGGTAACGGTTTTGCTAGCGGCGTGATGCTTGCGTCGAGCGGTATCACATTCCATGTGCGTGATTGCTTTTTCACCAAACCCAAGGATCGTGGGCTGACCTCAATCGGCACGGGTTGCCAAGGCATGATGATTGATCGCTGCCAGTTCAATTCCAACGAAACAGCACTCAATGTTCAAAGTCGCAGTACAATTGCGATGAACACCAATGCGAACGACGTAAAGATTCGCGATAACCGGATTATGATGTTCCGTCACTTTGCAGTCCTTGGCGGTGGGCAGTCGCTGATCACGGGCAACCATTGGTTTCAAGGGGACACCCAGCAAAATGGCGTGCGGACTGGTGGGATTGTGATCACCTCGCCGAACCCCGCGACGTCGATTAACAGCAACTATATCGATAACAACTTTATCGAATGGACCAACGAGCACAGTGCCGAGCCTGCTTTGGGCAATCAGTTCTCGTTTGGTGGTGTGACAATTGCGAACAACATTTTCTTTGCGTCCAATGTGGCGAGTTCGTTTAAGTTTATCGTGATCAAACCCTACGGCGTTGGGCACTTCATTCACGGGTTTTCGGTGATGGGGAACGTGTTTCGCGCAATTAACGGCTTTATTGATCGGGTTGAAAAAGTTGATACGACGTTTTCAGATTTGGAATTCTCGCGCATGCGCGTTGTGAATTTCAGCGGCAATACATTCCACGGTGTGACGGAAGAAGTCTTTAACCCCGCATCGCTGGAGCATGATCAGGCCACCGCTGCGTCGACGTGGACAGCGAACACATCGCCAAATCTGCCGTTTGAGGGGCGCGCGCGCTATGTCGAGTCTGTGACGGTCGACGGTGATCTTCGCAACACAAGCAACGGTCAAGAGTATCTTGCGCCGTCTGTGGCGACGGGCCAAGGTACAGGGCAACGTTATCTGAAGTTCAACTGGGCGACGTCGGTGAAGGGCAAAGTGCGCTACATCGTGCGCATGGACAATCCGTTATAGCGTCACAGATTTAGTGATTTAAAAAGGGGCGCATTGTCGCCCCTTTTTGTTTGCGCGGTTCCGTCTATGCTTTGGGTATGACGATTCTTGTGAACATCTTGGTGGCGGTTCTTGCGATTGTTTCCGCAGTTCATGCCCTTTGGGGCACTGGGTTCTGGTTCCCGATCCGCGATGAGGAGCGCCTTGTGCGTTGCGTTGTTGGTGCGGCGGGGGCGACGCGCATGCCTGGGCCGATCCCATGTGCGTTGGTTTCTGCGGCACTCATCGTTGTGATTTTTGCACTGCGGGCCTCTCCAAACGGTCTGCGCGACTTTGTTTTATGGGGCAGCGCTATGGCCTTCGTGGCGCGTGGCTGCCTTGCATGGATCCCAATGTGGCGCAAAATGACGCCCGAAGAACCCTTTGCAACGCTGGATCGTTGGGTTTATGGGCCTGGGTGTTTGGCCTTGGGCATCGGCATTCTTATCGTCGTGACGCGTTAGAACTTCATCCAGGTCTCGATTTTTAGGGCGGAGCCGCGGTCGCCAGTGAGGGCATGCACCGCACCAAGATGCACCTTCACGCGGTCATTAAAACTATAGATCACCGAAGGCGCAAGTTTGGCATAGTAATCATTTGTGAACCCTTGACCCGTTTGAAGTTGTAACGAGGCCATCCATTTTTCGCCCCATTGATGTCCCCAAGTCATGTCGATCTTGGGGCGAAACAAGCGTTCTCTTGTCCCGTAAGTGGCGGTGGCGTCAACGGAAAGCCAGCCCGCGTCAAGTCCGCGTCCCCAGGATAGCCCACCGCGCAGTAGGGTCTCTGTGGGGTGGAACGCATCGGCGCGCGCGCCAAATGCGAGGCTGGCTGCGAATTTATCGCGCGCCGCAAGATCGCCGATTGGGAAGCTTGCAAAAAAGAACATCGTGCCGATTCGCCCTGCATCTGCGGTATGCAGATCAAGGCCCAATGTGACGCGATCGGTCATGCCATATTCGGCATAAAACGTCGGGTCGTAATGCACCGGCAGTTTCGCGCCTTGTTCATGATCAGGTA
>RCMY010005964.1_pt1 | contig 14912 bp, 16 predicted proteins | sample 2041341 | NCBI WGS metagenome assembly RCMY01 (sample SAMN09708234, study PRJNA481090) | Marine sediment metagenome, whole genome shotgun sequencing project.
TTTCGCATGCAGATATTCGATGGCGACAGCCAGAGGATCGGCACCATCACCAAGGGTTACGCCAAGGTGCGCAGTACCGATCCGAAAATCGCTCATCCCGACAACCCGGCGTTGCTTCGGCAATTGTCGAGCGCGGAACACGCGCGCGTAAAACAGATACCGCAGCATCTTGCGGCTGGGCTGAGCGAGACGCTCGCGCACGAGCTGCTCGGCCAGTCGGTCATTCATGGCGCCCTGGTGGCCATCGGCGAGCACATTGCTCGCGCGCTGGTTTCATGGGCGGCATCCACCGCTCGATCGGCAAGCTAAGCGATCGGACCTTGCGCTCTTCGCTATTGAACGATTGCCGCTCGCTGCCCGCAGGGCAGGGGGCGGCACCCCTTATCTCAAAACCTGATCACATTTTTTTGGAGGATTCACCATGCTGAAAACACTAAAGGCGACGCGCGTCGTTGCCACGCGGGTCGCTGATGATGAGCGTATGTCATTTCCTTCCCAAGTTCTTTGGGCCGGCTCTGATGATGCACGGGGAGGCCCGAGTGTTCGATACGATGCGTCGCCTGTCGCCGAAATACAGTGGTGGCCTGTGGCACTTCTACACCTTGTCCAACGGCGGTTACTACATGGCGCCGAACACTGAAGCACCAATGCACCTGTCGGTCAGTGGCAACTGGTTCGAAGGCGAAATGTCCGCTGACGCGGCCGGCATCGTCGTCACTTTATTCGCACTCAGTGCGCTCTCAATCGAAACGTACATCGAGCGTATCGGTGATCTGTTTCATCTGCTGCGTGATTACGCGGCCGATCATCCCGAGGCGCGATTGATCCTGGCGGCGATCGACTGACTCACGTTGCTATCGCCGCGACGAACACCCCTGCTGGCCTCTGGCCGGTGGGGGTCTTGTTCCATCGGCCAGCAGTGCAGGCGGCCGATCTTGCGCTCCTTGTTTTTGTATCTGCCGCTGTCCCGTCGCCATTGACCGGCAGCGGGACAGCACAAATTATCAATACCAATCAGGAGTCCGTCATGACAGATAACAAGCAACGCATCATGGAAAAGGTGCGCAAGTGCTTCGCCCTGAGCGAATCGAGCAATCCGAACGAAGCGGCCCGCGCGCTGGCCCAGGCGCAGGCCTTGATGAAGAAGTACGACATCGAGGCAAGCGATCTGGATCTGCTCGATATCGTAAGGTTCAAGCTCGACGAGCGTTCGCAGAACGCTGCCAAGATCGCATCCTATGAAGCTGTCTTGCTCACATCAGTGGCCACGGCTTTCTCGTGTGAGGTCATTGTCGTCTATCCACCTGTCGGTCAGCGGCGCGGTCAAAAAGCCGGGTTCGTTTTCCTCGGGCGTGGGCATCACGCTCAGATCGCCGGCTATTGCGCCGACGTTCTGCTACGGCAACTGCGCAGCTCGATGAGCGCCCATGTCGCCGCACTGAGGGCGGAGGCACGCACGGAAGGCTGGACGTTGTCGCGCAAAGAGGGCAACTCGGCGCGCTACGCCTACGCTGCGGCGTGGGTGCAGCAAGTACATGAAAAGGTGCAAGCGTTTGGCGCCGCGCCGGTAGACACCGCCGTATCGCGGGCCTTGATGGAGGCCACAGGTGGTCGCAAGTCGGGTTGCCGAAAGCCAAACATCTCGTGCGGTGACGCCGAGAGCTGGCGGGCAGGGCAGGCCGATGGGGCAAATGTCGACCTGCATCGGCCCGTAAATGGGGCAGAGACGCCGACGCGACTGTTGGCAGATCGGTCCGAGTAATCGCAGCAACAACCCACGAGGGGTCTTCGGCCCCTCGTGGGCCGAGGCTCCTTTTGAATCGGTTCGAAAAGGAGTTGAAAATGACAAAACCTTATTTCAAGGAAATCGTAATCAAGGTGGAACCGTCCTACGTACCGGAGGACGGCGATGCCTTCGATGCGGTTGTGTGCGCACTCGATCATTTCGAGATTCCGGCCTGCGTGGTCGAACGTGATCCCGGTGTGAAGGCGCGCATCGTCATCGGTCTGGAAGACGGGCTTGTCTCGAGTGTTACGGCCAACGTGCCGCTCGATTACGTGGTCTATGACTATGACACCGAGGGGTGCAGCGAGGACGAGCTGGCCACGCGACCCGCGATCGATGCTGGCGAGGTTCAGGTCTATGCGGCCGGCTATTACGCTGCGGCCGTGGACTCAGCCAAAATTGCGGAGATTTTTGAGGTCGTTTCTACGGAAGCGGGAAAGAGCGGCGCTTGCGATGATTGCGGTGCCGAAGTCGAAAGCGTTATCGGTTGTCCCGATGGCGCGGAGCTTTGCCGGTCGTGTTTTGAGGCCGGCGGGCACTGAGCTGTAACGCAATGTCCGGCACTCCTTTGGAGGCCGGGCATTGTTTATGATGATTGTCGGTATCGATGGGCGCAGGCGGACTCTACCGAAAACTCCTTGCCACGTGAGACAAGCTACCAATAAACGTAGACCCAACACTCGTGTCACCCGCCGCCATCTCGATCAAGACAACACCAGCACACACCACGCAATGCATTGGAACAAGGCACAGCGGGCGCCTCGCCTTCCGCGGTGGATGTTCGAGGCGATGCTATGATTAGGCACAAGTGCCGCACAGCTAGCTAACGGACGATATGGATAATCAGGCGAGATTTCGAGGTTTGTGCAATGGCGGTGACATCACGCAGGACGAAGCTGCGCGGCTGATCGCAGAGCAAACGATGCGCCCATGCTCGGTGAGGGCTGTTCGCGCGTGGCTGGCCGATCCAGCCAAGCCGAGCGCGCGCCCCTGCCCGGATTGGGCAATTACGGCGCTGGAAACGAAGCTGAAAGCCTTGAGGAGACTTGCTTGACATATAGGCACATGTGCCTATACTGCTTCCATGGCACCGTCATCTACGTGGAGGATGCAATGGCGCAGTATCGCGTAACGATGCACAGCAAGCCCGGTATGTGGGCGGGCTACGACGGGCATGTAGATGTATTCGCCGATGAGGATGATGAGGCCGTCGATAAAGCCCTGAACAAGTTGAAGCGCACCAGCTTTCCGGATCGGGGGCGTAGCGACTGGATAATCGATGACATCGCCAGGGTTGGCGACTAGCGTTTGGGAGTACAGATCAAAATGGAATCAAAATCTCCATTCGTTGTTCATCGCGCGAAAATCATTGGTGATTACGGTACTGCCGAGTGGCTGCGCAGTGTTGTTCTGGCGATGTGGAATGGCTCGGCCCACAAAGTCGGTCTGAGCAAGCTCGTGAGCCTTGATGACGAGCATTTTCGCGCGTTCATGGAAATGCTCGAGAGCTACCGTAGGCATGGCGAAAACGATCCTGCATTCCTGGCGATAGCCGACGAATGTCGTGAGCTTGAGTGCGATGAGGAGACGAACCGTGAGTGAGGCCGGCAACTAGGCGATCCCACCATCTACGGTGGGCTTCGATGTATGCCCTTCGATTTCTGGATGCCAGAAGTTCGGTATCGAGATGGGCGAATCGTACATCTTGTCAGCCGCACCCCTAACGTACCGTGGAGATGCGCCGCGCGAACTCGAAACAGCAGAGGATTTTGTATCGTGGATAACGAACGACGTCGATGTTGCAATCGAGAAGGTGTCAGAGCGCGCATTGCTTGAAGCGCAGGCGGAGAAATCGTGGCGCTTCGTTAACACGCAAGACTAGCCAGGAAAAGACTTGAAAATGAGCCAACACCCGAATATTGAAGCTATCAAGGCGCTCGACGGCAAGATTTTCGCAATGCTCTCACCAGACGAAGAGGCAACGCTGAGTTTCTACCGGCGCCGAGGCCGCAAGTATGGCGTATTGGTATCGATCATCAACGAGGCCGATCCCGACGAGTTGGCAAAGTCGCAGGCGCGGGGGGAGGCCGACCAGATCCTTAAGAACGCTAATAGCCGCGTTCGAATAAGGAGTGGAACAGTTTGACGATGAAACAGGTACTGACGATAGAAGGCGCCGTAGTCGCTGCTTTGGGCAGCGACATGGAACGGTTGATTGAAGCCAGAAGTTTCGCAGAGAGGCTGGGCTTCGACGCCTTCGAACCCAAGGCAGCCATGCCGCCCGAGTTTGTTTTATACCCGGTGCTGGCCGAAGGATTTGACGAAGGATTCAAGAACGCCGAATGCGAGCGTGAACTCGTCAGGCGCGGATTGCTGTGAAAAGGAAAAGAATTTCAAAATGAGTCGCAAAGAAATCAACATTGAGGCAGTTGCGGAAGCGGTTTGCACTGTCGCCCGCAGCCGCGCGCCACTGTTTGAGCATGAGCCTTCGGGGCCGCTGTCTGCCGGCATTAGAGAGGCGTCGCCCCTTGGTTTTCTCAAACCGGCCGGTAACGGGGTCGTTGAACGCACTGTAATAGGTAGCGCATTGGCTACATCAAAAGACCCCGTTGCCTATGCGCTCGACTGCTAGCACTTGAGAGAAGCAGTGAAGGGCCTACGGCCTGATGATTCGTATATTTTGAATGACTTCCAAGGAAAAGGCGGCAGACAAACATAACAAGGAGTGGTTTATGAACACGAAGGCGCGAGAACTGGAGCCTGGCGAACTGGCCTTCATGGAGTCTGTCTTGGAAGCATCCGGTGGAGAGATTACGCGGGGCACCATTTTTTTGTTCGACCACACCGAAAGTTGTGTTGTCAGCGGGCTGGAGAAGAAAGGGCTGATCTTGCGGCAGCACGCTGAGGGTGAGGTCGAAGCCACTGTTAGGCGCGGATTGGTTCATCAGCGCGGCCCAAGTCCGCATCGCAAGCTGACTAGGAAAAGGAATGATTGATAAAGAAAAGGCCATCGAGGCGCTTTTTTCTGCTGGGGAGCGCGCTCGCACTATGGAGCTGAGGCGTGCGTTGTGTGATCCGAGGTGCTGGATGGAGCAAATCATGCTGCTGCTGGTCACGGTGATGATGTGCGTCGCACTCATCTATCTCCTGGCGACAGCGATGCGTCTCGCAGGAGCGGACGAACCGCTCTCGCTAATGACTGGGCTTCTCGTTGTGATGGTGGTGCTGCCATTCAACCCTCGTCGAATGTTCTGGCGAAACGCCTTCGTCGAACGAGCTGATCGAGCGTTTAACCAGGAAGTTCAACGGGCGCGGAAGGCGCTTTGAGAGCGATAGGAGAAGACGTATGCCATACGACATAATCATTGCTGGCGGCCTGTTGATGTGCGCAATCGCATTGGGCACGCCGTCGCACACCACCATTAACGTCGTGGCTATCGTCACTTTTTTTTGGGGTCTATTTTCAATGCTATCTGACGGTGCGCCCATTTTCGACCGTGATCCTGTAACCATCGTCATGCTTGCAGTGTCGGTTTTTGTGCTTTCGATGTTCGCGCACTTACTTGCGTCAATTTCAAGAGACAAGGGGCGTAGTCATGTCTGTTACACCGCCGACGATTATCGCGAAGCGGTGTGCAAAGTGCGCGAACGGAGGGCATACGCTAAACAGTGGAGCGCCGAAAGGAGATCAGCGAGGGCATCACGCAGTTCTACCGGAACGCGGCACGTTGGCTGATCCACGCTCGAAGGGGCGAGCGGAGAATTCGGAATCATGTTGTGCTCAACATGATCCTGACTGCCGAGCTCAACCAATTTGCACAAAACCCTCAGTTCACCGTCGGGCCGGATTCGACCCAAAGCAGAAGTCGAATTTGCCCTTGTCATGAGGCCGGTGACGGAGTTCAGCAGCCGTTCCAACCGTCTGACGAATGAAAAGACCTCGGCCAATGCTGCAGTTGGCCCGTCACAAGCGCTTCGTCTGCTCGGAATCGCTTAGGGGCCATACCCATCCCATCACGACTATGACAGATTCCCGGTAAGCGACTGACTCAGTTGGGTCGGGAGAGAACAGAATCAACTTGGTTTTCGCGCGGGTCTAGCTAATCAGGGGTTACTTCGGGCGTCGTTTGGGGGCGAGCATGTCTGCTAGAGACTCGAATAAAGTCTAGCGACACCGCAATTGCGTTTCGGGCAGCCAATGACCGGTTCTCGTCATCCGTTTTGTTATGCCTGCCAAAGTCGGACAGCCCTTTGAGGCTGTATTCAACTTAAGTGTTGAAACGACCATTTGATAGGCGATTGCCTAACGCTCAATGCCTTGCCATCATTGAGCATCGTCACACGATCAACATTTAAGTTGAATACAGCCCCCTTTGATCACCACAGCCGGAGGAAATTGGGGGTTCTGATACCCCCAGTTCGCGACACCTGCTGTCTCCATGTCGTAGGCAATGGCTTTATCGCTGTAATGTTGAGCAAGTAACCGGTGCTCCTCCCGCTGTGAATCGACGCGAAGGAGATCGTTATCCGAGACCATGATGGCATTGTCGATGATCTCGGGGCTACCGGTGTGATTAGTGTCTCGAAGCCCGAGGTACCAACGGATCAACTGAATTGTGCGGGGCGGCATCGGGCGCCCTTCGGCTCGTGGTGATCTAACATCATTCGAACGACGCCAGATTTGCATATCGAGCGCGCTCATGGGCAGGACGACCTTGGTGAGAGAACTCTCATCGCCAAACGAGCAGCAGATGCCTGATACCACAATGAAATCAAATGTCTTATCATCGGTCGTACATATATTGGACAGCAAGTTACCGATACTTGTGTTGCCCTGACCAAACGAAATGAAGATTCGAAGGGATGTTGTTCCTCGCTCATGAGGAACAACAGCATCGCCAGCTACAATGCCGTCGCCGCGACTTGAGGTAACGACGTCGATTTCACTCTCCCCAAGAAAGCGCAAGACCGCCTTAAGCTCGTCTTCGACGATCAGAACCCAAGCAACATGAGTGGTGGATTGGGGGCGCATAGGAAGTTCTCCATCAACAAGGTTTTCGATAGTAAATGCACCGCCTGCTTCCGGTACGGTGATATCCTCCAGCATCACTCGACTCATCTTCCTGCGTAGAGTTGCGCTGGCTTCGCCAATAAATGCCGGCCCGTACTTTTCTTTTCCAGCGCCGTCAACCAACACCGCACAAGAAGAGCTTGTTTCTTCGTTGCGCTTGTGACCTGCGCTTACAAGCGCCTTCGCGGTACTGGGTGAAACGAACGTGCCGCTGTCGAAGTCACGATAAATACGGCGTGAGTCTTCGAGGCCCAAAAGAGCGACAGATGAGATGTAGAGCGGCTCTCCAAAAGGAGCCTTCGTCAGCATCTTCGTCATTGACGCTTTCACATAGCCCAACCAAGTCGCACCTCGCTTTCCGTCGGCAAGGAATGTAATGACGATCTTGCCGCCGATTTGGCGCGCGCCGTAGGCGTAGAAGTCGCCTTGTTCGTTAGCTTTATTCCTATTGGCCTGGCTGTATGCTCTAGGGCCGCTAGAATTCCGGTGGTAACGCTCTGTGTTTGTCGCCAAGAGGGACGCAAACTCTTGTGCGTAGTGGAGTTGCCATTTCTGGGGCGTGATGTTCGTGCGAATCGCAAGAATTGAGTCGTACTCTTTCAGGCGCGATATTCGACCGTCGTCAGACGTCACACCGTCAATCCATTCAAACTGATCGCGCGCGCGCACTCGCAACTTGCACATTTCGCGCGCGGACCACTCGGCGAAGGACAGCAACGGCTCAGGAGCGCCAGAGGACACCTTCGCGAACCAGTCAAGGGTTTCGTCAATGACAAGGGCTAAGTCATTTGCGCCAGTTGTGTCGGTCTGGCGTGCCTCATCGGCGAGTTTGCGAAGCTGACGAAGCTTGGCCTTTAGCGATTTAGCTGCGGATTTAGTGGCTCGGTCTGTAGCATTGCCTTTCGCCAAACCGTTCGCCCTCACAAAGTGAACTATCAGCAAACCTTTCAGCAATATCGATACGGCCCCCGACAGATGTAGTGCCAAGGCATCGCGAACCTGGCCAGACTGTTCCCTGCGAACTGCACGCCAAATATCATCCCAGAGTCCTGCATAGACTTTATCGCGCTTGGCAATACGGCTCGAAAGCTCTTGCGCATTAATCTCTGCTTCTGTCCGAATAAAGGCAGTGAGCTTTAGGTAACCGCTATTCATGGCACCGAAAACCACTCGGACGAAGCGGTCTGCCGTCACCAGCACTCTCAAGTCGAGGGTGGCATCTTCGCTGACGCCGAGTGCCAGCAACTCCTCGTCAAACCGCCGAAGCTCGGCGCCTATTGCCATGAGCGTCGACGCTTCGCTTTCACATGTTGTGAGGGTAACAAAGGCCCGGTCTATGGCCTTCATCACGCCGCCACTCGCTATGCCCTCATTACTTGGCTTTTGCGCAAGACTCTGGACCGCTGCAGAGAGTACTGCCGCAAATCGTGTGGCGCTGGTGAGATGTGCCGCATCCGGAGCGCCGTAGGGGTTATTCCAGCGGCTGTTGATGACGTATCCATCGCCTGATTCGAGTAGTAGTATCTTGTTCCTCAGTAGCCAGCTAACGAATGTATTCGAATTGGCCAGTTGCGTGGGCTTGTGCTCACCAATCGCCACGCGCGCGCCGAACATGTCGTAGCCAATGCCAACCAGCAGCGCGCCAGGAGTCGTGTCTTCTGCGTCTGCATAAACCCTAGGGAAAATTCCTTGGCTGATTGCATAGCGAACGAACAGTACCAACGCCTTCTCGGTCAGTATCCTGCCCAGCCGTTCGCCACCGAAGGATGGCGCTTGCAATTTGCAGCCTGTGAGTGCGCGGGTGACATCTTCAGCCATGGTTTGCAACATTGCATGAAACAGCGCAAGGTCACGTTGAACGATGTAGGTCTCTTCGCCATGCCGGTAGGCCCGAGTCAATGTTTCGCTGGTGCTATTGGAGTTACGTATTACGGTTATCGGAACTATGACGCCGGAATCGACGGCCAGGTCGATGAACATGGACAACTGGTTAGAAGAGACCTTTACTCCCGCTTCAGAAGCGAGTTCGCTAATCTCAAGCAGGGTTTTGCCTCGTGTCAGGCGGTCGCCCCGAAGTGAAGCATCTAGACTCGCGAAGTAGTTCAGTCCTTCGGCCCGTGCTCGGATGCGCTCGGGAATTTCCTCATTTAAGTAGAGTTTGAGAAAAATGTCGCTAAGCGCAAAATATTGCGCCGCAGACAACGGTTGAGAGACGGACTCAAATTTTCCAGAGCACCCGTTCGCGTAGTCGAAATCGGAAAACACACTATCGCTTTTAGTGCGCGTCAGATGACAGAGAGATGCGAGCCGCGCCGACACCGAGGTCGGAAAGACGAAGGAAAGCTCGCGCTGATCCTCGACGAAAGGGATGCGCAACCCGATCGCGCTGCAATACTCGGACCAGACACGTGCCAAGCGAGCAGCCAAGACGTACTGGATTACACGTAACCTAGATTTTCCCGACAGGCACGAACGCGTTAGTTCTGCTCGGCAGAGTGAATCTAGCTCGGTGGCTAAGCGCTCGAAGAGGTCGTCGACTTGGGCCCTGTCCATCTCACCAAGTACGACATAAGGAACCGTTCGGAAGTGGTACGTCCGATTTCCTTCCGAGATATCCCAGCGCCCGTAGGTTCGAATTTTCATCAGCGCGATGTCACGTTGTTGGACGCCGATTATTCGACAAATTGAGTTATGCAGCTCACTCGATGGCTCAAAACGGAAGAATTCAAGGTTCTCGTCGCCTAGATTACCGTCTCCTAACAACCATTGCTCGTTGGCGATGGAGATGTTCCAGCCCGGTAGGCAGGTGAGCAAATCGACACTGTGTTCTGATAGCGTGATCCAACCCGACATTGGATAGTCAATCGAATAGGGACGTGGCAGGCATTGGAATGCCCGCACGATTATCGTTCCAAGGGCCTGAGCGTCCGGGCCGGCCAACTCGATGTAGGAATCCGCTAGCGTCCCATCGGCGAAGAACTCCCCAACGAACCAGTCCTTGTTGATGAACAAGGCATGTATCGTAATCTTCGTGGCCCCTGCTTCGATAAGCGCTGATTTAAGACGGTACAGACTTGTTCCGCTGACGATGACCTCGTCAATGACCGCGACCCGCTTTCCTTGTATCCATCCGGAGTCGTGATCTAGGAGTCGATCAGTAGTAATTACACGAGTACCGGCAGACCATAGGCGCAGGTGCTCAAGGCAATGAAAGAAGCAGGCTGCCTTGCGTGCTGTGAAGATGAGCACGTCAGCGTCCAGCGCCGATAGGTTGCTGGCAAAATCAATTATATGTTGGCGATAGCGCTGCGGGAATCGATTCAGGAGCAGTTGCCTAGCGCGATTGACGTTCACGTTTTTCTATCCCTCAAGCTCTGCAGAGCTTCATGATTTGGAATCATGACGGCATGCGTCGATAAAGCAAAGATTAACAGGGAATCATAACGATACGACTTTGACATTGACGGTGTCTGGTATGGGACTCTGAGCAGACACTCATGCCTACATACTCAACGACAGCATTCGCCTAGTTGCTAAAGGGCGCCTCGAAAAACCCTTGGTTTCAGTGAAATATCACTCGCAAGTCATTGATTCAGCGTGAGGCGAAGTGCGGGAAATGAGGTTTTTCGAGGTGCCCTAAGGTAGATCATCCGGCAGGTTTCAGAATGAAGCAGCCCGTCAGGCGTCTGGCTTGGAGAACATGTCTCCGTCCGCTCATGGCCGGCTGCTGTCAGCGGCAGGGGCTTCTTCTGCAGTGCAGTCGACTTCTGACATTTGGTGCAGTCGACTGCTGAAAATCACACTTGCGCGCCCGAAATATTTTCGCGAGTAACGCGCTTTGACGGTCGGTCGTTCCACGCCGAACTTCTGACCATCGACGGCGCCGTACAGCGCGTCGAGGTCGAACGAATAGTGCGGGAAGATCGGCAAGCCGGCGATGGCGTTGCTAACCCGATCATTGGCCGCCTGCAGCGAGGCCTGGCGCAGGTACTGCTGGTAGGTCGTTTCCAGCACATGGTAGGGAATGTCACTGGTGCGCGCCATAACGAGATTGCCGTGGTTCATCGCGTGGGCGATGATTACGGCCATCAGGCTGTCCGTGTCAGCAACCTGCTTGGCATAGCGTGGCTGTAGTGGCGTCAGCGCCGACAGAAACTGGCATTGCCCGTTCACAAAGCGGAATACGTCGGCCACGTCGCAGAACGACAATTGCTCGTAGAATGATTCCTCGCGCGCGGCATGCTTGTCGACCTTGGGCCGCCGCCAGGTCAACGTCTTGCTGCTGCTGTCGTAGTCGAGATGCTTGAGTTTGCCTTGGAGCAACTCACGATTGAACGCCAGCCACTGCTTACGCAACTCGGCCGTCAGCGCGTCGAACTGCGCTTCGATCGGCTGGCGTAACCAGGAAATATCCATCTGACCGAGCACGTCCGCCTGCTCGTCGAGCGAGACCAGTTCGTCAGTGAAGCAGCGGTGCTGCAGGCTGTCGTTCAAATAGATTTCGCCCGACTTTAAGCGTTTACGGAGTTGCCGGTAGAGCCAGAATTCGTAGCGGTCTGCGTGAATGCTCGTCGGCTTCCCGTCCGCGTCGAACGTCAGCAGATAGGGCCGCAGGCGCTTGGGCAGGGTCGCTTCCGGACATTCAGCGAGCGGGCGTTGTGACAGGCGTTGCTGCTTCGCAAATACGCCCTTCGCCCAGGCAAGGGCCGCGAGCCATGAGTTGTCCGGGTCGATCCCGGCAAAGTCGAGTGCCCCGTAGAGCGGGCGCAGGTGGCGGCGAATGCGCTCGGCCAGTCCGTCGATCACTTGCCAGCGCAGGGCCAACTTGCTCGCCGGCTTCACGCTCAGACGCTGGCCGGCGATCTGCAGCACATCCTTGGGCATGATCTTGTACGCGCGTTGGCGTACCTCGCCGAACGGCGTAATGTCAGCCACCGTGTCGTCTACATAGAGCAGCAGGAGGCGCCCAAGTTGGGGCGTCTCCTGCTGGCGCCGCCCCTGCTCGGCAATGAAGTGTTTGTTCATGCGCGCCTTGCTCTCGTCTTCGAGCTGCTTCATGTGGTAGCCCAAGGCGTCAACAAGATTGTCGGTGAGTTGCCGGTAGCGCTGCCAGGCGTAGCACAGCAGGTACAGATGAGTCTGCTCTGGCTTGAGGCGGCGCAGGTCGTATACGGTGTAGAAGTTCGCCAGGCTGGCGTAGTAGTGCAGATTCTGCTGCGAGATCGCCAGCTTGGGTAGCAGCGCGCTGGCGAACCGATACAGCGGTTCCAGCGTGGTGCGCTTCTCCCGTTCTCGCACCATTTGTCGCCAGCCGAAGTCCTTGGCGTCTTGCTTCAACGCTGCCAGCTCGGACAAGGTGTCGTCGCGCACCAGAAGCTGGGCCAGCGCATGTTTGGTCGTTGCGTCCAGCATGGCGGCAAGCACGTGACTCAGGCGCCGACGCTCGGTGGACAGCGCCTCGCTGATCAGTTCCTGTAAGGTGGTGTAGCCGGGCCGCACAATCTTGTGCTCATTGAGGTTGGCGATCAGCTCAGCGACGATGAAGCCGGGCATGACATCGCGCCGAACAATCTGTGCAGCCTGCTGCACGAGTTGCGGCAGGAAGTCCGCCGACCACAGCCGGTAGCCGAACAGTTCCGCGATCAGGGTGCGCTGCGTGTAATACTCATGCTTGGTGATGGCTTTCGGCTCAAACACTTGGCCGTTGAAGTAGCGGGTCATGACGAAGGCGCAATCGTCTTCGGCCTCATCCCAAGTGAAGCGGAAGAAGGCGTGCTTGGCCTTGAAGTAGCCGATCTGCAGGACGCAGCACACCTGTGCGTGCAGACCGGGACGACGGCTGGCGAGCGCCAGTTCCGCCTCGGACAGCGACAGATACTCCAACTGCTGCCTGTCGTCGAAATCGGGCAGACCGTACAGGGCGTATTGCTCGGCGTCCGACAGGACGGTCAACAGCTTGTTCTTCGCCATCGTCACGGTGTGCGTCAGCCCCGAAACATTTTTTCTGTCAAATGCACCGCCTGACAACTGTCCGTTCCACAGCGGCTCAAACTCCCTTAATCCAATCCTCGACGGTGAGCGCGCCGTCAGGAATAAGGGCAAAAGCCTTGTCATGTGTTACGAGCGTCGCGTTGGTGGCGACTGCATGTGCGGCGATCATCATGTCGAGCGCCCCAAGAGTGATGCCAGCCGCCGCGCAGGAGGCCCGCAAATTACCGTAGACGGTTGCGGCATGTTCATCCCAAGGCAATATTTCAACGCGAAGCAGAAACTCTCGTATGAGGTGCGTAAAGGCCGCTGGATGGCCCTTGCGGGCCAAGCCATAAAGCAGTTCAGCTTGCGTGACTGTTGAGACGACAACGCTGTCCATCGGCAGTGCCGCCAGTCGCTCGCGGGCTTCGGGCGGATTACCCTTGATAACGTAACTCGCCATGTTCGTATCAAGCATGAAGCGATTCAGAACAGGTTCCTCTCTTCGGCTGGCAGGTCTTCACGATTAGCCATGAAATCGGCCGGAATCTCGGTGCGGTCGGCTAGCTCGAAAAACTCTTGCCAGGAAGCTGGTTTAGGCGACAGCACGACATCGCCGGTATTGGGGTCACGACGAATGAATACCTCTGCCCCCTGAAAACGAAATTCCATCGGAAGCCGTACCGCCTGGCTTCGTCCGGTGATGAATAACTTGGCAGTCGCTGACATTTTAAATCTCCTTCAAGATACCTATCTGCAGTATGTATCATTCGCTAATACATATCAACAGTAACTACCGCCCCTTGCTTTGAAAGCAGTGCGATTTGGGTATCCCTTTAACGAACTGTTCAAATCTGGTACTCTATGACGCATCATATAACTCTAACCGTACCAGTTCGCCAAAGTGACCCTAAAAGTACCGACCCCCTTCTTTGTCCGTGCTTATCTACGCGCGTCTACCGACGAGCAGGACGCCCAGAGGGCTCGCAGTAGCCTAGCTCAATTTGCGCGTGATCGTGGTGTCCGGATCTGTAACTACTACGCAGAGAATGAGTCCGGCGCACGCCTTGATCGCCCCGAGCTTTTCCGGCTACTGGCCGATAGTCGTCCGCATGACGTGTTGTTGATTGAGGACGTGGATCGCCTGTCGCGTCTTATCGGTGCCGAGTGGGAGACGTTAAAAACGTTGATTCGCGAGCGCGAGGTGCGCGTGGTCGCCGTGAATGTACCGACAACCTGGCAACACCTGGCTCCCAGGCAAAACGAGTTCGATGCCCGTATGTTCGGCGCGATCAATGACATGCTTCTGGACATGCTCGCCGCCATCGCCCGCCGCGACTACGAGCAGCGCAGGCAGCGCCAGGCTCAGGGCATCGACAAGGCCAAGGCAGCAGGCAAGTACCGTGGGCGCCAAGTCGATCAAACGCGATATGACGCCATCAATCGGTTGCTGTCCAGTGGCAGTTCGTGGAGCGTGGTGCAAAAAACGGTTGGCTGTAGCCGCAGTACCATCAGTAAAGCCGTCAAGCAGGCGGCGGGTACATGAATGTGGCGGCAGGTGTGAATGATGAATGCGCAGGTGATGGACAAGTCATCAATCTGAAAGCGATCCCGGCAGGATCGGATTTTGTGGGACGGAATTTTCTGGGATATGGGCTTACAACCCCATTCGGCTAAAGCCCGCCCTACGGGGTGGTTTGCCTCAGCGTCGTGTTTCATGGCCAAGGGGTGAGGGAAGGCGGTGCGCTGCGTCGAGGCCGTTACAATGGCCGCTCAACTAAAGGAGGGGCAGATGGCTGAAAGTACGACAACGGAAAGCGGTTTGATGATTGAAGAACTCGAAGCGGGGCAGGGCGACCTCGCCGAAGCCGGCAAACAGGTGACGGTGCATTACACCGGTTGGCTGCATGACGGCGGCAGCAAGTTCGATTCGAGCGTGGATCGCAACGATCCGCTGGTCTTCCCGCTCGGTCAGCGCCATGTGATTGCCGGTTGGGACGAGGGTGTGCAAGGCATGAAAGTGGGCGGCAAGCGCAAGCTCACCATTCCGCCCGAACTCGGTTATGGCGCGCGCGGCGCCGGCGG
>RCMY010003079.1_pt1 | contig 14911 bp, 12 predicted proteins | sample 2041341 | NCBI WGS metagenome assembly RCMY01 (sample SAMN09708234, study PRJNA481090) | Marine sediment metagenome, whole genome shotgun sequencing project.
GCGGGGCGGCACCTACGCCGAGCTCTACACCATCCAGGCAGCCTCGTATCGCTGACGAGTCGGTGTTTCGAAGTTCCCGCTCCGTGGCACAGTGATGGGGTGGAACTCTCGCGTCTGCCCGGCCTCGAACAGATCCAATCGATGTCGCGGGCCGACCTGCTGAGCGATCTGGTGGCCGGACTCGTGATCACTGCCTTCCTCGTGCCCGTGGGCATGGGCTACAGCCAGGCATCGGGTCTCCCGCCCGTCTACGGGTTGTATGCCACGGTCGTGCCGCTGCTCGTCTATGCGCTCTTCGGCCCGTCCAGGATCATGGTGCTGGGACCCGACTCTTCCCTTGCACCCCTGATCGCTGCCACCATCGTGCCGCTGGCCGCCGGTGACCCAGATCGAGCCGTCGCCCTGGCTGGGGCACTGTCGGTCGGCGCCGGACTCATCGCACTTGCTGCCGGCATCGGCAAGTTCGGCTTCGTGACCGAGCTCCTCTCGATGCCGGTTCGTGTCGGCTATCTCAACGGCATCGCCGTCGTGGTCATCCTGGGCCAGCTGCCCAAGCTGCTCGGCGTGTCGGTGACGAGCGAGATGCCCGTCGGCGAGTTCGTCGATCTCCTTCGATCGATCAACGACATCCCTCGAATCCCGGCGACGGTTGGCGTCGCTTCGTTGGTCGGACTGATCCTGGTACGGCTGCTCGCTCCCCGCCTTCCACGGTCGCTGATCGTGGTGGTCGCCAGCGTCGTGGCGGTCGAGATCTTCGACCTCACCGGCGACCTCGATCTCGTGGGATCGCTGCCGTCGGGGTTCCCGATGCCTGCCATCCCGAAGGTCGGATGGGGCGACCTCTCCGAACTCGCTGCCGGTTCACTCACGATCGCGGTGGTCTCCTTCGCCGACACGAGCGTGCTGTCCCGTGCTTACTCGAAACGCCTCGACCAGGACGTCGATCCTGATGCCGAATTCATCGGGCTGGGTGCGGCCAATCTCGCCGCCGGGTTCTTCCAGGGCTTCCCCGTGTCGGCCAGCTCGTCTCGGACCCCTGTGGCCGAGGCGGCCGGGGCCAAGACCCAGCTGACAGGAGTCGTGGCCGCACTCATGATCGTGTTGCTCCTCGCCGCCGCTCCCGGGCTGCTCGCAAATCTCCCCATCGCCACGTTGGCCGCCATCGTGGTCCTGGCAGTGATGGATCTGATCGACCTCCCGACGGTGGTGTCACTCGCCCGGTGGCGACGCAACGAGTTCCTCCTTTCGATGATCGCCTTCGTCGGCGTCGTCCTCGCAGGTGTGGTCTGGGGCATCGGGGTCGCGGTCGGCGTCTCCCTCTTGGCGTTCGTGTCTCAGGCCTGGCGCCCGCACGTCACGACCCTCGTTCGCATCCAAGGCGTCAGTGGCTATCACGACATCGACCGACACCCCGAGGGCGAACAGGTCGACGGGTTGTTGCTGTTCCGATTCGGGGCACCGCTGTTCTTCGCCAACGCCGAGGGGTTCCGCTCCGAGGTTCTCGAGCGGGTCGAGGAGACGCCAGGCGTCCGCTGGGTCGTGGTCACTGCCGAGCCCATCACCAGCATCGATGCGACCGCAGAGCAAACGATCCGAGATCTGCACGTCGATCTCGCCGAGCGTGGCGTGGAACTCGGGTTCGCCGAGCTGAAGGGGGTGGTGCGCGACCAGATCGCCCCGGACGGGACCCTCGCCCTGATCGGCGAAGACCGACTCTTCCCCACGATCGGTGAAGCGGTCGCAGCTTTCGTCGACGAGACCGACAGCGACTTCACCGACTGGAAGGCGCAACAAGGGGAGCCGACATGACCAGATGGGCCTGGCCCGCACCGGGTTTGGCCCCCGACCAGGAAGGGAAGGACTCGACTCCCATCGCCATCGCCCGTCAGGGCCAGTGAGGAACACATGTGTCGAGTACTTGCCTACATCGGTCCAGAAATTCCCGTCGGGAGCCTCCTACTCGAGCCTGAGAACAGCCTGATCAACCAGACGCTCGACCCGGAGCTACACCCACTTCTCCAACTTGCGGGGTGGGGCTTCGGAGCCTGGAGCGAACACCTGCTCGAGCCCGAGAAGCCACTCCGCTATCGCCGACCGATGGCAGCATTTTACGATGACAACGCAGAGGGAATCATCCCGAGTCTGCAGGCGAGCACATTGCTCGCGCACGTTCGAGCGGCGGCCTACAACTCGAACACCGTCTTGGCCGACGAGAACTGTCATCCGTTCTCCTTCTCCGGGACCCCGTGGATCATGGCGCAGAACGGTGCGCTGCCCAACTGGCAGATTCTGCAGAGAGAATTGCTGTCGCACTGCAACGACGACTATCTGAAACAGATGCGCGGAACCACCGACACCGAGTTCCTGTATGTCCTTCTTCTGTCGCTTCTCGAGGGTGACAGCAACGAGGAGGTGCAACGCGGCTTCGAGAAGATGCTGAAGGTCATTCTCCACGCCATGAAGAAGCTCGACTTGGCAGAACTGACCAAGTTGAAAATCGCACTGGTCGCTCCAGGGCGAATCATCGGAGTCAACTACGGCTCCGGGCACCAGGGCGAAGTCGATGTGGCGGGCGATTGGCGAGAGTTGCGACGTTCCGACACCGACTCGGACGACTACGCCCAGTCGATGCTTCTCGAACCGATGTATCTGCTCACCGGACGAGACTTCCAGGACTATCAAGGCTCGTACGAGATCGACGTTCGTCCAGCGGATGAGTCGACGTCGGCCATCTTCGCCTCTGAACCGTTGACCAAAGACACCAGCGACTGGCTGGAAATCGAGTTCGGCGAGATCGTTGCGCTCGAGAAGTCTGAGGGTCACATCATCAAATCGGTCAACAGCCTCGACCTGTGACCGAGGGCCGATCTGATCAGTGAGTCGAGCCGACTCGCCGTGACTCGACCGATCGGGCATACCGCGAGGCGAGCGAGAGCTCGGGTGGTTCGGTGGCAGCGATCGGTTCGACGGCGACCGATTCGGGAGTCGGCTCGACGTCCTCGTTCGACGTCTCCGTCTCCGTCTGCTTCGGGCGAATCTTCAGGCCGAGCTTGGACTCACCCACGATATGGACCGTGAGACCGGCGCCCAGAACCAGCAGGATGTCGCCGATGCTGAAGACGTTCGCAAGTGGAATACCTTCAGGAATGGCGAAGACGTCGCCGAGGAACGCGAGTCGAGCGTTGTCGACCGGGGCGGAGTTCTCGAACGTCGGCGAGTCGCTGATGATGCCTGCGGTCTGGAGGGCCTCGAGCCTGGCAGGCATGACACCGCCATTGGCCGCGATCGCCGCCGTGTTGAGCATGCCGCCGAGCACGATGATGCCCATTCCGACGACATGTCGGTTCTGCCAGACGAAGATGAAGGCGAGGAAATAGCTGGCCAGGTGCAGCGCTGCTGCGGTGGCACCGCCGAACGAATCCGACAGGACCTCGATCAACACGATCTGGATGACCAGGGAGGCAACGATCGTCCACCAACCCGTCAGCCGGATCTCGCCCAGGCGAGACAGTCGACCGCCGAGCATCGGCACGGTGGCCACAAAGAGCAGGAAGACGGCGGCGGTGATCATCGGTCGACTCCTCGGGCGGTCAATTCGGAGAACTCGATTCGCCCCCGCCGGAGCAGTGGCCCGAGCTCCTCGCTCGGAAGGGGCGCAGCGAACAGGAAGCCTTGGATCTCGTCACAACCGATCGAGCGAAGCACCTCGAGGGCCTCGACCGTTTCGACACCCTCGGCGATGGTCTTCATCCCCAGGTTCTTTCCGAGTTCGATGACAGAGCGAACGATGCTCAGGTCGCTTTCGCTGGTGGCGACGTTCGTGACGAACGAACGATCGATCTTGATCCGGTCGACATCGAGATCACGCAGGACCGAGAGCGAGGAGTAGCCCGTGCCGAAGTCGTCGATGGCCAGACTGACGCCGAGTGCTCGCAGATCGGCCAGCACCGTTCGAGCCCGCAGAGGATCTTCCATCACGGCGTTCTCGGTGATCTCGAGTTCGAGCACCCCGGGAGCGAGTTCATGACGCCGAAGGGCGTCGGCGACTCGTCCCGCCAGACGAAGATCGTGCAGGTTGCGGGCCGACACGTTGACCGCGACCCCGACCTCGATGCCTTCGTCTCTCCATCGCTGGCACTGGGCCAGCGCGAGTTCGATCACGTGGTCGGTGAGGGGCGTGATCAGATCGGTCTGTTCGGCCTGAGGCATGTACCAGTTCGGGCGGACAGCGCCATGGATCGGGTGGTTCCAACGCAGGAGCGCCTCGACCGTGGTGACCGCACCGGTCAACATGTCGACCTTCGGTTGGTAGGCCAGGCTGAGCTGGCCCTTCTCGATCGCCGTCGCCAGTTCGCCGAGCAGAGCGACACGCTTGGGTCCGACATCGTCCTTCACACCGACGAACGCCTGGACACCTCCGCCGAGACGTTTTGCTTCGTACATCGCCGAGTCGGCGTTGCGAAGCAATTCCTCGATGGAGTCTCCGTGCACCGGGTACATGGCCAGTCCCATGCTCGCCCCGACGGTCAGCGGCACTCCCTCGACTTCGAGAGGTCGTGTGATCTCGGCACACACCCGCTCGGCGATCGCCAGCGCCGACACGTCGTCGTCGACGTCGGCGATGAGCAGAGCGAACTCGTCGCCACCGAGCCGAGCAACTTGGTCGGTCGAGCGTTCTGCTTCCTTCAGGCGCCGGCCGATCTCGATCAGTACGAGGTCGCCATAGCGGTGTCCCAATCGGTCGTTGATGCCCTTGAAGCCGTCGAGATCGATGTGGACCAGAGCGAACCGCAGGTCCTCGACACGGGAGGCTTCGACGATCAACGCGGCATGATCTTCGAACATTCGGCGATTGGCGATGCCAGTGAGTTCGTCGTGTGTCGCCTCGTGCTTGTTCCGTAGCGCAATGGAGGCGCTGCGAAAGATGACAAGAACCGTGAACAGCAGCAATGGAACGAGAACGAGCGCTTCGAGACCGATCACCACGAACACCGGCGCCAAGGCGAGCAACAAACCATCCATACCGAGGTTGATGCCGAGTGACCGACGCAGCATCTCACGGACGGGGAGGCCCTGGCTGAAGGCCACCGCCACGCTGATGAAGACGCTGTTGGCGGCGAACCCGCCGAGGCACGCGACCAGCACGGCGACCAACCATCTCGTCGTGACCCGATTGCCGTCAGCGACCATCGAGAGATCCTCGATGAGCGAGCCAGCCACCCCGCCGAACGCCAGACTCAGCATGAACTGGCCGGCATTGAACATGGTGCGGTCGAAGCGCTTGCGCTTCTTGAGATCACTGAAGATCGGCGCGATGCCGACCGCCAGAAGCGCCCCGGCCAACGGGGCGATGAGGAGAAGCGTGAACGCGAACGCCCACGATGCCGTGAGTTCGGTGTCGTCGGTCAGCGATGGGATCGGCCGCAGTTCTGTCGCCAGGAGCAGAACGGCAAAGACGACGAACTCCGCCCGATGCTCACCGACCGGAGACGCCCCGTCCAGGCCGACGAACGCCGCGCCGAGGACGAGAACTGCCGCCAGCACCGAGAGCCAGATCAGGATGCTCAGCCGATGGGCACGAAGGTGCCGAAAGAGTTTTCTCATGGTCGTGCCGTCGTCCCCGGGGAGCCGTCGCTGTGACTATCGGCGCTCAGCACAGCGTTGTGAGCTGCTGAGGTCTTGGGCACTCACCAACTCAGTGTCGACTCGAGAGGCTTACTTGAACTTCCACGGTGCGCCCATGACCGTGATGAGGCCGCTCAGTCCGACGACGGCGGTGGTTGCGTAGAGTCGTGCTTTTGTCAGGTTGCTCATGGGTTGCTCGTTTCTCACCATTTGCGGACGGCATCGCCGTCGGCGCTCGCGGTGTCAGGTGGGGTGGGTGTCATCCCTTGTCCCTTCGGATGTGTCTTGGTGACACCTCTGACTACGGCACGATCTGCAGAGCTCTTGATGGGTACAAACTCACCTTCTTCTGGGCCTTTTGGACCATCCGCTGGCGCCGACCGACTACTGGGAGGGAACGGGCCGCTGCTCCCCTGTCGCGATCGGCGGGGCGCCGAGCTCCTCGGCCACCGCGTCGAGTCCCCGGAAGAGGCACTCGAGCTCGTCGTCGGTGTTGTCGTAGGTGACGCTGAGCCGGAACCCACCGTGGTCCAGCGGTGCGGCCGGGAAGATCGACGGCGTGAACAACACTCCGTGTTCCCACATGATCTGTGACGCTCGGATCGTCCGCTCGACACCACCGGTGCCGAGGTTCACCACCGGGAACAGCAGCTCGTTCTCGACCTGGTACCCACGCTCGATTGCGCCGTCGACGAGTCGAGTGGTCAGGCTGCGCAGAATCGCTCGCCGATGATCGCCTTCGCGTCGGTTCACCGCCAGGCCGGCACGAGCCGAGGCCAGCGAGGCAACCGGGATCGGGCCGGAGAAGATCGAGGTGGATGCGGTCTCGAACAACTGACGTTCGGCACGATCACGACACGTCACGAACGCGGCCATCGACGAGAACGCCTTGGACATCCCGGCAACGTAGACGATGTTGTCGTAGCCGAGGTTCGCGTGGCGGACGACTCCCCCACCTCCGAAGCCCTGGGGATCGTCAGCCGTCGGGCCTCCGCCGAAGATCCCGAGACCATGGGCATCGTCGATGTAGAGGATGGCTCCATGGGCAACGGCTCGTTCGTGGATCGCCGCCAGATCCGGGACTTCGCCGGTCATCGAATAGACACCGTTGAGGGCGATCACCGGTCGACCACGAGCGTCGCGCAGCGCTTCGTCGAGCGTCTCGAGCCGATCATGGTCGAACGAGGCCAGCGTGGCACCACGAGCAGCGGCAAGCTCGGCCGCTTCGTGGATGGAATTGTGGGCCCGGTGGTCGACGATGAGTGTGTCGGCGGCGGTGGCGAGCTTGGGCAGCACGCCGAAGTGGAGCAGCGTGATGGTGGAGAACACCATCACGTCGTCGGCACCGCACAGCTCTGCGAGATCGCGTTCGAGCGCGTCATACGGGGCGGGCGAGGCGACCGCTCGCGTCCAACTCGGATGCACGCCCCATTCCCCGAGCGCAGGTGCGACCGAGTCGATGACCTCTCGGCACAGATCGAGTCCGAGGTAGTTGAGGCTCGCGAAGTCGTTGATCCAACGGCCGTCGATCTGCAGCTGCCGGCCCTTTTGTGCGGTCACCTTTCGGTAGACCTGCGGCACGTCGTTGACCAACCGGTGCAACAGATCCGAGATGCGGACCGAGGGCTGCGAGCTGGTGGCCACCAAGCGCACGACATCGCCGGCCGTCGACAGGTTTGCCAGCTGGTCCTCGCCGATCCCTCGCCCGATCTGGGTCTCGATGTCGAGCGAGATCTCGATCAGCGCCAGCGAGTCGAGTCCCAAATCGGCAACCAACAAGTGGTTGGCATCGACGCTCGAGCCGTCCCAGCCCCTGCGCCGTGCGTGGTCCTCGATGATGCGGAACACGACGGCGGCTTCGTTTTCCTGCTCGATGTCGATGTCGATGTCGATGTCGATCTCGATCTCGACGTCCTCGGCGGGCGGGACACCCGCCCTGACGGCATCGGCCACGACCGGCGACGAAGCCGACTGGGCAAGCGATCGCACCAGACCATTGGCAAGATCGAGACGGAGTTTGGCCGGCTGCTTCTTGCCGCTGGTCGTGCGGGGCATCACCCCTCGTTTCACGATGCAGACGTCGTTGATGGGGAGGTCCTGGGCCCGGATCGCGGCCTGCACCGACGCCAACAGTTCTTCGGCGTCACGCCCTCTCGGCGCTTCGAGGACGGCGACGACACCTGTCGCGGTGTCGATCGGGCTTCGCTGCAGGACGACGCTGCTGTCGAGGGGGACTCCGACCTGGGCGACCAGCGACTGCTCGAGCGCTCCGGCCGAATGATTCTGTCCGTTGACGATGATGATGTTCTTCAGCCGTTCGACCAGGTACAGCTCCCCGCCATGGAAGAAGCCGAGGTCGCCGGTGAAGCAGCGCTGTCCGCCGAAGGATTCGATCGACCCATCGGGACGCAGATAGCCCGGGGAGACGGCCGGTCCCGAAACCACGACCTGACCGCAGTAGTCCTCGGTATCGACGACGGTTCCCTCGGTATCGACGATCTCCACCACGATGCCTTCGGCCGGTGTTCCGAGGCAGGCGAATGCCGGCCGTGACGGATCTGGCACCACGCCGTCGTCCATCCGGTTCAGATCGAAGACGTCGATCGGTCCTCCGGCCGAGATGCCGTTGCGATCGACCGACAACTGTTTCGGCGCATCACCGGTACGCGGGCTGGTCACCATCAGGGTCGCCTCGGCGAGGCCGTAGGTCGGGTGGACGACGGTCGGGTCGAGCCCGGCCGGAGCGAATCGATCGATGAACGCCGCGACCGTGGCCGGATCGACCGGCTCGGCACCGCAGTAGCACTTCTTCCAGTCCCGGAGATCGAGCCGAGCGAGGGCGGCGTCCGACACCCGTCGGGTGGCATAGGCCAGGGCGAAGTTCGGCGCAGCAGTGATCGCACCGGGCAACGTGGAGATGGCATCGAGCCAATGCATCGGATCCGACAGGAAATCGAACGGGCTCAGCAGCCGCAGGTTTGCTCCGCTGACCAGCGACAACACTGCCTTCCCCATCAGGCCCATGTCGTGATAGAGCGGCAGCCACGACACGACGTGATCGCCCGGTCGGGCCTCCATCCGTTCGTTGAGTCCAAACGTACTGCTCATCGCATTGCGATGGGTCATGACCACGGGCTTCGGGATTCCGGTGGATCCGCTCGTGAGCTGCAGATGCAGCGGACGATCGGGATCGCCGACGAGGCCCTCGAGTCGGCCGAGCGCATCGCCCGGCGATGCGTCGAGATCGAGTCCGATCCACTCCCCCGGCGCGGCAACACACGGTCCGCTCGGACCGCACTGCACCAGGAATCGGATTGTCGGCACGGCCTGGACGACCTCGCCGAGACGCCGCTGGATGACGTCCTCGCCGTCCAGAGACGGCCGAACCGGCACGATCAGGGGCACGGCCCCGGTGAGAACCGCGGCCAAGAATCCCCGCCAGAGGGCTTCTGGGCTCGCACCGACCACCCCGACGACGTCGCCGGCCACCACGCCCGCCTGCTCGAGCACCGCCGCCGTTCCGGCAGCCAGATCGAGAAACTCGCGCTGACCGATGACGTCGAACCGTCGCTTCGAGCGGTCGTAGAAACCCACCGTCGAGTGGTCGTCGGCTCGGAAACGGGAGGATAGTGCTGAGGAAAGATCAAGATCCATGAGAATCACGATGCCAAAGGGTCGAACGGTTCACACCACAAGCATGTAGATGCAACTAGTTTGAATGTTGAAGCAGATACATGGATCGCGTCTCGAGGCCGTTCTCGTGAAAGGCTGAGGGGTCATGACCACCCCCCGACCGACCCTGCGCTGGGTCAAAGCCCTCGCAGGTTTCGTCGCCATGCTCTCGGCCGCCGTCTGGGACGAGGTGTTCTTCGCCGCCCCCGTCGTGTTCTCGACCGCCCGCATGGGCCCTTGGCTCACGCTCTCGATCGTGACCCCGATCTTCTGGGTCATCGGCACCGGCATCTCCCTGCTCGTGGTGCGTTCCCGCTCCGAGAAGGAGCCGTCGCGTCTGGTCCACATGGTGCAGACGATGGAGGAGCGCACCCGCACCAGCAGGCTTCGCCGCCAGCTCGTCGCCGGATCGGTGATCGGCTTCGTTCTCTGCTCCTGGATCCTGGGCGGGATCCTGACCAGCTACATTCTCGCGGTGACAGCGCTCCGCATCGACATGACCCGTTGGATCATCGTGGCCAACGTGATCTGGGCCATCACCTTCGTCGGCCAATACGCCGGGATTGCTTCGTTCATCTTCTGACAGAATCGGACGTCATGACCAGAACTGGCGCCACGTGGCGGCCACACGGGTTGACCACCAAAGACATCGGGCGAATTGCCGACGGAGTCGGGGCGACGCCCGAACTCGCCGGACAACTCGAAACACCCTCTCCAGCCGAAGCGAGAGACCACTGGGTCTACCGCCCGGCCGAGCGAATTCGAATCATCCGCAGGCTTCTCCTGGCCGACGGATCGCCTTGGGTGGGCAGATTCAGCCTCCTTCTGGGCCTGTCGGTCGTGATCGCCACGCTCGGACTGGCCAACGATCAACCGGCAGCCGTGATCGCTGCCATGGTCGTGGCCCCGATGATGACGCCGGTTCTCGGTGCCGCCACCTCGCTCACGCTGGGACTGGCACGCCAGACCACTCGCCTCCTGCTGATCGTGATGATCGCCTCGGTGATCGCCGTTGCGTTGGCGTGGGCGATCTCGGCCAGTCTCGTCGTCCACGAACTCACCGCCGAAGAGCTCTCCCGCACCACGCCTCGGATACGCGATGTCGTCATCGCTCTCGCCGCCGGCGCCGCCGGCATGTACAGCATCGTCCGCAAGGACCTGTCTGGCGTCGTGCCCGGCGTTGCGATCGCCGTGGCGCTGGTGCCACCGCTGGCGACGGTCGGACTGGTGCTCGAACTCGGAGAATGGTCGCTGGCAGGCGGAGCAGCGCTGCTCTACGGCATCAACGTCCTCGCGATCATCCTCGCTGCGATCGTCGTCCTCCTGGTCACCGACTTCATCGAGTCTCCGTCCATGCGGGACCCCAAGGTCTTGGCGGTCGGCGCCGTTCTCGTGACCGCGGCGATCGCGATCGCCATCCCGGTTCGACAGAACTCGCTCCGTGCCGACCGACACGTCACGTTCACCCATCAGGCCGAGGAAGCCGTCGCCGACTGGGAAGATCGTCACCCGGCCCATCGAGTCGTCGCGACCGACATCGAACCTGGTGAGGTACGGCTCGTCATCGCAGGCGAGACTGAGCCGGTCGACCTCGCCGAACTCAACGCAGACATGGCGACCGACGCGTTCTCCGACCCGACACTCGAGATCGACTGGGTCGAATCCTCCATCTACGAGGTTCGCAACGATGACTGACGCGAGTGACGAAACCGGGCTGCCGACGTCGGTGGTGCTACGTGACGGTTCCGAGGTGGTCCTTCGCTGCCTCGTTCCCGCCGACCGCGAGCCCCTCGCCACCGCCTACGAGGTGCTGTCAGAAGAGAGCCGGCGGCGTCGGTTCTTCTCACCACCCAAACACCTCTCACCGGGGCTGCTCGATTACCTCACCGATCTCGACCACGACGAGCGGTTCGCCGTGGTCGCATTCGAGCCGACCAGCCCAAAGGTCGGCCTGGGCCTTGCCCGCTGGGTCCGGGACCGCACCGATCCGACGCGAGCCGAGCCGGCAGTGGCGGTCATCGACTCATGGCACCATCGCGGGCTCGGGACCGCGTTGCTGACGGCGCTCGTCGACGCTGCCGGCAGCAAAGGGATCACGACCTTTGTGGCCGACGTGCTCTGGGAGAACGAGGCCATCCTCGATCCGCTGCGAGCCCTCGGTGCCCGGGTCTCGGCTGCGGAACCCGGCGTGGCCTCGATCGAGTTCGACCTGCCAGAGCGTGTCGGCGACACGGCGCTGCATCATCTGCTCGCACGTGCCGCCGCCGAGGCTCTCGCGACCTAGCCGCCGCGATTCAGCTCAGCCTCACGCCGAGGGGTCGTCGGCGTACCGGAGGTACGGCTTCACCTCGACCACGTTCTTGAACTTGGCCTTCGCATCGTCGGTCGACACACCGGGGGACACGATGACTCGGTCGCCGGGCTGCCAATCGGCGGGCGTGGCAATCGGGTCGGCATCGGTGGCCTGGAGTGCGTCGAGCACTCGGACGATCTCGTCGAAGTTTCGGCCCACCGACTTCGGGTAGGTGAGCATGAGCCGAATCTTGTCGTCGGGATCGATGATGAAGACGGAGCGGACCGTCGAGGTGTCGCCGGCGCCGGGATGGATCATGTCGTAGAGCTCGGCGACCTTACGGTCGGGGTCGGCCACGATCGGGAAGTTGAGCGGAGTCCCGGTGACCTCGCCGATGTCTGGCGCCCACGCATGGTGATCGGCGATCGGGTCGATCGACAGCGCCATGGCCTTGGTGTTGCGCTTGGCGAACTCCTCATGCAGCGCCGCGGTGCGGCCGAGTTCGGTGGTGCACACCGGCGTGAAATCGGCCGGGTGGCTGAAGAAGACGACCCACGAGCCCTTCTTCCAGTCGTGGAAGGAGAGCTCTCCGGCGGTGGTGTCGGCGGTGAAATCTGGGGCGATGTCTTCGAGGTGCAAGCTCATGTTGCTTCCTTGCTTTCGGACCGACGGGGAGGCCGTCGATGATTTGTACGGACATTCAAGACAACCGAAGATTCGCGGATCTATTCCGGCCACCTCCGGTCGTCCAGAGGGTTTGTCAGGCAGCCAGGGTGGCAGAGACTGCGGTGTAGACCGCCACGGTTCCGAGCATCAGCGCGAACCAATGTGTGAGCCTGTCGGCGTCGATCTCTTTGGCAATTCTCGTGCCGACGACGACGCCGATGGTCACGGTGACGAGGAACGGCCCGACGACCGCCCAGTCGAATCCGATGTCGCCCGAGCGCATCAACAAGGCGATGGCGGCGTTGATGGCGATGACGACGAGAGACGTGCCGATCGCTTCCTTGGCCGGGAACTTCAACAGCAGCGTCAGTGCCGGAACGACGGCGAAACCTCCGCCGACCCCGAAGAGGCCGGTGAGCATGCCGACCAACGTCGCGGCACCCGCGAGCTTGGCGAGCGACGAGACCGAGAGATCGAGACCGGCCTTCGTCGCCGTCCGCTCCCCCACGGCAACGCCGGCGCCGGCGGGAGAATCCAGCACGACGGTGTCCGGATCGCCCGCGCTCTTGACGACACCGACACTTCGGTACATCCGGATGGCGACGAAAGCGATCAACACCGAGAAGGCCAACAGCAACGCGGTTTCGTCGAGCGATCGGTTCACGATGAGACCGATTCGAGAACCCACGATTCCTGCAGCCCCGAAGGCCATGCCGGCACCGAGGCGGACGTTGCCGTTGCGGAAGTGACTCACCACGCCGAACGCCGAGGCAACACCGACGACCAACAACGAGGCGGTCGTTGCATCCTGTGCCTGCAACCCGGCGATGAAAACCAGGATGGGCACGGCGAGTGTGGACCCGCCACCGCCCAGCGCCCCGAGCGACAGCCCGACCACGAGTCCGAGTGTGATGGCGATGATCTCACCGACCATGACGCACCGCCGAGAGAGACCGGGGGTGCACATGTTCCGTTGTCGTGGCCACGAGGCCACCTCCTTGCCGACCGTGTACCCACAACCCTACATATTGTCCGGACAATTCGCCACCCTTTTGTACGGACAACTCGGCGACCGCCGAACCCGTCACGTTCTCGAGCCGAGAACTACGATCTCGAGCACGGACCAATCAACCAGCACGGACCAATCGACCAGCACGGACCAATCGACCCGAAAGGGTGACTCATGGCAGCGTTTCTGCTCCCCTCGAATCCCATCGACTCGCTCGAGGCCTACCTGGCCACCGACACCGGAGGCGTGGGCATCGAAACCGCACAACGAATCGGACCGGCGGCGACGATCGAGGCGATCGCCGAATCCGGCCTACGCGGTCGTGGCGGCGGCGGCTTTCCGACCGGTCGAAAATGGTCGGGCATCGCCGAACAGGTCGGCTTCCGCCACTACGTGGTCTGCAACGGCGCCGAGGGCGAACCAGGCACGTTCAAAGACCGTGCACTGATCCGAGCCAACCCGTATCAGGTCGTCGAGGGTCTGCTGATCGCAGCGTTCGCCGTCGACGCCGAGGAGATCTACATCTGCCTCAAGGCGAGCTTCGAGCGGGAGATCGCCGGCATCACCGCCGCGGTCCAAGAGTTCCAGGCCGCAGGCATCGGGGGTGATCGAACGGTCACGATCGTTGCCGGCCCCGAGGAGTATCTCTTCGGCGAAGAGAAGGCGATGCTCGAGGTGATCGAAGGGAAGCCACCGATGCCTCGCTGGTTCCCGCCTTACGAGCAGGGGCTGTTCGCAGCCTCTCCACAGATCGGCTGGGAGGCCGGACCGCACGGCGACGACCTTCGCACCGACGAAGCCAATCCGACACTGGTCAACAATGTCGAGACACTGTCCAATGTCCCCCACATTCTCGCCAATGGTGCCGACTGGTTCCGATCGATGGGTACAGCGGAAGCGCCGGGAACGATCGTGGCCACCGTGGTCGGCGACGTCGTGTCGCCTGGCGTCGGCGAGGTCGAGATCGGCACGCCGCTTCGGACGATCATCGACGACATCGGCGGTGGCGTCGGGCAGGGACGCACGATCAAGGCCGTGTTCTCCGGCGTGGCCAACGCTGTCGTGACCGCCGACGACCTCGACACACCCGTGAGCTACGAAGCACTCGCCGCCATCGGCAGCGGTATGGGCTCCGCCGGGTTCATCGTGCACGACGACACCGCGTGCATGGTCGACGCCGCCTTCCAGTTCTCGAGGTTCCTCTCGATCGAGTCGTGCGGCCAGTGCGCACCGTGCAAGATCGGCAGCGGCGCCATCACCGCCAGCCTGGAACGAATCGAGACCGGCACCGGAAACGACCGAGACCTCGCCGTGATCCAGGGTTGGCTCAAGCGAGTCACCGACGGCAGCCGCTGCTATCTGGCCACCGAAGAGCGAATCGTCGTCGCCAGCCTGCTGCGAGCATTCCCCGAGGAGTTCGCCGAACACCTCGAGACACAACACTGCCCTCGGCCGTCATCCCGTCCGTTCCCCAAGATCGTGGAACTGACTGACGGCCGAGTGACCTACGACGAATCGTTCTGGCGCAAGCGACCCGACTGGACCTACGACGAGGAGTGACCTCAGCCCAGGCCGGTGCTCTCGCGGCCTTCGTCGTTCACGCTGCTGGACGGTGCTCGATGGAACTCGACCGCGAACGTGGCCGG
>RCMY010003080.1_pt1 | contig 14906 bp, 12 predicted proteins | sample 2041341 | NCBI WGS metagenome assembly RCMY01 (sample SAMN09708234, study PRJNA481090) | Marine sediment metagenome, whole genome shotgun sequencing project.
GGTTGCCGCCGGCCGCGCGGACGATGTAGGTGCCCTGAACGGCCCCCATGGCGTAGGCCGCGATGAAGACGAGGAACCCGACCGTGGTCATCCACAGCGCCAACAGCACGCCGCCCAGCAGCGCCGATCCGGCCGCGACCGGGACGGCGCGTCCCGCCTGGGCCACCTTCAGGCCCGGGGTCGCCGCCTTCGGCTGCCTGGTGCAGTCCGGGCACTTGTGACCGACCGGCGTCTCGACCATGCAGCGCGGGCAGATCGGTGCGCCGCACGACGTACACGTCACGCGCGTGGCCGCGCCGTGGCGGGCGCAGGACAGCTCGTCGGAGACGGTCACTGGGCGATCCTCAGGGGTGCAGGACGGGTCTGACGGCAACGCGGCACGGCCCACGCGCGTTCCCGCACGCCCCGCACGCCCCGCACCATCCACGGAATGTCAGCGCGGAGCACCCGGTTAGGCTTCCCACGCCACTGTCGCACCGTACCGATCGAGCCCGACATGACCGACGCCCAGACCGCCCCGACGACGCACGACGTCGTCATCATCGGATCCGGTCCGGCGGGCCTCACCGCCGCCGTCTACGCCGCGCGGGCGAACCTCGAGCCGCTCGTCATCGAGGGCCTCGTGGTCGGCGGTCCGACCGGCGGCCAGCTGACGCTGACGACCGACGTCGAGAACTACCCCGGCTTCCCCGAGGGCATCATGGGCCCGCAGCTGATCATGGACATGCGCGCCCAGGCGGCCCGGTTCGGCACCCAGTTCATCACCGCCGACGTCCGCAAGATCGACACCACCACCCGACCGTTCCGCATCGAGACCGACACGTCGGTCGAGGTGTACGCGAACACGCTGATCCTCGCGACGGGCGCCAAGCCGCGTCGCCTCGACATCCCCGGTGAGGACGAGCTCTGGGGCGCCGGCGTCTCCGCCTGCGCCACATGCGACGGCTTCTTCTACCGCGACAAGACCGTCGTGGTGGTCGGCGGCGGCGACACGGCGATGGAGGAGGCGACCTTCCTCACGAAGTTCGCCTCCAAGGTGATCGTCGTGCACCGCCGCGGTGAGCTGCGTGCGTCGAAGATCATGCAGGAGCGCGCCTTCAAGAACGAGAAGGTCGAGTTCATCTGGAACGCCACCGCCAGCAAGGTGCTCGGCACCAACGGCGTCGTCTCCGGGGTGGAGCTGACCGACACCGTGACCGGCGAGGTCTCCGAGATCGCCACCGACGGCTTCTTCCTCGCCATCGGCCACATCCCGAACACCGACCTCGTCGCCGACGTCGCCGACATCGACGAGGAGGGCTACCTGCTCCTGCAGGAGCCGACCACCCAAACCAACGTCCCCGGCCTGTTCGGCGCCGGCGATCTCGCCGACCACGTCTACCGCCAGGCCATCACCGCCGCCGCTTCCGGCTGCAAGGCCGCCATCGACGCCGAGCGCTTCCTCGCCGCGATGGAGTGACCCCGACCGCACGGGTATCCATGCGAACGGAACACCGCGGTCCTGACGCATGGACGGCTGGACGTCCTGCTGACGCCATCACCGCTCGACCGGGACGAAGTGCCGGGTCGGGCCAGCGCCACGCTCGGCCAGCACGCCGTCGTCCACCAGACGCTCGACGTCGCTGATCGCCGTCGGTCGGGAGACGCCGGTGCACGCCATCGCCTCGGTCGTCGTCAGCCGACCGCGGTGCTCGGCGAAGTCGCGCAGGATGGAGCGTCGCTCCTCGGGGGCGAAGGCGGTGAGACCGAGGTCGGGATTGGCGTGGTTCAGCGTCCACATCGGTGCGCCGGAACGTCGCGAGTGCTCCACCACGATCGTGCGTCCGGATCGCGACGAGAGGCGAGCGACGGCCTGCACTGCATGCTCGGCCTGACCAGCCGTGCGCTGCATCGCCGCAGCGGCCGTCGTGACGTCCAGCCAGCCTCGCCGACGGATGGCGTCGAGCAGCAGCAGGGTGTTGAGGTCAGAGCGCGGCTCCACCTCGGCGATGGCCCCGACGAGCTGTTGCAGGTCGTGGTCGTCAACGTCCCCGAGCAGGGTCACGACCACACGGTGACCATGGTCGATGATCTCCGGCGCCGGATGGCCGCCGCTCAGCATGTCCCGGAACATCCGATCGACCCCCACGGCCTCGCGCTCGGCGAGCCGCAGCTTGGCGAGCACGTCGACCAGATGCGGTGACCGTCGCTGGCTCGGGTGGGTGATGATGTTGTCGGGCGTCACGCCGCCGAACAGACCTCCGGGGCTGGACACGGTCAGGTTGTTGCCGATGAGCTCCACGGTCACCGGGTCGGACGGGCCCCAGTCGCGGTGGGCGATGGCGTTGACGATGGCCTCACGTCGCGCTCTGCGGGGAAGCCGCGGTTCCTGTCCGACCGCCAGATCACCGCGCGCCGAGGTCAGCGTGACCGTCGCTCGCATGATCGCCTCGATCTCCGCGAGGTCCTCGAGCAGCGCCCGACCACCGGTGCCGACACGGTGGGTGGCGTCTGCGCCGGCAGCCTCTCGACGGATGAAGTCGATGGCCGGGCGCTCGAGCGGACAGAGCAGCACGGCACCGGCGGCCGTCAGCTGGTCGTCGGAGAGCAGCACCTCGAGCCGTTCCAGGAGCGGGCGGTCCGCCGACGCTGCAAGGTCGATCGCTGCCGGGTCGCTCGACTCCCGCAGGAAGCGGCGCGCCTGAGCAAGGACGAGCGGGTCGATGTCGTCGATGCTGCGGTCGGACGGATCGCGGGACCAGTCGATGAGCCCCAGCTCCCGACGTCGACGCCCCCACTCAGCTGCTGGCACGTCGATGCACTGCCGCTCGACGCGCATGACCAGCCGGCCGCCGACCTGGACGGGCTCGTCGGCAGGGCTCACCCGGATCGTCAGGCAACGGACGCCCCGGATCCGCCTCGCGGACACCACCGGCAGGATCGCACGATCCGTGAGCTCAAGGATCCGGTCGCGGAGCCACCCGGTGTCAAGGTCGGTCCCGATCGGGGTGCCGTCGTCGGCGATGCCGACGATCAGCGCCCCGCCGGTCACCGAGTTCGCGAAGCAGGCCGCTTCCCGAGCCAGCTGCCGCGCCGCCAGCTCGTTCTGCTGGCTCCCTGGCTGCACGTGCGGCCCGTCGCGGCGCCCAGCTTCCTCCTTGACGTCGACGAGCGCGTCCTCGACCTGATCGCCGGTCGCCCCCGCCTCGAGTCGCTCGACGGCGCGCTCGACGCGCAGGAGCAGCGGATCAGCAGGCAAGAAGGCCGACATCTGCACCCATCCTCAAGTGACACCAGCATTGATCACTTGACTTTACCCTAAAGTAAACCCCTGCCAGAGCGGTCGGCTTGATCCCCCCCGGGTCGGCACCCGCGACATGGCGTTCACGCACCCGGACCGCGTCCGAACCGCGGCGCGTCACCGAGCCAAGATCGGCCTCGACCTGTCGAGGCCGTCGGCCGCGTCGGCCGAGCCGATCTCGTCATCGTTGATGATCTCGGTATGCCCTCAGTCGGGCGTCCAAGCAACCCCGGGGTGAGCCACGCGTCCACGGATAGCCGGGGTAGACCGGAGTGTCCGTCGGGCCCCGGCAACCTCAGACGGCCCAAAGACGCCAAGAACGGCCACGAGTCGTCGACGACGGGTCCGTCGACATGGCGGCTCTTCGGAAGTTCACGGGGCGGCCGGGGTGACGGTGGCGAGCTTGGACCAGTCGGGCTTGCCGGCGTAGAGCAGCACCCGGACCCGCCAGTTCTGCCAGTTCACGATCCCGAACGCCACGCGCTTGACGCGCTTGGCGAGGTTGTTCGCGGTCATCTGGAGCGTGACCTTGCAATCGGCCCGTGACCTGCGGGTTTGCGTGAGCGACATGTCGTCGACGGACGGAGCTCGTCCAACCGCTGGGGCCGATCGTGGAACCTCACGGCGACAAGAGCGTTGCTCCGGCCACTCGTTCGCCAGGACCCCGCCGCCAGACGGGACCACCAGGCAACGTCGCGTCCACGACAATGCCTGATCTCGAAGCGCAGCGTGCACCAACACGACCCGCTGCAGGACAGCAGAAGGGACGAGGGGCACGCACCCAGCCGCCATCGCTCTCGATCGGCGAGGGCAGCCGCATGGCGTCGGTCTGGCTCGACGGCCCGGAGCCCGCGTGTGATCGAGCACCCGTCAGACTGACGAGGCAGCCGTCTCCAAGTCCGACGAGAGACCGCCTGGCCACGACTGACCCCACTCGCTGTCGACGTAGGCCGGATCCTCTTCCGGTCCCGCCTCCGGTTCGGCCGGCTGCAGCACGGCCACATCTGAGACAGCCTGCGCTTGGGCCGCAACCGGTGGCAAGAGCATCGACGCGGAGGTCACGAAGACCACCACTGACCGAACGACGAACCGAACCCGCATGACAAACCCCCGAGATGACTAGTGGCAACTAGCTACAACCACCCAGTGAACCGTGGGGTCGACGCTCCGTAACGTCAAGATCACTGAGCTCAACGTGCAGGACGTGAACAAACCGTGCCGGCGAGAGTCTCGTCCGCTAGGACCTACAAACCGCACTCCGACGTCGCCGACCACCCTCCGGGGGGCCGCGGCCGCCCCGGAACGGGCCGCGGGGACGGCGGCTGTTCCCTGCGCGCCATGATGTGACGTACAGCGCTCAGTGTTTGGTGATCGGCGTCGAATCTGGAATGGTGCGCTGGTCGTCGGGCATTGGTGATGGGGCAACCCGCACCGAACGCAACACCTTGAGGAGCCCCCATGGGCGCGCAGAAGATCAACAACGCTGACTGGAAGACCGAGGTCCTCGAGTCCGACCGTCCCGTGCTGGTCGACTTCTGGGCCGAGTGGTGCGGACCCTGCCGCATGGTCGGCCCCATCGTCGACGAGATCGCCGACGAGCACGGCACCAAGCTCAAGGTCGTCAAGCTCAACATCGACGACAACCCCGAGGTCGCACGTGAGTACGGGATCATGTCGATCCCGACGATGATGGTGTTCAGCGGCGGCGAGCCGTCCACGCGCATCGTCGGCGCCAAGGGCAAGGAAGCTCTCCTCAAGGATCTGAAGCAGTACGTCTGATCCGCAAGGTCTGAACGATCCGGCCTCCGGGCAGACTCGAATCCACCTCGACGGCACGTCCGTCCACATCCTTCCAGTTTGCTGCGCGATGGCTGTCCACCCCCCGGGACAGCACCGTGTGGCTTCGGAGCCCCGCCTCCCCCCGGGCGGGGCTCCACTCTTTCTCCTGAACGTCGCCGCCTCGGCCAGCCGGACGGGATCGCACGCGGCTGCTCCCGCTGGCCCGCCCGTAGGCTGCTCCGATGCTCCCCATCGTCCCCGGCTCGACCGGCACGCAGGTCAGCGACGTGCAACGTCGTCTGGTGGGCCTCGGCCACCCGCTCAGCGACGAGCCCGGCGTGTACGGGACCACCACCACGGCCGGGATCCGCACGTTCCAGCAGTCCCGCGGGCTCACCGCAAGCGGCGTGGTCGACGACGAGACGTGGCAGCGCCTCGTCGAGGCCGGCTTCCGGCTCGGTGACCGGCTGCTCTACGAGACCCGGCCGATGCTCACCGGCGACGACGTCCTCGACCTCCAGGAGCGTCTGAACCGCCTCGGGATCAACGCCGGGCAGCCCGACGCCATCCTCGGTCCCGACACCGGCGGCGCCGTCCGGGAGTTCCAGCTCAACGTCGGCCTGCCCACCGACGGCATCGTCGGCCCGTCCACGGTCACGGCCCTGCAGCGGCTGCACCGGATGCACCAGTCCGCGGGAACCGTCGAGGTCCGCGAGCGCGAGGCGATGCGGCGCCCGCGCGAGCATTCGCTCGCCGCCCACCGCATCATGGTCGACCCCGGACACGGGCCCGACCACCCCGGCGTGATCAACGTCGACGGAGTCGCGGAGCACCAGATCACCTGGGCCATCGGGCAGCGTCTTGCTGCCCGACTCGGCGCGGTCGGCGTGCAGGTCGTGCTGTCGCGGGGACCGGGCACCTCACCACCCCCGGTCCAGCGCGCACAGCTGGCCAACAACGAACAGGTCGACGCGATCATCTCGATCACGTGCAGCGGCGACGACTCCCCGTATGCCGCAGGCACCGTCAGCCACTACTTCGCCAACGAGTCCTACGTGTCGTTCCCGGGCCGTCGCCTCGCGGAGCTCTGCCACGAGCGCGTCCTCGACGTGACCGGCGGCCCCGACTGCCGCGTCCACGGGTCGACGTCGACGATCCTGCGTGCCAGCAAGGCCCCGTCGGTCGTGGTCGCACCCGGCTTCCTGACCCACGCGGACGAAGGTCGGCGTCTGGCCGAGCCCAAGGTCCAGCGCCTGATCGCCGACGGCCTCCTCGACGCCGTGCTCACCCACCTGACCTGACGTCGCTGACCGTCAGTCCTTCGCGGCCGACGTGATCTCGGTCGGGACCGGCGAGAAGACGCGACGTGGCAGATGGCCACGGATCTCCTCGAGCGCGTGCTCGAACGACTCGGCCCAGCGGGCCGTGCGCTTCACGTCGAGGCGCAGCAACGGGTAGCGGGGATGCTCTCGGTGGATCTCGAAGCCCTCGTGGAGCAACCAGCCGATCGGAACGAGACAGTCCCCGTCGCGGTGGCGGCGGTCGCCGTAGGCCTCGACGGCCGCGAGGTCACGCTTCAGCGCTTCCTTGATCGCGGCCTGGACGAGCAGGGTTCCGACGCCCCGCTCGCGGCGGGTGTGCTCCACCCAGACGGTGGCGAGCTGGAGCGCGTCGGCGGAGATCTGCGGGGCGGGGCGCCGCCGGGGTGCCAGCGTCTTCGGCGGGGAGAAGAGCGCGTACCCGACGACCGTGTCGCCGTCCCACACCGCCCGACCCGGAGGCCCCGTCGTGACGGCCCGTGCCTGACACCACGCCTGCTTCTGTGCGACGTGGTCGCCGGCGAGCTCGTCCACGACGACGCTGCGTGGATCGGGGCGTGGCAGCCCGAGCTCCCAGAACAGGCACTCCCGGCAGCTCGACGGCAGCGCCTCGATGACGTCGGTGGTCATCGGGGCGACGCGGGGGGCCATCAGCCGCCGACGTGGGGCGACGAGGGCCGGCTGATCACCCGGAGCAACGCGCCGAGCGCGACGCCCAGGCCGAGGCCGATCACCCCTCGCTGGACCCCGCCCGCCGCGACGTGACGGTCCTCGCCGGTGATCAGGGTCAGCTGCGGGGCGTTCGCCATGGGTGAGGGTCCCGGACGTCGGAGGTGGTGCTCACCGATCCTAGTCCGGGACCGGTGGGACAAGGAGCGGCACGCGGTCAGGGCAGCGCGGGGCGTTAGGCTCGGCACGACCGACTGCTCGAGAAGCCGCCCATGCGCCTGGACACCGATCCGTACCTCGAACGCTACGCCGCGCGGGTGCAGGGAATGGCCGCGTCGGAGATCCGTGCGCTGTTCGCCGTCGCGTCGCGCCCCGAGATCGTCTCGCTGGCCGGCGGGATGCCCTACACGTCTGCGCTGGACTTCGGGGCCGTCGAGCAGGTCGTGACCGGGGTCATCCGTGATCACGGCCCCGAGGCGCTGCAGTACGGCGGCGGACAAGGCCGCGAAGGCCTGCGCGAGGCGCTCGTGCGCGTCATGGCCGCCGAGGGCGTGCCAGCCGAGCCGGACGAGCTCGTCATCACCAACGGCGGCCAACAGGCCCTTGAGCTCGTCGCCAAGACGTTCCTCGACGCCGGCTCCGTGGTGCTCGCGGAAGGCCCGACCTACGTCGGGGCGCTCGGCGCCTTCGCGTCGCACCAGGCCGAGGTCCGCCACGTCGCCATGGACGCCGACGGGATGATCATCGACGAGCTCGTCGCCGAGCTCGAGAAGCTGAAGGCCGAGGGACGGACGTGCAAGTTCGTCTACGTCATCCCGAACCACCAGAACCCCGCCGGCGTGTCGCTCAGCGAGGAGCGTCGGGTGCACCTCGCTGAGGTCGCGGAGACCTGGGACCTGATGATCCTCGAGGACAACCCCTACGGGCTGCTCGACTTCGAGGGCAAGACCTGGACGTCGCTGCGCTCGCTGGTCCCGGAGCGGGTGATCTACGTCGGGACGGTCTCGAAGACCTTCGCGCCGGGCGCGCGGATCGGCTGGGTGGCCGCGCCGGGCCCCATCCGCGACAAGCTCGTCCTGCTGCGCGAGGCCGCGGACCTCTGCCCCTCGAACCTCACCCAGATGATCGTGGAGTCGTGGCTGGACACCCAGCCGTGGCTCGACCAGGTGAAGCGCTTCCGCGAGGTCTACCGCGAGCGCGCCGACGCCATGCTCGACTCGCTGGAGCGTGAGGCGCCCGGCGTCTGCTCGTGGACGCAGCCGACCGGCGGGTTCTACGTCTGGATGCGGCTGCCCGAGGGGATCGACAGCGGGGACCTGCTCGCCAAGGCCATCGGGCGCCGCGTCGCCTACGTCCCCGGCCGCGGCTTCTTCGCCGACGGCGGTGGTGGCGACCGTCTGCGCCTGTCCTTCTGCTTCCCCACGCCCGAACGCATCCGCGAAGGGATCGCCCGCCTCGGCGAGCTGCTGCACGAAGAGGTCGAGCTCGTCCGCGCCGTCTACGGCGACGTGAAGCCGGCTCCGCCGGCGTGACGCCGCGCCACCAGACTCCGCGCCCTCAGATCAGGAGTGCTTCCGCATGACCCATCGGATCGCCGTCCTCTGCGGCGGCATGTCGCTCGAGCGCGAGGTCAGCCTGCGCTCCGGCACCCGCGTCGCCGCCGCCCTGCGCGACCTCGGCCACGACGTGACCCGTCTCGACGTGGACGCCGCCGTCGTCAACACCCTCGACGCGGGCGGCTTCGACCTCGCCTTCCTCACCCTCCACGGGGCGTCGGGCGAGGACGGGACGGTCCAGTCCGTGCTCGACCTGATCGGCCTGCCCTACACCGGCCCCGACGCGATCTCGTCGACGCTCGCGTGGAACAAGTCGGTCGCGAAGGGGCTCTACGGACGGGCCGGCGTCGCGCTCGCGACCTCCGTGACGCTGTCGCAGCAGGCCTTCCGCGAGCTCGGCGCCTCCGCGGTGCTCGACCGCGTGGCCTCCGAGCTCGGGCTGCCGTTGGTCGTCAAGCCCGCGACCGGAGGCTCCTCGCTCGGCCTGTCCGTCGTCGAGCGCGCTGAGGACCTCCCCCGCGCCATCGTCGGGGCGTTCTCCTACGGCGACCAGGTGCTCGTCGAGCAGTTCGTCGCCGGGACCGAGATCGCCGTCTCGCTGCTCGACGGTGAGGCGCTGCCCGCAGTCGAGATCCGGCCCAAGCAGGGCGCCTACGACTACACCGCCCGCTACACGGCCGGCGCCACCGAGTTCCATGCGCCCGCCCGCCTCGACCCAGACGTGGCCGCAGCCGCAGCCACCGCAGCCCGCATGGCCTGGGACGCCGTCGGTGCCCGCCACGTCTCCCGCGCCGACATGATCGTGCGCCCCGACGGCACCCCGGTGCTGCTCGAGCTCGACACCTGCCCGGGGCTCACCGACACCTCGCTGCTGCCGCTCGCTGCGCAGGCCGCCGGGCTGAGCTTCGGTGACCTCTGCCAGCGCGTCGTCGACCTCGCGCTCGCGAGCGAGTCATGAACGCCGCGGCCAGCCCCAACACCACCCCGGTCACCGGTGACCCGGCCCCGACGATCGTCGCCTTCGACATCGGCGAGGTCGTCATCGACGAGACCCGTGTCTGGGCCACCTGGGCCGACATCATCGGGGTGTCCCCGCTGACGTTCGGCGCCGTCCTCGGCGTCGCGATCGCCGACGGGCTCGGCTGGGAGGACGTCTTCGACGAGCTCGCCCCGAACATGGTCTGGCAGGACTTCGAGGACGAGCACGAGGCCCGCTACGGCGGGTTCCGCGACGACGACGTCTACGGCGACGTCCGCGACTGTCTCACGGCGCTGCAGGCGGACGGCCTGAAGGTCGTGCTCTGCGGCAACCAGCCGGCGCGCCGACAGGCCCAGCTCACGGCGCTCGACCTTCCCCACGACGCGATGGCGATGTCTGACGACCTCGGCGTCGAGAAGCCCGACCCCCGGTTCTGGGAACGCCTGCTGGAGCTGGCCGGAGCCGAGTCCGCCGCGGAGGTGCTCTACGTCGGCGACCGCGTCGACAACGACGTCCTCTCGGCCATGCAGGCGGGGCTCAAGACCTGCTGGCTTCGCCGTGGACCGTGGGGGCGGCTGCACGACCTCCCCGACAACGTCGAGGCCGACCTGGTCCTCGAGGGACTCGGTGAGCTGCCGATGTTGATCAAGGCATGGCGCGACGACCTCGAGGCCGCGAACGCCGAGCAGTCCACCCCCAGCAGCTGACGAAAGCCCTCCATGCCGTCCCAACGGGTCATCACCGTCGCCGCGATCATCGCGGTGCTGGCGATGGTGCTCGCGACCGGGGGCCTGCTGCTCGCTGCACGCTCATCGCCCGAGCTGCAACGCACGGGTCCGGCGCCGAGACCCACGTCGACGGTGCCCGACCCGTTCGCCACCGGATCCGCCGCCCCCGGCAGCGTTTCCGATCTCTTCTCGGGGATCGACCAGATCGCGCTCGCGCAGTGCGCCGCTGAGATCGTTGCTGCGGGCGGCGACCTGGGCCCGGCCCCCGACGCCACCGACGCCGACGCGGTCGTGGCCGCCACCGCACGCGACGTGCTGACCATGCGCGGGCTCTCGTTCACCGAGGACGTCACGCCGGAGTTCCTCGCCAACGACGAGATCAACGCCCGCCTCGCCGCGGACGCCGAGGAGTCCTACCCGCCGGAGGACGCAGACCTCGACCAACGGACCCTTCGGTCGCTGTTCGCGATCGGCGACGACGTCGACCTGCGTCAGCTCGTGATCGACCTCCAGGTCGGGCAGGTCGCCGGCTACTACGACCCGGAGACCGCAGAGCTCGTGGTCCGCAGCCCGGGAGGAGGCGCGATCAGCGCGACCGACCGGGTGACGCTGGCGCACGAGCTCGAGCATGCACTGGTCGACCAGACCCTCCCCCTGCCGTTCGGCGACGACGGTCCTCAGGACGCCGACGGGGCCACGGCCGCGCTCGCGGTCATCGAGGGTGACGCGACGCTGGTCATGACCGCCTGGGCGACCTCGCGGTTGTCGCTCGTCGAGCAGCTGTTCCTCGGTGCGGACCCCGACGCCGCGGCCGCCGCCGAGCAGCTCGCGACCGCGCCCCACGTGCTGCAGAGGGGCCTGCTCTTCCCGTACGAGGCCGGGCTGGGATTCATCTGTGAGCTCTACCGGACGGGCGGCTGGGACGCCGTCAACGCGGCGTACGCGAGCCCGCCGCCGTCGACGGCCCACGTGATGGAGCCGGCCCGACACCTGGATGCCGAGCCGATCGTCGCGGTCGACACGTCCGTGACGCTGGGGGACGGCTGGGACCTCGTGCGCGAGGACACCTTCGGCATGCTCGACCTGCTGATCCTGTTCGAGGCGCCCGGCGATGACCGCTCCGCAGCGCTGCGCGACGCACGTGACCTCGCGGCGGAGTGGACGGGCGGCGAGATCGACCTCCATGTTCGGGGCGCGGACTCGACCATCGTGGTGGCGCTCGCGGAGCGCCCTGGCGGGGCGGACCTGTGCCTGGGGCTGCGGAGCTGGCTGGAAGCCGCGATGCCGGGCTTTCAGGGCGGGACCCTGCCGAGCAGCGCGACGACGCTCGACGGCCGTCGCCACGCGGGGCTGCGCTGTGGCGACGACCAGCACCTGCTGGTCATCTCCGACGACGCCGGCACTCGTGACCTCGCGTTCGCCCCCTGATCGTCGCAGCTTGGGGCATCGCGAACGCTGTGCGAAGAAATCCTGTCGGAACAGAAGACTGCACGGACGACGGCGGTCGCCACTACAGTCCGACCTCACCGATGCCACCTGTCGAGGGGAAGGGACCGCGGTCGGGCCACACGCGACGACGCGCTGCGTCGCTCCGCGTCACCGGCCTGATGCGCGTGCCACGTGGCCCCGCCGACCGGTGTCGGTCTTCCCATGAGCAGCCCGATGCACGCGACCGCGCGGTGACGCGGTCACCGCGTCACCGGGCTCGAACATCGCAAGGAACGCACCACGTGAACACCACCACCCAGGTCCACGGGCCGTCGACCGGCAGGCGGCTCAGCTCCCTGCTGGCGGCCCTGCTGATGGCCACCACCATGCTCATCCTCGGCGCAGCGCCCGCACGCGCAGCCGCGACGCACACGACCAGCGGCAACGACGTCGACATCCAGGTGCTGGACGGCTCCGGCGTGACGGTCTCCTGCTCCGGCGGCAAGGTCGCCTACAACAGCGGCTCGACGATCCTCACGACCGTGAACTGCTCCGCCCTCGGCACCCTGCGCATCTTCGCGTTCGGCGCGAGCACCGCGGACACGGTCTTCGTCGACCTGCGTGATGTGACCACGGGCGCCGGCTTCGTCGCCCCGACGATCTTCGTGATCGGCCAGGACACCGACTCCGCCTCGCCGAGCAACAGCTCCGCACGCCTCGACGTCCACGGCTCGCCCTTCGACGACAACATCACCGGAGGAGGCAACGGCGACACGCTGCGTGGCAACAACGGCAACGACATCATCAACGGTGGCGCGGGGCAGGGCAGCGACTACCTGACCGGTGGCAGCGGCGATGACGAGCTCACCGGCGAGGGCGGCGATGACCGTCTCGACGGCGGGAGCGGCAACGACAACCTGTTCGGCAACGGCGGCAACGACTTCCTCCAGGGCCGGAGCGGCGACGACACCCTCCGCGGCGGTGGCGCCAACGACATCTACGACGGCGGGTCCGGTGCGGACTCGATCTTCGACAACAACGGTGAGGACACCGTTCTCGCAGCCGCAGGAACGTTCTACGAGACGATCGACCTCCAGGACTCCGAGCCCGACGCCGGTGGCGACGGCATCGACGACCTGTTCATCATGGCGGGCCAGGGCGCGAACGTGCCGACCGTCATCTGCGTCGAGGGGTCGTGCTCGCTGAGCACCACCGACGACTTCGTTGACGACGGTTTCTCGGACTACGCGGACGACTTCGTCGTGTACTGGCCGGAGAACATCGACATCGGCAACGACTTCCCGAAGATCTGGAACCGGGCCGACTACGACGCGGCCGACAAGACGGTTCCGCAGGTCGACACCTCCAACGCCTTCTCGACGCTGAAGGGCGTGGAGAACCTCGAGATCAACCTCGGCCTCGGCGACGACCGCTGGCTGATGGTCTACGACGACGACTCCGACGCTGGCCAGAGCGGCGACCAGTTCCACTCCGGACGCAAGGTCGTCGACATCGACGTCGACGGTGGCGCCGGAGCAGACGACATCAACCTCGCGGGCGTCCAGCTCGAGGGTGTGATCGGTGTCGCGACGCTGACCGGTGGCCCTGGTGACGACATCCTCGTCGGGTCCTACCAGAACGACGTGATCCTCGGCGGTGACGGTGCTGACGACATCGACTCCGGTGCGTCCGTCGCCTTCAACTCCGCGGAGCTGGGCAACCGCCTCAGCGGCGACACCATCGACGGCGGTCCCGGTGACGACACGATCCGCTCCTCCTACTCGAACGTCTTCCACCTCGACCTCGGCAGCGAGAAGGCCGTGACGGCCGGCGGCGGCGACGACGACATCGACGGCGGCGCGGGCACGGACACCCTGATCGTGACACTCGATGCCACGGCGGATTCGGCCACGCTCGACACCACGACCCTCCAGGTGGTCAACAACGTCCTCGACCCCGCAGTCGACGACCTGACGACCTTCGCGGCGCTCGAGCGCGTCGAGATCAACATGGCGGGCGGCGACGACTCCACCACGGTGGAGGACCTGACCGGCAGCACGCTCACGACCGTGACGACCGACGGTGGCGCTGCCACCGACGCGCTGACGGTGAATGGCGGTGCCACCCAGGCAGGCAACGTCATCACGATGGCGGGCGGCCAGACGGTCACCCACACCAACTACGAGACGTCCGACATCTCGCTGACCCCGGTCGCGGTGATCACTGGAGCCGACGGCTTCACGGTGGCGGCAGAGGGCAGCATCCCGCTCGAGGCAACCTCCTCGACGGGACGACCCACCCTCACCTACGAGTGGGACCTGTCCTACGACGGCGCCACGTTCACCAGCGAGGCGACGACCGAGACGGTGACGTTCACCGCCGGGCCCGACGAAGGCTCGGTCGATGTGGCACTGCGTGTCACTGACACCGACGCTCGTGTCTCCGAGATCTCCGTCCAGACGATCACGGTGACCGCGGGCAACCTGCCACCGGTCGCACGGATCACCACCTCGGACGCCTTCACGGTGGACGAGGGCACGGCCAGCATCGCGCTGTCGGGCTCGACGTCGACCGACTCGGACGGAACGATCACCGCGTACGCGTGGGATCTCGACGATGACGGGTCCTTCGACGACGCGGCGACCGCCGACACGTCCCTGACGCTGGGCGCGCCCGGCACGACGACGGTCCACCTCCAGGTGACCGACGACCAGGCCGAGTCGGGAACCGCGACGCAGGACGTCGTCGTCACCGACGTCGCCCCGACCGCGATCATCACCAACGCCGAGACCCTCGAGGTGCAGGTGAGCTCGGACCTCGAGCTCTCCGGCGCGACGTCCTCCGACGCACACGGCTCCATCGCCGCGTACGCCTGGGACCTCGATGACGACGGCCTCTTCGACGACGGTTCGACCGCGACCGTGACCTACAGCGCCGGCGACACCACCGGTGACTTCCCGGTCACCCTGCGCGTCACCGACGAGGAGGGCACCTCGACCGAGGCGACCGCCACGATCACCGTGACGGAGAACGCTCCCCCGGTGGCCGCGATCACGTCCGAGGACGGGTTCACGGTCCCAGCCGAGGGAACGCTGTCGCTCAGCGGCGCCGACTCGACGGACTCCGACGGCACCGTCACCACGTACGCGTGGACGACGACCGACGGAA
>RCMY010003081.1_pt1 | contig 14905 bp, 11 predicted proteins | sample 2041341 | NCBI WGS metagenome assembly RCMY01 (sample SAMN09708234, study PRJNA481090) | Marine sediment metagenome, whole genome shotgun sequencing project.
CGTTCTTCCGGCGCGTCCGGCGCGTTGGGTCGCCCCTGCCCGGGGTACACGTTCCGTAACCAGTCTGGACAGACCGCTGGACGGGTCAAAGCGCGACAGCCGGGCCAGCCCAGCATCAACCACCATGCGGACGCCCTCAATGGTCAGCGACGTTTCGGCAATGGAGGTTGCCAGCACCACCTTGCGCTTGTGCGCAGGGGCTGGCGCAATGGCTTCATTCTGGCTGGCGGACGACAGGTTCCCGTATAGAGGACAAAGCAGCACATCCGGCGGCAGGCGGTCTTCCAGCAGATTCATGACCTGCCGGATTTCACCCGCGCCTGGCAGAAATGCCAGCAGACTGCCCTGTTCTTCACGCAGCAGCGCAAGAATTACATGGGCCATATGTTGCCACAGGGCAAACGCGCCCGCCAGGCCAGCCGCAGCCCCGTCAATCCGCCCTGTTCGGGCGTACGGGGGTATGTGCCGGATCTCCACAGGATATGCGCGCGTTTGGCATTGAATTGTCGGACAATGCCCCATCAGGCCGGAAACCGCCTGAACATCAAGCGTGGCGGACATAACCAGAATGCGCAGATCAGGGCGCAAAACCGCCTGACTTTCAAGGCAAAGCGCCAATCCCGTATCTGCTGTAAGCGACCGTTCATGAAATTCGTCAAAAATGATGCAGCCAGCCTGCGGCAGTTCGGGATTTTTCTGTAACAGGCGGGTAAGCACGCCTTCAGTGACCACTTCAATGCGCGTATGGCGGCTTACACGGCTTTCATCACGCATGCGCAGCCCCACGGTGCGGCCGATTTCCTCATGAAGAAGAGAAGCCATATACTGCGCAAGAGCACGAGCCGCGACTCTGCGCGGTTCAAGCATGATGATGCTGCGTCCCTCAAGCCATGGCGCGCCAAGAAGCCATAGCGGGACGCGGCTGCTTTTGCCCGCGCCGGGGCTGGCACTGAGAACAAGGTTGCGCCCTGCATCCAGCGCGGCAAGAAGACCCTGACGCTCTGTATCAAGGGGGCAGGGCGGCAGAACAGTTGCGGAGGCGGCATGTGCGGTACGTTCAGTCATATGGTGCAGCGTGCTGTATAAGGACGTAAAGTTCAAACAGCTTTTTTACTGGCAATCCTTCTCGCGTCAGTGTATTGACACAGGAAAGGATGACCGGCGGAGAAGAACTCATGGAGTTAAACAAAAGCGGCATTATCGGGCAGAGTACAAGTCTGGCCGAAGTATTTAAAGTTCTGGGCAAGGTTGCGCCCACAGACAGCACCGTGCTTGTAACCGGGGAATCGGGAACAGGCAAGGAGTTGCTGGTGCGCGCCCTGCACTCCAACAGCTGCCGGCATGATAGACCTTTTGTGCCCATCAACTGCGGAGCCATTCCCAAAGAATTGCTGGAAAGCGAGCTTTTCGGGCATGAAAAGGGCGCTTTTACCCATGCGATCCGCTCCCGCCCCGGCCGCTTTGAAGTGGCGGACGGGGGCACCATTTTTCTTGACGAAATAGGCGAGATGGACCTGAGCCTTCAGGTCAAAATTCTGCGCGTTCTCCAGGAAAAAGAGATAGAGCGCGTTGGGGGCAGCGGCTGCAAGAAAGTTGACGTGCGCATTGTGGCTGCCACCAACCGTGATCTTGAGGTTGAGGTGGCCGCCGGACGTTTTCGCGAAGACCTGTACTATCGCCTTAACGTCATCCCCCTGCACTTGCCGCCTTTGCGCGAAAGGGGCGGAGACGTGCTTGTGCTGGCCAGGTATTTTCTGAACTTTTTTTGCTCCAAAAAAAAGCGTCCTACCCTTGTGCTTTCGCCTGATGCGCGCCGGGTGCTGTCTGCGTATACCTGGCCCGGCAATGTGCGCGAGCTTGAAAATTTTATGGAGCGCCTGAGTATTCTGGTGGACGGCGATGCTGTTAGTCCAGAGGATTTGCCCAGAAAAATACTTGACCATGTCGGCGATATTGCAGCATTGCCCGAAGTTGAAGAATGCGCTGAGGAAATAGAAACCCCGGTACATGAAGAATCCTGCCCTGCCGCACCCGCTTCAGCCTCCGACGCGTCTGTTGTGGAGAGCGGCGTTCCAGATGCGCACGCTGTTCAGGCAGTTGCCCCGCAGACGCCTGGGAGTTTCACCTGGCCCGATCTGGCTGTGCTTGAGGCCCAGGCGCTGAATCTTAAAGATTTTCTTGACGCAGTGGAAAGTCGTCTGATTGATGAAGCGCTGGAACGGGCCGAAGGCGTTAAAAATCAGGCCGCTGAGCTGCTTGGCATAAAGCGCACGACCCTTATTGAAAAGTTGAAGAAACGCAATGCATGACGGCGCATTTTTTGCATAATGCATGGCGGTTCCAGGTACTTCAAACTTTCCGCGAAGTGTACGTGAATACAAAGATACCCGTTGGCATACGCCAAACTCATCTTCCCTTTTGTGAAGGTTTTGTCGTCAATCTGCGCCGTCTTCTGTGCCGGTTCGGGCGATCTTTTTGTATTTTTCTTCTGGGGGTCGGAAGCATAGGGCTGAGTCCCTTCAGCGCTTACGCCCTTTCGTGGAGTTGGTCAGCGGCTGAAAATGGCGCTGAAAGGCTGCACCTGCAACTGGATGCCCCGGATCAGGTCAACAGTCTGGCCCGTTCGGGCAGTAACTACTTAACGCTTTACTTGAACTCTGATGCGCACTCTGCGCCTTCGTTCACGCCTGACGGCCCCATGCCCGCCCAGGGATCTCTGCTCGAAAGCGCCGGTCTGGTTGACGGCCACGTGCGCATTCTGCTTTCTTCTCGCACCGTGCGGCATGCTTTGCACCGCACAGCGCCCGACAGGCTGGATATAGAATTTTTTGCCGCCGGAAAGGGGACATCAGCCCCAACGGGTGAAAAAGCCAGCCCGGCAGGGGAAAAAAACTCCCAGGACGCAGTTGTGGCCCTGCCTTCTGCGCCAGGCGGTTTTGCGCATGACAGGGATGCTTTGGGCGACGCCCGGAGCAAGCCGCCTGCCGTAGCTTTCGGCACAGTTTCCGGCACAGTTTCCGGCACAGCCACAGAAACACAGGCGTCAGCCTTTGCCGCTGCTACTGCAAGCGCCCGCTTTGGCGAGGCTGCTTTGGCAAATCCGTCAGACAGTGCTGCGGATGGCCTTGGCGAGTCCTTGCGGCGAGCGCTTGGCCATGAATCGACCTTGTCATTTTCGCAGCTGACCCAACTGGCGCAGTCGGCCCAGTCTGCGCAGTCGGCGCGGTCGGCGCGGTCTGGCGAAAAAGCGCCCTCCATAAAATCCCCTTCATCCAGTGGCGAAGCATTTTCTGACAGGATTTGGGACTTGCTGGGCTTTTCCCAGGCGCATGCGGCGCAGCAATCCGCGGATTCGACGGCTGCGGCCCCGGCTGGCGCAGCGCCAGATTCCCCGCAAACGCTTGGCGAGCGGGGGAGAATGGTTGACCGGCAGACGGTGTTCGGCCAGATAAACACCGGTGGGCCGGAAGACTGGCCGGAAAACAAGGCGCTTTCCACTGTGACCGAGGCTCTGGGCAACGCAGAGCCCGCCCGCGCCGATCAGGCTCAAGGCGAACCTGGCGCGTCAGCATCCGTAGCGCCCGTTGGACAGGTGAAGGGCGAACAGGAGAAGGGTGAACAGCAGCCGGGTGAACAGCAGCAGGGTGAACAGGCGCAAAAAAGCGAACACGCGCAGCCAGATGCCTCAGGCGGCGCTCCATCGGCAACTTCCGCTGTTTTGCCGCCAGCCACATCCGCTTCACCCGCACCAACTCCATCCGCACCCGTACCCGCACCAGCTCCGCCCGTTGCGCAGCCCGTGGAAAGCGCGGCGCAGTCCGGCTCTGCCAAACAGGACAAGACGTCCGGTTCTGGCGGGGTATCCGGCAAGGTAAGCGGGCAAACTCTGGGCCTGCCCTCATCTCAGCATGCTCCCGAAGCTCCCGCCAAAGAGCCGGAAGAGCGCCCCGTCATTTACGTGGATGAGCAGGGCAATCCCGTATCCAAGCCCATCAAGCCTGAAGTTGTGATGGAAGAAGCCGAGCGGCTTCTTCGCGAGCGCAAGTATGTCGAGGCTTTGCCGCAGCTTGAAAAGCTCAAGAGTCTCCCCGGAATCAGCCCGGAGATGCTGGAAAAAACACTCTATTACATCAGTGATTGCGCATGGGCGCGCTATGCGGACAATCCGCTTGCGGGATATGAAGCCATTGTGTCCACCACCAGTGAGGCAATGAACGCCAACCTGCGGTCTCCACGTGTGCCCGAAGCCCTGCTGCGCCTGGGCCTGGCAAATGTTAACGTGGGCAACCTGGTGGACGCGGGGGGCTACATTGTGGCCCTGCTGCGCCGTTATCCTGACTATCCAGGCGTTGCACAGGGGTTTACAGCGTTGGGCAAGGCCCAGTTGAAGCGCGGTCTCAATGAGCGTGCGGAGCAGTCTTTTTCCATCGTTCTGGATAAATACCCGGAATCTTCCTACTTGCAGGAAGCTTCAGTGGGACTTGCCGAAGCCTTCAGCAATCAGAAAAAATTTCAGAATGGCCAGCTTATACTTGATTTCATAAGCAAGCGCTGGCCCCGCTACTATATAGACCAACCGGCCTTTTTGCTTTTGCAGGCAGCCACGGACAAGGCTTTGGGCAAAATGCCCGCAGCCCTCAACCTGTACTGGCTTTACTACAATCTTGTGCCCGCCAATTCCGGCAATGACGCTCTTTTACTGGAACTGGGCGATATATATGCCCGTCAGGGCGTCTGGATCACGGCGGAATTTGTTTACCGCTATGTGGAACGCCAGTATGCCGGGACGTCACCCGCGGCCCTGGCCAGGCTCCGTCTGGCGGAGAAGGGCATTTACGATTCGCCCATTTCCTATGCCCAGATGAGCGCAGTGTTCGCCAAGGCAGGCAGTGGAACATTATGGAAGGCATACAATGATCTGGCGGCGAGTTCCAAAACGACGCCTGAGGCTGTCCTGGCCCGTCTCAAAGAGGCCATGTGGCTGTTTTGGGATAAAAAATATACTGAAGCCATGGGCAAAGCCGCCGACTTTATAGACGCCTATCCTGACAACGCCAATGTTCCCGAAGCCCGTGATCTTATCTGGGAAGCTTTTCAGAAAGAACTGGCCAACTCCCTGGCCGAAAATAATTACGGGCGTATCCTTATACTTTGGAACGGCTTTCCACTTGTGCGCGAGCGTTACGGCGCTCCTGATCCGCGCATGCGCTATGTTTTGGCCCAAGGTCTGCTTGAACGCGGCGATGAGGCCGCCGCCTTGGCCCTGCTGGCGGATTTTTTGAAAAGCCCTATGGATCCCAACTATGGTGAAGCGGCTTTTACGGAATTTTTCAACCGGTACCTCAAAGCTGGCGCTTGGGATAAGGTGCTTGATCTTGGCAAACTTGTTTCCACCTGGCCCATGAACAAGCAGTTGCGCAACCAGCTTGACTACGCCATGGCCCTGTCTGCCCAAAATCTCAACCTTACCGGGCCGGCGCTGGCCATGTGGGCGCAGCTGGCAGAAAGGCAGGATATTCCGCTGTATCAACGCGCCTACGCGACGTACTTTTTGGCGCGTGACGCTGAGGAACGAAAGGACATCAAGAACGCTTACGCACTCAACCGCAAGGTTGTGGATCTTTTTACCCAGTTGCAGGATGAGCGTTCGGACAAGGCTGACCCGCAACGCATCAAGGATGCCCTGGCTGCGCTTATGGACATCAGCGAAGTGGCCAACCGTGTTCCTGAGGCGCTGGATTGGGTTGAGCGCTACAATGCCTACGCGCCCCCACAATCGCCGGAATACCCAGGCCTGCGATTCCGTGAGGCGCGGCTCTACCGCAAGCTTGGCGATGCCGCGCGTGCGCAGGCCCTGCTGGAAGACATCGTGCGCAACTACCCCGGTTCGCCATTTGCCCAGGCAGCCGCCAGCGAACTGCGAACTTTTGAAGTATCACGCGACCTGAAGAATTTTCTGCCTGGCGCAGCCGCTGCGCCTCAGGGATCGTCTGCGCCACAGGGCGCCGCTGCACCGCAGGGCGCTTCCGGCCAATAAGGTTTTCTGCGCGCACCCCGCGCAACAGATATTTATAGTTTTTCAGTTGCTCAATTTTGTTATATTTTTTACCTGGACGGGTACTCATGCGGGTGGTTTTTGACCAATTGCATGCGTTGCCTTGTCTGAGGTCATGGCATATTGTCGTAATAGATATTTTTATCGCACGCCTTGCTTATGTAACTCTGACGGGAAATACCGTTGTTAACGGGGGTAAATATGAAAGTATTGCGTCATGTTTGTTTTCTGGCGCTTCTGGCTATGCTTGTTGCCGGTTGCAATGCGGGCTTGCAGCGAGGAATGGTTGGGCCTGTATATGTGTCAACGGCGCGCCCGGCCATCAGTCTGACGGCCAAGGATATGCCCTTGATCGCAGGTGGCCAGGGGCAGTGCAGCCTTGCCTGGACAAGCGCCGTGGGCGGACTGCCCGTGTCTGTATGGCTGGCCTCTTATGGTCAGGGCACGCCGCAATCGCCGCTTGCCATTGTGGCACAGGCTGAGCTGCCGCAAAGCTGGTACTGGAACAGCGATTCCACGCCGCCTTTCAGCGTGGATCACGCAACCGAGGTAATTGGCGACACCGAATTTTCAGCCAGTACTTTTATTGTAGACAGTTCGCGGGATCCCTTTTCACTTGTGGCCGGGGTTAAGCCTGATATGCCCCCGGTGCGCTGGCTTGTGCGCAGCTTCACTTCCCGGTTCAACTTTAATCTCGACAAGGTTATTCTGGTGTATCGCGAACCCCTTCCAGAGCAGATGGCTTTTCTTGACGTGCTGACCATCGCGCAGACCGATCAGTTGAAGGCATTTGAGCAGCGTGCCAGAAATACCTTTGTTGTCGGCAGAATACCAGAAAATTTGAACGGCCTTGCCGATCCTTACCTGAAAAACATTCTTTGGCAGTTCATGGACCAACGCTTTTTGGGAACTGTATCACAGAACGATAATTTTAAGGTAAACTGATTTATTATTAATAATCAGTCCTCCTTTCTCAAAATCTTCTGGCAACGGCCTTCCAAAACTCGTGTTCTGGAAGGCCGTTGCACATTGAATGCCGCAAAGTTGTGTGAATTTTTCGCCATTACAGCGCCAAAATGGCCAATATATTCGAAATGCCTACATTAATGTTTGTAAAATGATTTTTTAAATACGTATTACTACATTGACGAAATAATAAGCCCTGTGTATGTTCAGGCAATTGGGACTGTGGATTTAACAACTCGATCTGTTTTAAATATAAACGCGCCCCCCACTGTTGCGCGTTTGGCGGATCATAAAGATGACCATAAGGGGTAACTATGGACGACTATTTGAAAGAAGCTCTGGAAATTACCAGGGCGCAGGCCGGTGTGCGTGTGATGAGCGAAGAAGAAATAGCTACTTTCATTCAGAGGGTGGCTCTTGGCATTCGCGCCGTGGCCGAAGGTGAAACTCCGGTTGAAATGGACAGCCTTGAAATGGCTCAAGAGGCGCGTAAGTCTGTCAAGGAAAAGTCCGTTACCTGCCTTGAGTGTGGCAAAAGCTTCAAGATTCTGACCAAGCGCCACCTCGCTGGCCACAGCATGAGCACTGCGGAATATCGCGAAAAATGGGGCTTCAAGAAAGATGCTCCGTTGGTCTGCAAGGCCCTTCAGCGTGAACGCCGCAAAAAGATGAAAGACATGAAGCTGTGGGAAAAAAGACGTAAAGTCCAATAATGAACAGGCCCGCCGCGCAGGCGGGCTTTTTTTTCATTTGTGCGAAGCAGCGGTACGATAACGCGCTTTGTGAGGCGCCAGGTCTTGTACGTGAACAGACGCGCCCAAGGCTCTGCGGACGCAAATCCATTCGTGATGCGCAGGGCTTGCGGATGAAGGCCACATTGCCGGCATTGGCGCAAGCACTTACAGTAAAGGGCATGAACTGCATTTGGTGACTGTTCATTTTTACAGCTAGAGCAGATCAACTTCGAGGATGTACATTCTCAAAGTTTAAGGTACGCACACTACGGCGTTTAACCTCGCAGATGTACTGCACCTACGCCTGCATGGCGAGCGTCTGATCCCGCAGACTCAGAGCAATGTAAATTTACATTGTTCTCATCTGCTTGAAGGGATGCCTGCCATTTGTGATGGTGCTTTTTTGAAGCGGCTACGAATCCATTTTCATGAAAACAGTGCAGACGACTCTTGGCGCAGATGCTTCAGCACCGGGGTACTTTGCTTTTTGTGAAGCGGCAGGCGAGGAAGAGTAGCAGCTTCCTGGTTATTTTTTTCAGGCTTCAGGGTCAAGGTATGACTGTAAATTACACGGCGAATACTCCTGCGGAGGCGCTGGAGCTTTTATCGCTTTCAGATGAGCAACTTTTTGCCAGCGCCTCACATCTTCGTACAGCAACATTCGGCAACAAGGTGACGCTTTGTGCCATTATCAACGCACGAAGCGGAAACTGCGGCATGGACTGCAGGTTTTGCTCGCAAAGCAGGCACAACCATACGCCTATTGAAGTGTTTTCCCTGCTGCCGGATGAGGAATTGCGTGCCCGCATCCTGGCGTTGGCAGAACAGCCTGTTGCGCGCATCGGCATTGTGACCAGCGGCGGCGCGCTGAGTGGCGAAGAGTTCGAGCGTCTGGCGGGTGTGCTGCAATCTTTGCCTGAGTCTGCGCGCAAACGTGTCTGCGCGTCGCTCGGCAGACTTGATGCAAGCCAGCTGGCCCTGTTGGCTGACATCGGGCTTGACAGGTATCACCACAATCTTGAAACCTCTCGTGAATTTTATCCAAGCGTCTGCACCACGCAAACCTGGAGCCAGCGCAGCGATACTGTGGCTCGCGTGCAAAAGGCCGGTATGACGGCCTGTACCGGCGGCCTGTTCGGCCTTGGGGAAAGCTGGCATGACCGTATTGATTTTGCCTTCAGTCTTAAAGAAATGGGCGTGAACAATGTGCCCATAAATTTTCTGCATCCGCATCCCAAGACGCCTCTTGCCGGGCAGCCGCCGCTTGCAGCCAGTGAAGCCTTGCGTATCATTGGCCTTTTCAGGCACATCCTGCCCAGAGCAACATTGCGCGTGTGCGGCGGCAGGCCCCTGGTGCTTGGCCAGCGGCAGAAAGAGATTTTCCATGCCGGAGCCAACGCGCTCATGACCGGCGACTATCTCACCACACATGGACGAGGGTTGGCCGATGACCTGGCAATGATTGCCGATCTTGGGTTGGAGGTTGACTGTGTCTCTCATTGCTGAACCGCATGTGTCCGCGCAGGAAGCTCGGCCCCTGCGGGGTATTTTTGTGGCTGGATCCGGCACGGATGTGGGCAAGACAGTATGCACGGGCGCATTATTGCGTTGCCTGCGACAGGAAAACGTGGCCGTGCAGGCGGTCAAGCCTGTGCAGACAGGCGTGCGGGTCGATGACGTTGCGTCGTCTCCCTTGTCTGACGCCTTTGTTTACGCAAAGGCCATGCAGGGCATAAAATCCATGCAAGGGCTGCAACCGTCGGCGGTGCTCCACTGTTTCGAGTTGCCAGCCTCGCCGCATCTTGCTGCCGCCAAAGAAAACAAGCGCCTGAATTGCAGGAGCCTGCGCGAGGACATTCTTGCCCACTGGCGGGCTGTCCCGGCCAGGGCGCTTTTGCTGGAAGGCGCAGGGGGATTGCGCGTTCCTCTCAATGATGACGAGGACATGCTGGATCTGATGTCCATGCTGGGCTTGCCCGTTCTGCTGGCTGGCGGCAACTATCTTGGCGGACTCAATCATATTTTGCTTTCCGTTGAAGCTCTGCGCCATCACGGACTTGTTCTGGCCGGGATTGCCCTGACGCCCACAGCCGATCCTGCCATGAACTGTCCTGGCGTGGATGTGGCGGGTCTTCTGGCGGACAATGCCCGTATTCTGCGTAAAAAGCTCGAAGGCATGGACTGTGATGCGCCAGTGGTCGAGCTGCCGCGCCTTGAAAAACTGGATTGGTCCGGCTGGGAAAGGCTGACAGATCTGCTGCGGCCCATAGCGCTGCAAATGGCCCAGCGCTGGTCTGAAAAAAGCCAGGGATCTTTGGAGCTTCTGGAACAGGAACGCCTCATACAGCGAGACAGAAAAACGGTCTGGCATCCTTATGCCTCGGCCACGGATGTTCCGCCCCTTAACGCTGTCAGCCGTACCTTTGCCAACCGCATGGTGCTTGCTGACGGAAAAGAGCTTGTTGACGGCATGTCGTCCTGGTGGGCGGCTATCCACGGGTATAATCATCCGCGCCTGCTTGATGCTCTGCACTCCCAGGCTGGACGCATGCCCCACGTCATGTTCGGCGGCCTCACTCACGAACCGGCCGTGGCCCTGGCCGAGCGCCTGCTTGAGCTAATGCCTGATGGTTTGGATAGGGTTTTTTTTGCGGATTCCGGTTCGGTTGCCGTTGAAGTGGCCCTGAAAATGGCCCTGCAGTATCAGCAGAGCAGGGGAGAGACTCAGCGTACCCGTTTTCTGGCCCCACGCGGGGGCTACCATGGCGACACCATCGGGGCCATGTCTGTCTGTGATCCGGTTACAGGCATGCACAGCCTCTTTTCGGGCATACTGCCCCAGCAGCTTTTCATGGAGCGTCCTTCGTGCCGCTTCGACCAGCCCTTTGATCCCGCATGCCTTGATGATGCCCGCCGCATGTTCGCAGAGCATGGCAAGGAGCTTGCCGCCGTTATCCTTGAACCTGTGGTGCAGGGCGCGGGGGGCATGTGGTTTTACCATCCCGAGTATCTGCGCGAGCTTGCGCGGTTGTGCCAACAAGCAGACACGCTTTTGATATTTGATGAAATTGCCACAGGCTTTGGCCGCACGGGCAAGATGTTTGCCGCTGCATGGGCCGAAGTGAGTCCCGATATTCTTTGCTGCGGCAAGGGGCTTACCGGGGGGATGCTCACGCTGGCGGCCACAGCGTGCAGCAGGCAGGTTGCGGAAGGTATTTGCCGGGATGACGGCGTTTTTATGCACGGGCCCACCTTTATGGCCAATGCCCTGGCTTGCGCCGTGGCCGAGGCCAGCCTTGATCTGCTGGCGTCGGGCGACTGGCGAAAGCAGGTGGACGATATTGAACTTGGGTTGCGCGAAGGATTGGCAGGCTGTCAGGGGTTGCCTGATGTCATCGACGTGCGGGTGCTCGGGGCCATAGGTGTGGTTGAAATGCGCGACCCGGTGAACACGCGCGCGTTGCAGCAGTTTTTTGTGGAGCACGGGGTGTGGTTGCGTCCTTTCAACCATCTTATCTACCTCATGCCGCCGTATGTGACTCCCGTGGAAGATGTGGCACAGTTATGCGCCGCCGTTGAAAAGGCTTTGCACATGGGAGTGTATTTGCAGTGATCTTTCTGCTGGCGTACGTTGGCCTTCTGTTTTTGCACGCATGGTTCATGGCGCGCCGCCGCCCCGACAAGGATACCTACTTTGTGAATGGGCGGCGCAGTTCCGCCGCATTGGTGGCCTTGTCCATTGTGGCTTCCTGCGTGGGCGGTTCCGCCACCATGGGCATGGCCGGACTGGCGTGGCAGGTGGGGGTTCCCGCCATCTGGTGGCTGATGTCTGGATCCATCGGGCTGGTTTTGCTGAGCCTTTTTCTGGCCCGCAAGGTGCGCCGCAGCGGGGCCATGACCATGCCGGAAATGCTCACCACGTTTTTGGGTGCTCCCAGCCGTTCCCTGGCCTCCGTCATCATCGTGACGGCATGGCTGGCCATTCTTGCGGCGCAGTTCAGCGCACTGGCCACAATCATAGCCCCGCTGGCAAATATTGAAAAAAATACGGCCATGTTCGTGGGGGCGGCTGTGCTGGTGGGGCACACGCTGGCTGGCGGTCAGGCCTCGGTAATGAAGACCGATATCTGGCAGTTCGGCATTTTGCTGCTTTCATTGGCCATAGCGCTTTTGCTGGCGCTTCACCTTGGAGGCGGGCAGGCGCTTTCTGCAGTGCGGCTGGAAGTGTTCAATGCGCAGTTTCCCATTTCAAAGCTGCGCTATTTTCTTCTCATTCTTGGCGGAAGTTATGTGGTCTGCCCCATGCTTTTCGGACGCATGCTCACGGCCCGTAACGAGCGGGCGGCACGCAACGGCGGGCTTGTGGCAGCGGCAGGGCTTACGCTCACCGCAGCCCTGATTGTGGCTCTTGGCATTGCCTGCCGTGACCTTGTACCCGCCGGAACAGCGCCCGAACAGGTGTTGACCACTGCCTTGCTGACCCACCTGCCATCATGGGCGGCCACTCTCATCCTGCTTGGCATTTTCAGCGCCATTTTTTCCGCCGCGGATTCCTGCCTGATCACCGCAGCCTCGGTGTGCAGCAACGACATTTTGCGCAAGCCCGGCGTAAGAACGTGCCGTCTGTGCCTGATCCTGCTTGGAATTATGGGGCTTGTCCTGGCGCTGCCGGGCAAGGGCATTCTTTCCCTGCTGCTTATGGCCAACGATATCTATGTGTGCGGCGTGGTGATTCCTGTTTTTATCGGCATGATCCTGCACGGCAAGGTGCACTTTCACCCCTGGGGAATGGCGCTGGCCATTGTGGGAGGGGGCGGGCTTGGGCTCACGGCCGCGCTAACCGGCGTCAGCGACTGGAGCTTTGCTGGCCTGGCCTTTTCACTGGTCATGAGCCTTGCGGCTGCCCGCCGTTTTCCCCGCCCTGCGCGGACGGCGGCATCGGCACAGGCAGACCCCGGAATATGAGCCTTGTGGCCGTGGCGTCGGCCAGTTCCGCCACGTCCATGATCTTTTCAAGCAATTCGAGCAGGTAAAAACGGTCATTCTCGCAGCCGTCTTTAAAGTCTTGTTCCAGTTGGCCAGAATTTATGTAGGCCTCCAGACTTTCCAGGTCTTTGACAGTCAGCATGAGCACTCCTTGGGGGCTTGTTTCAGTCTGGCCAGGCAACGTTCTGTGAGGTCGTCAGCCAGGGTGAGCACTCGCTCAATTTCTTCTTTGGTGATAGAGTCAAAATGAATGCCGGCAGTCACGCACACTACGCAGTTGAGTTCATCCGCCAAGCGGCGGGCCATGCGGGCAGCCAGCTTGTCTTCGCGATGCCCAGGCAGGGCAAGCAGACCATCCGTTTTTTTTCCATCCGCAACTTCAGTTGAAGGATGTGGGCTGGCAAGGGCGACAGCCCCGATATGGGCCTCGCCGCCGCTGCATATGACCTGCAGGTCTTGCCCCTGACGCACTGCGCGCAGGGTGACGGAAAGTCTGCCGTGTTTTGCGGTCAGGCGCATGTGTTCCCTCTTTACTGGCATCATTCGTGTTTATGGCGTGGTCAACATAGCGCAGGGGGGCAGTCCCCCGCAAGCAGCGCCAGGGAACCTGTTGTTCGTGTTCCTGGGTTCCAAACACACTTTTTCAGATCAAAGCATGTTTGCGTCTGCAATGTACGCTGGTCTTTGTTAAGCGGGTTAAACTAGAGTGTCGCATTGTTTTTTTGCAAACAATAATGTATCGTGATTTTAATTAAAAACAGAAGATAGCCGGGCACGCAGATGAAAAAAACGTCTTTTGTCCGTCTTCTTTGGCTTAAAGCTCTTTGTGTCTGATCATAACATTATAACCTTAGAAAACCTTACGTTGGAGATGCCATGACTCTAGATCCCACCAAGCACCCTGATTGGAAAATCGCTCAAGATGCGGAAAGCCGCATGAAAACCATTGAAGCCCTGGCTTCCGATCTGGGCCTTGAAGGCCCGGAACTGCTGCCCTACGGGCACTATATGGGCAAGGTTGAGCAACAGGCTGTGCTGCGTCGGCTGGAAAATCGCCCCAATGGCAAATACATCGATGTCACGGCCATCACGCCCACGCCTCTTGGCGAAGGAAAATCCACCACGACCATAGGTCTGGTGCAAGGCTTGGCCCGGCGTGGTCAGCGCTCTTCGGCGGCCATTCGTCAGCCCTCCGGCGGCCCCACCATGGGCATGAAGGGGTCTGCTGCCGGGGGCGGGCTGTCGCAGTGCATTCCCCTTACGCCGTATTCCCTCAATTTTACGGGTGACCTCCATGCCGTGGGCGCTGCCCACAACCTGGGCATGACGGCGCTTACCGCCCGCATGCAGCATGAGCGTAATTATGATGACGCCACGCTTGAAAAATTTTCAGGGATGGCCCGTCTGAATATCGACCCCACGCGCGTCAATACGGGCTGGGTTATGGATTTTTGCGTTCAGGCGCTGCGCAACATCATTATTGGCATTGAGGGCGACGGACGCCGCAATGACGGCTTCATGATGCGTTCGCATTTTGATATCACCGTGGCTTCTGAAGTCATGTGCATTCTGTCCATAGCCCGCGACCTTGCCGACTTGCGTGAACGCATGGGTCGCATGGTCCTTGCGCACGACCGTAACGGCAAGCCTGTGACCACAAGCGACCTGGGCGTTGCCGGCGCCATGACCGCATGGCTTGTGGAAGCGGTGAAACCCAACCTTATCCAGACCATTGAAGGGCAGCCGGTATTTGTGCATACCGGGCCTTTTGCCAATATCGCCCTTGGACAGAGTTCGGTCATTGCAGACAGGGTTGCCCTCAAGCTCAGCGACTACCATGTGACCGAATCGGGCTTTGCTTCTGAAATGGGCTATGAAAAATTCTGGAACCTCAAGTGCCACTACAGTGGTCTTACCCCGGATGCTGCCGTGGTCGTGGCCACGGTGCGCGCTCTCAAAAACCATGGCGGCGCGCCGCAGCCCAAGCCCGGTCAACCCCTGCCCGAGGCATACACCCGTGAAGATGTGGGGCTTGTTGAGGCTGGCTGCGCCAATCTACTGCACCATCTTGGCGTTGTTCGCCGCTCTGGTGTGCCTGCGGTGGTCTGCATCAACAAATTCCACTCCGCCATGGGATACAGTTCTAAACAAGGTTGAAAAACCG
>RCMY010003082.1_pt1 | contig 14905 bp, 11 predicted proteins | sample 2041341 | NCBI WGS metagenome assembly RCMY01 (sample SAMN09708234, study PRJNA481090) | Marine sediment metagenome, whole genome shotgun sequencing project.
CCGATTGCGATGGATGAGGGTTTGAAGTTTGCTATTCGTGAGGGTGGCCGTACTGTCGGCGCCGGTCGCGTTATCAAGATTCTCAAGTAACTTCGTTCGATAATTGCAGTGCAGTGTTTGATTAGCGCGGGGCCCCCTTTCGAGGGGGCCCTCTCGCGTACGGTGGCCAATGGCTACAGAACTGACGTAACCTAGTGGGCGTCCATAGAGTCCAACCTTCCACACGCTGAGGACCGAGGTCATCTGGTGTCTGTTCCCGAGATTGAGCAACTCGTCGAGAGTGCGAAGAGCGGTGACGCTCAGGCATTCGAAGAGCTTGTGAAGCGGACCTATACAGACACCTATACGTTGGCCTACCGACTCACCGGTGACGAGGAGGACGCACGCGACGTGGTACAAGAAGCATATTTACGAGTGCACAAGGGCCTCGGTCTGTTTCGTGGCGATGCTCAGTTCAGTACGTGGATGCATCGGATAACGGCCAACTGTGCCAACACGTTTCTCGGCCGCCGAGGCAAACATAGTCACGCCGATCTTGACGAAACCGCGAGCGTTGTCGACCCGCATCCGAGCAACGACCCCGAACATCGCGCCGACGTTGGCGACTTGAGAGTGCAGCTCACCGATGCATTGCGCGTCTTGCCGCCAAAGCTTCGGGCTGTCGTTGTTCTTCGAGATATCTACGATCTCTCACACGTCGCGATCGCTGACGAACTTGGAATAACCGAGTCGGCGGCCAAAGTACGGTTGCATCGAGCCCGAAAGCGGCTGCGCGAATTGCTGTACCCCCTCAAGGGTGATGAGAACGTTTCACATGAGACCGAAGATGAAGACGAGGAGACCGCCCGTGCGGTGTGACCAAGTCTCGCTACTGCTGGCTGCCAACGCCGATGGGTCGGCGGCTCTCCAACCCGAGCCGGCACAACACGTGGAGCGATGCCTTCGATGCCAGGCCGAGGCCGTGCAGTATCGACGCCTTTTACGCGATCTGGGAGCGATGCGACACCAGCTCGTGGCCCCGGACGCCCGTCTACTCGACGAGATCTTGGACGGCACAAGACCTTTGGCTGAAATCACCCGTCTCCATCGCAAGGCCCGTCGTAAGGCTGTCATCGGCGGATTCGCAGCTGCAGCCACTGCGGGTGCGGCGGGGGCGATCGTGATCGCATCGCGTCTTGCGAGCCGACAAAACATCGCTTCGTAGGTTGGGCAAATCGCTAACCGAGGTGCGCCTCTACCGTTGTTCAATCGCGGTGGTGGGGTAGGGGAGGAGCGAAACGCTGCTAGTCTCTACCAAGCCTTAGGGCACTAGCTCAACTGGTAGAGCACCGGTCTCCAAAACCGGGGGTTGGGGGTTCGACTCCCTCGTGCCCTGCAAATATCACGTGGCGAATCAGCAGTGATCCGCCGGCGTGCGCACCATCGGTACAGTACGAATTCGACAAGCTACAAGGCAGTCCACACATGGCCATGAACAGGGAGCAGCGTCGCTATCTGCAGAAGCAGGGCGAGGTCGACGCTGAAGGTAACCCCATTCAGACACGTCGTGAAGACCGACCACCGGCACGAGGCCAGCGGGTAGGGCCTTTGCAGTACATCGGTGAAGTTCGTTCCGAGCTGCGCCGTGTCACATGGCCCACTCGCGACGAACTGGTGAAGTTCACCGCAATCGTCATGGTGACGGTGCTGTTGCTCACCGGCTTCGTTGCCCTACTCGACTACGGGTTTGGCGAGGCAATCTTGCAGCTCCTACGGCAGGCAAATTCATGACCGATTCATCTGTTCAATCCGACGCCCCTACTGACGACGAGTCGCCTGCCACCGCGGCCGACGTTGTCGACGAATCAACCGAGACACCTGAAGCTGTGGGCGATTCGCCAGAAGCCGATTCTCCAGAGGCCGAGGCGACCGACACCGATGTGGCCGAAGAGGCAACTGACGCTGACGATGCAGCTGACGCCGATGAGGTAGAAGCTCCGGCGCCACGCGTGGTGTCACCGTACGACAAGCCGGGCCGCTGGTATGTGTTGCACACCCAGTCGGGCTACGAAAACAAAGTCAAGAAGAACATTGAGGCCCGCACGGCGTCGATGAACATGGAAGAGCGGATCTACGAAGTCGTTATCCCGCTCGAAGACGTCGTTGAGTTCAAGAACGGCAAGAAAGTCATCGTCCAGAAAAAGGTCTTCCCTGGCTATTTGCTGTGCCGGATGCGCCTTGACGATGACTCTTGGTTCGTTGTCCGCAACACTCCTGGTGTCACCGGGTTTGTTGGCGCTGGAAACAAGCCTTCGCCCCTGCCACGACGTGATGTCGAATCGTTCCTCTCCGACAAGGCCGAAGGCGAAGATGCTGGCCGCAAGGGCAAACCACGCCTGGAGTACGAGATCAACCAGACCGTGCGTGTCAAGGAAGGCCCATTTGCGGACTTCCAGGGTGAGATCGTTGAGATCAACGAAGACCAGCTGAAGCTCAAGGTCCTGGTGAACATATTCGGCCGTGAGACTCCGGTCGAGCTCGAGTTCGCTCAAGTCGGCAAGGTCTAAGACCAAGCCCCTCCCTTACTACCCCAAGAGTGCGTTTTGGTCGATGGCCTGTACGCTGTGATGCTGATCTTGTCTGATCTTTCAGACGGGATCCACACCCAACGGCCTTTTAACCCTGATAGGGCACCCCGCAATGGCAAAGAAGAAGATTCTCTCAACCGTCCGCATCCAGATTTTGGCAGGACAGGCAACGCCTGCACCGCCAGTCGGAACCGCACTTGGTCCTCATGGCATTGCCATCATGGACTTCTGTAAGGACTACAACGCGAAAACCGAAGCGCAGCGTGGCACGGTTGTTCCGGCCGAAATCACGATCTACGAAGATCGTAGCTTTACCTTCATTCTGAAGACGCCTCCGGCGGCTGACCTCATTCGTAAGGCGGCCAAGATCGAGAAGGGCGCCTCCGATCCGAAGCGTGACCGCGCCGGTTCAATCACCGACGCCCAACTCACCGAGATCGCAGAGATCAAGATGCCAGACCTCAATGCCTACGACATCGACGCCGCCAAGAAGCAGGTAGCCGGCACCGCTCGCCAGATGGGCGTTCGGGTCCGCTGAGACGTCGGGCGCAGAGCGCCCTCCGTTTCTTGAAGTTGTTCGCTGGCGCTCACAACTTCCATCTCACGGGATGAACATGGCGCCGTTCAAATACTCAGCGCTCGTATGGGAACACCTCACCCAGCGGCGAAACCACTAGAGGGAGCCAATCATGGCAAAAGGTAAAAGGTATCTCGACGCGCAGAAGCGTTTCGACAACGAGCGTCTCCACACCCCGCTTGAAGCACTCGACCTGGTGAAGAGCCTGGCTGCGGCCAAGTTCGACGAATCGATCGACTTGTCGCTCTCGCTCGGTGTCGATCCGAGGAAGCCAGACCAAATCGTTCGTGGCACCGTGAGCCTTCCTGCGGGAACCGGTAAGACCGTGCGCGTCGCTGTCTTTGCTCAGGGCGACGACGCCACTGCGGCAACCGAAGCCGGAGCCGACATTGTTGGCGCTGAAGATCTCGTAGCCCAGGTCGAGGGCGGCATGCTCGACTTCGACCTTGCCATCTCCACCCCAGAGCTCATGCCACAGGTTGGCAAGTTGGGCCGTGTGCTTGGCCCCCGTGGCCTCATGCCAAACCCAAAGACCGGCACCGTCACCACCGATGTGGCCAAGGCCGTTATTGCCTTCAAGGGTGGCACCGTCGAATACCGCACCGACCGGTACGGCAACGTACACGTGTCGATCGGTAAGGCTGGCTTCGAAGCCAAGGACCTCGTCGAAAACCTCACCGCGCTCATCGACGAACTCAATCGTGTACGACCAGCTTCAGCCAAGGGCCGATTCTTGAAGAAGGCAACGCTGTCTTCGACCATGGGCCCTGGCGTCAAAATCGATCCGACCAAGCTCGACACTCCATTCGTGGCTTAGTCTTTAGTTTCGACCTTCGGGTCAAAGTTTTGGCCTTCGGGTCACAGTGTTGGCCTTCGGGCCGCAACCGCTTCTGGTAACTCGTTGCCAGAAGCAAACCCGTCGGGTTCGCTCGACGGGAATCGTACGCTCTCGCCAGAGACCTTGGGTTCGGATGCACGAAAGTGCAATCGAGTAACTGGAACCACTCGTGGAACCTGCCCAACAAGGCGATCATGATTCTTTGTGTCACACCTCGTGTGCTGATCCGGAGAGGCGTTGATCGGCCATGAGCATCGATCAGTCCCTATCCGGAAATACAACATTTGAGAGGAGGTGTGATGGAGCAACCAAGACCCGAAAAAGTAGCTGTCGTTGAGGAAGTCCGGGAACGGATGTCAACGGCGCGGGCAGTACTGGTCTCAGAATATCGAGGCTTGTCTGTTGAGGATTTGTCGACGCTGCGTCGCAGTCTTCGTCCCGCAGGCGGTGCATACAAGGTGTACAAAAACACCCTGATGCGTCGTGCTGCAGACGAAGCTGGACTCGATTTCGGCGACCTGTTGGTCGGTCCCACCGCACTAACCTTTGCAGAGGTCACACCAGAGGGCGAGCCCGGCGACGTTGTCGCTGTGGCGAAGGCTCTGAAGGAATTTGCAAAGACAAATCCAAAGCTAGTAATCAAGGGCGGAATTCTCGCCGGCAAGAGTCTCGACGCAGCTGAAATTAATGCGTTGGCCGATGTCGAGCCACGCCCAGTACTGCTGGCAAAGTTGGCTGGTGGCATTGCTGCACCAATGGTTCAGTTCGCTGGACTCTTGCAGGCAATTCCCCGCAACTTCGCTTACGGTCTCAAGGCCCTTATCGACGAAGGTGGCGCCCCAGGCGCGCCCGAGTCAGCTCCAAGCGCTCCCGAAGCCGAGGCACCCGCTGCCGAGGCAACGCAAGACGCTACTCCAGACGCCCCTGCCGATGAAGCAGAGGCCGTAACAGAATCAGATACCTCGGCAGAGTCCGAGCAAACCGAAGTCGCCTCGGCCGAGGCACCAGAAAGCGAGTCATAATGACCAAGGAAGATATTCTCGAAGCAATTGCATCGATGTCAGTTCTCGAGCTCTCCGAGCTCTTGACCGACTTCGAAGAGAAGTTCGGCGTCACCGCTGCAGCCCCAGCCGCCGTTGCCGGCGCCGCAGGCCCAGCTGCTGCTGAAGAAGCCGAAGAGAAGGACGACTTTGACGTCATCCTCACCTCAGCTGGCGACAAGAAGATCCAGGTCATCAAGGCCGTTCGTGAACTCACGAGCCTCGGTCTCAAGGAAGCAAAGGACCTCGTCGAGAGTGCTCCAGCGCCAATCCTCGAAGGTGCCAACAAGGACGACGCCGAAGCCGCCAAGGCCAAGCTCGAAGAAGCCGGCGCAGCCGTCGAACTCAAGTAGTTCAGCTTCACCCTGATTATTCGAGCCCCGGCCTTGTGCCGGGGCTCGTTTCTTTTTTCATGGCAGCTGAAAGAATCTTGCTAGAGAAGTGCTGGCAGGCGAGTTGTTTGTAAGGAAAGCCTTGACCTGACGGCTAAGGATGTTTACAGTCCGCCCCGCGATATTTGCGTTAGCGGTTGTGCACACGTGTCTGCACCCATATGCTTGTCAGTTGCCGTGCTAGCTGCTCATTTTTGGACTCCCGCTATGCGAGAGTGCGAGTGGCTGACTCGGCTTGACCTTTGGCCTCCCGTGCTACCCCAGGTGGTGTCTTTTGCCAGCACGTACCGTCGCCCGCGACCGTTACTCGTTCGGCAATCTTGAGGAGGCCTTGCAGCTTCCTGACTTGATTGCAATCCAACGTGAGTCATTTGAGTGGTTCCTTGATCAAGGCTTGGCGGATGCATTCCGCGATATAAGCCCGATCAAAGACTTCACTGAAACGCTCCAACTCGAGCTTGAGTTTGATCCTCATGATGAGGATCTCAAGCCGTATGCAAAGTTCTCCGTCGAGGAGTGCAAAGAGAAAGATATGACCTACGCTGCGCCGATTTTCGTGCGCGCCCGGTTTATCAACTCCTCGACCGGTGAAATCAAAGAACAAACCGTCTTCATGGGTGACTTCCCCATGATGACCGAGAACGGCACATTTGTGATCAACGGCACCGAGCGTGTCGTGGTATCACAGCTCGTTCGCTCGCCAGGCGTGATCTTCCAGCCTGGTGAACGTTTCCGCTTGCGTAACCTCGCCAAGCACCAGATGGTCACGGGCACAATTCACCCGTACCGCGGTGAATGGGTTGAGTTCGACGTTGAGCAGAAGCCAGGTAAGGATCCAACAGCAGGTGTGCGTGTCGCTCGTAAGCGTCGCCTCTCGCTGTTCACCATGCTGCGTGCGCTCGGTTACGACGAGGAAAACGCTCCAGGTTTCCTTGAGGCGTTCGCTCTCCACTTCGACTTCCTTGAAGGCCAGTGGGAGAAAGACCGCGACATCGCTCCAACCCAGGACGAGTCACTCATCGAGATCTACAAGAAGGCCCGCCCCGGCGAGCCTCCTACCCTTGAAGCGTCGCGCAGCTACCTGCGCAACGCGTTCTTCGAGAGCCGTCGCTATGACCTCTCCCGGGTTGGTCGCTACAAGCTCAACCGCAAGCTTGGGCCAGAGCTGAAGAAGCTCGGCGAGCTGTTCCCAATGATCGCCGATCAACTCGACATGCCTGACCTCGATCAGCCAGTGCTGTCACGCTGTGAGGTGCTCGCCGCGGCGACCTACCTTCTCCACCTGATGGTGGCGGAGCCGGGCTACCGCCTCGATGATCAAGACCACTTCGCCAACCGTCGCGTACGTAGCGTCGGCGAACTCATCCAGAACCAGGTCCGCATTGGCCTTTCTCGGATGGAGCGAGTGGTTCGCGAACGCATGACCACTCAAGACGTCGAGGCCATCACGCCTCAGACGCTGATCAACATCCGGCCGGTTGTTGCTGCAATCAAAGAGTTCTTCGGAACCTCGCAGCTCTCCCAGTTTATGGACCAGATCAACCCGCTTTCGGGGCTCACCCACCGCCGCCGTCTGTCGGCGCTCGGACCAGGCGGCTTGTCGCGCGAACGAGCGGGCTTCGAAGTCCGTGACGTTCACTTCTCGCACTACGGCCGTATGTGCCCGATCGAGACACCGGAGGGTCCTAACATCGGACTCATTGGTTACCTCGCGAGCTACTCACGGGTCAACGAGTTCGGGTTCCTCGAGACCCCGTACCGCGTGGTCACCAAGGGTATCGTTACCGGTGAAATCGTCTTCCTCACTGCTGATGAAGAAGAAGAATATGTCGTTGCGCAGGCCAACGCGAAGCTCAATCCAGATGGCAGTTTCCAGGGCGACCGGATTCTTTCCCGCCGCTCACCACAGGCCGCGTCTCTTCGCGACCTGAAGCTCCAGCTTGAACGAGACATCTTCTTTGGTGCGACAACAGAGATCACCTCTGTGCCGCCTGAAGAAGTTCAGATGATGGACGTTTCGCCGAAGCAGATTGTGTCAATCGGCACCGGCTTGATTCCATTCCTTGAGCACGACGACGCAAACCGAGCGCTCATGGGCGCCAACATGCAGCGTCAGGCAGTCCCGCTGATCACAGCCGAAGCGCCATACATCGGCACTGGCATCGAGTTCCGTGCTGCCCACGACGCAGCCGACACGCTCGTCGCCCGCGACGACGGCATGGTTATGGATGTCGACGGACGCCAGATCACCATGGAGTACGTGAACGAAGGCAAAAAGATCCACCGCCTTCTCAAGTTCACCCGCTCCAACCAAGACACCTGCATCAACCAGAAGCCGCGCGTCACCGCCGGCCAGAAGGTTGAGAAGGGTCAGCTTCTCGCCGACGGTCCTTCGACCGATCATGGTGAGCTCGCACTTGGTAAGAACCTCGTCGTGGCCTTCATGCCATGGGAGGGCTACAACTTCGAAGATGCCATCATCTTGAGCGAGCGACTCGTTCGAGATGATGTACTCACCTCGATCCATATCCACGAGCACGAAATCGATGCTCGTGACACAAAGCTCGGACCGGAAGAGATCACTCGTGACATTCCAAACCTGAGCGAAGACATCCTTGGCGATCTCGACGAGCGTGGCATCATCCGCGTTGGCGCAGAGGTTGGCCCTGGCGATGTGCTGGTTGGCAAGGTTACGCCAAAGGGCGAAACCGAGCTCACCCCAGAAGAACGTCTCCTTCGGGCCATCTTCGGTGAGAAAGCACGCGAAGTTCGTGACACCTCGCTCAAGGTTCCACACGGCGAGTCCGGCAAGGTCATCGATGTCAAGGTCTTCAACCGAGACGACAGCCACGAACTGCCGCCTGGTGTCAACCAGCTGGTCCGTGTTTACGTCGCTCAGAAGCGCAAGATCTCCGTCGGCGACAAGCTTGCGGGACGCCACGGTAACAAGGGTGTTATTTCTCGCATCCTGCCAGCCGAGGATCTTCCGCACATGGCCGACGGCACCCCCGTCGACGTCATCCTCAACCCGCTCGGTGTTCCATCTCGTATGAACATTGGACAGGTCCTTGAGGCTCACCTTGGCTATGCCGCCCGTTGGGGCTGGGAAGTCAACGGCGAGCGTGTTGGTGAAGCGCCAAAGCGCGGCACCGAAAACAAGACCCGACCGTTCACCACTCCTTCAACTCTCGTCGCCACGCCGGTGTTCGATGGTGCGAAGTGGGACGAGCAGGATTTGGCTGGCGACAAGCCAACCATTCAGGACATATTTAGAAACCTGAACCCTGAGTCCGATAACGGCGAACGGCTGATCCAGCCAAACGGCAAGGCCCAGCTTTATGACGGGCGAACGGGTGAACCGTTCGACAACCCTGTCATGGTCGGCATCATGTACGTCTTGAAACTCAGCCACATGGTTGACGACAAGATTCACGCCCGTTCCACTGGTCCATACTCCATGATCACCCAGCAGCCGCTCGGTGGTAAGGCCCAGTTTGGTGGCCAGCGCTTCGGCGAGATGGAAGTCTGGGCCCTTGAGGCCTACGGCGCGGCGTACTGCTTGCAGGAGCTGCTCACTATCAAGTCAGACGATGTGCTTGGCCGGGTCAAGGTCTACGAAGCCATCGTTAAGGGCGAGAACATCCCTGAGCCAGGAATTCCAGAGAGCTTTAAGGTGCTCATCAAAGAGATGCAAGCACTGTGTCTCAATGTTGAGGTGCTCTCCGAAGATGGCAAAGAGATCGAGATGCGAGAGCTCGATGATGAGCTCTTCCGCACTGCTGAAGAATTGGGAATCGATCTGAGCCGCCCTGAGCGCGGGTCAGACGAAGACGACGCTGCCCGCGCTGCGGGCGGACGGCGCTAGTCGGGCAACCGGGAAAGAGACTGAGCATGCTCGACGTCAATGATTTTGATCAGCTAAAGATTGGTCTAGCCACTGCGGAGTCCATCCGCATGTGGTCAAACGGCGAAGTTAAGAAGCCGGAGACCATCAACTACCGCACACTCAAGCCGGAGAAAGACGGCCTCTTCTGCGAGAAGATTTTCGGTCCGCAAAAGGACTGGGAATGCTCCTGCGGCAAGTACAAGCGTGTGCGATTTAAGGGAATCATCTGCGAGCGTTGTGGCGTTGAAGTCACCCGCTCGAAGGTTCGCCGCGAACGTATGGGCCACATCGAGCTTGCCGCTCCTTGTGTGCACATCTGGTACCTCCGTGGTACCCGCTCGTGGCTTGCCTACCTCCTCATGGGCACCCTGCCTCGTGAAGAACTGAAGGCCAAGCAGCTCGAAAAGGTCATCTACTTCGCAGCGAACCTCGTGACCTGGGTCGACGAAGAGAAGCGCGATGCTGATCTTCCGGCCCTCGAAGCCGAGGTCGTTGGTGAGCGCGAAACCATCATTAAAGAGATGGAACTCCGTCTCGCTGATGAGCACGAGATGGTCGAAGCGGAAATCGCTCAGATGGAGACCGACGGTGCGAAAGACGCCGAGCTTCGGGCCCGTCAGCGCACTGCCGAGAAGGACTTCGCAATCACCCGCGAACAGTACGAGATGGAACTTGATGTTCTTGATCGGGCTTGGGACGAGTTTAAGGGCCTCTTCGGCCGTCAGATTCTCGAAGACGAGATGCTCTGGCGCGAAATGGCTGACCGTTGGGGCGACTACTTCGAAGGCGGCATGGGCGCGGACGCTCTTGCTCAGCTCATCGAACGCATCGACTTTGATAACGAAGAGATTCTGCTCCGTGCCGCTATTGATCCGCCAGAGGGCCAAAAGCCACTGTCGGCCCAGCGCAAGCAGAAGGCCATCAAGCGCCTGAAGATTGTTGCTGCGTTTAACCGCCGCGACGAGAACGGGCGTCGGATCAATGACCCACGGGCCATGATTCTCGATGTGGTCCCAGTGATCCCACCAGAGCTTCGCCCAATGGTTCAGCTTGATGGTGGTCGCTTTGCGACCTCTGACCTCAACGACCTTTACCGCCGGGTCATCAACCGCAACAACCGTCTGAAGCGTCTGCTCGATCTCGGGGCTCCTGAGATCATCGTGAACAACGAAAAGCGTATGCTGCAGGAGGCCGTCGACGCACTGTTCGACAACGGTCGACGCGGTCGTCCGGTCACGGGCCCAGGTAATCGCCCGTTGAAGTCACTTTCTGACATGCTCAAGGGCAAGCAGGGCCGGTTCCGTCAGAACCTGCTCGGCAAGCGCGTCGACTACTCAGGCCGTTCGGTCATTGTGGTCGGCCCAACCCTCAAGCTGCACCAGTGTGGTCTTCCAAAGATCATGGCTCTTGAGCTCTTCAAGCCCTTCGTTATGAAGCGTCTTGTCGACCAGGAACTCGCACAAAACATCAAGTCGGCCAAGCGCATGGTTGAGCGTCGTCGTCCGCAGGTGTGGGAGGTCCTCGAAGAGGTCATCCAGGAACACCCGGTCATGCTCAACCGAGCACCTACCTTGCACCGTCTTGGTATCCAGGCGTTCGAGCCGAAGCTGGTCGAAGGCAAGGCCATCCAGATCCACCCACTCGTCTGCACGGCATTCAACGCCGACTTCGACGGTGACCAGATGGCGGTCCACCTGCCTCTGTCGGCAGAAGCACAGGCCGAAGCTCGGGTGCTGATGTTGAGCGCGAACAACGTGCTCTCGCCAGCCAACGGTCGCCCGTTGGTAACCCCAACGCAAGACATGGTCATTGGTATCTACTACCTGACCGACCTCGTCGAAGACGAGGTCGGCAAAGGCATGACGTTCCGTCGCCATGACGAGCTTGAGCGGGCATATGAAGAAGGCACGATTGGCCTGCATGCGCCGATCTACTGGCGTACGCCAGATCTCCTCGAAACCCCAGCTGATGGCAAGAACGGTCCGGTCTACACCATGACCACGGCCGGTCGTGTCTTCTTTAACAAGCAGCTTCCCGAGGGCTTCCCCTTCGTAAACCACCTTGTCAAGAAGCGTGATATTGGCGTAATCGTCGACGATCTCGCCACCGGCTATCCGAAGGCCGAGGTTGGAAGCAGCCTCGATGCAATCAAGAGCTTGGCCTTCCACTTCGCGATGAGGTCCGGCCTGACAGTCTCGGTTGACGACGTGCAGACGCCGCCATCCAAGAAGGCCATCCTCGACGAGCATGAGCTTGAAGCCGACAAGGTCGAGGCTCAGTTCCGTCGAGGCATCATCACTGACGGCGAGCGCCGCCAGAAAGAGGTCGAGATCTGGACCCACGCGACTGACGAGATTCGCGAGGCCATGGAGATCAACCTCAAGGCCGTGCGCCATAACCCAATCGACGTCATGGTCGACTCGGGCGCTCGTGGCAACATGATGCAGGTTCGCCAGATCGCCGGCATGCGCGGTCTTGTGGCCAACCCTCGTGGTGACATGATTCCTCGCCCAATTAAGTCAAACTTCCGTGAAGGCCTCTCCATGTTGGAGTACTTCATCTCCACGCCTGGTGCCCGTAAGGGCCTGGTCGACACTGCGCTTCGTACCGCCGACTCGGGTTATCTGACCCGTCGTTTGGTCGACGTTGCGCAGGAAGTGATCATCAACGATCGCGATCCATTCGCTGAAGGTCGCACCCCTCGTGCGCTCATCCTTGACGATGTGAAGCCAGACGGCTTCTATCACAAGGAAACTGGCGAAGCGGTCGACGCGGCCGACGCCAATGGCCGCATGGTTCGTACCTACCTCGAGAACCGGCTCTATAGCCGGGTACTCGCGGCCGATGTCCCTCTGAGCGATGGTTCCGTAATGGAAAAGGGAACCATGATTAGCGAAGAAGACATGTTTACGCTCCGTGATGACCCGGGTGTCACTACTGTCCGTGTGCTTTCGCCGCTGACTGACGACTCACCAGTCGGAATCTCGGCTGCGAGCTATGGCACCTCGCTTGCAACTGGCAAGGTAATCGAAGTGGGCGAAGCGGTTGGCGTTATCGCCGCTCAGTCAATTGGTGAGCCGGGAACCCAGCTCACCATGCGTACCTTCCACACCGGTGGTATCGCCGGTGGCGCCGACATCGCGGGTGGTCTACCACGCGTGGTCGAGCTCTTCGAAGCTCGGAGCCCGAAGGGCAAGGCCACATTGAGCCGTGTCTCCGGTGTTGTCCGGGTCGCCGAAGATGAGGGTAAGGGCAAGGTCATCACCGTTGTCACCGACGATGGTGAGGAAGACTCCTACACCGTGCCTGGCGCATCTCGTCTCGAAGTCGTAGACGGTCAAGAAATCGATGCTGGCGATCCGATCGTAGATGGCCCTCGAGATCCAAAGGAACTGATGGAGATTCGCGGCATCCGCGAAACTCAGCAGTACTTGGTCGAAGAGGTCCAGAAGGTATACCGAGATCAGGGTGTATCGATCCACGACAAGCACATCGAACTCATTGTTCGCCAAATGACTCGTCGAGTCGGCGTACAAGAGCCCGGTGAGTCCGATTTCCTTCCTGGTGAGCGTGTCGATCAGTGGCAGTTCGCTGACGTCAACCGCCGTTTGGTACAAGAGGGTCTTCGCCCAGCCGAAGGCCGTCCCGAAATCATGGGTATCACCAAGTCGTCGCTCTCGACCGATTCGTGGCTCTCGGCCGCATCGTTCCAGGAGACAACTCGTGTGCTCACCGAGGCCGCAATCGAGGGCAAGTCTGACTCGATGATCGGTCTCAAGGAAAACATCATTATCGGCAAGCTGATTCCTGCCGGTACCGGCCTCTTGCGTCACCGTGAAATGGTCACTGTTGCTCCTGACTACAAGCCACTCTCGTTCTTCTCGGACGAAGGCGAACAGCAGGATCCGGCTCAGTGGCTCGCTTCACTTGGTGAAGAAGCCCCTGCAGGCGGCCCAGCCACAATCGGCTAGTACACAACGTCAAATAAATCGATCGAGCGGGAGGCCTTCGGGTCTCCCGCTCGTGGTTTTGACGCGAAGTTCGGCGGTCGCCTCGGCAGAACGCGCGTCGATGTGTCAGAGTGAGATATCGGACACAGCTGTGTCGCGAAATCATTAGGGGACAGAAGGGGGCCACGTGCAGGTTGAGTTTGTAGTCAACGGCCAGACCCGTTCGGCAGATGTTGAGGCACGCACCTTGTTGGTGCACATGCTTCGAGACGAACTGGGACTTACTGGCACAAATATTGGATGCGATACGTCGTCGTGTGGTGCGTGCACCATTCACGTCAACGGAGAGTCGGTGAAGTCGTGCACCATGCTCGCTGCTCAGGCGCGAGGAATGGACATCACCACGATCGAAGGGATGGCGACCAGCGACGGGCTCCACCCAATGCAGCAAGCATTCATGGAGTGTCACGGGTTGCAGTGCGGCTATTGCACACCGGGCATGGTGATGGCGGCGACGTCGTTGCTCGACGAGAACCCGAACCCCACCGAGTCTGAAGTCCGCATCGGACTCGAAGGCAACCTTTGTCGCTGCACTGGCTATCACAACATCGTGAAGTCGGTCATGAGCTGCGCTGGCGGCGGTGCCTGATGACTATTGTTGGAACTCCACGACTTCGCAAAGAAGACCCAAAGCTCCTGACCGGAGAGGGCAAGTTTGTCGACGACATCCATGCCCCCGGTGAGCTCTGGATGGGCATGGTGCGCAGCATCCACGCCCACGCCAAGATCCTGTCGGTAGACACCTCTGAAGCGCTCACGATGCCGGGAGTGCACTCGGTACTCACCGGTGCCGACCTGGCGGGCATGAACCTATGGGCGGCCCCGCTGCCTTGCGCCTGGCCTGTCACCGACGACATGGTCAACCCTCCTCACTACCCCGCTGCCGTCGACGAGGCGCACCATGTTGGCGAGATCATCGCAGTGGTGCTCGCGACGAGTCGCTACCAGGCCGCCGACGCCATCGAAGGCGTTGTGGTCGACTACGAGGTACTTCCTGCTGTTGCGTCGATCGACGCGGCAGTCGCCGACGCCAACCAGGCGCACTCTGATCTTCCGACAAACAAGGCCTACTCCTGGGCGCTTGAGCCTGATCCGGCAGCTGTCGACGCGGCTTTCGCCGCAGCAGCGCATACGGTCACCGGCAACTTTGTACAGCAGCGATTGATCCCGGCGGCCATGGAGCCGCGCGGTGTGCTCGCGGTGCCGTCACCACACGGCGGCGACGTCACGCTGTATACCTCGACCCAGATTCCGCACATCCTCAAGGTGATGATCGCCGCAACCTCTGGACTACCAGAAAACAAGCTGCGCATCATTGCTCCTGCTGTTGGTGGAGGGTTTGGGGCAAAGCTCAACGTCAATCCCGACGAGCTCCTCGCCGTAACTTTGGCCAATCATCTTGGTCTCCCGGTTCGGTGGACCGAGGGTCGGTCTGAGGCTGCGTTCTCCACCCATCAAGGTCGGGGTCAAAACCAGAAGATCGAGATCGCGGCCGACGCCGATGGCAAGATCCTTGGTGTTCGCGTGCACCTCGACGCCGACATGGGTGCGTACATGATGCTGATCACCCCGGGAGTTCCCCTCCTCGGCAGCTT
>RCMY010003083.1_pt1 | contig 14904 bp, 10 predicted proteins | sample 2041341 | NCBI WGS metagenome assembly RCMY01 (sample SAMN09708234, study PRJNA481090) | Marine sediment metagenome, whole genome shotgun sequencing project.
GAATATTTATCCTCAATCTTTTTTTTGCCAACATCAAATATATAATTTTTATCCACGTTAGTGAACTACACCATAATTCCAAAACCTTCACTAATGCGTAACATTATCCTGATTTTAACCATCCTTTTTACAGTAAGTAGCTGCGACAAAATAGACGAGCTGACCAAGTTCGACCTTGAATACAACAGCAAGGTTATCGTTCCCGGCGCAACAGGTATCAATTTACCTTTTAATATGATTACGCCCGACATGGAGACGAATTCGAAGTCTCAGTTCGAGGTCAACGACACCCGAAAAGACCTTATCGAAGAAATTAAGCTGACCGAATTAAAAATGGTGATTACTTCACCGACAAACGCGGACTTCAGTTTTTTAAACTCCGTCGAAGTTTATATCTCTGCTGAAGGTCTCGATGAAATCAAGATTGCCGAAAAAGAAGTCGATGAAAATGTGGGGAGCACCTTAGATGTCAATGTGCTTGATATAGATTTGAAAGAATACATCAAAAAGGATGAGTTCAATTTACGCTTGAACACTGTAACGGACGAAGTTATCAATGAAGATCATGAAATCGACGTAAACTCCATCTTTTTTGTGGATGCGAAGATATTAGGGATATAAGCATTAGCGTTTCAGCAGTAACCGCAAAACACCTTAATTTTGTATATTTATTAAAACTTGTGGTATGTCCAAAGAAATTCTTATACAAAAAACTTTGAGTACGCTCTCAAAACTCCCCGACGATAGAATTGAGGAAATTTCGGATTTTGCCGAGTTTATACTTAAAAAATATGAAGATCGAATATTGCAAAAAGGGATGGAAACTGTAATGGCGGAATCGAGCACGTTCGACTTTCTAAAAGAAGAGGAAATCACATATTCCATTGAAGATTTAAAAGAAAAATTTTAAATCATTACAATGGATAAAGGTGATATTGTTCTCGTGAAATTTCCCTTTACGGATTTCTCCGGCACAAAAAATAGACCGGCCCTTGTTCTTTTTTCCAATGATTTGGATGTTACTGTTGCCTTCATATCTACACAATTGAAATGGAAAGAAAGTACAGACGTTGTGTTGCTGCCTAATTTAGAAAACGGCCTTAAAAAAGAAGCTTTGGTGCGTTTATCGAAACTTGCTACTATCAATAGGAACCTCGTTCTGGGAATATTAGGTAAAGTCGACAAACAAAACCACATTTTACTGAATCAAAACTTGAAGAGTATTTTCCGATTGAATTAGAAAAAGCTATTTGGAAGCCCGTCGACGGAGATTCACAAGTCATAAGTTCATAGGGTTACTCCTCCCCTAATTCCGTAATTTTCTTTTCATACAATTTTTTACTCTCCACCACCGCGACGTTTAGTTCTTGCATGATTCCGTCGACACGACCCTCTATGCTTTTCATCTGGTTGTTGATGTTATCGAACGAGTTCAATGCAGCGGCAACTTCAAGGGCTTTGACCACCTCTACGGCATCACCGTGCAAAAGCCTCAGCTTATCGATGGCCTTCGAAGTGTTGGCCAAGGTGCCATTATATTTGGTGCGGGCTTTATCGATAGCGTTCGACAAGGTTTTTTTGGCCGTTTTATCGCTTAGGCTACTGGTTTGGGTCTCCATAGCCGTGAAGAGGTTGGCGGCTTTTTCCTTGAGATCCTCGTATTCGTCGTTGAGGTTTTCGACACGACGGTCCACTTTTTCCCAATCGCCGTAGACCTTGGCGAATTCTTTATCCTCGTTTTTGGTTTCTTCCAAGGCGCTTTTTAGGGCGTTGAGAGATTCTAGGCCTTTATTTACGTTTTTGTTTGCGTTCTCCTTTTTATTCTCAAAATCGCTGACCTGCGATTTGAATTTGTCCTTAAGGCGAATAAGGTCTTCGGGACTCCTATCCTTCCAACAAGAGACGAATAAAAGGGAGATTAGGGAGATGCAGAAAACTTTTTTCATTTGGAATTATTTTTTCGGAGGCAAAAGTAATCAATTTTTTCGCTGAACGCTGAACGCTGAACGCTGAACGCTGAACGCTGAACGCTGAACGCCGTACGGCAGCTATGTTGGAATTTGGCGCCTCGACCGCAGTTCATGCTGATCGGCAATCTTAACGGAAAGAGCAAGCGGTCGAAATGGCTGGCGCGACAAATTCAGAATTCCGTTTTCACTTCGCTTTCCGATAGTCGATCAGCTTCTGTGGCCCTTCCAACAAAACACGGACTACCCTAAGCGTGCCGTCTTCCGTCGTGTCGATTTGCCACTTGATCAACGAGATTTTTCCTTCCTCGATTTCGATGCCCGTTATACTTCGGGGATGCACGCAACTTCCATCGTTAAAAAAGGGAATATCGCCAGGTTCGGGAAAACGGGGGCGGTGCGTATGGCCGGTGACCGTAATTTTAAGATTGTTGTTTAAGATCCATTTTTTGATTCGTCGCTCGATTTTAATCAGTTCCGTGTAGTTTTTAGCGGGACTTGTAGGGTCGGCGATACCCCATATTTGAAGTGGTTTCCAGAGTACCCTAACTAAAAAACGGCTCCAGCGCCAAAACGTGTAGTTCCACCAATCGCCTTGATGCCCATGGGTCAGAAAGATTTCTTGTTGTGTTTCTTCATGTTCTAGCACAACGGCCTCGTTATAGGTAATGCCTTCGAAAAGTTTTTTTGATTCGCCGTCGATTGGCTCAAAATAGCTGCTGAGATGGGCCTTTACATAATCAGGATCTTTGTAGACCATATCGTGGTTGCCCCAAATCATATGTAACCGATGTTCGAGATGGAATTTGCGAAGCAGCCCGTAGACATTTTTGTGCGCCTCGAAAATGGATTCAAAATGGATGTTTTCCCAAAGCTCGTCGCCATCCCCTATTTCGCAGTATTGAAATCCGTTTTTGTAATAAAAGCTCAGGGCGTGATAATAGATATTGCGGTTGTTGGCGAAATCGTCGGCAAAACTGTTGTCGCCCCTGTGGCAGTCACTGAAAAAGATAAACTTCGAGCTATCGTCAAAAGGTATCCTTTTGGCATTTTTAAAAGCGCGCGATAATCGGGCATTCGAAGACATTGTTCAGGTAATGGATATTGCGTTGCTAAGATACTGAAAGGAAAGTTTATCAGCTTTTACGTTGGATGGCAGGTTTATGAGGTCTATAGGTTTATTTGGATGATGCGTAGGCCAAAACATGAGGAGGTGCAAGAAGTACGGCAACATGGCACCGGACACCGAGTATATAACCTCCCACCATTATCTTTCGTAACTTTACGATTAGAATTGCGTTTAATTCAACTATGAGATCTAAAAGCGAAAAAGAATCCCCTCTAATTCAGGTCATCAGCTTCGATAAGTTATTGCGACAATACGATGTCATGTCGCAAAGCGAAGATGATTTTTTGGCGACCAAGGCCAAGCGAATTCTAAAGGCGCAAGCTCCATATCCTGAACTGCGGGACGGATTTGGGGATGCTTTCTTATTGAAAAAACATAAAAAAACAATTGAAATTATCTTACAGGATGCGTTTTCGGATGTTCTTACCCATAACGAAATCAAAGCAGCATCGCTTCCCTTCGACGATATCGTTTTCAATGCTTCGGCACGGTTCAAGAATATATTGGCGAATGCCGGGGGAGACGGATTCCTTCCCGAAATGCGGAATATGCCCGAAGGCCAAATGTATATTGTTGCCTGTACGGTCATATTGAATTCCCACTATGGGTTTCATTTTGATTTTAAACGGCCCTTGTTCTATGACATTCCCGATGCCAATGAGGTAATGCGGCATTACCGAATTCTGTACAACGCCGATTTTATGGAAATACTTCCTACCGAAAAATCGAAGCAACTGACCCAGGCCGATGTCGACGAACTATTGGATAATTTCAACGATCTCGAACTGTGGAAGGAAAAAATACCGCCCTATAGTTTTATAGCCAAGGGATTCGTAATCTCGAATATGTTCGATATTACCGCTGAACACTCTATCTCTGAAATAAAATCCAGCCTTATCTCCAATAATCGCCGGGAGAGTACGAATTTTGTGGAAAACCTTTTGGAAACGTTTAAATCGTTTTTCAACCTTCCGAACATAAAGGTGGGTTTTGTGGAATATAATCCAAAGAAAAATAGGTTCGAACGCATATACGGCAGCGGAATGCAGAGTTTTATCCTACAGGATAAAGATGTTGAACCCTGTGCCGAAGCGCTTTGCCAAAAATCCTACGAAAAATTATTGAACGATAACGACTACTTCGCTATTTCCGATGTGGACAGGAACTACGAGATTTCCAACGGTATACAGCCTTATAAAAACCTAAAGGAACAGGGGATCAAAAGTGCCATTTTTGCCCCGATTGCCGATGACGGAAAATTATTGGGCGTATTAGAGCTGGTATCATCCGAGGTAAATGCTTTGAACAGCATAAATGCGAATAAACTGGAAGGGGTAATGCCCTTTATAGTATCGGCGGTTATACGATCGAAGGCCGAAGAAGAAAACCGAATCGATGCCATTATCCAAAATGAATGTACTTCGGTGCACGAATCGGTATATTGGCGTTTTGAGGAAGAGGCCCAAAGCTTTATTAAAGATGAACTTGAAGGCGGCCAGCCTACCTTCACTGAAATCGTTTTCAAGGACGTTTATCCTTTATACGGACAAATCGACATCAAAGATTCATCGCAGGCCAGAAACCTCGCCGTGCAGCGTGACCTGATGATACAGCTTTCCGAAGTCAATACCATTTTGATGGCCGCTCGGGAAAAAAGTAGGCTCCCGGTTTACGAGGAGCTCATGTTCAGGGTGAACGACCATATCGAAGGTATCAAGGAAAGTCTCGAAACGAACAGCGAGCAAGATATTTTTGATTTTGTTCTTGACGACATCCATCCGGTCTTTGAGCATTTCAAGAAGTCGGACAGCGCCTTGAAAGGCTTAGTGGTCTCATACGAGGCCTCGATTGATATGGGCACGGATTCATACTACGACCACCGAAGGAATTATGACGAAAGTGTCATGCTTGTCAATAAAAAATTGGCCGCCCTAATCGACAAAAAACAGATAACCGCCCAAGCGATGTTTCCCCATTATTTCGAACGGTACAAAACCGACGGGGTGGAGCATAACATGTACATTGGTGATTCCATTGTCGATAATGACAGATTTGACCCGATTTACTTGAACAATCTACGGTTGTGGCAATTGCAGGTTATGTGCGAGATGGAAAACGTACATTACAAGCTTAGACCCCAGCTTCAGGTACCTTTAGATGTCGCCTCGCTTATTCTGGTGTACAACACTTCGCTTTCCATACGTTTTCGGATGGATGAAAAGCGGTTCGATGTAGACGGCACCTACAATGCGCGCTATGAAGTGATTAAAAAACGTATCGATAAGTCCTACGTGAAAGGTTCTAGCGAACGGCTTACCCGACCGGGCAAAATGGTCATCGTCTATTCCCAAAAAAAAGATGAGCTGGAGTATCTACGATACATAAAGTTCCTGAAATCGAAAGGTTATTTTACTGGTAAGGTAGAAATTGTTGAACTTCAAGGGGTGCAGGGTGTTGCAGGGCTTAAGGCCATACGCGCCGATATCCTTTACAAGGCCGATGGTGATGCATCCTCGCAAAAGACCTATACCTACGAAGACCTAATGGCGGAATTGGAAGGGTAAAAAAGTTCAAGTTCAAGCGCAAGTGTCACGTGCAAAAAACGTTTTAATGAGTTCGATTGGAAAATAGGAATATCTGATGATGTAATTTCTTTGATCCTGCCAACGACAGTATAGTACCTTGAACTTGTTTGAACTTGCACTTGAACTTGACTCTTATCATGTCGGCAACTCGATAATCCGCTCGGGCCCATAAAACTTCAGCGCCACAAAAAACGCGATGACCGAAAGTACCATACCGATCATAAATATGGTATAGGTCCATCGTAAAAGTGCGTATTTTCGGTTTAGTACAACTCCTAAAAAGTAAAGATCTTTAGACATAGTGTCATAAATATACCCTTGATCTTTGACCAATTCTTGCATGGCCCATTCGTAATCTTCCAGTTTCATTTTGTGAAAATTACCGAAAAAGATGAGGTTCACTTTTTTTGCCTTAACGTCTTCTTTCGTGAATTCTCCGCTGGTCACGTTCGGCCGCGTAGCGGTTATCGACATAATCATCGAGACAATGCTGAACAAGACAAAAATAGCGGCAGGATAAATGAGGTAATCATTAGAAGGGTTGTCCAGTTTTGGTATGAGGTTGGCCAGTACCAAAGAGATGATTATCGCATTGACCGAAAGCAGTATATTCGCTTTGGTGTCCGCTATATCACTTAATTTCAAGTGGTTACGCATGCTGGTGCGGTACATCGTTTGAATGGCCCGTTCTGGGCTCCGGTCTTTGTACTTGTTCTTGTACTGGGCCTTCATCTCCTCACGCTTCGCCCTTTTTTCGATTTTTTGTTTGGTTTTGACCAGGCTTTGTAGGTTTCCGTCTTTTACTTCTTGCCAGTTATCCTTGGCATATTGGGTGTAAAAACGATGCTCGGTACGAAACATTTCGACGTTCATATCGCGCCACTCGGTCTGCGTATATTCAGCGATGCCGAGTTTCGAGAGTTCTTCCCGTAACAGGCCCGAGATTTCTATATAGCTGTCCGAACCAAAATGTGAGCAATCAGCATCCCGAATGATCTCTTCCTGTAAATTTTGAGGCTCATAATCCCTTTGGGTGGCCATGATGAGGCTTTGAACCTTTTTAATCTTCTTTTGTTCGCAGCCCTGTTTTCCTAAATAATCGTCCGCAATTATACAGCTCGCCGCCTCGTGGTTTTTATGGCCTTGGGTATAGCCGGTATCGTGTAACCATGCGGCGAGCGTTAACTCATCCTTTTCAATATCTTTTAGAAGGTAATGTTCAAACAATTCTTTAGTACTTTTGACAACTCTTTGGGTATGCCGGAGATTGTGGTACAGATAATCCGGATTTAGTTCTTTGGATAATAGATCGGTAACAAAATCTTCGGTCTTTTTAATGAGGTCGGACATACATTAGGTTTAATCGATGTGCTCAAAACGAGTCCATATTTTTATGTATCCCAAAGTACAAAATTTAGATGTCGGAGCGCATGATGGAACAAAAACTATTTGCATTTGTATGGATTTTATTGACTTTTACGGGATGTGCCACCTATAAGGCCAAATATGCCGAGGATGCCATCAAGACCGATACGCCCAATGAAAAAGAGGTTTCACATACCATTTATCTAGTAGGGGATGCAGGCGAGTCCCCAATGGGCGGTATGAAGGATGCCCTTAAGCTCTTTAAAAGGAAGCTTGATAGTGCGAACGGGAACAGTACCGCTATTTTTTTGGGGGATAATATTTATCCGGCGGGCATGCCGGATCCCATAGATTCTACGGAAGCTTTTCTAAGGGCAAAAAACGACATCGATGCGCAGATCAAGACGCTGGAGAATTTCAAGGGTAAACCGTTCTTCATTCCCGGAAATCACGATTGGTATACCGAAGGCTTGATCGGACTTAAACGTCAGCAGGATTATATCCAAGAAGCGCTCGACAGTGAAGAAGTTTTTTTTCCGGAGGATGGCTGTCCGATTAAAACTATCGAGGTCAATGACGATATTGCCATCATTGCCCTTGATACGGAATGGTATCTGACTAATTGGAACAAACGCCCCGGTATTAATGACGGCTGTGACATCAAAAGCCGTGATCGTTTTTGGTTGGAACTTGAGGATGCCATAAAGGACAATCGCCAGCGTACCACTGTTATCGCCATGCATCATCCCATGTTCAGTTATGGCCAGCATGGCGGGCAATTCACCTTTCGACAGAATTTTTATCCCAAGGGAAATTTCGGTCCCGTACCTGTGCTTGGTACTTTAATAGATATCTTGCGCAAAACGACCGGTGCCTCCAGTGAAGACCAACAGAACAGGCGGTATATTGAATTGAAAAAACGGCTGGTCACCATGGCCCAATATTCCGAAAAAATTATTTTAGCTTCCGGCCACGAACATACCCTGCAGTATATCGTCGAAGACAATACGCCACAAATTGTAAGCGGCGCGGGTTCTAAAATGGACGGTACCCGATTGCTGAACGGAAGCCAGTTTTCTACCGGAAGAAGGGGCTATGCCGTTTTAGAAATCTATTCGGATGGATCTTCCCAAGTGGACTTTTTCGCGGTCAACGAAGAGAACGATGAAGCGGAAGATTTCATGTTCACGACAGAGGTACTGCCGGCCGATAAAGGTATTTTTGAAACGCAATTTCCGGACACCTTTCCCTTGACTGCCAAAGCAAAAGTGTATAGCAAGGATGAAGTCGACAGAAGTGGTTTCTTTAAATTTTTATGGGGCGATCGGTACCGAAAATACTACGCGACCGAGGTGACCGCACCGACCGTCAGGCTCGATACGCTGCTAGGTGGACTAAAACCCTTGCATAAAGGGGGCGGCCATCAATCGAAATCTTTACGATTGGGCCATGCAAACGGTAGCGAATACGTAATGCGTGCCGTAAAAAAGGATGCTGAACTGTACCTACAGGCCATGGCCTTTCAAGACAAATACGTTATCGGCGATTTTGACGACACATTTACCGAGAGCCTGCTGCTAGATTTTTATACGGGCTCCCACCCTTATGCTTCCCTGGCCATCGGCGCACTGTCAGATGCCGTGGGCCTGTACCATACGAATCCCAAACTGTATTACATCCCTAAACAGCCCGCTTTAGAAGACTTTAACGATAGTTTTGGTGATGAGCTATATCTATTGGAAGAACATGCCGGTGATGGCCATGGCGACCTGAAAAGTTTTGGATACTCCGATGAGCTAAAAAGTACCGACAGTATGTTGGAAGATCTTCGCGATGACGAAAAATACGAGGTCGATACCCAACTTTATCTTCGGGCACGCCTTTTCGATATGGCCATCGGGGATTGGGACCGTCATGTTGATCAATGGCGCTGGGCGGAATTTAAAAACGAAGATACCGGTAAGATCCTTTACAAGCCCGTACCCAGGGACAGGGACATGGTATTCTCAATGCACGGCGACGGTTTTTTGATGAAGCTCGCTACACGGGTCGTTCCCGCACTCCGCTTGATGGAAGGCTTTAACGATGAAATTCGCAACGTTAAAGGCTTTAATTCCTCGCCTAAGACCTATGTGCTCGATATGGCGCTGTTGACCGAAACCACGCTCGAAGATTGGCAAGAGCAGGCGCGGTACATCCGAGAAAACCTGACCGAAGATGCAATCGATAAGGCCTTATCCGCCATGCCCGAGGAAGTTCAGGACGAAACCATCCCGGAAATTAAACGGAAATTATTGGCACGGTTGGCCGATTTGGAAAATACGGCCAAAATCTATTATAAAGTGTTGAACAAATATGCCGTGGTGGTCGGTACCGATAAAGATGATTGGTTCGAGATCAACATCCTAAATAAAAAGGAGACCGAGGTAAAGGTATTCCGCAATATTAAAGGGGAAAAGAAGAAACTATTCTTCCAAAAGAAATTTGATCGAGCCGTTACCAAAGAGATTTGGGTGTACGGACTTGACGATGATGACCGGTTCGAGGTGCACGGCGAACACCGAAGTCCCATTAAAACAAGATTGATCGGCGGTCAGAACAACGATATTTATGATTTCGACCAAGGGGGCAATATTGCCGTTTACGATTACCGCTCCAAAAACAATACGTTTAAAAGGACCGAAGGCGCAAAGGTGCGGTTGACCGACGATTACGATACCAATACCTATCTGCCATTGCAACTGCGCAATTCGAGGAATATGCTCTTGCCGACCATCGGATATAATCCTGATGATGGCGTAAAAATAGGCTTCAGCGATACGTATACTTATAATGGTTTTAGGGAGAATCCGTTCACGCAACAGCACAAACTCGATGCCGCTTTCTACTTTGCAACTAGTGGTTTTGAACTGGGGTATAGCGGCGAATATGCCCATATTTTCGAAAATTGGAATTTGGAGACGTCCGCTCGATTTACAAGTCCGAATTTCAGTATCAACTTTTTCGATTTTGGCAACGAAACCGAAAATCCGGATGATGACCTAAGTTTTGATTTTAACCGAGTACGATTACAGACCTTTCGATTGGCACCGTCGCTTATTTATCGATGGCAATTGGGAGCGAAATTCAAGACAGGGCTTTCGTATGAAGCGATAGAGGTCGAGGAAACTCAGGACCGTTATATCAATAGATTCTATGTTCTTAACGGCGAAGAGAGTACGAACAACTTTTTAGGCGTGAATACGGAATACACCTATGCCAATACCGATAACGAGGCTTTCCCGACGATGGGTATGGCAACTTCCGTACAACTCGGCTATAAGACCAACTTAGACAATGGCAATAGTTTCGGCTATATCGTTCCCTCGTTTTCCTTGGATTATAAGCTGATACCAAATGGCCGATTGGTCTTGGCCTCGAAATGGAAGGCCCATTTTAACATCGGTGACGGGTACGAATTTTATCAGGCTGCCAGTATTGGCGGCATTGATGGATTGCGGGGTTTTCGAAACCAACGTTTTGCCGGAAAGAAAGGGTACTACCAGAACACCGATATCCGTTTCAGCCTACGGGAAATGCGTACTGAACTGTTGCCGGTAACCATGGGCCTCTATGGCGGCTTCGATTATGGAAGAGTCTGGATGCCCACAGAAAGTTCAAACGTCTGGCACACCTCGTACGGCGGTGGGTTTTTTCTCAATGCCGCTGATATCATATCAGCAAGGGTAGCCCTTTTCAATAGTGAGGATGGGTTGCGATTTTCTTTTGGATTAGGATTCGGGTTTTAAATCACAATTTTTGTTATTTCCGCCCTTTGGCCGCGCTCTGGATCAACTACGGCGGGAATCTGTTCTTGCTAAGTAGTATGGTTAGCTAAGTGGCTCCTAGTAAATCAATCCTGATTCGCGTCACCTAGCCGGAACACCTTACGAAGTCTTTACTCACTAATAGGCATAAAAACCTCCGTCTCCCATTCCAGAGCGTTCCCGCCCATATTGGGATTGGTATGAAAAACTTCCAAAGGTTTTTTGTCTACGGGAATGTTGTTTTTCTCTGCATAATCGAGCAAGGCGTACCATGCCCTGTCCGACGTAATATAATCGCCGTTATAAACAGCGCGGATAGCCGGTTTTTTTTCGATGTTTTTGTAGAATATACCGGTCCTTTTCGGAAGACTGTCCGATGGAACGACCGGGAAGCAAAAATTATAGAAGAGACTATCGTTTTGCATATTCCAATTTTCCACTTCCACCATAGGCCTGCCATCGAGAGAGATATTCTTTTCCGCCATCACGCCGCTCAATACCGAATAGTACTCCATCATGCCGCGCGCTTTGTCGGCCTGCGTTCCTTTTAACGAAACACAGGCACAATATTTGGCAGGTATCCCGTCTTTGCCGATAACGCTCACCTTAAAACTTTGAAGATGTTCTTTCAATACTTTTGCAAATACTTCTACCGTTTTCTTGGTTCGCTTTTCAAAATCAGTCTCTGAAAAAGGTATGGCTAAGCGATTTGCCAAACTGTGGCCGTCATCGGTTATATAAACCTTCACCTTTGAAACGGAATCGTCCGCGGCTTCAATTTTCCAGTGATAGGTATACGTAGAATCGTTGAACTTGATTTGATATTTAAGGTCTGAAAGGTCGTTTTGCCCCAAAAACTCGGCGCCGTCAAGCCCATTGCTCCAAGATTTTATCGTTTGGTTGATGGTACCCGGCAAGGCGTTCACCTCAAACCTGACCACATAATCATGGGGCTTTAAAAAGAAATACCATAGTAAGCCGCACAAGAGAACGGCCCCGAGTAATAGGCCTAGCTTCTTTCCCATATATTTATTGCTCTATCCCACAGGATGTGATACCCTTTCATTCACCAATGTACGGCCCGAAACTGCTGAGGAAGTTTGAATTTTTTGAAAGTTAATTAGTTACGACCTCGTTCTTACCGGTCTTCATTTTCAGTTTTCCGACCACAAAGCTGCCTAAATCCCGACCTTGTTTCACTCCCACCTCAATGGCGGCGCGGTAATGAATGCCACCATACATACGACTGATCGCAGCTTCGTCGGCGGCTTTTCGAAAAGAATCGAAACTGCGGATGGGCAGACCGTAAGGCACTTCGGTGTCGTCGTCAAAGGCAAAATCATCGCCAAAAATATCGGTCAGCGCAACCGATGCCGCACCCGAAACTACGGAATGCCCACTGGTATATTCCGGAAACGGGGGCGTTTGCAATACCGGTTGCCAACTGTCGTCGATATGTTGGTTGATCAAGGTCTCCGGGCGGATGAGGTTGCTACGGTATTTTTCGGCCCAGCAACTGATAAAGGCATCGGCCATCGCAATGGAAGCCTTGGTGTAGGCATAGACCGTTTTATCGAAATCGCTATTCGTTTTTCTGGCGGCAATCTTGGTAATACCGATCCAATGCGCCCCAGGCGTGATTTTTTTCGTAGCGAACATCAGATGCCCCCGGGTCACGGAAACATAAGGATTACAGTCCCAAAACTTGGCCACTTGCATTTCCTCTGATTCGTCGCCTTTTTCGGTAATCTGTTTGCCGACATCATAAACTTCCTTGAGCTCTTTATAAAAATCGGAGCCTTCGTCCATAGAGAATTCAGGTGGAGGAGCGGGTTTGAACTGCTGTGCCGAGTCTATGGCAAAAGGTCTGATTTTATCCCAATGTGGCTCTATACCATCGGCGTAGGAAGGCGGGGTCGGTTGCCAACGGGTCGGATCATCGGCATCGACGGTAAACTTGGGCATGGTTCGGGTCTGTGGATAATTGTCCGCATTCATCCAATCCCCGATATGGTCGGCTACTTTTAGGCCATAGTCTTTTGACGCATTGAAAAGGGTCGGATTTTTTCCTTCATAGATGGTGTACAGGCTATCGCGATAGGCTTCCATTCTATCTTCCGAAAAAATCAGGCGCTTGCTCAGTTCCATGTGTGCGACAAGGGCCGCTAGCTCGTAATTTATGGTTTGTGTACTGTAGGGTTTCGGAATGGGAGTAAGGTCGTGCAATTGCCCGGCCAAAGATTGATACCCGTCGTCTTTCAGTGCAACGATCTCATAGGCGGCAATATTCGGATAGGCAAAAATACGGCTGGCCACGGGCGGCGAGAAAATATCGTGGATCATGATCTCGGTCACCTTATCTATGGAGCCATGAAGCTCGTCAGGAGTCACAGTGATGGGCTCATCATTTGGCTCTGAGGTGCAAGATGCAACAATAGAAACCATCGTCAGAATAAAAACTATCTTCTTCATCGTTCTATACTTATTTTAAATTTTGCGTTTCGGCAGGCGCGTTCGGCATTTGCTGCTTGGCAGTTAATTTATAAACCTGTGCGCTGTCGTTGTTAACGGTCACCAACAGATAGGCTTGGTCGTTTCGGTCGATGATATTCAGGTGGCGAACGGATTTGTGGCTGAGGTTCAGTCCGATTCGGGACCCCAAAATTACATTATTTTCAGCTTTTATCAAGGCACCAGGAAAGGAATCGAAACGGCCTTGATAGGGTTTGACACCGAAATAGTTACCCGCTGCAAGTACATCTTCTTTTCCGTCACCATCAAAATCATGCAAAATAAATGCCATAAGCGGTGAAACTTGCAGTTCATTTTGAAAGGGAACAAAGATAAAGCGACCTTTATCATTTCTCAGAAAACCCGAACGCAGCTCCTGTACCTCCAGTATTTCTACCTTTTCAAGGATTTTTTTATCGAAAATATCTTCCATCGACTTCCCGGCAAAAGAGGCGTAGGTGTTGAATTTCTTTTTGAGGGAGACGATTTGAGATGCCAATCCGTCCAAGTTTTCCAGCGGATAATACTGACCATTTTTTGGGATGGCCGTAATCGTTTCGGTCTGTCCGTTTCCGTCGAAATCGCCATAGTACATTTTTAGCGGCGATTTTTCGGAAGCTATAAAATTTGAGTTCGAGCCCCAATTGCCGACCAAGTAATCGGTATCGCCGTCGCCGTCTATATCATAGGGAGCGATGCTTTGCCAAAGTCCTTTTAATGGGGTAGAGATTACTTCGGAAAGAATCAGCGTACCATTTTCGTTTTTGAAGAAAGCGGGCGCCATCCATTCGCCGATTACGATAAGGTCATCGAGGCCGTCACCATCAAAGTCGTTCCAAATCGCATCGGTAACCATCCCCAGATTCTGTAGGTCTTCATTTTCAAGGATGGAGAAATTGCCATTTTCATTTTTTAGGAGGAAGGAATTCGGTAGTTGGCCAAAATCACCCGTTACGGTTTGATTGCCCACAAAAACATCACGATCACCGTCGCCGTCGAAATCGTTCGGTGCCAAAACGGATGCATTTTCAAAGGTATCTAGAAGTCGTTCCGTCACTAATGCACTATCTTTTTGTACATAATAGGAATCAAGCAAAGGCAGCATTTTTTTGGAGAAATCCCCGCCTCCGGAGCCTATCATCAAATCATTTTTTCCATCCCCTGTAAAATCGGCAATGACCGCGGCAACATCTTCTTTGATGGAATCCTTTGTGATTAGCGGAAAACTGTGTTCTGTGTATGTCGAGTCGGTTTGAAGATATATTTTTGAGGGATTAAATTTCGAGCCCCCAAAGAAAATATCCGTTTTTCCGTCGCCGTTCAAATCGCCCAATGCGGTGGCCGGACCGCGGTCGGAAAGCTGATAGGGCATCAATTTTTGCCGGTTGAAGTCGGTATAATTATCCTCTTTATGTTTAAAATCGATACCTAAATTACCATCTACTTTTTCAAAAAGAGAATAACCCTTCGGCATCAGCGAGCTGTAATCGAAAGTTTTGGTGTCTTTCGGTTCGATGTTCATCGTCCGATTCGTGCGAACA
>RCMY010003084.1_pt1 | contig 14903 bp, 20 predicted proteins | sample 2041341 | NCBI WGS metagenome assembly RCMY01 (sample SAMN09708234, study PRJNA481090) | Marine sediment metagenome, whole genome shotgun sequencing project.
CACGCAGCTTGTAGATGGCGATCGACTTGCGGGCCCGGTTCACACGCGGCTTCTGGCCGGTGATCGTCGAGAGGTCCTTGATGGCGCCTTCGAGAGCCTTGGAGTCGCTGATCGCCTCGCCGAGGCCGATGTTGACGACGATCTTCTCGAGCTTGGGCGTCAGCATCACGTTCTCGATGCCGAGCTGCTCGCGCAGCTGTGCCGCGATCTCGTCGTTGTAGCGCTTCTTCAGCCGTGGCTGGGTGGCGGTGTCGTTGCTCATGATGTTTCCCTCGCGGCTACCGCTGACCGGTGGCCCTGGAGTGGATGGTGTGAGGCTCGTCCGCTTGTCGTAAGCGGTGAGCCGGCTGCAACGTGTGGGTCTCGAACCGAGATCCGCACGAGCAGGATATGGGGGTCTGGGGGCAGCGCCCCCAGCGGGGTGTGGGGCTGGCCCCACCTAGCTCAGAACTTCTCGGAGCACTTCTTGCAGACGCGCGTCTTGGACGAGTTGTCCGACGGGTCTTCGAGCTCGTAACCGACACGCACCGCGGCGTCGCAGCCCGGGCAGATCGGCATGACGTTGCTGACGTGGATCGGAGCCTCGAGGCGGATGCGACCGCCATCGGGGTTGACCGCCGACGTCTGCGGACGCACGTGCTTGGTCATCATGTTGCGACCCTCGACGACGACGCGGTTGCGGTCGACGAGAACCTTGAGGACGCGGCCGTCCTTGCCACGGTCCTTGCCCGCGGTCACGCGGACGAGGTCATCCTTCTTGATGCGCTGCATCACAGCACCTCCGGGGCGAGCGAGACGATCTTCATGAACTTCTTGTCGCGCAGCTCACGGGCGACGGGCCCGAAGATGCGGGTGCCACGCGGCGTGCCGTCCGGCTTGACGATGACGCAGGCGTTCTCGTCGAACCGCACGTAGGAGCCGTCGGCGCGCCGACGTTCCTTACGGGTGCGGACGACGACGCAGCGCACGACCTCACCCTTCTTGACGTTGGCCGCCGGGATGGCGTGCTTGACCGTGCCGACGAACACGTCGCCGAGCGACGCGTAGCGACGGCCGGAGCCGCCGAGCACGCGGATGCAAAGCACCTCACGCGCACCGGAGTTGTCGGCGACCTTGAGTCGCGACTCCTGCTGAATCATGGCTTTCTCACTTCAACGTTTCGAGGGTCAGTCCCTCAAGATCACTTGGCCAAGATCACTTGGCGCGCTCAATGATCTCGAGCAGACGCCAGCGCTTCGTCTTGGACAGCGGACGCGTCTCGACGATGCGGACCGTGTCGCCGACACCGGCGTCGTTGGTCTCATCGTGGACGTGGTACTTCTTCGACGCGTTCACCGTCTTGTGGTACTTGCGGTGCTTGTAGCGTCGGTCGATGCGGACGACGATCGTCTTGTCCGCTGCGTCCGAGACGACGACGCCCTGGCGCTCCTTGCGGGCACCACGGTCTTCGTTCGTTGCGTTGGTCATGGTCTCGCTCATTCCTGGTCACCGCCTGCAGCATCGCCGACCAGTGCGGCGGCGATGTCACGCTCACGCATGACCGTCAGGACCTGGGCGATCTCACGCCGGACCTGCGACACACGACGGGGGTTGTCGAGCTGTCCAGTCACATTCTGGAACCGAAGGTTGAACAGCTCTTCCTTGGACTCGGCCAGGCGCTCAGAGAGCTCCGTGTCACCGAGTTCACGCAGTTCGGAGGCCATCATGCGGCGTCCTCTCGCTTCACGAACTTGGTCTTGATGGGCAACTTGTGCGACGCGCGGCGGCATGCCTCGCGGGCGATTTCCTCGGAGACTCCCGAGATCTCGAACATCACACGGCCCGGCTTGACGGCGGCGACCCAATGGTCGGGCGCACCCTTACCGGAACCCATGCGAACCTCGAGGGGCTTCTTCGTGATGGACCGGTCCGGGAAGATCGTGATGCGGACCTTGCCGCCACGCTTCATGGCACGGACCATCGCGATACGCGAGGCCTCGATCTGACGCGCCGTGATCCAACCCGGCTGGGTCGCCTTCAGGCCGTACTCACCGACGTAGACCTCGGTGTGACCCTTGGAGAAACCCTTGAGGGGGCGGGGACGGTGCTGCTTGCGGTGCTTGACGCGCTTCGGTGCGAGCATGTCAGCCCTCGCTCTCGTTCTTGTCAGCAGTCGCGGTGGCCTCGGCGGCAGTTGCCTGCGCCTGGTCCACGGCCTGCTGGGCCTCGGTCTCGGGCGCCACGGTCTCGGTCGGTGCACCCGTCTCGACGACAGGTGCCTCGACCGCGGGGGCCTCGGGAGCGGCAGCTTCCGGGGCGGCGGGCGCCTCGGGAGCAGCTGCCGGCTTGGGGGCGGCCTTCTTCGCGCCGACGCCCGTGACCTTCTTCGCAACGCTGGCTGCCTTGCGGACGGCCTTGCGCTGGTTCGGGGCGGTACGACGGCCTTCGGCCTCGTCCTTGGCGCGCTGCATTGCGCGAGCGGCCTCGGCCTCGTCGCCGGAACCGATCTGGTCGCCGGTGTAGACCCAGACCTTCACGCCGATGCGGCCGAAGGTCGTGCGGGCCTCGTCGAAGCCGTAGTCGACCTTCGCGCGGAGGGTGTGCAGTGGCACACGGCCTTCGCGGTACCACTCGGTACGGCTCATCTCGGCGCCGCCGAGGCGGCCGGAGACCTGGATCTTGATGCCGATGGCACCAGCCTTCATCGCGTTCTGCACTGCGCGACGCATCGCGCGGCGGAAGCTGACGCGGCCCTTGAGCTGCTCAGCAGTGTTGAACGCGACGACCTGGGCATCGAGGTCGGGGTTCTTGATCTCGATGATGTTGAGCTTGACCTTCTTGCCGCTCAACTTCTCGAGGTCAGCGCGGATGGCGTCAGCCTCCGCACCGCGACGACCGATGACGATGCCGGGACGCGCTGCGTGCAGCGAGACCTCGACGTTGTCACGGGTGCGCGTGATGTCGATGCGCGACACGCCAGCGTGACGAACACGCTCCTTGGCGTAGTTGCGAATCTTGTCGTCTTCGAGCAGGTAGGCCGCGTAGGACTTCTTGTCCGCGATCCACTTGCTCTTCCAGTCGGTCGTGATGCCGAGGCGGAAGCCGTAGGGGTGAACTTTCTGACCCATGTCAGTTCTCCTCCGTCGGCGCAACAACCACAGTGATGTGGCTCGTGCGCTTGCGGATGCGGTAGGCGCGGCCCTGGGCTCGCGGCTGGAACCGCTTCATCGTGGGGCCTTCGTTGGCGAACGCCGAAGAGACGTAGAGCTCTTCGGGGTCCAACCCGTCATTGTTCTCAGCATTGGCGATCGCAGAGTTCAGGACCTTGAGCAGCGGCTTGGCCGCGCCCTTCTCCGAGAACTCCAGGATGCGCGTGGCCTCCAGGACGTGCGTGCCCTGGATGAGGCGCGTCAACTGACGGACCTTGGTCGACGAGACGTGGACGTACTTCGCCGTCGCCGAGACCGTGAGCGTGGGGGTGGTGGACATTGTCATCTCCCTCAGCGCCGCTTCTTCTGGGTCTGCTTCTCGCCAGCGCCCTGCCACTTGATGGCACGCGTGGGAGCAAACTCACCGAGCTTGTGACCGACCATGGACTCGGAGATGTAGACGGGCACGTGCTCGCGGCCATTGTGGACCGCGAGGGTGTGACCGACCATCTCCGGGAAGATGGTGGAACGGCGCGACCACGTCTTGATGACGCGCTTGTCGCCGGCCTCGTTCTGCTTGTCGACCTTCGCCATCAGGTGATGGTCGACGAACGGGCCCTTCTTCAGGGAACGGGGCATCAGCGCCTCCGGTTTCCGCCACGACGGCGGATGATCTGTGCGTTGGACTTCTTCTTCTTGTCCCGGGTGCGCTTCTCCGGGTTGCCCCAGGGGTCAACCGGGTGGCGACCACCAGAGCTCTTGCCCTCACCACCACCGTGGGGGTGGTCGACCGGGTTCATGACCACACCGCGCGACTGGGGACGGATGCCCTTCCAGCGGTTGCGGCCTGCCTTGCCGATCTTGATGAGCTCGTGCTCGGCGTTGCCGACCTGGCCGATGGTCGCCATGCAGCGAGCGTCGACGAGGCGGATTTCGCCGGAGGGCAGACGCAGTGCAGCCGTCTTCCCTTCCTTGGCAAGAAGTTGGATGGCCGTACCGGCCGAGCGACCCATCTTGGCGCCACCACCGGGGCGGAGTTCCACGGCGTGAACCGTGGTACCGACCGGGATCTTGGCCAGGGGCAGCGCGTTGCCGATCTTGATGTCGGCGTTTTCGCCGCTCTCGACCAGCTGACCGACCACCAGGTTGCGAGGCGCCAGGATGTAGCGCTTCTCACCGTCGTGGTAGTGCAGCAGGGCGATGCGAGACGACCGGTTGGGGTCGTACTCGATCGCGGCAACCGTCGCGGGCACGTCGAACTTGTTGCGACGGAAGTCGACAACACGGTAACGACGCTTGTGGCCACCGCCACGGTGACGCGAGGTGATGCGTCCGTGGACGTTGCGACCAGCCTTCTGGTTGATCGACGCCAGGAGCGACTTCTCGGGACTCGACTTGGTGATGGTGTCGAACCCGGACACGCTCGCGCCACGCCGCGCGGGCGTCGTGGGCTTGAACTTTCGGATTGGCATGTGCGTTCCGTTCCCCTCTGGGGCGGTCCGGGTCAGACGGCGAAGAGTTCGATCTCTTCGCCCGGGGCGAGCGTGACAATGGCCTTCTTGAGATCGGGGCGCTTGCCCACGATGTAGCCACGGCGCTTGCGCTTGCCCGTCATGTTCATGGTGTTCACCGACAGGACCTTGACATCGAAGATCTGCTGAACAGCGATCTTGATCTCGGTCTTGTTGGCGCGCGGGTCGACGATGAACGTGTACTTGTTCTCGTCCATCAACCCATAGGTCTTTTCAGAGATCACCGGCTTGACGATGATGTCGCGGGGGTTCTTCATCAGGCGACCTCACTGGCTTCGTCGGTGACCGTCGAGGAGCGCTTGCCGGTGCCGATGAGGGCGATGGCGGCCTCGTCCATGACGAGGACCTCGGCGTCGAGCACGTCCATGACGTTGATCTGGTCAATCGTGAGGACGTGAACGCCCTTGAGATTGTCGAAGGACTTCTGCGTCGCCAGGCTGCGGTCCGCGAGCACGACCAGGATCTTCGTCCCGGTGAGCTCGAGGGCGGCCAGCGCGGTGACGGCATCCTTGGTCTTGGGTGCGTCGAAGGAGAGGTTGCGCACGACCAGGAAGGCCTGGTTCGTGAGGCGGTCGGACAGAGCCGAACGCAGCGCAGCGCGCTTCATCTTCTTGTTGACGCGGAGCGACCAGTCCGAAGGCGTACGACCGTGGGAGATACCACCGCCGATGTACTGCGGCGAACGGATGGATCCCTGGCGAGCGCGACCGCCACCCTTCTGGGGGTGCGGCTTGCGTCCACCACCGGAGACCTGTGCGCGGGTCTTGGTCTTGTGGGTGCCCTGGCGACGAGCGGCCTGCTGCGCAACGACGACCTGGTGCATGACCGGGACGTTGAGGGCGGCTTCGAACCACTCGGCGGGGAGCTCGGTCGTACCGACCGATTCACCCTGCAGGTTCTTGACGTCGACGGTTGCCATCAGGCCTCACCGTCCTTCCGGGTCTTCTTGACGGCGTCGCGGATGAACACGACCTGGCCGTTGGGGCCGGGGACGGCACCCTTGACGAGGATCAGTCCGTGCTGGGTGTCGACATCGACAACCTCGAGGGACTGGACGGTGACACGCTCGCCACCCATGCGGCCCGCCATCTTGAAGCCGCGGAAGGTGCGACCGGGGGTCGCGCACATGCCGACGGAGCCGGGGTGGCGGTGCGTCTTGTGCACACCGTGGCCCATGCCCATGCCCTTGAAGTTGTGACGCTTCATGACACCGGCGTAGCCCTTGCCCTTGCTGGTGCCCGTCACGTCGATCGGGTCGCCCTTGGCGAACACGTCACACGTGATGGAGGAGCCGAGCTCGGGAAGGTCGGACGAGCCGTCGAGACGCAGCTCAGCGAGCGTGCGTGCCGTGGTGACGCTCGCCTTGGCGAGGTGACCAGCGGCCGGCATGTTGACGTGCTTGCGCTCGCCAAAGGCGAGCTGCACGGCGGCATAGCCGTCAGTCTCGAGCGTCTTGACCTGCGTGACCGTGCAGGGACCGGCCTGGACGACGGTGACCGGAATCATCCGGTTCTCGGCGTCGAAGACCTGGGTCATCCCCAGCTTGGTCCCAAGGATTCCCTTGGTGGCCATGGTTGTTCCTTTTGCCCAGCGCAACCCGCGAGGGGTTGATGGGTCCGTACGAAGTTTGGTCAGCCCTGGTGTCCGTGAGGACGGATCAGAGCTTGATCTCGATGTCGACGCCGGCCGGCAGCGAGAGGCCCATCAACTTGTCGATGGTCTTCTGCGTGGGCTGGTGGATGTCGATGAGACGCTTGTGGGTCCGCATTTCGAAGTGCTCTCGCGAGTCCTTGTACTTGTGCGGGGACTTGATGACACACCAGACGTTGCGCTCCGTCGGCAGCGGCACGGGGCCGGTGACGTGGGCGCCGGTGGCCTCGACGGTCTCGACGATCTCGCGAGCCGAACGGTCCAGGACCTCGTGGTCGTAGGCCCGCAGGCGAATGCGGATCTTCTGGTCGGTAGCAGTTGCCATTTTGCAATTCTCCGTGGGCCGGCTGGCGGCTTGGTCACCGTGAGTGTGACGTTCGCCGCGATCTGCGGCCTGGGAAGGGGGGAGGTGCCGGGTGGTGCCGGCGACCGTCCCGCGGGAGCCGTCAGTGCAGACGGCTCCCGACGGGACGGGGCGATGTCACTCGAGGATCTTGATGACCCGGCCGGCACCGACGGTGCGGCCGCCCTCGCGGATGGCGAAGCGAAGGCCTTCGTCCATGGCGATGGGCTGGATGAGCTCGACGACCATCTCGGTGTTGTCACCGGGCATGACCATCTCGACGCCCTCGGGCAGCTCGCACGCACCGGTCACGTCAGTGGTCCGGAAGTAGAACTGGGGGCGGTAGTTGTTGAAGAACGGCGTGTGACGGCCGCCCTCGTCCTTCGACAGGATGTAGACCTGTGCGTCGAACTTGGTGTGGGGCGTGATGGAGCCCGGAACGGCGAGGACCTGGCCGCGCTCGACGTCGTCCTTCTTGGTGCCGCGCAGCAGGATGCCTGCGTTGTCACCAGCAACGACCTCGTCGAGGAGCTTGCGGAACATTTCCAGACCGGTGACGATCGTCTTGGTGGTCTTGTGCAGACCGACGATCTCGATCTCGGCGCCGACCTTGATCGTGCCCTGCTCGACGCGACCGGTGACGACGGTTCCACGACCGGTGATCGAGAACACGTCCTCGATCGGCATGAGGAACGGCTTGTCGAGGTCACGAGCCGGCTGCTCGAACCACGTGTCGACGGTGTTCATGAGCTCCATGACCATCGCCTCGTACTCCTCTTCGCCCTCAAGTGCCTTGAGCGCGGAGACGCGGATGATCGGAGTGTCAGCGTCGAACTCGTAGGACTCCAGCAGCTCCGAGACCTCCATCTCGACAAGCTCAAGGAGTTCTTCGTCGTCGACCATGTCGACCTTGTTCAGGGCGACGATGAGCTTCGGCACACCAACCTGGCGCGCGAGCAGGACGTGCTCACGGGTCTGGGGCATGGGGCCATCGGTGCCGGACACGACCAGGATTGCGCCGTCCATCTGGGCAGCACCGGTGATCATGTTCTTGACGTAGTCGGCGTGGCCGGGTGCGTCAACGTGGGCGTAGTGGCGGTTCTCGGTCTCGTACTCCACGTGGGAGACGTTGATCGTGATGCCGCGCTCGCGCTCCTCAGGAGCGTTGTCGATGGCGTCGAACGCCATCGCCGAGCCACCGCCGTGCTTCGAGAGCACAGTGGTGATAGCAGCCGTCAGCGTCGTCTTGCCGTGGTCGACGTGACCGATCGTGCCGATGTTCATGTGCGGCTTGTTCCGCTCGAACTTCTCCTTGGCCATCGCCAGGACTCCTCGTGTGAGTTGGTTTGCTCCGGGTTTACCGGGCACGTGCTGTTTGTTATCTGCGTTGACGCGGGGTGGTGCGTGGCCTCACGGCCGCGCGAACCTCTCGCCGAAGGTCATTCCCCGCGGACCTTCGCGACAATTTCCTGCTGGATCGACGTGGGCGCCGGCTCGTAGGAACCGAACTGCATCGTGTAGCTCGCCCGGCCCTGCGTCATGGAACGCAGGTCGGTGGAGTACCCGAACATCTCCGACAACGGAACCGTTGCCTTGACGACCGTGGCCTGACCGCGGGGCTCAGAGCCCTGGATCATGCCGCGGCGACCGGAGAGGTCACCCATGACGTCGCCCATGTAGTCCTCGGGCGTGACGACCTCGACGTCCATGACGGGCTCGAGGATCTGCACACCGGCGGACCGGGCGCCTTCCTTGAAGCACATCACAGCGGCGATCTTGAACGCGATCTCCGAGGAGTCCACGTCGTGGGACGAACCGTCGACGAGCTCGGCGACGATGTCCTGGATCGGGAAGCCCGCCAGCACACCGGAGGCCATGGCCTCCTTGACACCGGCTTCGACGGAGTTGACGTACTCCCTCGGGACCGAGCCACCGACTGTCTTGTTCGCGAAGTGGAAGTGGACCTCGTTGTCGAGCTCCAACTCTTCGCGGTCGGCTTCCGTCAGCGGACGGAAGTTCATGACGACGTGGCCGTACTGACCGGAACCACCCGTCTGCTTCTTGTGCTTGTAGTCGACCTTCTCGATGCCGCGCTTGAGCGACTCGCGGTAGGCGACCTGCGGACGACCGACGGTGGCGTTGACGTTGAACTCGCGCTTGACGCGCTCCACGATGATCTCGAGGTGCAGTTCGCCCATGCCGCCGATCAGGACCTGGCCCGTTTCCTCGTCGGTCTTGACGCGGAACGACGGGTCCTCCTCGGCCAGCTTCTGCAGGGCGATGCCCAGCTTCTCCTGGTCCGACTTGGTGCTCGGCTCGATGGCGATCTGGATGACCGGCTCCGGGAACTCCATGCGCTCGAGGATGACCTCTTGCTTGGGGAGCGTGATCGTGTCACCGGTCGTGGTGCCCTTGATGCCGACCAGGGCGACGATGTCGCCGGTGCGGCACTCGGCGACCTCGATGCGGTCGTTGGCGTGCATCTGCAGGATGCGGCCGACGCGCTGCTTGTCGCCCTTGGTCACGTTGATGACCGAGGTGCCAGCTTCGAGGACGCCCGAGTAGACGCGAGCGAAGACCAGGGTGCCGACGAACGGGTCGGTCATGACCTTGAAGGCCAGCGCGGAGAACGGCTCGTCGTCAGACGGCTTGCGCTCGATCGGCTCACCGGTCTTCTTGTCGATGCCCTTGATGGCGGGCACGTCAACCGGGGAGGGCAGGTAGTCCTGGACGGCGTCGAGCAGGGTCTGGACGCCCTTGTTCTTGAAGGCAGAGCCACAGAACACGGGGACGATCAGGTTCTTGATCACGGCGGCGCGCAGGCCGGCCTTGATGTCCTCGACAGACAGCGTGCCGTCCTCGAAGAACTTCTCCATGAGTGCGTCGTCGGTCTCTGCGACCTTCTCGACGAGCTCCGCGTGGTAGAGCTCGGCCTGCTCGCGCAGGTCCTCGGGGATCTCGATCTCCTCGAACGAGGCACCGAGGTCTTCGCCCTTCCAGACGATGCCCTTCATCGCGACCAGGTCGACGACGCCCTCAAGGCGGTCCTCGATGCCGATCGGGATCTGCGCACGGACTGCGTCCTTGCTCAGACGGTCGATGATGGAGTCGAAGCAGAACTCGAAGTCCGCACCGGTGCGGTCGAGCTTGTTGACGAAGCACATGCGCGGAACGCCGTACTTGTCGGCCTGGCGCCAGACGGTCTCGGACTGCGGCTCAACACCGGCGACACCGTCGAACACGGCGATGCAACCGTCGAGCACGCGCAGCGAACGCTCCACCTCAATGGTGAAGTCGACGTGGCCGGGCGTGTCGATGATGTTGATCGTCACGTCCTTCCACGTTGTCGTGGTGGCTGCGGACGTGATCGTGATCCCGCGCTCCTGCTCCTGCTCCATCCAGTCCATGGTGGCTGCACCATCGTGCACCTCACCGATCTTGTAGGACTTGCCGGTGTAGTAGAGAATGCGCTCGGTCGTCGTCGTCTTGCCGGCGTCAATGTGCGCCATGATGCCGATGTTGCGCACCTGCTTGAGCGGAACGGTTCGCTTCGCCATGTGTCGAGCCTTCGGAAGTCTGGGTGTGGAGAGGGAGTGGAGGTGACGTGGTCACCACCAGGTGGTCACCAGCGGTAGTGGGCGAAGGCGCGGTTGGCCTCTGCCATCTTGTGCGTGTCTTCGCGACGCTTGACCGCGGCACCGACGCCGTTGGAGGCGTCGAGGAGCTCGCCGGCGATGCGCTCGGACATGGTGTGCTCACGACGCAGGCGTGCGAACTGGACGATCCAGCGCAGCGCGAGCGTGGTGGAGCGGGCCGGGCGGACGTCGATCGGCACCTGGTAGGTCGCGCCGCCAACACGGCGGGACTTGACCTCGAGCTGCGGCTTGACGTTCTCCACGGCGCGCTTGAGCACGGAGAGCGGGTCTCCACCCTGCGTGCGGTTGCCGATGTTGGCGAGTGCGTCGTAGACGATCTTCTCGGCGACGGAACGCTTGCCATCAACCATGATGCGGTTGGTGAGCTGGGTGACGACGATCGACCCGTACTTGGGGTCGGGAAGTGTCTTGCGCTTCGGTGCGGGACCCTTGCGAGGCATCAGCTGTCCTTCTTCACGCCGTAACGGGACCGCGCTTGCTTGCGGTCACGCACGGGGGCGGCGTCGAGCGCGCCACGAATCACCTTGTAACGAACACCGGGGAGGTCCTTCACACGACCACCACGGATGAGCACGATGCTGTGCTCCTGGAGGTTGTGGCCCTCACCGGGGATGTAGGCCGTGACCTCGACACCGGAGGTGAGGCGCACGCGACAGACCTTCCGAAGTGCCGAGTTCGGCTTCTTCGGGGTGGTCGTGTAGACGCGCGTGCAGACACCGCGACGCTGGGGCGAACCCTTCAGCGCGAGGGTCTTGTTGGACTTCACCTTGTCCGTGCGGCCCTTGCGCACCAGTTGCTGGATGGTGGGCATCCTTGAGGCTCTTTCGGTCTGTCGGCACCTGCTGCCCTGGGGGCAACTTTGCCGTCGAGTTCATCTGCTGGGCGAGCGCGAGGCGACGTCCGGACGTCGGTCGGTTGTCGGCTTGGTGCGTGACCACGGCGGACCGGGTGGTGCACCTTGCTGACGTGCTCTTGCTGACGGTTTCCCGTCGATCTTGCGTTTCTGTGGCTGTCCTGCGGTTCTGACCGACCCACGGGGCCGGGCGTTCCGCTTTCTTGCCTTCGTCCTGACAACCATGCGCACGCCACAATGGCGACGCGTTGAGAGGGAGGGCCACCCAGAGAGGGTCGGGCGGCCGGACGAAACGCCGTCGGAACATGCCGACGGCGTGAGGCGGAACGGTACCCACGCCGATCAAGGCACGTCAACCGCTGGGGCGTTGCCCGCGCTCTCGTGCGATCGACGCGCAGGATTCAGCGTTCTCGGGCGGTCACCATGGTGCCAGCAGGAGGATCTGGCGAAGTGCTTCAGCCCTCGCGGCGCCGGATGGGCAGTTCCACGACGATCCGGGCTCCCCCGCCGGGGCGATCCTCGATCCAGCACCGGCCGCCATGGGCCGTCGCGACGGCGGAACAGGCCCGCAGGCCGAAGTGCCGTGTCGCATGCTGGGTGACGTCATCGCCGGACAGGACACCGAGGTCGCCCGCAGGCTGGGGGGCGAAGAGCGCCGCGCGACGATCCGAGGCGATGCCCGGCCCGTCGTCATCGACCAGGAGCCGCACACCACGGGGGTGGTCGACGGCCGTGACCTCGACCGTGACCCCGGGGCGCGTGTGCTGCAGGGCGTTGAGGACGAGATTGCGCAGCAGCAGGCGAAGCGGTTCGCGCTGGCCCCACAGCCGAGGCAGCGGCCCCAGGGTGACGTTGGCGTGGACGGCCTGGGCCAGTCCCTGCAGGTCCGCGATCACAGCTTCGGCAAGGCCCCCGAGATCGACGGCTTCGCGGTCGTCGACCCGGCGTTGTGTCGCCACCACCTGGTCGAGCTGGCCGCCCATCGCGTAGCTGGTTCGCAGGGCCTGGTCGAGCAGCCGGCTGGCGTCGACGGCCTTGAGGTCTCCCCCGGTGACGCGCAGCTGTTCGAGGGTGTCGGTGAGCAGCGACAGCGGACCACGCAGCCGTTCGGCACCGAACGCCGGGCCGCGCGTCGGCGTGTTGGCGCTCTGGGCGGCGCTGTTGGCGGCCTCACGCGTGCCGTGGGCGTGGCGTTCGACGGCGTACAGGATCGTGTCGCGCAGGACCCGCAAGGAGAGGTCGCCCTTGTCGAGGTAGTCCTCGGCACCCATGCGGACGGCGTCTCGGCCGAGCCCCCACGGGTGCGCGGTCAACACGACGACACACGGGGCCGGGTGGCACTCGAGCAGACGCCGCAGGACCTCCAGGGGCTTGGCCCGCGGCACGTCCGGCAGACCGAGGTCCAGCACGACCACGTCGGCGGGCTGCTCGTCGTAGGCGGCCAGGCCGGCCTCGGCCGTGCGCGCGACGCGGGTCCGGAACGCCTGGGTCCGGTCATGCTCCAGCACGGATGCGACCATCGCGGAGAGTTCCTGGTCGTCATCGATGACCAGGACGTCGAGCGAGTCGACCGATGCGTACGTGTCCACTTTCTCGTTCCGGTGTTCGCGGCGTCTTGGGGTTTCCGTCGGCACGGCGCCCCTGCACACAACATGATGGCGACACCTGCCCCCACTCCGGGTGCACCTGTCCCCCGTCGCACACCCTTGGCGGCCATCGCGGCGCCCTGCGCACATTCGGGTGATGGAATCTCTGCCTCGAACGGGCCAGAGCATCTGGTTCTCAGCTTCGGGCAGCCGCCTCGTCGATGCTGAAGGACCGCGCCACGTCCGGCCGGCGCAGCTTCCAGATGAAGCCGTCATAGAAGATGTGCAGCGCCCCGACCGTGAGGATCGCCACCGAGTACGCACGCGCCGACCCGACCTGCTTGGCAACGAAGGCCAGGACGGCGCAGAAGACCAGCACCGCCGCGATCGTCCCCGCCGCCCCGAGGCGTGAGCGGGCCGCCCGGCCAACCGGGCTCGGGTCTCCGGCCGCCGCGTACCGCGAGCCAAGGGTCTGGTGGACGATGACGAAGTACTCCGCAGCATGCGCCCCGACGTACCCGATGAAGCCGACGACGGGGTCGACGAGCATCACGACGAACAGCACCGCGGTGGAGCCGACGTAGAGGTGCTTGGCCGGGTTGGACCGCTCCCCCAACGCCTGCTCCGCCCGCCACCACCTCGCGGTCAGCACCAGCACGACGACGGCCATGATCGGCAACGCGACGAGCGCGACGGGGCGCAGGGTGATCAGTTGCTCGACGCCCTCCCGGTTGCGAGCTCCGAGGCCGAGGGATTTCAGCGCCGCCGGCGTCCGCGTGTCCGCCGCGGCGAAGACCAGCACGCCGACGAGCCAGGACACCAGCATCGCCTTCTCCAGGCCGCCGTGGTCGTCCCCGCCCTTGCGCCCGTAGATCCGGGTGAGGCCGTAGCGCTGCATCAGCGTGTGCTCGGCGTTCCAGAGCCCCGCGATGACGGCGACCAACACGAACGAGATCTGCAACCCGACGATGAGCGCCCCGACGAACACGAACGGGCTGACGATGAACAGCCGCTTCTTCAGGGCGAACTGGGCCGGGTCCCCGTAGACGAGCCCCAGCGTCAGCGGTTGGTGGGCCAGGGAGAACAGCAGGGTCGCTGCGGCCAGCGCCTGGATCCGCGACGGGTCGGAACGCAACGCCAGCGCGGCCAGCACGAACGGCACCCAGGCGAACCCCAGGGCCAGGTCCACGGACGGACGGTGGATCCACCGGGCCCGGGAGGCCAGGGTCGGCACGGCAGTCGCACTCACGGTTGGCTCCTGCGGCCCGGGCGGTCGGCCTGCACGGGCGGCACGGCGCTTTGCGCGCCACCGGCAACCTAGGCGCGACGGGGCGCGGTGACACCGGACCACGGCCGGATGGCGGTCCTCACCGGATGACGAGGGTCGCCACGCTCGTCGCGTCCACGCGCCTCGACCCCATTCCGGGGATCGCGTCGAGGAAGAGATAGGGCACGTCCGCTGTCACCGTGACCGCGACGGACAAGGCATCCGGGAAGCCGGCGGTGACCTGCACGCCGACCAGGGCGGGGTCCTGCTCCGCGAGGAGTTGTTCCGCAGCCAGCAGGATGGCGACACGCCCCTGGTCGATCTGGACGTCCGAGCCGGCCGTCCCGTAGAAGACCGTGTCGTCGACCTGCGAGGCCGCAGCGTTCGCGATCGAGGCCGCGAGGTCCGCCACGCGCCTCTCCCCTGCGAAGGCGAGGCTCAGATCGACGGCCATCGCTCCGAGCATGATCATGACGAGGAATCCGGCCGGGACCATGACAAGGACGGAGCCGTCCTCGTCGTGGGAGCGGGACCAGAATCGTGCGAACAGGTCACGCACAGGTGGCCTCCCCGGGCAGCCCGGCACGGAACGGGTCGATCCGTTCGCGGTGGGTCACGGTCACGGGGATCCCGCCCGGGAAGAACGCCCCGACAAAGGGCAGAGCGATCGTCGGGGCGTCGTAGGTCACGGTGGCTTCGATGACGGCGCAGCGTGGCGAAGCCGGCAACGGGCTGAACGTCACCATGGTCGTCGGGTCGATCCCGGTGACGTCGCGGCCGTGCTGCTCCAAGGCCTCGATGGCGCGGGCGCGGGCCAGGCTGGCGAGTGCTTCACGAGGCTCCGGGCCGCCCCCGATGTGCGGCTCGTAGGCGTCGCCCTCGACCCCG
>RCMY010003085.1_pt1 | contig 14901 bp, 17 predicted proteins | sample 2041341 | NCBI WGS metagenome assembly RCMY01 (sample SAMN09708234, study PRJNA481090) | Marine sediment metagenome, whole genome shotgun sequencing project.
ATGAACGGCGTGCCCTCGGTCCGTGCGATGGCGGGGAGGTCGGCGAAGATGCTGTTCGAGAGGTCGACGAGGGCGCCCTCGTAGATGTTTGGCATCGGCCGATGCATCGCAGCGAGGACGCGGTCGGGGGTGATGGATGGTCCGGGAATGGCGACCATGGGTCGGCCGAAGCGAAGCGACATCTCCGCAGGTTACGGCCGTTAGGCAGGTGCGATGGGCATGACCATGGTCGTGAAGGTTCCGTCGTCGGCCGACCGGATGACGAGCGGTCGCAGAGGATCCTCGATGTCTATGACGACCTCCCTGCCGACGGTCGCTTGCAACGCGTCTCGGAGGAACGACGGATTGAGGAGGAGGATCTGTTCAGGCCCGTTGTGCGCTGTCTCGATCTTGGTGTCGTTCCCATCGACGTGCATGCCAGATGACGTGAAGGTCAAGGTGGCGGCATCGGTTCGATCAGCGAGGGCGGCGACGATTGCGGAGGGATCGGCGGTGACGGTCGTGGTTCCTGACGGCGTGTCGAGGACTGCCTGATAGTTCGGAAATCTCGCCGGAACGGGCGCTGCATCAGCGACGGCGGCGCCGGACAACAAAACTGCGCGATCGGTCACGTCGATCGTGACGGCGCCGTCGGCGTCGAGAAGGTCTTGCCAGCTGGCCATTGTCGCTGCGGCGAGAAGAACGGTGAACCCCGAGCCGAGAGCGGTGGGCACGAGGTCCCGTACGGCCAACCTGTGACGATCGGTGGCGACGACTCGTAGTGACCCGTCCTTTGCCTCGAGCAGAACAGTCATCAGATGTGGCATTTCGAGATCGGTGCTGGCAGCGGGCAACACCTGCGCGAGGGCAGCGCCGAGTGCTCGGGCCGGCAGCGTGACCGAGCCGGTGTCGGAGGGTTCCATGGTCTCGGGAATGGCGGTGTCGGAAGGCACGGTGGTGTCGGAAGGCATGGCGGTGTCCTTGTTCAGAGCAGTCGGGGGCACAGAAGTCCCCAGCGATTGGGCGATGGCGTGGACACGGCCGACGTTGGCGGCGAGCTGGTCGAGATGACCCAACACGAGATCTCGTTGGGCGTTCGGCGACATCTGGATCGCTTCGGCAATCGATGCCAGCGGCATCTCCAGTTGTCGGAGATCCCTGATGAGCTGGCCGTCGGCGACCTGTGCGACGGCAAAGCGTCGGTAGCCAGTCCGAGCGTCGACGTCGGCCGGGTGCAGCACACCTCGATTCGCATAGAACCGCACAGCGCTGACCGACAAGCCAGTCGCGTCGGCGAACTGGCCAATGCTCATCAACTTGTTCGATGCGTTCATCTCGTCCGTTGGATTCATGTCCACCCCGCCACCTTCCACCCTCGACCAACATGAGAGTCAAGGACCTGTCACCGTCCTCGCCACGATTGCCCAGACAGGAATCTGGGTCAGCGACCTCCCCGAAGTCCTCCTACGCATCATCGTCATCTTGTACACCGCAGCATCGGACGCAGGCACGAGGGGTCGCAGCATCGCAATCGGCTGCAGCATCGTGTTGGCCATCGTCACCGGCATCGGGGCTCATGTTTCCTCCTCGCTGGTTCAAGACCTTTGGATGAGGCGGGTCGCGACCTTCGGGCGATTCGGAGAAACCCGGGTTCGGTGAAGATGTCTCCAGCTACTCGAAATCAAAAGCTCTACATGGAGACAGAAACATGCCTGCACTCACAACACTCCTCGCATTCTCCGGAGCGACCCTCCTCCTCGTCCTACTCCCCGGACCGAATCTGCTCTTCATCCTTGGAGCAGGCATCAGCGGCGGTCGACGCACCGCCTTGGCCGCAGCGATCGGAGTCGAAGCAGGGACCCTCATCCACGTCATCGCCGCAGCTCTTGGTCTCTCCGCCGTCCTCCAATCCTCCGCGGTCGCCTTCTCGACAGTGAAATACCTCGGAGTCGCCTACCTCATCTACCTGGGGATCAAGGCACTCAGCGCAAAACCCAGCGCACGAACTGCGCAACCCACCCAACCACAATCGACGATCACAGCCATCCGACGCGGTGCCTTCGTCAACATTCTCAATCCGAAGGTTTCGCTCTTCTTCCTGGCGTTCTTGCCGCAGTTCATCGACACCAGTCGCGGGTCGGCTCCCCAGCAAATCATGGTCCTTGGAATCGTCTTCTTTGCGATCGCGCTCACGATCGACCTCATCTACGCATTCGGCTCTGGAACGCTCGGCCGCTGGCTCGAACGCCACCCAGCACTGTTCCGCCAACAAGAACGAATAGCCGGAGCGATCTATCTCTGCCTCGCCGGACTCGCCGCAACTCAGGGAAGCCGCAACACGGGAACGACATGATCTCCGCGACCACGCCACCACCCATCGTTCGCCGGCAGCAACCTGGTCGGTCACGACCTTCGAATGACCCAAGTCGAGACCTCTGACCGACTCATCCAGCTGCCACTTCCATCACGATGTCCAGAGCGACACACACCGGGTCGCACCCCAAAGGAGCCAACCAATGACCGCAACGACCCCCAACTCCAAACAACCCAGCGAATGCTCGAACATGGACGACATACGCAGCGAGATCGACCACATCGATCGTCAAATCATCAGCCTGCTCGGCAACCGTCTCGGGTACGTCGAAGCCGCAGCGAAATTCAAGTCATCCAAGACCTCAGTCCGAGCCCTAGACCGTGTAGCCAGCATGCTCGAGGACCGCGAACGCTGGGCCACCGAACAAGGGCTCCAATCCGAGCCGATCCGACAGCTCTACGAGAACCTCATCCACTACTTCACCGAACATGAACTCCAAAAATGGACGAACGAGTGATCACGGGTCAGATCGATGCTCATCCAGCGACGATCCAGACACCGACGGCTGCGAGCGTGACGCTGAGTCCGATGTTGATGCGATGTGCGCTGCGTTCGGATCGAAACGTTCGCACGTGGCGGTCGCCGAGTGCGGCCCAGATCGAGAACGAGACGAGATTGTTCGCCGTGAAAACCGTGCTGATCAGGAGCACGGTGACGAAACGGTTCTTCAGCGAATTGCCCAGCCTCGGCTCGGCGCTCGCCAAGCAGCTTCAGCGCCCGGAGAGCTGCAGGCCAGTGAGGCCCCTGATGACGAAGGTCGGTTGATACAGCGGCTCTTCGACGAGGGCGAGGCCAGGGAATCGCTCGACGAGGCCCGACACCGATTGGGCCAGTTCGAGTCGAGCCAGCGGTGCGCCAACGCAGAAGTGGATGCCGCCGCCGAATCCGACGTGTGAGGGGTCGTTCCTGCCGATGTCGAATGTGTCCGGATCGTCGAATCGGCGAGGGTCCCGCTGCGCCGCGCCAAACAGCATCGCGACTTCCTGACCGACCTCGATCTTCTGACCCGCGATCTCGACGCCCTCGTCGAGGACCCACCGTTCGAACATCTGCAGAGGCGAGTCCCAGCGCAGCAGCTCTTCGACCGCAGCGGTCGCAGTCACCTCGCCAGCCACCAAACGCTGCCACTGATCTGGGTGATGCATGAGGGCACGGAAGCCGTTGCCGAGCGTGTTGACCGTTGCTTCGTGGCCGGCTTCGAGCAGCACCATCGTGGTGCAGATGATCTCGGCTTCGCTGAGCGTGTCGCCTTCGTCTTCAACCGCAACCAGTTGCGACACAAGCAATTCGTCGGGGTTGCGGCGCTTCTCCGCGATCACCTGGCGCGTGTACTCGATGTACTCGCCAGCGGCGAGGTTGGCGGCGGCCCTGATCTCGTCGGTTGATTCGAGCTCGTACATCTTGACGATGGCGTGCGACCAGTCGAGCATCAGCTGAGCGTCTTCACCAGGCACGCCGAGCATCGAGCAGATCACGGCGACCGAATAGGGCTGGGCGTAGTCGGTGAGCAACTCGAAGGTGTCCTGCTCGGCACAGCGGTCGATCAGCTCGGACGAGAAACCTTGAATCGCAGGTTGGAGCTTCGCCACCGCTCGGGGCGTGAAGACCTTGGCCACCAGACGACGGAGTCGAGTGTGGTCTGGCGGCTCGAGGCAGAGCAGCGACCACTCCTCGTGCTCATGGAACGATGCCCACCGAGGATCGGGCGCATCCCTCCCCACATCAGCGTGGCTGTAGCGATGGGTGTACGCGCGGCCAAGCCGGCGATCGCGCAGTGCGGCGGCGACGTGTTCGAAACGGGTGAGGACCCATTGCTGAGTCTGCTCGCTCCAGTAGATCGGCGTGGTCTCACGGAGCGCGCTCAAGACGGCATAGGGGTCGGCGATGAACGCCGGATCGGTCACATCGAAACGGGCGATCAGGCGATCGAGATCAGACATGGGGCGAGCGTAGGCCGGTGACGGCAGGGGTGTTCAAGCTGCCGGCGTTCTGCCACCGTCCCGGCAGAAGCCGGGTTGGACGGCGCACACTCGGGTTCGGCGAAACGTGTGCGCTCGAACGGGTCGTGGCAGGGAACTGTTCTAGGGTCGGTCGCATGTCCGAACCACGCACGTTCCGGATGGGCCGACTCGACCACGTGCACATTCGAGTCCCCGATCGAGCCGAGGCCGCAGCGTGGTATGCACGGCATCTGGGGTTCGAGCCCGTCGACTCCTACGACTTCTGGGCGACAGGCTTCGTTGGTGGACCGCTCCAGATCTCCGCTGATGGAGGTCGAACGATGCTTGCGTTGTTCGAGACAAGTGACAGTCATCCGATGATCGCGCAGCGGACCGGCGTCGCTTTCAGCGTCGATGCCAGCGCCTTCATGCTGTTTGCTCGCTCCTTGCCGGGCGAGATCCTGCACCCATCCGGGCGGCCGCTGGACATCGGCGACATCATCGACTTCGACTTGTGTTGGGCATACGACTTGGCCGACCCATGGGGGAATCAATACGAGCTGAACTGCTACGAATATGAGGCAATCAAGGCTGAACTGGTCGAGAGCGATGCGATCGATCCGGTGCGCTACTGGCCTCGAGAGCTCTACGAAAATGCGGCGACAGGCAGGTCACAGTGAGCGACACACCTTCGCCAGCCAGGTCCGAGAGAATGATCCCGATCTTCCGAGTCGTCGATGCCACGAAAGCCGCCGAGTGGTACAGCCGCTTGGGATTCACGGTCACCGGCGAGCACCGTTTCGCTCCCGGCATGCCCCTCTACATGTTCCTCGAACGCAATGGCGTCGAGCTTCACCTCTCCGAACACACCGGCGATGCCAGACCAGGAACCCTCGTCTACTTCTGGGTCGACGACGTCGACGCTGTCGCTGCTGAGTTCGGGGTCGAGGTCGAGACACAACCGTGGGCACGTGAGGTCAAGCTGATGGATCCGGACGGCAATCGGCTGAGGGTTGCGACAAAGCCGGTCGACAGCTGATCGGCTCTGGCTGAACGGTCCCGACAGTGGCGTTGTTCGGACCGCTGTCCTTCTCGTAGCAATGGCAAAGCACGCACTGGTTGTGGTGGACTCCCCGAATGAACGAATTCTCCGGCGGCTTGGCCGTCATCACCGGTGGCGGCGACGGCATGGGCCAGGACCTCGCTGTCCAGCTCGCATCCGAGGGTTGCAACGTCGCCATTTGCGACCTCAACGAAGAGAAAATGGCTCGCACCCAGTCGCTGGCACTCGACGGAGCGCCCGATGGCACCGTCGTCACCATCCATGTGTGTGACGTGTCAGATGAATCGCAGCTCGAACGCTTCCGTGATGAGGTGCTCGCCCAGCATGCGACAGACCACATCACGATGCTATTCAACAACGCTGGCATCGGGGGAGGCGGCTCCATGGTGGTCGACGGTCGTGACACCTGGGAGCGAGGGTTCGCAGTGTGTTGGGGCGGCGTCTACCTCGGTACTCGCGTGTTCTTGCCGCTCTTGATTGCTTCGACAGGGGGCCACATCGTCAACACAAGCAGCGTGAACGGGCTCTGGGCGTCCCTGGGGCCCGAGCGTCCGCACACCAGCTACAGCGCAGCGAAGTTCGCAGTGCGTGGGTTCACCGAAGCGCTCATCCAAGACCTCGCCTTGAATGCTCCACACGTGACGGCTCACGTGGTGTTCCCCGGTCACATCGGCACCGGTATCGCAGGCAACACGCTCGCCGCTCACGGCATCGATCCCGAGGGAATGCCCGAGATCATGGAACGAGCCGCTGCGTTCCGCAACGAAGCCCCAACGACATCTGCGTCTGCCGCCACCGTGATTCTCGATGCGGTGAGGGCAGGGGAGTGGCGCATCCTCATCGGCGAGGACGCTCATGTCTTGGACGCAATGGTGCGCGACCGCCCGACCGAGGTGTACACCCGAGAATTCCTGGAGGACATGACGTCCCAGGGTGTGTTGGGCAACCTGCTCAGCTGAGAAGGTTGTGCTCGGGATTGAGCAGGAGGGTCAGGCCTTGCTGAACCGACGGCGGCTCCACCAGCCCATGGACATCAACGCCTTGTCGGCGCGGTCTCGCACCTCGAGCTCGGTCCGTCGGAGCCGCTCGAGCTCGAGTTCGTGCTCTCGCTTTGATTCTCCGATGGCTGCCTGCAGGTCGAGGATGGTCTCGAAACGTTCCTTGGCAATCGCATCGCCGACCAGCATTTTTTCGGTGGCATCGGCGAGATCCTTGCCGAGTCGCATGTTCTCGACATCGAGTTCTTCGATGATCGAGTCGAGCTCGCGGACCTCTCGTTTGGCGGCGACGAGATCTTCGTTCACACGGACCAGCGCCGACTCAGCGACCTGTCTGGCTGACGTCTCCTCGATCAGTTGCTGACCGAGACCGAGGAGTCGTTCGAGCATCTCGGAGAATTCCGGCGACGGTGCTGCGCCTTCTTCGCGAAGGTCGATGATCCAGCCTTCGCGTTGGGCAACGGCGGTCAACTTGGCGCGTTCGATCACGAACGACCCTTGGTCGTTTTCTGTCGCTTCAGGAAGTTCGCCGGCTTCGATCCGCTGTTGGAGTTGTGTGACCGACACTCCGAAGAGTCCGGCCGCTTCTTTCAAAGCCACTGCGTGGCCTTCCCGCGCCATAAGCCACGATGCTAACCAAAGGGTGGGTGATTTCACTCACGTTGAGTGGTGGGTTTTTGCGGGAGGTTTTTTGAACCCTGAGGTCCGAGGCGTCTTCAAGGGACCGCCTCCGCGAGCGAACCGAAGGTGGACGACTGCGCCGACCCACGGAGTCGACGCAGCGTTCCGCCTTCGCGCGCTCCGGCGATTGTTCTCCATGGCTTACTCCGCCTGGTAGAACCTGAGTCCGGCCCAGTAATGGTTGGCAATCCTGAGCACACCGTCGACTTCGACGATGGTGTAGTTGGCTTGCCCCTCATAGATGTAGGACCGTTCTTGCCAGGTCTCCTCGATCGAGACGAACCATGGCCCTTCCCCGGTAACCATCGAGTCGCCGACGTGTTCGGTCGACCAGTTGTAACCGAAGCCTTCGTTGATCACGCCTACGACGTTGTCGTTGACGTGGTAGTTCAGTCTGAACCCAGCGACGTCTTCAAAGGTGTAGGCGTACTCGTTGAGTACATAGCCATCTGTAGTGGCGGACCGCAGAGCCGCTTCGTCTTGTGTCTCCCAGGCCGTCAGGTAGTCGTCGAGTAACTGCTCGATCTCGTCACCTCGGCTCGTCGTTTCCTGCTTGTCGGTGGTCCGAATTGCCAAGGCGGCCAACGCAACCGCCAACACAATCGCGGCGATCATGAGGAGCCGTTTGCGGCTCGTTGCCTGCTTGAAACTTTCGACCTCGGTGGGTCGGTCGTTGATGGTGGTCATCGCTTCTACCTCCTCCTAATCAGCTGACGGGGGCCTTTGCCCTCGTTGGTTGACCGTGCCCCGTCCTCCTGCCCGCAAGCCGAGGGCGGGTTGCTCGGTGCATGTGAGTGCGGCTCGGCCGCAACTCTCATCAACCCGTTCCGCGATATTTGGAATCGGGTGCTCTACTGCGGATGCTGACCCTCCAGATCGCGGATGCCTAGAGTCGAAGGTCACCGGCGAAACGCTCTCGCTCAACAACGACCGCCAGGCGCCGATCGTGCCTCAATGCTAATCTCAGCCATGGTCACGCTTTCGTTCCTCGTTCTGTGGGCCGCTGTCCTGTTCGATGTGTGGCGAACCGATCATCGCTTCGTTCGCCAAGGACCGAAATGGTGCTGGATGATCTTCGTGGCGGCACTGCCCATCCTTGGTGCCGCAGCGTGGATGCTCTTCGGCCGACCATTCTTCTTGGTCCGCCGCGACCCCATCGTCGGGCTCGAGGCCGATCTTGGCGTCGGTCCGGAAGACTCAGAGGAGTGGGCCGCGTTTCTGCGCTTCGAGTCGATCATGAAGGAAGCCGATCGTCTCGACTGACGCCGGTCAGCTGATGCCGGTCAGCGCCTGACGTGAAGCGGAAGGCCAGACAGCCCATATGCCGCTTCGGCGATTCCCTCCGACATCGTCGGGTGGGGATGGATCGTGGCAGCGATGTCTTCGACCGTTGCGCTCATCTCGATGGCAAGCGCCATCTCCCCAGCGAGCTCTGACACGCCCGAGCCTGCGAGTTGGGCGCCGATGACCGTTCCAGCTTCGTCGGCCACCAATTGCACGAAACCTGAGGTGTCGCCCAGCGTGCGGCTGCGTGAACCCGCTGCGAACGGGTAGCGGAATACCGAGGCCTCGATTCCCTGATCGGCAGCGGTCGCCTCGGTCAGTCCGATGCTGGCCACCTCGGGATCGCTGAATACGATCTCTGGGATCGCCGCCGGATCGAAGGCTGCTGCTCGTCCCGCTATCACCCGGGCCGCCACCTCAGCTTCGGCCGACGCTTTGTGGGCCAGCGCTGGACCAGAAGTGACGTCACCGATCGCAAAGATCTTCCGAGTTGCCCGGCGGTCGGGGCCGACCGTGATGTGTCCGCTCTCGCTCACCGGCACGTGCGCGGTGTCGAGGCCAAGATCGTTGGTGTTGGGAGTCCTTCCGACGGCGACAATGATCCGGTCGGCATCGGCCAGCAGCGGGTCATCTGCACCGCTGACGAAGGTGTCGAGCACGACGGTGACACCGAGCTCGCCAAGTCGCTTCTCGACGACCTTGGAAAGGCGTCGATCCATTGCGGGGAGCAGCGAAGACGAACCCTCGACGATCGTGACAGAGGCACCGAGCTTGGCCCATGCGGTTCCCAGCTCGACTCCGATGTAGCCACCGCCGACGACGACCATGCTCTCGGGCACGGTGTCGAATTCGAGCGCCCCGGTCGAGTCCACGATGCGGTCGCCGTCGACCGGAAGAGATGCGAGGGCAGTCGGGCGAGAGCCGGTGGCGATGATGCAGTTGGCGAACTCGAGGTGGCGGATGTTGGCACCGGTGACGACAGCGAGGCGATCGGGCTTCGAGAAACGGGCCGTGCCTTCCCAGCGCTCGACGCCAGCGTCATCCAGCAATGTGGCGACACCGCCGGTCAAGTCGGAGATCGTGCTGCGTCGGTGGGCATGCAGGCGGTCGAGGTCGATGCGAGCGGTGAGTTCGACGCCCCAATCGGCACTGTGTCTGGCGAGATCAGCCACGTCGGCGCTGTGGATCAAGACCTTCGACGGGATGCAGCCGACGTTGAGACACACGCCGCCGATCGCATCTCGTTCGATGAGTACGACGCGGGCGCCGGTCGTTTTCACGTCGAGCATGTCGGCGCAACGAAGGGCCGCCACGTAGCCGCCTGGCCCGGCGCCGATCACGACGACCTCAGCTCGGCCAGCAACTTCTCCAACGACCATCAGCGAGCCAGTCTCATCGGGCGAGAAGCGCGACAGGATCGGTCAGTAGCCCGATGATGTGTTCTTGGAATGCGGTCATCAGATCGCCGTCGATCAAGCGATGGTCGACAGCGATCGAGATCGGCAGGGTTGGTCGAGCGGCAACCGCGCCGTTGACCACGATCGGACGTTCGCGAATGGAACCGAAACCAACGATGGCGGCCTCGGGCGGGCGGATCATGGGAGAGGCGAAGCGGCCACCGAGGCTGCCGTAGTTGGTGATGGTGCAGGTGCCGCCGTGCATCTCGGCTGAGGAGATCATGCGATCTCGGGCCGCCGAAGTCAGGCGAGAGATCTCGTCGGCGAGATCGAAAAGCGAGCGGCGATCAGCGTCACGAATCACCGGAACGACGAGCCCGGCGTCGGTTGCGACGGCGATTCCGATGTTGACGGCGTCGTGCACGTCGATGTGTCCGGCTTCGGCGTCGATCGATGCATTGACCATGGGGTAGCGCCGGAGCCCGTCGGCCACGGCCATGACGAAAAAGGACAGCAGAGTGAGCCGGGCAGCTCGCTCGGGTTGGAGCTCTTTGATCCGGCGTCGACCGGAGAGCAAGGCGCTCGCATCGAACTCGTCAGCGCCGTGGATGTGGGGGATCGCCAGCGCCTGTGTCATTGACTCGGCAGTGACCCGGCGGATCCCTCGCAACCGATGTCGGCCAGGAGCCATCTGGCCGAGCGTGGTGTTCGTTGCCGGACGGGGCGGAGCGAAGGCTGCTGCCCGACGCGCTGAGGTGTCAGGCGCTGGGGTGTCAGGCGCTGAGGTGTCAGGCGCTGGGGTGTGAGGCGCCGAGCCTGTCGACGACTGATTCGCGATGGCTCGGTCCAGGTCATCGACCGTGATGCGACCGCCGGGGCCGGAGCCGTCGACCGAGCGGAGATCGAGGCCAGTATCGAGCGCTTTGCGTCGGACGGCCGGTGAGGCCTTGGGACGCCGCCCAGTGCTCGAAAGGCTGGTTTCAAGGCCAGCCGCCGGGGTCGGGGCCGTTCCTTGTGTCCCGCCAAGGGCGCCAGACTGGGCTTTCTCCTCGACAGAACTCGGTGGAGCGGTTGTCGGAGAAGCGCTGGCGCTGAACTCGACCAGGATCTGGCCGACCTCAGCCATATCGCCCTCGGCAAAGCCAAGGCGCCTGATCACGCCAGCCTTCGGCGACGGCAGCTGGGTCTGGCTCTTGTCGGTGAGAATCTCGACCAACGGTTGGTCACGTTCGACGGTGTCGCCTTCGGCCACCAACCACTCGACGATCTCGGCTTGGTCCAGGCCTTCGCCGACGTCTGGCAGTCGGAATTCGTCGCTCGGACCGGTCATGTTGCCGCCACCGTGGTTCGGACGGCCGCCATGATGCGATGGACGTCGGGGACATAGTTGTCCTCGAGAAGGCCGACGGGATACGGAGCGTCGTAGCCAGACACTCGATTGACTGGGGCTTCGAGCGAATAGAACGCCTCGTCGTTGATGGTGGCGATGATCTCGGAAGCGAAGCCGTTGGTCTCGGGCGCTTCTTGCACCACGACAACCCGCCCGCAGGCCTCGACTGCTTCAACGATGGCCTCGGTGTCGAGCGGAACAAGGGTGCGAAGGTCGAGCACGCGAGCGTGAATTCCCTCGTCGGCCAGCTCGATGGCTGCTCTGCGGGCCAGTTCGACCATGAAGCTCCAGGCAACGATGACGACCTGGTCATCAGGGGTGCTGGCGACGGTTCGGGCCTGGCCGAATGGCACGAGATGTTCGCCGAGCGGGACCGGGTCCTTGATCATTCGGTACCCCCGCAGGGGTTCGAGGAAGAGGACAGGGTCGGGATCTCGAATGGCCGTGGCCAACAGGCCCTTGGCATCGGCGGCACACGCTGGCATGACGATTTTCAGGCCCGGGATGTTGGCGAACTGAGCTTCGAGCGAGTCGCTGTGGAGTTCGGGGGTGCGGACGCCGCCGCCGAACGGGGAACGGATGGTGATCGGTGCCCCGAAGCGGCCGCGGGTTCGGTATCGGAGACGAGCAATCTGACCAGCGATTTGGTGGAACGCCTGATAGCTGAAGCCGAGGAACTGGATCTCGGGTACCGGGATCATTCCTGCAGCGGCAAGACCGACCGAGGTGCCAGCGATGACTGCCTCGGCCAGCGGTGTGTCGACCACGCGTGCTGGCCCGAAGGCTTTCTGCAGGTCTTCGGTTGCTCGGAACACGCCGCCGTTGGCGGCGACGTCCTGGCCGAACACGATCACGCGCTCGTCTCGGGCCATTTCGGCGTGCAGAGTGTGGTTGATCGCCTCGAGCATTGTCATGACCTGGGTTTCGGGAGTCTCGGTCATGAGCGGCTCTCCTGATCGGCCCAGAACGCCGCACGTTGTCGTTGCATGCGGGGGGTGAGGTCGGCGTAGACGTGATCGAAGAAGTCGTCTGGTGCGACCGGCCTTGCTTCGCCAGCCTGGACCGCTGCCTCCATGCGGGTGTCCGCGGCCGCAGCGACGGCCTGCTCGATCTCCTCAGACCACAGACCCTCAGACAGCAGCTGGTTGCGCAGCGTCACGATGCCGTCGCGTTCGCGAGCGGCTTCGAGTTCGTCAGATGGGACGTAGCGAGTGGGATCGTCTGCGGTCGTGTGCGGGCCGAGGCGGTAGGTGACAGCCTCGATGAGGGTCGGCCCGGCGCCGGCGACGGCGCGGCTTCTGGCATCGGCTGTTGCCTCGAAAACAGCGACCGGATCGGTTCCGTCGACGGTGACCCCAGGAATGCCGAAGGCGTGGGACTTCTCGGCGAAGGTCTTGGCTCTGGTCTGGCTGGCCACGGGGGTCGAGATGGCCCAACCGTTGTTGACCACCACGACGATGACCGGGGCGTCGAGCACCCCGGCGAAGTTGCAGGCCTCGTAGAAGTCGCCCTCGGAGCTCGATCCATCACCGAGGAACACCAGCACACAACCGGTTTCCTCCGGCTGGTGTTGCATGCCCCATGCCAGGCCGACAGCGTGAGGGACCTGGGTGGCCAGGCTGATTTGCGGGGGCCACACGCGGGTCGGCTCAGGGATGTTGCCGCCATCGGGATGACCGAGGGCATACAGCACATAGCGGTCGAGGACGTCTGGTCCGAAACGTTCGAGCCCGACGAGTTCGCGGTACTGCGGCAGGATCCAATCCTTGGTCGGGTCGAGGGCCAAGGAGGCGCCGGCGAGCAGTGCCTCGGAGCCATCGACGGGAGCGTTTGTGCCCGCTCGGCCCTGACGCTGCAGATTGAACACCCGCTGAGAATAGATCCGGCTGGCGATCATCTGGGCCAGCATCCACTGGCGATGCTGATCGGTCACCGACGCAGGCGGGACGGGCTCGAGCGGTCCGAGCAGACCGGCGGCTGCATCGGTTGGTGAGGCGGTGTCCGACATCAGGTCGAAGGTAGTGGACGGCGGTCGCTTCTTGCTTGCGCAGCACGGACGGCGATGACGACCACGGCGCACGGCATGGTGACGATGGCGACAGCCTGGCCGATGGAGAAAGCATCGGTTGATGCGATCGCACCGACTGATGCCGGAGCGATCAATGACCCCACTCGAGATCCGGCGACCATGGCACCGAGTCCGGCGCCCGCCTTGCCAGGGGCCTTCGCCGCTTGGTCGTAGAGCATCGGGAAGATGACCGAGTTGCCGAGACCAGCGACGGCGAGGCCGATGATCACGGTCGGGACGGTGTCGATCAGGAAGGCAGTGCCGAGGCCGACGCCATTGAGTGCAGCACCGAAGCGGATCAGTCTGTGCTCGCCGACGAACCCCAGCACCGTGTCGCCTGCGAATCGCCCGGCCGTCATGCCGACGGTGTAAGCAACGAATCCCAAAGCAGCGATGCCCGCTGTCTGGTCGAGGTCATCGGTGAGCCGGAGGGCTGACCAGTCGTTCGAGATCTGCTCCATCACCATCGCCATCGCCCCGAGCAGGGCGAAGGTCGCGAGAAGCAGGCGAGGAGAGATTCGAGAAGCGGTGCTGGCACCGTCAGCGTCGGGATCAGCGTTCTGGCGCACTTCTTGCTCTGGCAGCAGGCCAGGTGCCACGAAAAGCATGGTGGCGATCAGCGTGACGGCGACGGCGCTGAGATGCAGCTGCAAATCGAGCTCCGCCGACGCCAGCAACGAAGCGAGCGTGCCGCCGAGCACCGTCCCCAAGCTCCACAGGCCGTGGAGCCGGTTCATGACCGGAACTGACCGGCGGGCGCTGATTGCGGAACCCTGCATGTTCATCGCGACGTCGGCGACCACATCGAAGAGCAACCACAGCGCCAGCGCCACCCAGAGCACGAACGGTGAGCGTGCGGCAGCAGTGAGGAACAGCGTGGCGACAAGAGCAAGGCCCCCACCGACCATGGCGCGCTTCGAGCCCACGCGCTCGATGATCGGGCTGCAGACGGCGCTGCCGAGCAGGCCGCCAAGACTTGCGAGCGTGAGGACGAGGCCGAGTGTGGCGACGTCAGTGTCGATGCGATCCCGAATCTCCGGCAAGCGGGGGAGTACCGAACCAACCACAGCACCGTTCACAAAGAACTGCACTGCGACCGATTGCAACCCTCGTCGATCCCTCTGGCTCAGCACCGGGTCAAGGTACTCCCACTGGTGCCGGGTCTTAACTTGTCACTTGCTCCGACAAACAAATCCGTCGTAACGGCTGCGGTGAGCAAGTGACAAGTTAAGACCCGGCACCGGCAGTCCGGTATGGCTGTGAACTGTCAAGGCCTGACCCCAGGTGACACATGAACTTGACCGGGCGGTCAAGTTCTAGAAGCCTCTTGCTCATGAGTAACCAGCAGCGATCGCTCGAGCACGTCGTGGTGCTCGGTGCGAACGGCACGATGGGGTTCGGCTCAGCCGCACTCTTCACCCAAGCCGTTCCCCGAGTCACCTTCCTTGCAAGGACCAGGGAGAAGGCCGAGGAAGGATTGGCCGCCGCTGTGGCGCAGGTCCGCTCCAACTCCCTCACATCACGGGCCGACGTCGGCAGCTACGACGACGATCTCCCCGCAGCCCTCGCCACCGCAGACCTCGTGTTCGAAGCTGTGGCCGAGGATCCGGCCATCAAGAAGACCATCTTCGATCTGATCGAGAAGCATCGCCGCCCCGGCTCCATGGTGGCCACCGTCAGCTCTGGCCTGTCCATCAACGGTCTGGCCGCCGGACGCTCCGACGACT
>RCMY010003086.1_pt1 | contig 14899 bp, 12 predicted proteins | sample 2041341 | NCBI WGS metagenome assembly RCMY01 (sample SAMN09708234, study PRJNA481090) | Marine sediment metagenome, whole genome shotgun sequencing project.
CAGCCGAAATAGGTTTGCATCGGCGTGAAGCGGAAAAGCTGGTTCATCACGACTTCGGCAGTCGCGTCGCGCTTCAGCTCGACGACCACGCGCACACCGTTGCGGTCGGATTCGTCCTGCACATGGGCGATGCCATCAATCTTTTTGTCGCGCGCCTGTTCGGCAATGCGTTCGATCATGGTGGATTTATTCACCTGATAGGGGATCTCGTCGATCACAATGGCCCAACGGTCCTTGCGGATCTCTTCAACGCGACATTTGGAGCGGATGATGACACTGCCGCGCCCCTCAAGGTACGCTTTGCGCGCGCCGGCCCGGCCCAGCATGATGCCGCCTGTCGGAAAATCGGGGCCGGGAACGTATTCAATCAGGTCTTCGGACGTCAGATCCGGGTCGACGATCAGCGCCAGACAGGCGTCAATCACTTCACCAAGGTTATGTGGCGGTATGTTGGTGGCCATGCCCACGGCGATACCGCCCGCGCCATTGACCAGCATGTTGGGAAAGCGGGCAGGAAGCACGGTCGGCTCTTTCTGCTTGCCGTCATAGTTGTCCTGAAAATCGACGGTGTCTTTGTCGATATCCGCCAGCAGAAATGCCGCCGGCTTGTCCATGCGGACTTCGGTATAGCGCATCGCGGCGGCGTTATCGCCATCCATCGAGCCAAAGTTGCCCTGACCGTCCAGAAGCGGCAGCGACATCGAGAAATGTTGCGCCATGCGCACCAGCGCATCATAGATCGCGCTGTCACCGTGCGGGTGATACTGGCCCATCACATCGCCGACAGGACGCGCGGATTTGCGGTAGGGTTTGTCGGCGGTGTTGTTGGTCTCGTGCATGGCGAAAAGGATGCGCCGGTGCACCGGCTTCAACCCGTCGCGCAGGTCGGGGATCGCACGGGAGACGATCACGCTCATCGCATAGTCGAGATAGCTTGTGCGCATCTCGTGTTCGATCGTCACCGAGGGGCCATCGAAAGTGGGCCGCTCGGGGCGGTTTTCGTCTTCGTTTTCGGGGGTTTCCGGCGTGTCGGTCAAAGTCTGTCCCAGCTTGGCTGATGTATTCTATATATTGCGTTAAACTATAGCCTGAAGGGCATATAGGGTGCAATCCCATTGCTCCCCCAAGTCGCCGCATCCAGTGGTACCATTCAAGCAAGTTATCTAACGTATTGTTTTCGTTGGAAAGTAATATTCCAACGGGAGCCTGAATAGATCGGAGCGGGAAGGCCCGAAAAGATGACCTCGTCAGAAACCGGAATGATGCTCAAAAAGGCACAGGCTGACCACTGAAAAGCGTCTCTGTTAGATGCCTGGTTTTTCGCATGTTCTCAACCGCTATATCCCGCTCCTCCCGGATCAGGTAGGACGGGATCGAAGGACCGCTCGATGCGGGCTGGTCTGGCCAGCGCCACCTCATCGACCTGCCCGAAGGGTGCAATTCGGTCAGGGGTTAAGGCTGTATTAGATCGTTTTCACGTAAGGTCACATGAAATTCCGCTGCCTTTGGGTTGCACTATGGGTAGACTGGCGAAAACGAACAGAGAAGGACGGTCCCATGCAGCGGTTATTGATCGATCAGAAAGCCATTCCACAAACACGGTTGGAAGACGTGGCACAAGCGCCGCTGACGCAGGGGCAGGCCCGCCTTAAGCTGCTCAGCTTTGCTCTTACGTCCAACAACGTCACCTATGCTGCCTCCGGCTTTGCGATCGGGTACTGGAAGTTCTTCCCCACCGGCATCGACGGTCTGGGTCTGGTGCCTGTCTGGGGCACCGCAGAGGTGGTGGAAAGCAGCTCGGATGCGCTGGCAACCGGCACGCGGCTGTATGGCTTTTATCCGCTGGCCGAAGAGCTGGTGATCACGCCGCAGGCCGACGGGCATGGCGCGATCGTGGACGCGGCACCGCACCGTACAGAGCTTCCTGCCGTCTACAACCGGTACACGCCCGTTCGCGCAGGCAAAGCGCACGATGATCACATGCGCGCGCTGTTGCAGCCGCTGTTGGCCACGTCGTACCTGATTTGCGACTGGCTGATGGACAATGACTATTTTGGCGCCACACAGATCATCGTTGGTAGCGCCTCGTCGAAAACAGGGTTGGGGTTATGTAAATATCTCGCCGAACCGGCGGAGCGGACCTACAAGATCATTGGCCTGACATCAGAGCGGAATCGCGATTTCGTTAAAGGTCTGGACGCTTGCGATCAGGTATTAAGCTATGACGAGATCGCAGAACTGGCGCAGGTGCCCTCTGTCTATGTCGATATGTCCGGCAATGGTGCGGTGAAACAAAAGGTTCATGCAACGCTTAAAGATCAGCTCAAGCATTCTTCCGCGGTCGGGATCAGCCATTGGGATCAGTTCCAGCCGCAGATCGCCCTTGAGGGACCCAAGCCACAGTTCTTTTTTGCCCCGGCCCAGATCGCGAAACGTCGCGAGGAATGGGGAGCGGGCGTGATCGAGAAGAAGATTACCGAAAGCTGGAAGCGGCTGGCCGCCGACGCGTCCGGCTGGCTTGAGCTGAAGCAACATGCAGGGATCGGGCAGGCGGCAGATGTCTGGGCTGCCCTCGCGGATGGCACCGCCAATCCGCGCCACGGCCACATCATCACGCTTTAGGCAGAACAACTGGCCCCGCCCAGCACGCAGAACTTTGCGCAATGGGGGTGGTTGAGGGCGACGTCGCGCTCTGCCTCCTCCAGCGTTGTGCCCAATTCGAATTCAGGCGCGTAGGGTAACAGCGTGCAGGCCAGCACGGCGGGTTTGTCCGCGCCCTTGCGCTTGACCACCATCCGCGAGGACGCGCACATCACCGCGTCGGGCGATTTATCAAGGATGTTCCAGCAGGCTGTGGTTATTTCCGGCACTTCCACTGTTTCGTCCATCTCGGGAAAAAGGACTGTCATACCGGGGTCTTGCGCGTCGATGTTAAAGCCGTGGCGCGCATAGAAATCCCTGTATCCCGCGCGGCTGTCGGCATCGGAATGGCCAAAGACCGACCGGCCCGCCACAGCCATGCGGAACCCGTTTTCGCTCAGCCATGTCATGCCTTTGACGGTTTTATCGAACGCCCCCTTGCCACGCTCGGCATCGTGAAGCGCCGGATCATAGTGATCGACGGAAATGCGCAACGTCAGCTTGTCCGGATAGGCGGCATTCAGACGCAACAGACCTTCGCGCATCTTCTTGCGCATCATTGGCTGCATCGCATTCGTCAGGATCAATACCTCGTATCCGCGCGCAAGCGAGGCCTGTGTCATGTCGATCATCTGCGGGTTCATGAAGGGCTCACCGCCGGTAAAAGCGATCTCGCGTACACCCCAATTGCGCGCCTCAAGTTGGTCGAGATAATCAGCAACCTCGGCTGCGGTGATATAGACCAGCGCATCATTTGTGGGGCTGGAGAGGATATAGCAATTGGCGCATTCGATGTTGCAAAGCGTCCCGGTGTTGAACCAAAGCGTCTGTGGATCGCTCAATGAGACGCGCGCGCGCGCCTCGCCCTGCGCCGTAATATCGGGATCGGTGAACTTTCCAATGTTCGCAGATACAATGTCTTTCATTCCGGCCGGTCCCCTTCAATGACACGCCAACAAGCGCTGCCGTTGTGTTAAGGTAATCCAAAGCGCAAGAAAAGCTGCGGCTTCAGGGCGCACACTCTTGTGAAGACGCGTCAATTTCTTGCTGTTGCGTCTGTGGCGTTCGTGTCAGCAGGGCTGACAAGTTTTGTCGAACCCGCTATGCAGCACAATAGCAACAGCCGCAGCCGGAAAGAGATCATGGTTTCACGCGTCATACCTGTAGACACATTCGATCTGGTGATCTTTGGCGGCACCGGGGATCTGGCCCGCCGCAAAATTTTGCCGGGCCTGTTTCGGCGTTTTTGCGCCGGTCAGGTACCACCGGAAGCGCGTGTGACAGGTGCTGCGCGCACCGCGCATGACACAGGCGAATACCGCCAGATCGTGCGCGAGGCGATCGAGGAATTCGGCGGCACCGGAGCCGACGCCTGCGACCATCTGGACAGCTTTTTGCAAATGATCGAATACGTCACAATCGACGCGCGCGGTGATCGCGGCTGGAAAGAGCTTGCCGATCTGATGGCAGCCACCGACCGGATCGAGGCCTATTATTTTTCCGTAGCGCCCGCTCTTTTCGGCGATATCGCGGAACGCTTGCAGAAATGGGGATTGGCCGACGCGGGATCGCGGATTGTTGTCGAAAAACCGTTTGGCCGCGATCTGACGACTGCGCGCGCGCTTAACAAAACGCTGGCGACCTATTTCAGCGAGGACCAGATTTACCGGATTGATCATTATCTGGGCAAGGAGACGGTGCAAAATCTGATGGCTGTGCGCTTTGGTAATATGTTGTTCGAACCCTTGTGGAACAGCCAGTATGTGGATCACATCCAGATTACCGTGGCCGAAACAGTCGGTGTGGGGGGCAGGGGCGATTATTATGACAAAGCGGGTGCCATGCGCGACATGGTCCAAAACCATTTGATGCAGCTTTTGTGCCTTATCGCGATGGAGCCGCCGGCGCGGTTTTCACCCGATGCGGTGCGCGATGAAAAGCTCAAGGTGATCCGCGCACTTGATCCTGTCGAGCCGCATCATATCGTGCGCGGGCAATATCAGGCCGATCCCGGTAACGAGGAAAAACATCCCAGTTACCGCACCGCAGTGGACAATCCGCGTTCGCGCACTGAAAGCTTCATCGCGCTGCGCGCCGAAATCAGCAATTGGCGATGGGCTGGCACGCCGTTTTATTTACGCACCGGCAAACGGCTTGCGGAACGGTCCTCAGAGATCACAGTGGTGTTCAAGGATACGCCGCACAACATCTTCGAGGAAGACGCGGGCCGTCACCGCAACGTCCTGTCGATCCGGCTGCAACCCAATGAGGGCATCACACTGGGCGTGACGATCAAGGAACCGGGCCCCGGAGGAATGCGCCTGATCGACGTGCCGCTTGACATGACGTTCGCAGAAACGCTGGATGCGGACGAGATCGAGCATGTGGACGCTTACGAGCGGCTGATCATGGATGTGATCCGTGGCAACCAGACGCTTTTCATGCGCTGTGACGAGGTCGAGGCGGCGTGGGCCTGGACGGATCCGATCATCGAAGGGTGGGAGGCGCGCAATGAAGTACCAAGGCCCTATGATTTTGGCAGCACAGGCCCTATCGCTGCCCATGAGATGCTGCGCCGCGAAGGGCGCGAATGGCGACAGGTGACTGTATGAAATTGATCGAATATCCAGACCGAGAGATGCTTGCCATGGATGTGGCCCAAATGCTCGCGTCCGAATTGCGCGCCGCACTCCATCAGCGCGAGACCGTCACCTTTGCCGTGCCGGGCGGCACAACGCCGGGGCCGGTGTTTGATTCGCTTTGCGGTGTGAACCTCGACTGGGACCGGGTCCATGTAATTCTCACTGACGAGCGGTGGGTGCCCGAATCCAACACCCAATCCAACGCGGCGCTTATCCGGGCGCGGTTGCTCAAAGACCATGCCGCCGTTGCGCGGTTTACCCCCTACTTCTCCGAAGACGACACCATCGAAAAGGTCGCTTCCGATCTTTCCGATGCCCTGTCGGGCGCGCTGCCGATTGATGTGCTGTTGCTGGGTATGGGGGAGGATATGCACACGGCCTCTCTGTTCCCCGGTGCCGAAGGCATGGGGGTCGCGATGGCGCATGACGCGCCCCTGTTCGCGCCAGTCACGTTGCCGGGAGATCCGGTCCGCCGCTTCACGCTCACAGCACCCGCATTGCAGGGCGCGATGTCGACACATGTGTTGATCACCGGCGCGCAAAAGCGCGAAGCGGCCCTGCGTGCCGCGGAACTGCCCGCCGATCAGGCGCCTGTCAAAACTGTGTTGGCCGAAGCCACAGTGCACTGGAGCGCCTGATGACGGACCATTGGCAAACGCTGCGCGCGCAAGCCGCTGCCGCGCAGAACCGGCGTATCTCGGATCTCTTCGAACAAGGCAACCGTGCGGCAGTTTTCAGCGCGCAAACCGGCGAGATGTTTTTCGACTACTCCAAGACGAATATAGACGCCGATACCCTTGATACGCTGGTGTCGCTGGCCTGCGTTACGGGCGTGGAGGCCCGGCGTGAGGCGATGTTCTGCGGCGCAAAGATTAACGAGACGGAAGGCCGCGCTGTGTTGCACACGGCCTTGCGCAATATCGACGGCGGCGCGGTGATTCTCGACGGGCATGATGTGATGCCGCAGATACACGGTACGCTTGCCGCCATGCGCAGTTTCGCAGGCCGCATACGCGAAAGCGATATCACGGATGTGATCAATATCGGCATCGGCGGCTCCGATCTTGGCCCTGCGATGGCAACGGCCGCGCTTGCACCCTATCACGATGGGCCGCGGTGCCACTTTGTTTCGAATGTGGATGGCGCAGACATCTCGGACAAACTGCGCGGGCTTGACGCGAAAACGACGCTTGTGATCGTCGCCTCGAAAACCTTTGCCACGGTCGAAACAATGACAAACGCGCGCACCGCCCGCGCGTGGATGCTTGATCATGGCGGCGATCCGAAACGTCAGTTTGCCGCGCTGAGCACAGCGACAGACAAAACAGAGAGCTTTGGAATCGATCACAATCAGGTCTTCGATTTTGAAGAGTGGGTCGGAGGGCGCTATTCCGTCTGGGGTCCGATCGGATTGTCGCTGATGATCGCGATCGGGCCGCAAGCATTCGACGCATTCCTGCGCGGCGCGCAGGCGATGGACACCCATTTCCGCGCCGCTGACCTGAATGAAAACATGCCGGTTCTACTGGCGCTAACCGGCATCTGGCACAACCAGATTTGCGACTATGCCACCCGCGCGGTGCTTCCCTATGACGAGCGATTGGCGATGCTGCCGTCCTACCTCCAACAGCTAGAGATGGAATCAAACGGCAAGGGGGTTCTCATGGACGGCTCCGATTCGCCGCGCCACACCGGCCCTGTTGTCTGGGGCGCTGCGGGCACCAACGGACAACATGCGTTCTACCAGCTTATCCATCAGGGTACGCGCATTGTCCCTTGCGAATTCCTGCTCGCCGCCCGCGGACATGAACCGGATTTGCACCACCACCACCAGCTGCTGATCGCCAATTGCCTCGCCCAGTCAAAAGCACTTATGGAAGGGCGCACGCTTGAGACGGCACGCAAAATAGCCGCCGCCAAAGGGTTTGTTGGCGCGGATCTCGAGCGTCAGGCCCGACACCGTGTTTTCGGGGGCAATCGTCCATCCACAACCCTTCTCTACCCACAGCTTGATCCTTTTACGCTGGGCCAGATCATCGCCCTTTACGAGCATCGCGTGTTCGTCGAAGGGGTCATTCTGGGTATCAATTCTTTCGATCAGTGGGGCGTGGAGTTGGGCAAGGAACTCGCCACCTCCCTGCAACCGGTCGTTGACGGCGCTAGACCTGCATCGAACGAATACTCTTCAACTGCCACTCTTGTGGCGTATATCCACCGCCATCAAAGCTGATCCTGTCGCATGTCTTTTGAACGTAACCGCTCTGCCTTTTATGCCAGATGTACCACGCGGAATGTGAGCGACCAGCAATGATCCGGGGTGTTGCATCTTGACGTTGGACGAGGTGGGGCACTTGCCTCACGGGAAAACGGCAATAACCGCTCTTGATGGCTTGGGTAAAAGACTGCGACAAGCCCTATTGTAGTGGCTTGGCTCCGACGGTTTTTGTCAAAACCGGGGTGTTTGAGCATGCCATCAGGTTATCGAACTCGCACACCCTTGACTGAACCCGTTTCTGTTACCAATGCAGCCAGATGCACCTAAGTCTGCAATGCGATAGCTGCACCTCAGCCTTTAACAGACGCATCGGGATCATCAAACACAGACACCCTTCGCGGAAACCCGAGAACCACCCGTAATCTCTCTGGCAGGCTGAGAGCGCCCAACAGCAGGAGCGGTGTAGATTTCACCTCCCAAGGTTGTAAGATTTTCATTTGAAACTAACATCATGTCTCACACTAGAATCCACCTTACATCCGCAGAGTGAGGCACCGTTTGAATAAAAATAAAACACGCGAGGGCCTGCCCCAGACATCCTCTAACACGGGTGGAAAGAGTTTGGTGGCGGTGCCCGCGCAGACAACACCGCCATCGCACTGGCGCATAAAACGGGTCGGCGTGTTTGTCGCAGCTGCTGGCGCAATTGCTCTGGCTCTGCTTTGGTGGGGTTTTGCTGGCGGAGGTGGTGCGCCTTTGGTTGCTGTGGAGACGCTTGCGCCGGGACCGGTACAGCGTGTGCTGGCCGTCAGCGGCAGGACTGTGAGCGATGTCCATTCTGATATTGTATCGTCGGTGTCGGCCCGTGTCCTTTCGGTAAGGGCTGACGAGGGCGATAGTGTCGCGGTGGGTGCAAGGCTGCTGGATTTGGACGATACGCAGCAAAACGCAACGGTGCGGCAGGCAGTGGCCGCCTTGGACGCGGCAATTCTGGCCCAGCAAAATGCCCGAGAAGAGCGCGATCGCGCGGTGGCACTTGGTCAAACGATTGCGCCGGTTGCTGCCGCAGACGCAGAGCGCGCACTTGCCTTGGCAGGCATTGAGATTGCCCGCTTGGAGGCAGCCCTTGATCGGGCGCAGCTTGCCTTGCCCGACTACAGGATTTCTGCGCCGATAAATGGCATCGTTCTCAGCAGATCGGTTGAACCCGGCGATCTGGTCACCCCCTCACAAGTTCTGATGCGACTTGCCAACAAAGACAATTTACAGGTCGAAGTGCAGATAGATGAAATCTACGCGGGCGAAATCCGTGTCGGACAGCGCGCACAGTTGCGGCTTGCCGGCCGCACCGAGGTCGCCGCCGGCACGGTGTCTTTCGTTGCGTCGGAGGTCGATGAAGTGACAGGGAGCCTGCGGGTCAAGCTATCTTTCGACACGCCGACCGAGGCGCAAATCGGATTGACGACCGTTGCCAATATCCTGATCGAAGAGGTCGATGATGCAGTGACCGTACCACGAAGTGCATTTGTTGAGAGCGGCGAGGGCACGGCTGTGTTCATCCTGCGCGACGGGCGGGCCAGACTGACCCCGATCACTTATATTGACTGGCCCGCCGCGCGCGTCGAAATCACCTTGGGCGTGTCGGCTGGAGACACGCTTGTCCTGTCAGTGGAGGGCGTAACGGACGGTGCAGCGTTAACCGCACAAAACAATCTGAACGTAAGGGATTAGACGGATGCGGTATGGTCTGAAGATCGCCTTGCGCTATCTTTCCTCCAATCTGGCACAGACCGGACTTCTGGTTCTTGGCGTTGCTGTCGCCGTTTTTATTTTCATTTTCATGAGCGCGCTGATCGGTGGATTGGCCGATCTGATGGTGAATCGTACGCTGGGTAGCCTTGCCCATGTGACGGTGACGGCGAAAGACCCCGACCTGCCTCTTCTGGGCAAGGCACCCGACGCAACGGTTCTTCTGGCGCGGCAGAAATCCACCCGCGCCGAAACCGGTATACGCGATGCAGCACCGTTGCTGGCGGTGATCGAGCAGGTCCCCGGCGTCGCGGTCAGTTCGGTTCAGATCAAAGGTGCCGCTGTCCTGGTGCGCGGAGAACGGGTGCGGCAGGTCAGTGTCACGGGGCTTGCTCCGGACCGTGTGACGGCGATCATACCCTTCGATACCTATCTGCAACATGGAATGCTTGACCTGCCGGGTGACGGGCTGTTGATCGGGACCACTCTGGCCGAGGAAATGAACCTGTCCGTCGACAGCCCTGTGACGCTTCGCACTGACAAGGGAGCCACCTTGACCCTGCGCGTGACCGGCATCTTTTTTTCAGGCGCGGGGCAGGTTGATTCCGCCTCCGCCTACCTTGATATCGGAACGGCGCGCAGCCTGTTCGACATTCCCAACGCCGTGTCGCGGATCGAATTGAAGCTGACGGACCTGTACGACGCGGAACGGGTTGCAAAACGTATCGAGGACACGACAGGCCTTGATGCCACGCCTTGGACAGAGGCCGCAGAGCAACTTTATGAGGGGCTAAAGGCACAATCAAATACTGGACTGATCCTGAAGTCATTCGCGCTGGTGACCATCGTGATCGGAGTTGCCTCGTCGCTGATGCTGTCGACCTACCGCAGGCGACCGGAAATCGGCATCATGCGCGCGATGGGGGCGGGTCAGGGGTTCATCTTGTTCGTGTTCGTTTTGCAGGGCGCTATGATAGGTGTGCTCGGAGGCTTTTTTGGCTCGGCGCTGGGTCTTGCCGTGCTGACCCCGCTGACGCCCGTGGATACGGTGCAGTCAGGGCAGCTTCCGATCGACGTGGCACAGGGATCAATCGGACTGGCCATAATTCTCACCACAATCGGAGCGACACTTGCCGCAATTCTTCCCGCGCGGGCCGCGTCACGGATCGACCCGGTGGAGGCAATCGGACAATGAAGCAGCGACCGCCCCTTGACGACCCGCTGCTGGAATTGCGCGACCTGACCAAAACCTATGGCACGGGCGATACCGCCACGCGGGTGTTGAAGGGTCTGAACCTGACGCTGCCGAAGGGCGGGATGATTGCCTTGCTGGGCGTTTCCGGTTCGGGCAAAAGCACCTTGCTCAACATTCTTGGTACCCTTCTGAGGCCAAGTTCGGGATCTTTCACGATGTTGGGGCAGGATCTGTTTGATGCCAGCGACGCCACTCTGACAGAATTCCGCAACCGGCATATCGGCTTTGTGTTTCAATTTCACAATTTGCTACCGGATTTCACGGCGCTGGAAAACGTGATCTTTCCCACAGCCGTCCGCGACGGGGTCGAACGTCCGGAGGCGCGTCGCCGCGGTACAGGACTCCTTGACCTTGTCGGCCTGAGTGACCGCGTGAATTATCGCGCCACCAAGCTATCGGGAGGCCAGAAACAGCGCGTGGCCGTCGCCCGCGCGCTGATGAACACACCCGAACTGATCCTCGCTGACGAACCGACCGGAAACCTCGACAGCGCCTCAGCCAGCCAAGTGATGGATCTGATCAAGACGGTCAACACCGAGGAAAAAACAACATTTCTGATTTCTACACATGACGAAAAGATCGCCGCGCTGTGTACTTACCAGATCGAAATCAAGGACGGGAGGGTTGCCTCGTGAATTGCGCGCCGCCCTCTCACGTACTTTTGGTTCTGAGCTTAACAAAGCCAGTTTCTCATCGGCAAGGCGGGTTTCGGTCAGAAGCTTGCTTGCGTCTGAAAACTGCAAGGATCCGGGCTGCGACTGCGTCGGCAGTCTGTTTGGCGCGTGACGTGCGTTCAGAGGCAATCGGCTTTCACCGATTAGCAATTTTCACAGGCTAATAATGAGACTCACATTGATCCGCGTCAAAGCGGCAATCGGCTCAACGGTGTATTCTTTACGGGCAACAAGGAGGCTCACATGCAAGGTTTACGAATAGGGATGCTATTTATGGCGCTGGTCGGCGCGCCTGCGGTAGCCCAAAACCTGTCAGAAGGTGAACGGCTGTTTCAGCACAGATGTGCAACCTGCCATGGCTTGGACGCAAATGGCGCTGGACCGATGGCCCCGGTATTGCTCCTGCAACCTACCGATTTGACGCAGTTGCAGCATAAAAACGATGACGAGTTTCCGGTCGAAAGAGTGATATGGCGCATCGACGGGCGCGATCCGTTGGTCAGCCACGGATCGCCAATGCCTGTGTACGGTGACTTTTTTGAAGGCCGTGACGTAAGCCTGAAGACCAGTTCCGGCCAGCCGATCATGACCAGCCAACCCATCGCCGATCTTGTTGCTTGGTTGCAGTCGATACAGCAATAGCAGGATGACGCGTGGCTGGTCATTGGGCCATCGCTGCGGGTCGTCCTGTGCCTTGTTGCTATCTCCTCCGCGTCCCCGGGGCACCGCCAATTCTGGCTCGGTCGTACGATACGTCAAAAACGTATTTCGAAAGAGGTCAGCCAGGCGGATTGGAAACGACGCGGTCGATGTCGGAGATGGTTTCGATTTGCGCAGCAAGAAAGCACTCGGGAGCGATTCCAGTTGACCTTTGACCGCAACTTGGAGGTGCATAGACGTTGTACCGGTGCCTGCACCAATGGCCTCGATGAGTAAGAAGAGATAAATTATTAATCCTGTAGCGAGGCAGAACAGAGGTAGATGTGGATGGAGACGCCAGCAGGTTGGCGACGGTTTCCAGCCTTGGTCGCTGGTACAACTCCTCAACCAGAGCATTTACCAACGGCGTTTCACGATTGCTCATTGCTTTCCTGACTGGATTTTCCGCACAAACGCTCTGCTAGAAGCAGCAATGAGGCATTTGCGAACGCGCTTTCGTGCCAAATTCGATCCGTGACAGGATTGGCAGGGTTTTGATCCACCCCGTCTATGCCGAGAATGTTCTAAATAAATAAACTTGTTGAGCCTGCACCGAACTTTCGGCAGGATCACCCTACGGGAATATTATTCGCCGGATTATCCGGTGAGGTTGGCGTGTCTGAGGAGGGGCACACCAACGGGTGAAATCAACGGGAGTAAACCATGAACAAAGTGAACATGAAACTGAACCGCCGGTCCGTCCTGAGCGGAGCCGCCGTAGCGGCCGTCGCCTCGCCTGCGCTGGTCGGCAAGGCGATTGCCGCAGGTGAGGTCACATGGCGGGTGCAGGCGCACTGGCCCAAGGCTTCCAGTTCCTTCACCGACAGTCTTGGCGTCATTGCCACGCAACTGGAAGAGAAGACAGAGGGCGCGTTCAAGCTCGAACTGCTCGGCGCTGGCGAATTCGCCAAAGGGCCCGATATTTATAATATCGTTCGCAAGGGCGTCGTGCCGATGGGCACCATCAGCCCGTCCTACATCACCGATCAGGCGCAGGCTGCCACCTTTGTCTATGGCATTCCCGGCACGCTGCGGCAGGCTTGGGAGATGGAACACGCGATGAAGAACCTCGGTGTCGAGGCGCTTGTGAATGAAGACCTGAATGCAGACGGCGTGCATCTGATGTGCGAAAAAGTGCTGCCGACCGAGATGGTCGTCTCCAAAAAGATCGAATCCGCCGCCGACTTCAAGGGGCTCAAGATACGCTCTTCCGGCGCGATGCTGGACTATCTTTCCGCTGCCGGAGCGGCACCGCAGTATATTCCGGGGTCGGAGCTTTATCAGGCGCTGAGTTCGGGCGTAGTGGACGGCGCGCATTGGGGAGCGGCCATCGGCGCGCAATCTATGTCGCTCTGGGAGGTCTGCAAATACCACTACAAGCCGGTACTGGCCCAGACAACCGACGCGTTCATTATCAACCTCAAGGAGTTGGAGGGGCTGCCCGAAAATCTGCGCAACGCACTGGTCGATACGATCCAGAACCGGTTCTTCCTGCGCTCGGCCGAATACCAGCACTTCGAGGCAATAGCGCTTGCCGAAGGTGTGGCCAATGACGGCATTGAAGTGGTGCAATTGCCCGATGACGTGCTTGAACTGCTGGCCACGGCCTCTGCGCAGATCCTCGAGACGGAAGGTCAGAAGGGCGAACGTGCGGCCAAGGCGGCAGACATCTACCGCACGCTGATGAAGGACATGGGCTACGTCTGAACCCGCCTGTGAACAATCGGTGGCGCGCGACAGGCGTGCCACCACTCTAATCTCGGCATAAGGAGCATGCAGGCATGTTACAGTTGGCCCGAACGATCACGCGCGTGAACCAATTTATCGGGCGATGGGTGTCGCTTGGCGTTTTGCTCATCTTTGCCTTGCTGCTGGCGGATGTGGCCATGCGCTATCTGGTTGGCAGTCCGACAATCTGGACAGCCGAGCTGGCCACGCTGATATTCGGCGTCTATGCGATCATCGGCGGCGGCTATCTGCTGTCCGAGCGTGGGCATGTCAACGTCGACATTTTCTATGGCCGCATGTCGCAGAAACGCCGCGCCCTTCTGGATATCTTGACATGGCCGCTGTTTGTGCTCTTTGTCGGCGTCCTGCTGTGGCAGGGCTGGGATATCGCCTATGAGGCGATCCAGGATATGGAACGCTCCAATTCGGTCTGGAAGGCGCCGCTGTGGCCGACCAAGGCGCTGATCCCTGTTGCCGCGATATTGCTGCTGTTGCAGGGGATAGTGCGTCTTTGGGCCGATGTGCGCGTCCTGCGCGGGCTACCGGTCCCGCCCGATATCTTCGGCAAACCCGGCGAACCTGACAAGATCGAAGTGAATGCACAGGAGATGCAACGATGAGTGTCGAAGTTCTGACGATGCTGTTTTTCGGCGCCTTGCTGGTGTTCCTGATGCTGGGCACGCCACTTGCCTTCGTACTGGGCGGCGTTTCCGTCGTGTTCTTGTACTTCGAGATGGGGCCAATCGGGTTCTACCTTCTGGCCTCGAAGATGTGGGAAACGATGCAGTCACCGACCCTGATGGCGGTGCCGCTGTTCGTGTTTATGGCGATTTTACTTGAGAAATCGGGGGTTGCGAATGATCTCTACGATATGATGCACCAGTGGTTCGGCGGCCTGCGCGGCGGTCTGGCCATCGGTACCGTATTGATCTGCGTGATCTTTGCCGCGATGTCGGGAATATCGGGTGCCGCCGTTGTGACGATGGGCACCATCGCGCTGCCCAAGATGCTTGAGCGTGGCTATGACAAGAAACTTGCGCTAGGGGCCATCAACGCGGGCGGCGGCTGGGGCATTCTGATCCCGCCATCGATCCTGATGGTACTTTACTCGCTGCTGACCGAGGTGTCGGTCGGCCGTCTCTTCGCGGCAGGTATCGGGCCGGGATTGACGTTGTTCGTGCTGGTATCGATCTATATTGGCGGGCGCTGCTGGCTCCAGCCCGAGCTGGGTCCGGCGCTGCCGGTCGAAGAACGCGCAAGCTGGACGATGAAGCTGAAATCACTCAAGGCGGTGATC
>RCMY010003087.1_pt1 | contig 14898 bp, 15 predicted proteins | sample 2041341 | NCBI WGS metagenome assembly RCMY01 (sample SAMN09708234, study PRJNA481090) | Marine sediment metagenome, whole genome shotgun sequencing project.
TCGCAGCTGCCGAAAAAAATGGTTGGACGATTACCCAGGTACTTAACACCCACGAGCACGGTGACCACACCGGCGGTAATCAGCCTATGATTGCCGCCACTGGCGCCAAACTCCTAGCCCACCGCAATGCCAGGAATACCATTGCCGGAATCGATGTTGGCCTGGATGCTGGCGATATTGTTAGCGTGGGGCGCAGCGTCGAACTGCTAGCTCTCGACACCCCTGGTCACACCATGACGCATATTTGCCTACTGTCAAAAACCGATGACCCCGCGCTATTTTGCGGCGATACGCTGTTTAATGCCGGCGCTGGTAATTGCCACAACGGTGGGCACCCGCAGGAGTTGTACCAGACATTTGCGGCTCAGCTAGCAGGGCTGGACGACAATACGCGAATTTACCCGGGCCATGATTATATCGGCACCAATCTGGAATTCACGTTGAACCGCGAACCCGATAACGCTGCTGCGAAAGCACTGCTAGGCGATGTAAAAGAGCAAAACGCTGAACACGCTTTAGTGACAACGCTGGCGCAGGAAAAAGAAGTTAACACCTTTTTCCGGCTGCACAGCCCTTCAGTGATTGCCACGCTGCGCAAAGAGTTTCCGGATATGGCCGAGCAGCCAGATGCGGAAACCGTTTTTCTCAAGCTTCGTGAGTTAAGAAACAGTTGGTGAAATATTACGCATCAGAGGCAACATCTACGTAATTCCACGAATAGCGAGAGGATTCTCACAGTGTCAAAATCAGGGTCTTTCAGTCGTCAGGATGTGTCAAATGATAGTCAAAGTTGGACTTCAATTGCTTGTTACGTCGCTGTTTACCAGTGCGTGTTTTGCGGCACCCGACACACGGCTTGAAGATAGCCGGCAAGTCGCCAAACAGCTGGGGCAGCAGCTTAAACAGATACTGCAACAGACCATCAAGCAGGAGGGTCCGGTTGCGGCTCTTGAAGTCTGTCAGGTACAGGCGCCGGCGATTGCAACCGACCTTTCAGCGCGTAATAAACTGCAGGTAGGTCGGACTGCGTTAAAGGTCAGAAATACAAATAACTCGCCGAGCGACTGGCAAGCCAATGTGCTACGCGACTTTGAGCAGCGAATGGCACAAGGCGAGGATGCCAAAACACTCGAGTACAGCGTCGTTGCTCAAACCGCTAAGGGCAAGCAATTTCGCTATATGAAGGCTATTCCGACCGCGCCGGAATGTCTGATCTGCCACGGTTCGAACCTGACAGAGCCGCTGCAAAAAGCTATCGCTGATTTGTATCCAGCCGATCAGGCTGTAGGTTTTGAAGCCGGCGAACTGCGTGGTGCGTTTGTCGTCGAATGGCCGGTAGATACGGACTCGTAGTTATTGCGCTGCCGTTTCGGCGAAGGCGCGAATCGATTTGACCATCGCCTGCAAACCATTGCCACGCGTGGGGCTAAGGTGTTGTAGCAGGTCAAGCTTGGAAAAGAATTCCTCAATATCAAAATCGAGAACTTGCTGCGCAGTTTTGCCGTTGAATGCGCTTAATACCACGCCGAGTAAACCACGCACTATGTGGGCATCGCTGTCCACATCAAAATGCAGCCGGCCGTGTATATTCTCGGCGTGCATCCACACCTGGCTTTGGCAACCCCTGATCAGATGATCTTCGGTTTTGTATTGATCGTCGAGTGGGGGCAGTGATTTGCCAAGATCTATGATGTAACGATAGCGGTCTTCCCAGTCATCGAAAAAACTCAAAGTATCGACAATATCCGCGGCTGTTATCTCGCTGCCAAAAGGGTTGCTAGCGCTAGTATTCATATCAGGTGAGGTTTTAGTAAAACATGCCCGTTGCCAGCTGCGCTTCTTCCGACATGCGATCTCGCGACCACGGCGGGTCAAACACCAGATCGACGCTGACCTGCTCAACGTTTGGCACAAGCCCAACCCGGTATTCCACGTCGCCGGCCAGAACGGGTCCCATGCCGCAGCCGGGAGCCGTCAGTGTCATGGTTATCTTAACCTTCTTGTCCACTTCGTCGATATCAACGGCGTAGACCAGGCCGAGATTGACAAGATCAACCGGAATCTCAGGATCGTAAATAGTCTTGAGCGCAGCCCATACCTGGTCTTCAGAAATTGTATCGTCGCTGGGCGGGTCAAACTGCAGATTGATGACTTCCATTCCCAGCGCGTCAGCATCGGTGCCGTCGACGCGGGCCATATTGCCGTTCACAGTGACCGTATAGTTTCCGCCTAACGACTGCGTTATGGTGACAAAGGTGTCTTTGTTAATCGTGATGGGTGTACCCACCGGCACCAGCCGCGCCGGGCAGTCGCGGGTAGTGACAACAACGCTGCGCTCCATTAGCCAGCTTCCTGGTTTATGCTGAAGCTCTCACCGCAGCCGCAATAGCTGTCGGCGTTGGGGTTGATAAACTTCAGCACGCGATTAAGTCCTTCTTTGGCAAAATCAACCGTCACGCCCTGCAAAATCGGCAGCGATTTGGTATCGAGAAACAGACGAACATCGTCGGCCAGTTCGATTTCCATGTCGTCTTGCGGTTTACTCTCGGCCAGATCTAACACATACATATAGCCGGTACAGCCGCTCTCTTTTACGCGTAGACGAATACCGGCCGCGCCGCCGTCGCGAATCTGGTCGCGAAAATGCTGCACCGCTGACTGGGTGACGCTAACCGGCTGACCGGGTTGTACGATTTCTACTGTCATAGTTCTACACCGTCACAAAAAGGTTTGGACTTTCTTTAAGGCGGCAAACAAGCGTTCGACCTCCTCATGCGTGTTGTAAATACTGAACGACGCCCGCACCGTACCGGGAATTCCCAGTTGGTCCATGATGGGCTGCGCACAATGGTGGCCGGTGCGAACCGCAACTCCTTGTTTATCCAACAGCGTGCCAACATCGTTCGGATGGCCGCCTTCGAGTAGAAAGCTAAGCACGCCGGTCTTGTTGGCGGCGCGACCGATCAACTCAAAACCAGGCATCGCTGCACCAAGTTGCAAGGCATGCTCAAGTAGTTGTGCCTCGTGTGTGGCGGCTGCTTCGCGATCCAAGGCGTTGACATAGTCAATTGCTGCCGCAAGGCCGATAGCGCCGGCTATGTCGGGCGTGCCCGCCTCAAACTTGTAGGGTAATTCGTTGTAAGTGGTGCCTTCGAAGCTGACTGACTCGATCATCTCGCCACCACCCTGGTAGGGCGGCATGGCTTCCAGCAATTCGCGTTTTGCGTACAGTACGCCTATACCGGTTGGACCAAATAGTTTATGTGCGGAAAAAGCATAAAAATCTACATCCAGCGCCTGCACGTCCACCGGCCAATGCGCTACCGCTTGTGCGCCGTCAACTAGCACCTTAGCGCCTGCTTCGTGAGCGAGCTTAATAATTTCGGCTATGTTATTGATGGTACCAAGAGCGTTTGATACGTGCTCGACGGCAACCAGTAAAGGCTTATCGCGCAGCTGTGCCTTAAAAGTCTCCATGTCCAGCGCACCCGTTGCGTCTACCGGGATTGGCACAACCTTAGCGCCGCGTGCTGCTGCCGCCATTTGCCAGGGTACGATGTTGGAGTGGTGCGCACTGGCAGAGACCAGAATCGTATCGCCGGCCTGCAAGCGCTGGCTGGCAAAACAGGTGGCAACAAGATTAATACCTTCGGTGGTGCCACGTGTCCAAATGATCTCATCGGAAGAGGAGGCATTGATAAACGCCCGCACTGTTTCTCTGGCCCCTTCAAATGCCTGAGTGGCGCTATCGCTCAAGGTGTGCGCGCCGCGGTGTACATTGGCGTTGATGGTGCGATAGTAGTTGCTGATTGCATCGATCACGACGTCGGGCTTTTGAGTGGTCGCGGCGTTGTCAAGATAGACCAGCGGATGCCCATTCACCTGCTGGTGCAGAATCGGAAAATCCTGCCGAATGCGTTCAACATCAAACGTTGAGCTGTCAGTGGAGCGGGGTGTAAACGTCAGGTTCAAATTGGTCATACGATATGCCTCGTCAGCGCTGAGTCGCGGCCAAACCATGCAGTTATCACCGGCCGCAACAGATCGCGAACTGGTTCCAGGCGCAATTGATTTAGTAACTCGTTAATAAAGCCAAAACTGAGCATTACTTCAGCCTCCTGCCGGTCAATGCCGCGCGACTCCATATAATAAAGCGCTTGTTCCTCAATCTGGCTTACCGTCGCGCCATGCGCACAGCGCACGTCGTCGGCATAAATTTCCAGTTCCGGTTTGGTATTTATCGCAGCGGTATTGGTGAGCAGCAAATTCTTGTTACTCAATTGGGCTACTGTCTTTTGCGCATGCGGATGAATATGTATGCGACCGTTAAATACGGCCGTTGCATGGTCGTCGATAATGCCGCGGAACACTTCATCAGTCGTGCCGTGCGGCGCTTCGTGCTCAATTGTGCTGTGTATATCGATGTGCTGTTGGCCCTTGGGCAAGTAGACGCCGTTGAGCTGGCAATGGCTGCCTGGACCTTGATGCTGCACGCGCAAATCGATGCGCTTAAGCTGGCTGCCGAGCCCAAGCAGAAAGCTCTCTAGTCGCGCGTCTCGCTGCAGTTGCGCATACACGCCGCCGATATGAATCGTGTGTTCCTCTTCGAGGTGCAGGCGATAGTGACTCAGTTGTGCCCCAGCGCCGATCTGTAGTTCCGTTACGCCGTTGACGAAGCTCGATTGCTGTTCTTCGGTGCTGACAAAATGCTCAATCACAGTCGCTGCGCTGCCGGGTTCGAGCACCACCAACAAGCGTTGTCGTACCGAGAAGGGCTGTGCTGCCGCCGTGGTAATGTGCACAATGTGTAATGGTTGGGTCGCATTGACCTGTTTAGGTACGTGGAATAGAACGCCGTCTTCCATCCAACCTGCGTTTAGCGCCGTAAACGGGCTGCTCTCCAGATTTGCAATGCTACCCAGGTGTTGGTCGATAAGCGCCCGCTGGTCGGCAGTGGCATCGCTAAAGCGCACAATGGTAGCATCGTTAGTGTCGCTTTCCTGACCAGCAGCCAAGTCGACGCCACTGCACCGTTCTTTAGCCAAATGACCGTTAACGAACACCAGCCGATTGCCAGTCAGGCCGTCTATTTCATACAGCGAAGAGGAAATGGCAGTAGTCGCTGGCTCGCTAAAGCGCAAGTAATTACCTTGCGCCAGCGCGTCCAGACTGGTGTATTTCCAGGCCTCAGTTTTACGCGTCGGCCACGGACTCTCCAGCCACTTAGCCAGCGCTGCTTCGCGTCGCTCAGTAAGCCAGGGGAGGGCAGGCGCTTGCTGTGCCAGCCTGGCGGCGTTTTCCATGCTGAAGGCGCCTGGCATAAATTCGCTTGGCTCAATAACGCTCATCAGGCGACCTCTTTTTCGATCCAGCCATAGCCTTTGTCCTCAAGCTCCAGTGCTAGTTCTTTACCGCCCGATTTCACTATTTTTCCACCGGCTAAAACGTGTACGTAATCTGGCACAATGAAGTTAAGTAGCCGCTGGTAGTGCGTTACCACGATAAAAGACCGTTGTTCACTGCGCAGGGCGTTAATACCCTCGGCAACGACTTGTAGTGCGTCGATGTCAAGACCTGAGTCGGTCTCATCCAGAATTGCCAGTTTCGGTTCCAGCAGCATCATCTGCAGTATTTCGTTACGCTTTTTCTCGCCGCCAGAGAAGCCCTCATTGACGCCGCGCTTTAAAAACGCTGTGTCCAGCCCCAGTGATTGCGATTTTTCGCGCGCTAGTTTCATAAAGGAAACTGCGTCGAGGGCCTCCTGACCACGGTGTTCCCGCACGGCATCGACCGAGGCTTTCAAAAATTCCATATTGCTAACGCCGGGAATTTCTACCGGATATTGAAAAGCAAGGAACAAGCCTTCCCGCGCCCTGACTTCAGGCTCCATGGCCAACAAGTCTTTGCCGTCATAGGTCACGCTGCCGGCCGTGACTTCATAGCCGGGGCGGCCGGAAAGGGCGTAGCCCAATGTGCTTTTTCCGGAACCGTTGGGGCCCATAATGGCGTGAATTTCGCCCGGTTTTACGTCCAGCGTGATGCCTTGCAGTATTTCCTTGTTTTCCACTGTGGTCCGCAAATTATTAATCGATAGCATAAAATCTGATACTCAATACGTTGATGATAAATATTCGGATTTAGCCGACAGAGCCTTCGAGGCTGACTTCCAGTAACTTGCCGGCTTCAACCGCAAACTCCATCGGCAATTCTTTAAATACCGCCCGGCAGAAGCCATTAACAATCATCGATACGGCTTTTTCAGGTTCAATACCGCGCTGCTGACACAGGAACAGCTGCGCTTCGCTAACTGTCGATGTCGTCGCTTCGTGTTCGATAACGGCCGACGGGTTTTTGCTTTCTATGTAAGGAAACGTGTGCGCCCCGCAGCGATCGCCAATGAGTAGTGAATCGCATTGCGTATAGTTACGCGCGCCATTTGCTCGCGGGCTCATGCGCACCAGGCCACGATAGGCATTCTCGCTTTGGCCGGCTGAAATACCTTTAGAGATAATTGTCGAGCGAGTATTTTTGCCCAGATGAATCATCTTAGTGCCGGTATCGGCCTGCTGAAAATTATTGGTCAATGCCACCGAGTAAAACTCACCGACACTATTGTCACCGCGCAATATGACGGAGGGATATTTCCAGGTGATTGCTGAGCCTGTTTCAACTTGCGTCCAGGAGATTTTGGCATCGTCATGGCACAGGCCGCGCTTGGTCACAAAATTATAAATACCACCCAGCCCATTTTTGTCACCGGGATACCAGTTTTGCACCGTAGAATATTTGATCTCCGCGCCCTTCAATGCGACCAGCTCCACTACCGCCGCATGCAACTGGTTTTCATCGCGCATCGGCGCCGTGCAACCTTCCAGATAACTGACGTGACTGCCTTCGTCGGCAATAATCAGTGTGCGTTCAAACTGACCGGTCTTCGCCTCGTTGATGCGGAAGTAGGTCGACAGTTCCATGGGGCAACGCACACCCTTGGGAATGTACACAAAAGAGCCATCGCTAAACACCGCTGAATTCAACGCCGCATAGAAATTATCTTTCTGTGGCACGACACTGCCCATGTATTTTTTCACCAGCTCCGGATGCTTATGTACTGCCTCGGAGATAGGGCAGAAGATAACGCCCGCCTCGTGCAACTTTTCTTTGAAGGTAGTCGTGACTGAAACCGAATCGAACACCGCATCGACGGCGACGCCCGCCAACATGGCCTGTTCGTGCAGCGGAATACCCAGTTTCTCGTAAGTAGCGAGCAGTTCGGGGTCTACCTCGTCCAAGCTTTGTGGCATATCCTCCAGGCTTTTCGGGGCAGAGTAATACGAGATATCATTAAAATCTATTTCCGGGTAGTGCACATGCGCCCAGCGCGGGTGGGGCATCTGCTGCCACGCTGCGTAAGCCTTCAGGCGCCAATCGAGAACCCACTGCGGCTCACCTTTTTTGTTAGAGATAAAACGAATGACGTCTTCGTTTAATCCAGGCGGCAGGGTTTCTGCGGCGATATTGGTCACGAAGCCGGCTGCGTAGTCGCTCTTTAGGTAGGTATTAATTTGCTCATTCATAGTAAATTCATTCTAGCTACGTTGAATTGCTGGGGCTGGTGCCCGTTAGCGTTCGTTGACTCGAATTTTGTTGTCAACATCGGAATCACTGAGTGCATCCAGCCGCTCGGATACTCGCTGAATATCTGGCCGCGCCATCAGGTCGGCCAGACGAATATTACTTAAGAAATTGTCGATTCGATCGCTGAGATCAAACCACAGGTGATGTGTGAGACAGGTTTCGCCGCCTTGGCAGTCGCCCACGCCCTGGCAGCGGGTCACATCTATTGATTCGTTCACTGCGCTAATTACTTCAGCGACGTTAATATCAAGGCCTTTTCCTGCCAGGCGATAGCCGCCACCGGGGCCGCGCGAACTGCACACCAGGTTTTCCTGCCTAAGCTTGGCGAATAATTGTTCGAGATACGACAGAGAAATTCCTTGTCGTGCAGCTATATCGACCAGCCTGATTGGGCCTGTCACCTGATGCAAGGCGAGGTCAAGCATGGCGGTAACTGCGTAGCGGCCTTTGGTGGTTAAATGCATGAGCTTTTGTTGCTGTCGTTGAACAATTCAGTCGATAGAATGCAATAACCTACTAAATTAGTCAAGTATACGATTTACTACTTTATGACTGTCTTAAAGCCATCTTGTTAAGGTGTCGAATTGCTTAAATTTACCGCGACCGCGAGTGATTGCCCCATTAAATTCTAGTGCTCAAATACCAGTCACCCTCACTTTAACGCTATGCTAATATGCGTGGTCGGTAAGGGGCGAGAAAGCGATGAAAAAAGCAATCAAGCGCGGCAACTTTGCCGCAGCCGTAATATGCACCGCGATGCTGAGCATGATAGCCGCTGCCAATAGTGAAAACGACGAGCAGATGCAAGACAGCAGCGAACGCTGCTTGAGTCTTATGCGCATCGATCACACCTTTGTGTTGAATGACCAGAATATTCTTTTCTACCTGCGCGGTCGAAAAGTCTACATTAATAAGTTACCGCGCAGATGCCCTGGTTTGCGCCGAGCTGATAGTTTTATGTACAAAACATCGCTGAGCCAACTGTGCAGCTTCGACATAGTTACCGCCTTAGACAACATTGGATTCGGCTTTTCGCGCGGCGCTTCATGCGGGCTGGGTAAGTTCTATCCTATCGACTCGGAGCGAGCCAAAGAGCTGAGGGGGAAAAAATCACCCGGCAGCGAACGCATTGAGCCTGCCGAGTAGGCGCTTCAGTAGTAGAGAAACGCTCCGAGAACGGTGCTGGCTGGCATTAGTCAGTGCTTGTCGGGAAACACACGCTGGCAAATAATTCGCGACTAAAGTCGCTCCCACAGGCCATATACTTCCTTGTAGGAGCGACTTTAGTCGCGAACTGCGCATGCTGAAACCTTGTTTCAGGATGCGCACTAGTTAAGACGTCAGGCGTAATGCGCGCACAGGCTATTTGAGCGCGTTCAACGCGTCTTCGATGTGATCGTCATAGTGCGCCGCACCTGTCGCTTGATTAGCTTCGCGCACCCATAAGCAAGCCTTAGGGCTATCGACACTTGGGTCTAACTGTTTCAACGTTTCCATATGTTGTTCAGTTGGTGCGCAGATAACCTGCACAGCAGTCGCCAGTCCCATTCTGTCTACCATGTTGGCTAGTGACATATCACTCTTTGCAATCTCGCCATGCTCGCTTGGAATTAATAGATAATGCTGTTTGCCGCCCACGCCCTCGGTCATCGCCGCGCATTGCTTTAGCGTTGCACTATTAATGGCAGGAATGTAGCGCCCATAGCGATTAACGCTCTTGATGGCTTTTTTAGTAATGCCGGCCAGGTTGGGGCGTTTGTCATCAGGCGTCTCGCCAGTGCCGATACCGCCACCGAATTCAATAATTGTTTGTACGTCGTCTTGCAGCACGCGCTGCATGCCCCAAATCCATTTAACCGGATTAAACAGCTGAAAAAACAGCAGTGCCTTAATGCGTGCCGGGTCGTCGGCGTGATAATTGCCCGAATAGTTTGATACGACTTTAACCTTGGGCGCGACCATCGGCGTTGCCTCGAGGTGTGGTCGAAATTCTTCGGCTGCCTTGGTCATTAAATAGGTATGGAAGGCTCCTTCGGTGTTGAGAAAGGTGCCTTTCTTAGAGAAATGTTCGGCCGCGTAAGCAGTAACTGCCCGTAAGTCTTCTTCGGTGCCGCCGACTACGGTTTGCTGCGGCAGGTTACAGCCGCCGACACCACAATAGTAGCTGCTAACAAACGAGCGCACCGTGTCGAGATCCATTGGCAGGGCGACCATCTTGCCCCGGCCATGCTCGCTCATTAGTTCGCCGCGTTTTTTCACTAGCTGCAAGGCGTTTTCGAACGTCAGAGCGCCGGCGGCAACCAGCGAGGAATACTCGCCCAGGCTATGCCCCGCACACACAAAAGGTGCCACCTTATTATTCGTCAGGTCTTCGAACACACGCAGGCAGGCAATGGAATGCGTCAACAAGGCAAGCTGGGTAAACTGAGTACGGTTAAGCTTTTCCTCAGGGTCTTTGAACGACAGTTCGGCCATGTCGAACCCCAACGTAGCGCTGGCCTGTTCGTAGACTTCGCGGGCACTGGCGTAGTCGGCGTGTAGATCGCTGCCCATGCCGACGTACTGCGAGCCTTGGCCAGGGAAAATATAAATCACTTTGTCATCAAGGTTTGGCATGGTGAGAGGCATCCTGTGGCGTGAATTTCTTGGAATTATTGCGCTGATATGTAGAGCAGGCGAGCGTCAGTTTACCGTCAAAGCTTGGCGGCGGGCAAACTTAATCATTTGCTTGAGGTGCGTTTTCGTTGCCAGTCTATAACTCGACGATGTACAGTTTAATTGGCTCACTATTTGCGTCAGCCTGCACCGTGTGTTCAAAATGAAAGCCCAGTTTCTTGAGTAATTTGCTGCAGGTGGGGTTTTGCTGGGACGTGATGGCGGCGATTTTTTCGAAGCCGAATTCAGCCTTAGCGTAAGCGAGCACGGCTGACGCTGATTCAAATGCGTAGCCGTTATTGCAGAAATCGGGAAGGAATGCAAAGCCAATATCTACGTGCTGCAGCGACTCACGCTTGATGAGGCCGCACATGCCAATAGGCTTGCTGTTGGTCTTCAATTCGACTAGATACATGCCGAAGCCAAGTCGGTCATACATCTCGACCGGGCCAGTTTCGATGTAGCGCACTGCGTCGTGCAAGGTGTTTATGCCTTTGTCGCCGATGTAGCGCAGCCAGGAGGGCTCGTTGACTAGCTTGAGAATGAAAGCAGCGTCGCCAGCATGTAGGCGGCGCAATCGCAAGCGCAGTGACTCAACAACGTTCATCGTTGAGCGCAACGCAGCTGGCTGAGGAGGGAAGTGTTAGGGTCCTGGTGATTGGCTCACAATGTGCTGCTTGAATAGCATAATAGAGTCGAGCAATATATTGCCGGCCTCCTGCAGGAAAGCGTCTGGCACTTCCTCATCCTCTTCTTTGTCTTTGCTTGCATCAAGCTGCGACACCGCGTCTTCTTCATCGGTCTCATCGTCATCCAAATCGGTCAACGGTTCTTGTCCCTTGGCACTGCGACGCCTGTTTTCTATCAGCAATTGCTCGCTTTTATCCGTCGCTTTTTGCTTCAGGCGCACGGCTTCGTTAAGCGACAGGGTCTTGCGCTGCCGAGCTTTTTCCAGCAGCGTGATTTGGTCTTGCAAATAAATGAAGTCAGGATCAGTTTTAGCCCGGGCACCATGTTGTTCCTGCAGTGCGCCGAGAATGCTGGCGATAGGGTAGTAGTTGCGGTGTGGCACGGCGTGAATGGTATCCCAGGCCAGGGCCTTTTCCAGCGCACTCTCACCAACTTCTTGCGTGTCATACAGTTCGGGAAACAGCACATCGGGAATGACGCCACGGTGCTGCGTGCTGTCACCAGAAACGCGATAGAATTTTGACTCGGTCAGCTTTAAATGCCCCTCGGTAAGCGGGCTCAACGATTGCACAGTGCCTTTGCCGAACGACTGGCTACCGACAATAACACCACGCTCATAGTCTTGAATGGCAGCGGCAAAAATTTCTGACGCCGATGCACTCAAACGGTTAATAACCACAGCCAGCGGGCCGTCGTAATAGGCCCCGTTAGAGCGCGACTTCGGCTCACGGTCGACGCGCGAATTTGCATGGCGAATTTGCACCGTGGGCCCGGAATCAATAAATAAACGCGACAGGGCGTTCGCCTCGCGCAGCGAGCCGCCGCCGTTGTCTCGCAGGTCAACAATAATCCCGGCAACGCCTTCGGCAACGAGTTCATCGATCAATCGCTTCACATCGCGGGTTGTGCTTTTGTAGTTGGGATCGCGCCGACGCAGCGCTTCAAAATCAATATAAAACGCGGGTATGTCAATTACGCCAATTTTATACAGCTGATCGCCTTGCACTAACTCGATCACTTCTTTTTGAGCGGACTGCTCTTCGAGCTTAACTTTATTGCGCTCAATCGTTAGGATCTTGGTTTCGTCTTCGCTGGCGGCACCAGCGGGAATTACCTGCAGCCGTACTTTGGTGCCTTTCGGGCCGCGTATCAGGTCGACAACTTCGTCCAGCCGCCAGCCGACGACGTCGACCAGATTTTTCTTGTCACCCTGGCCAACCGCAATAATGCGATCGGCGGGCTTAATGTCGCCTTGTTTATCGGCAGGACCGGCCGGAACAAGTCGCACGACCTTGGTGTACTCATCTTCACTTTGTAGCACAGCGCCGATGCCTTCCAGCGACAGGCTCATGTTGATGTTGAAATTTTCAGAATTGCGAGGCGAAAGATAGCTCGTATGCGGGTCATACAATTGGGCCAGCGAGTTGACGAAAACCTGGAATACGTCTTCGCTGTTCATTTGCCGTAAACGCTTTACCTGGCCGGCAAAGCGTTTACGCAGGACCTTCTCAATCTCTGCGGGTGATTTGTCAGCCAATTTTAGGCTTAATGCGCTGGCTTTAACGCGTTTGCGCCACACTTCATCGGCTTCTTTCGCGTTTTTCGGCCACGGCAGCTCGGCGCGGTCCAGCGTTAGCTGCTCGTCTTTTTTGTAATCAAAGTTTTGGATTAACTGTGGCAGCTGTGCCAGGTTTTTTTCCAGCCGTTCAATTAACAGCTCTTGATAGCGACTGAAAATTTCATATCCTGGCTCGAGATCGCCTTTTTTTAACTGGTCATCTAATGAACGGCGGTATTTCTCGAACTTTTTAACATCTTGCTGCGTGAAAAAACTCTTGCCCGGATCAAGATTGTTAAGATATTGATCGAGCAGCGTTGATGATAAATCGTCGTCAAACGGCAGTTCCTGATAGTGGTAGTGCGCCAGTCGGTCGATAATCTCTTTGGCAGTCTTAGCCTGTGCTTTCGTGTAAGCAATGCCCGTTTGTTCGCTATCGGCGATAGCAACGTTAAAAACCTGGCTGCCAGCCAGTAAGCCGATGCTAAGGGTCAGCAAGCAGATCAATCTGGTCAAATCGGACTCCGTGAAGCGTATGGCGGCGAATTTTTTCGCCAGTTTATCGTACAGTGTAGTTCATCGGAACTGTCAGCGGCAGTCAGAATGCCGTAAATAAGTAGCGTTGTCTGCCGCTGTGTGAGCCGCGACAGCCGCATTGGTCTCTACTTTTTGAGCAAGTCTCTAATTTCTGTAAGCAGTGCTACGTCTTGAGGTATTTCGGACGGGGTCTCATCTTCTTCGGCCGATTTTTTCATCGAATTCATCGCCTTAATCGCCATAAAGATAGCAAATGCTACAATAACAAAGTCAAATACGGTCTGTAAAAATTCGCCATAGCGCAGCGTCACGGCAGCAGCTTCACCCTCGGCTGCCTTCAAGACCACCTTGAGGTCGGTAAAATCTACTCCGCCAATCAGGAATCCAATCGGTGGCATGATCACATCTTCCACGAAAGATGACACGATTTTGCCAAACGCCGCGCCAATGATGATGCCCACCGCCATGTCTACAACATTTCCGCGCATCGCAAAATCTTTAAATTCACTCATCATGCTCATGTTATTGCTCCAATTGTTCGGTTTTGACCAGTATTATTATGCCGACCGATGCAATAGCTAACGGATTTGCTAATTCGCTAATTTGCGTTGACGGCTAGTGCATTTGACTGCAGCACTGGTTTGCAGGCAATAGTTGTAATGTAAAATGATGCAACCGAGGTTGAGAAGGCAACGGTGCTGAGCGATTAGCGAGCAGCGGCTAGTGTTCAGCCACACCGATTTACAATTAATCGTGACCCTGAATAGTCGCTTGCAGTGGCATCAAAAAAGCCAAGGCGATGATGAATGATGTTAAATCTCAATGAGTTAGAATGCCGTCGGGTGTTATCAGCAAACTACTGAGATGTTACGCGAGTACGTCTTCTTGGAAGAGAAGCGAAAAGTGTCGTAAAAACATACATGTAGCGCAGGACTCGAATCTATGCCCTGAATTAGTCTGGATGTGTAAATTACCGAGAACAGTGTGTCGAATTTACACGTTATCGCTTGTTAGAGATGAACGGTTTGCTATATAGTTCGCCCTGAAAAGAAAGATATGCAAACACAGCAAGCAATTTAGTTCATGATTTTAGGAGTACTTCAGTGAAGCTGAATACAGTATTAGGGCTATCCGTCATAGCCGCCGTGGCCACAACCGAAGCAAACGCCGCCTATTTCAGCAGCGATAACTTTTTGGCACCAATTAAAGGCTCATCCCGCGGAGCCTCTGGCTGGATCGTAGATCGCGGCACAACATTTGTTGGTTTGTCGGCTGGCGGCCCTTCTGCTCAAGCGCAACAAGGGTCGGTTCTGAAGTCGATGAAGTTGGCTGCTGGCGAAAGCGATTCTGTCGGAGCAAGCCATCGCAACAGTGGGTTTTTTCAAGATTCTTACAGCTTAACTCTGGCTGACGATGCCGCTCTGAGCGTTGATCTGCAGGATAAGGCTGCGGGTTCACTGTTCAATATTGAAAGACTAAACTTGTCGCTATCGGACGCTGCAGGCAATGTAGTTGCTGAAGCCGGTGAAGGCGAGAGCTTTGTAACATCTATGCTCGAAGCGGGTGAGTATAAAGTTTCAGTCACAGGGCTGTCGCAAGCGGTGAAGGGCGGTATTTACAGCGCTCAAATGAAGACGTCTGTGGCTATGCCACTCCCTGCGGCTGCTTGGCTATTTGGTTCGGCCTTGATCGCGATGGTTGGAGTTGCTAAACGCAGGCGGAGCTAGCGTAACCGCTACACTTTAAAGCCGTGTTTTAAAAACCGGTGCGCGCAAAGCCACCGGTTTTTTATTTGCCCAACCCCTCTGCCAACGGCATATAGT
>RCMY010003090.1_pt1 | contig 14893 bp, 11 predicted proteins | sample 2041341 | NCBI WGS metagenome assembly RCMY01 (sample SAMN09708234, study PRJNA481090) | Marine sediment metagenome, whole genome shotgun sequencing project.
AATGGGACGCTGCGCGTTGCGGTGATCCCTTCGACCGTGAGGGTGACATCAACGCAGGGCGCTTGAGGTTGGTCCGGTAAGTAGACCGCAGGATAAGGGTCACTGATGTCCGCTGTTGCATCCAGCGTGATTTGCGCACCCTCGTTGTTCCAGCCTATAGGCAATCTGTGGGTCAGGTCGACGTCGCCAGTTTCAACGGCAACTTCGCTTTGCCATGTTGTTGTCTGCTCAGGCCGTAAAATATCTGCGGCCAGTCGCGCATGAATATCGACTCCCCCCGCAAGGTGCATAACCAGCGTCAATTGTTCTTCCTTGCGGCGCAGCTTGTGCCCGATCTCAGGCATGGCAGTAGGCGGACAATCCGCGATTGCACGGCGAATGGCGCTCAATGCGTTGCAGGCGTTTTTCAGCACCTCCACACCATCGGGAAACGCCGCCAATGCTGCATCACTTGCATCTTGCGCTGCATTTAAGTCGGCGGCAATTTCAGGAACACCCAAATCACGAAGGGTTGCAGGCAAACCGGACCCAATCGTCACGTCTGGGCCTTCAACAAAAGTCTGCGCCAGATGCAACGGAATATCATTTTCGTCGCCAGCAGGCACCCAACGCCCCATGGCTTGCGTGGCGTGCATGGCGCGGCTTTGCTGGCCGATGCGGGCATAACTCCACCCCGTTACCGGGTCGCGCCCCTTGGCGGGGATCGTCAGAGTTGTAGGCGGCGGAGGCAGGTCATCATCATAGGCGTGGCCTGCGCCCGAAACGGCAGGCAAGTACATCTTTTTGACCTGCCAAGGCGCAAGATCACTGCCGATGAAATCGGGATCGGCGGCCAGCGCCATCACTTCGTGCGCGGCTTGGGTCATTGCGCAGTGGTGGCCGTGCTGGCCGGGCACATCCAAAAACGTCGGGCAGATGATATCAGGCCGTTCAGTGCGGATGATCTCGACAAAACGGGCCATGGTGCGCTCTTTGCCCCATTTACCCAAAGTCTCGACACCTGACTTGGAAAATCCGAAATCGGTGATCGTGTCGTCGGGTGTGGTCGAGAGCCAGTACATGCGCAGATCAAGCCGGTCGCAGGCCGCTTCCATTTCGGCGGTGCGCAGGGTGCCCAATGCGCCGGCAGTTTCCGTGCCGATATCGTTTTGCCCGCCTTCACCGCGCGTTGAACAGGCGTAGGAAATATCGACCCCATCGCGAAACCGCATGGCCGCCAACATCGCGGAATCCTCGTCATCGGGATGCGCGCCGGTGTTCATGAACGAGACGCAGGATTTCAAAGCACTGAGCGCCCGCCAAAGCGCCACAATGCGCGGGGCGTCGTGTTCTTTGGCAATGCGGGCGCGGTCTGTCAACGGCATGGTCGGTTCCTTTAGTGTGTGTGAGAGATCGGCGCGCTCAACGCTCTGTTCAATATAAGCGCAGCAGCGCCCATTGTTGCCGTCAAACGCCCCGAGGCTCCGCGTATCAAGCGCGGGTGCGGTAACGTCGGGCGGTTTGAAACGGATAGAAGCGGCAGCTCTACATGGGCAATAAGATGATCAAGAATCGTGTCCGGCATAGCGCCACCCAAGACGACAGTTTCAGGGTCAAACACGTTCTCCACAATCGCCACGGCATGGCCGAGCGCGACGCTCGCCGCGTCCAGCCACACCATCAGATCCGGATCATCTTGCGCCATCAAGACATCCAGCGCCTCAATGCTCTCGACATTTTTGTGCGCTGCTTTTAAGTGGCGCTGGACTGAAATGCGGCTTAGCGCATCTTCCAGTTTTGCCGATTGTCCCAGACCGGTTTGAACCGGAATGTGCCCGATTTCTCCGGCATTTCCGTGGGCCCCGCTTACCAGCTGCCCTTGATGGATCAGGCCCAATCCCAAACCCGCACCGAAATACAGGTACGCGAACGTCGGAATGTCTTGTGCAACACCGTTGATCCGTTCGGCGATCGCGGCGGCATTCGCGTCATTGCTCAGCACCACGGGCAGACCCAATGTCTGCGTAAACAACGACGTCGCATCGACCTCTTGCCATCCGGCCAAATCAGACCCCATTCCGGAAATACCTGTCACACCAAATGGCCCCGGCATAACAACGCCGGCCCCCAACATCCGCTCGGTCGCGGTCGGAACTTTGGCAACTGCCCGTTCGAACAGGCTGGCGACGGTGCGCAGAACGACGTCCGGTTGCGTATCCTGCAGGGCAACGCGCTCGGTTGTGACGGGGTTTCCTTCCAGGTCCAGCAGCGCAGCGAAGATGGCGTCAGGGCGCACCTCGATCCCCAGTGCGTACCCGCCTTGGGGGTTTAAGGCGTATTGCATGGCTGGCAGACCGCGACCGGAACTCAAGCGGCCCATCTCCAAAAGCATGTCATCACGCGCCAATTCGGCGATGATATTACTGACAGTCTGGGTCGTAAGACCCAGCGCGCGCGCGATTTCGGCACGTCCGATTGTGCCGGAACTGCGCACCTGTTCCAGCACCGCCTGCTTGTTACGGGACCGCGACCGTTCGGCATTGCTGCCTTTCTGAAAGGGGATGACAACCATAAAAGCTGATTAACTCAAACAATTTGAATTATCAATTCAATTGAGTTACCTAAAGGCAAGTCCAGGACTGGGCTGCCACCGAATTGATGGGAGACATGAGATGAAAGCGAATTTGAAGGGTCTGGCTCTTGCCGGACTGACGTCCTCAGCCGCGCTGTTTGCGGGCACCGCAAATGCTGTTGAGATCGAATATTGGCAGTATTATTTCGATGCACGCGTCGACGCCATGGAGATTCTGATCGAGAATTTCGAAGCAGCGAACCCCGACATCACCGTGACGATGACGCATTTCCCCTATGACAGCTACCGCACCAAAGTCGCAGCAGCGATTCCCGCAGGCGAAGGTCCCGACGTGGTGCAGTTGTTTTACGGCTGGTTGACCGATTATGTCGACGCAGAGCTGATCCAGCCGCTGCCTATGGAAACTTTCCCAGTCGAGCGCATCGACGAAGAGTTCTTCCCGATGGTTCAGGCGATGAAGGAGGGCGATCAATATTGGGCGCTTCCGACTGCCGTGCGCAGCCTCGCGTTGTTCTATAACACACGCCTTTTTGAAGAAGCCGGCATCGAAGGTCCGCCGGAAACCCTCGAAGAGTTGATGGACACCGCGCGCGCGTTGACCAAACGCGATGGCGCCGGAAACCTGACGACCGTTGGGCTGACAGCCGGCATGACAGCGCAGGATCACCATTGGTGGCGCGAAGTTCTGGTGCGCCAGTTCGGCGGTGACCCCTACACCAACGATTACCGCACAGTGAACTACAATGACGAAGCTGGCGTCGCGGCGCTGGAATTCTACACCGATATGTTCGCGGGCGATGACGCTATCACCTCCAACGGATTCATGGATGAACCGCAAGCCGCCTTCAAAGCGGGGCTGGCCGGTATGCATATCGACGGTTCGTTCCGCATCGGCTCTCTCGCTGATATTCGCGGTCTGGAATGGTCCGTCGCCGAACTTCCTGCCGGACAGGACGGTGTGGAGTCCAACTACTCTTCCTACTGGGTGAATGCGATCACATCGAAGGCCGAGGGCGAAAAGTACGACGCTGCTGTGTTGTTCATGGAGTACCTTGTTTCGGACGAAGCCATGCAAATCTGGCTGGACACGGTTGGTGAATTGCCGGCCAAACCATCCGTCGGCCTGACGGATAGCAACGCCAACGACGACGTATACGGCCCGTTTATTCGCGGTCTGGAATATGCGCAGACGACCAAGTTCGCTGACGAAAGCGCACAACGTCAGGTGTTGGTCGAAATGGTCGAACGTGTACAGCTTCAGGGTATGGATCCGGCCGAAAGTCTTGCCATCGCCGCCGAGGCTGAGCAGGTAATCCTCGACGAATATTACGCCGAGTAAGATGACACCGCGCCGCCCTGAGGAGACCTCGGGGCGGCGCATCTTTGCTGCAAACAGGCTCATCCCATGTATCGCAACTTGACTATCCGCCAGAAACAAATCGTTTGGGCTTGGGCCTTTTTGGCACTGCCTGTGTTGTTCTACACAGTCATCCGGTTTTACCCCACCGGCAACGCGATCCTCATCAGCTTCCAGAACTGGAATCTGCTGGGCAGCCGGACATGGGCGGGTTTGGAAAACTACGAAAAACTCTGGAACGATCCTGTTTTCTGGAAGGTGTTTCAGAACACGTTCCTGTATCTGCTGCTTGGCACGCCGATCAGCCTCGTGCTGTCGTTCATCATCGCCTACCACCTCGACAAATTGCGGTTTATGCACGGGTTCCTGCGGATGCTTTATTTCCTGCCGTTCATGACCTCTGCGGTGGCTATGGCGTGGGTGTGGCGGTGGTTCTATCAGGATGTGCCGATCGGGTTGTTCAACAACATTCTCGCCAGCTTCGGAATCGGGCAGATTGCCTTTCTGAATTCCACGACCAACGCTTTGCCAGCCGTTCTGGCCCCGGCTGTCTGGGCCGGTCTGGGGTTTCAGGTTATCATTTTCATGGCCGGACTGCGCGCGATCCCGACCAGCTATTACGAAGCCGCCAAGATTGATGGTGTCGGGTGGTGGACGGTGCTGACACAGATCACCCTGCCGCTGCTGCGCCCGACAATCGTGTTCATCGTGGTCTTTTCGTCCATCGGGTTTCTTCGTATCTTCGATCACGTCTTCAACATGACGACCAACAACCCCGGCGGCCCGCTGAATGCGACCAAACCGATTGTGCTGATGATCTATGACACCGCCTTTAACGGCTTCAACATGGGGTACGCTGCGGCACAGACGGTCGTGCTGTTCACCGTTCTGCTGGTTGTCTCGCTGATCCAGCTTCGCCTGCTGAGGAGCAAATAAATGGTCGCCGCGCCCGACGTTCCCCGCCCCTCTGCCGATGCCTTGTTGACAGCAACGCCGCAAAAACGGCCCCGCAACATGGGCCAGATCATCCGGTGGCTGCTGCTGTTTCTGGGCGGCATCGCGATGGTCATGCCGATTGTATACATGATCTCGACCTCGCTGAAATGGCCGCACGAGGTTTATAACGTCAATCTCATCCCCGAAGATCCGACGCTAGACAACTATGCCTACGTTCTGGAGGACGGGCGGTTCTATTGGTGGTTCCTCAACTCGATGATTATCGCCACGATCACCACGATCTGTAACCTGCTGTTTGACAGCCTTGTCGGCTATACCCTGTGCAAGTTCAAATTTCCCGGTCGGCAGATTATTTTTATTGCGATCCTGTCGACACTGATGATCCCCACCGAAATGCTGGTAATTCCTTGGTATTTGATGAGTCAGTCTTTTGGATGGCTCGACACGTATTGGGGCATCATGTTCCCCGGCTTGATGACCGCGTTCGGCACCTTTTTAATGAAACAGTTCTTTGAATCCGTGCCCGACGATTTCATCGAAGCGGCGCGCATCGACGGGCTGAACGAGTTGCAAATCTGGTGGACCGTTGCCATGCCACTGGTGAAACCCGCGCTCGCAGCGCTGGCGATCTTCGTGTTCCTCGGCAACTGGACAGCGTTCCTGTGGCCTCTGATCGTCACCAATTCGGTCGATATGTACACGATCCCTGTCGGCCTGTCGGGTTTCGGCGACGAGGCGGACACCGCTTGGGAACTGATCATGACCGGTGCGGCAATCTCGACGATTCCGACCCTTGTTGTGTTTTTGGTCTTTCAACGTTTTATCATTCGCGGCGTCGTCATGGCTGGGCTTAAAGGATGACCGATAAACCGCTTATCCAAACCCGCGGGCTGGACCATGTCCATCTTTATGTCCACGACCGTCCTGCTGCGATTGACTGGTATGGCCGCATTTTGGGGTTGGTCCCCTATGGGAAATGGCGCAACGATGATCCGGCACCGGACCATCCGGTATTTCTGGCTCCAAAAAACGCTGCCGATCATTGCCTGTCGATCTTTATTGGCGACAGGCCGACGGGCGGCGATCGCACGGTCGCATTTCACGCCACGGCCGCGCAATTCATCGCCTTCGCGGCCGCCCTGCCCCATACGGATATCTTGGCACTTGATGGAACAGAACTGCGCGCAGAGGGCTTTCACGACTACGGGCTGGCTCTGACGTTCAACTTTCTTGATCCGGCGGGCAACCATCTGGAGCTTGTCACCTACGATCACGCCGAAGCACGCGAGGCGCTGTCCCAATGACCGATTCAAGCATATTCCCCGATCCAACCTACAAGGAAACCGTCCTTGCACCGCTGTTTGAAGGCGTCAAAACCCACTATGCCGACCACATGGCGGCGATCAATCGCGCCCATTTGGTGATGCTGGTCGAAACCGGAATTTTGTCGTCAGATGACGGCCAAAAAATCGCCAGCGCCTTGGCTGAAATCGATACCAAAACCGATATCAAGGCCCTGACCTATACGGGCGAGCACGAAGACTATTTCTTTTACGTCGAAGCCGAACTGCGCAAACGGCTGGGCGACCTCGGCGGCGCGTTGCACACGGCACGTTCCCGCAACGATATGGATCACACGCTGTTTAAAATGGCGCTGCGGGTTCGGGCTGAAAATCTGCTGACCCGGATCACCACCCTGACTGCCGCGCTGGTCGTCAAGGCCCGCGCGGAATCCAGCACCTTGATTGTGGCCTACACCCACGGCCAACCCGCGCAGCCCACCACGTTCGGCCATTACCTAGGTGCTATGATCGAAGTGCTCAACCGCGACGGCGCGCGTCTCTCGGCGGCCATCGACAACCTCGGTCATTGCCCTATGGGGGCCGCAGCCATCACCACATCCGGCTTCCCGATTGATCGCACCCGCATGGCGGAACTGCTCGGCTTTGACGGCCCTTTGATAAATTCCTACGGCTGCATTGCCTCGGTCGACTACGTCACCGGCCTCTATTCTGCCGTCAAACTGGTGTTCCTGCATCTGGGCCGCGTTGTGCAAGACCTTGCGTTTTGGTCCTCATTCGAGGTCGGGCAGCTCTACGTTCCCAACGCCCTTGTCCAGATCAGCTCAATCATGCCGCAAAAACGCAATCCGGTGCCGATTGAACATATGCGGCACCTCGCATCCGTCACCTGCGGGCGCTGCGACACGATCGTCAATACGATGCACAATACGCCGTTCACCGACATGAACGACAGCGAAGGCGAGGTGCAACAGGCGGGCTATGCGGCGTTCGACTCTGGCGGACGCGTGCTCGACTTGCTGACCGCATTTCTGCCGGCCTGTTCGATCAACGCCGCCAACGTCCGCCGCAACACGGATCGCGCCAGCATTACGATCACCGAACTTGCCGACACCCTTGTGCGCGACGAAAATCTGACATTCCGGCAAGCGCACGAAATCGCCGCGCAAGTCGCGCGAAACCTGAACGGCGCCCCCCTGTCGGACGGCTACGCTATATTTAAATTGGCATTCCAGTCCGCCACCGACCGCATGCCGCAAATGGACGAAACTGCATTTCGCACCGCCACAAGCGCCGAAACATTCGTCGCACGGCGCGACCGCATCGGCGGCCCGGCTCCCGCCGCCCTGAACGCCGCGCTAAATGTTTATGTACAGGATCTGCAGGCGTTAAACACGCAAAGTGCCGCCCGTATGACCCGCATTTCTGACGCAACGAATACCCGCAACACCGCCTTCGCCCAATTGCTGGAGACCTGATTTTGGCCAACCTCATCCTACGCAACCTTACGAAATCCTACGGCACCACAGAAGTCTTGCACGACATTTCACTCGACGTGGCAGATGGCGAATTCGTGGTCTTTGTCGGCCCGTCGGGTTGCGGCAAATCCACCACCCTGCGGATGATCGCAGGGCTGGAAGAAACCACCAGCGGCACCATCGAAATCGGCGGGCGCGTCGTAAACAACCTTGAACCCAAAGAGCGCGACATCGCCATGGTGTTCCAGAACTACGCGATCTATCCGCACATGTCGGTAAAGAAAAATATCGCGTTCGGGTTGCGGTCTTCCAAAATGCCGAAAGTCGATAAAGAAAAGCGTATACAAGAGGTTGCGGAAATTCTTGATATGGTCCCGCTGTTGGATCGCAAGCCGGATGCCCTGTCAGGCGGGCAACGCCAGCGTGTCGCAATCGGCCGCGCTATGGTGCGCAATCCGGCGGTGTTCTTGTTTGACGAACCCCTGTCCAATCTCGATGCGCAATTGCGCACGCAAATGCGGCTTGAGATTAAAAAGCTGCACCAGCGCGTTGGCAATACTATCATTTTCGTGACCCATGATCAGGTCGAAGCGATGACAATGGCCGACCGGATCGTCATCATGAAGGACGGCTACATCCAACAGGTCGGCACCCCTGCGGACGTATTTCACAAACCCGCCAATATCTTTGTCGCACGCTTCATCGGCGCGCCGTCCATGAACCTGCTGCCCGGTCAGATTGCCGGCACGACAGTCACACTCGACGGCGGACAAAAAGTGACGGTGCCGACACTGAAAGATACCGACACAACAGACGTTTTATTGGGCGTGCGCCCCGACGACCTCCATGCAAACAACGCCAATGCGATCCTGTCCGGCACCGTTGCAGTCCGCGAACCGCTGGGCTCTGAAACGCTGATCTACGTTGAAACCGCCTCTGGCGAGATTATTGCCAAAGCTGACGGGCGCACCCCGCCCGAGGTGGGCGAAACGGTCGATTTAGGGGCCGACGCTGCAAACCTGCACGTCTTCGACGCCAAAACCGGACTGGCGATGACGTGAAGAAAGCGATTCTTTCCGTCGGCAGGCTGTACTGTGATCTGGTGTTCGCGGATGTACCCCGCATGCCAACCCCAGGCACCGAAGTTTTTGTGCCCAGCCTGTCGCTTCATGCGGGCGGCGGTGCATTTATCTCGGGCGCGATTTTTGCGAGATTGGGCCACCGCGTCTCCCTTTTCGCCAACCTTCCCGCGGCTCCGTTTGATGCGGTCGTGCTTGCCGATATGGCAGCGCACGGCGTCAATGCATCCCATTGCCAACCCGCTAAAACCGGAACCGATCCTCAGATTACAGTGGCCATCGGGGCCGCTGGAGATCGCGCATTTCTGACCCGTGCAGCAGGTGACGCCCTGCCCGACTTTAATCTTGTGGATCTTACGGCTTACCAGCATCTCCATATCGGAGAGCTACGAACGCTTCAGGACTCCCCGACCCTGCTGGATTTCGCCCGTTCCAAAGGGCTGACGGTTTCGCTCGATTGTGGTTGGCAGGATGATTTTGAACCTGACGTTGCCGATCTAATCGCACGAGTGGACGTCTTCTTACCCAATGAAAGTGAGGAAGCCGCACTGACGTCCTTGGGTATAGCCCCGGACCTTGCCCCCCTCACAGTTGTTAAATGTGGTCCGAACGGTGCGCGTGCGAAGGCACACGGCGACAGTGATTGGACAGAGTGCGCCATAACATCGCCCGTCACCGTGCGCGACGCGACGGGTGCGGGCGATGCGTTTAACGCGGGCTTTCTATCGCGCTGGCTTGACGGCGAGGCGCTTGTTGACTGCCTTGCAAATGGTAATGCTTGCGGCAGCGCGACAGTTCAGGTTGTCGGAATTCCAACGTCAAACTGAAGGGTCTGGCTAACTCGGCTGGATCAATCCGTCACGATTGCCCTGCAACCGCATCAGCAAAAACAGCGAGGCCATTGTCAGTACAAGCAGCAACGTCGAAAGGGCTGCGGCTGTTCCCAATTGCCCGCGAATAACTTCGGCATAAATTCCCAGAGACAGCGTTTGTGTCGACGTGTTGTACAAGAACAATGTCGTACTCAACTCGGTAATGATCGTCACCCAACTGAGCACGGCGCCTGCAAGAATTCCGGGGGCAAGCGCCGGAACGATGATCTGCAAAAGCGTGCGCGTTTTCGATGCGCCAAGGCTGATCGCGGCTTCTTCGATGCTGGGGCTGATCTGGTACATCAATGCCGTGGTAGAGCGCACCGCATAGGGCAAGCGACGAAGCGTCAGCGCCACAACCATAATGGCAAACGTCCCCGTCAAAACCAGCGGCCCCTGACTGAACGTAGTGACAAGCGCGATGCCGATCACAAGGCCGGGAACCACGTATGGCACCATCGTCATCGTATCCAGCGTGTTGCTTAGAAAGCCCCTGCGCCGCACCGTCAGGTAGGCCACAAGTACTGCAATCACCACCAGAATGGCCAACGCCATCAACCCGATGCTGAACGTGTTGGTCGCGTATCGAATAATATCACGTTTGGAATCGACGTAATTGTCCAGCGAATAGCCATCAACGAACTGGCCATACAGCGTGTTCCTGAACGAGCTGTAAACAACCACAATCAGCGGGGCCAGCGCCAGTGTCAGGAAGCCGTAAACATAGGCATGAACGGCGACACCGCGCCATCCGCCCAATCGGCGCGCCTCGATGGTGCGCAGGGCGGTCATTGAAATCTGGCGGCGGTTGACGATGTATTTCTGGATCAGAAACACGGTCAGCGTGACGATAATGACAATCACGGACACCGCTGCAGCAAAGCTTTTGTCGATGCTGACCTCGCCCACGAAGGATGAATAGATCAGGACAGGCACCGTGCGGAACCCTTGCCCGATCAGCATCGGTGTTCCGAAATCGGCGAAGGCCCGCACGAATACCAACAGGCTGCCCGCTAGAACCGTGGGAAACAGCAAGGGCGAAATCACCTGCAAGGCGCGTCGCCACCCCGTGACTCCCATGCTTTCGGCAGCTTCCAAAAGCGACACATCAATCGTGCGCCACGCGCCCATCAGGTAGGTGAAAATCAGCGGCACCAATTGCAAAGTCAGCACCAGAACAATCCCCGGAAAGCCGTAAATGCTGGGCGCATCAATGTCGAACGTCGACTCCACCCATCGGGTGATCATGCCACGGTTGCCGAGTAGTAGAATCCACGAGTAGGCGCCAATGAACGGGGGCGACATCATGGACGCCAGTATCAACATTTGGACCGTCCGGTTCCCGAAGATCCGGAACATCGTCATGAAATACGCCAGCGGAAACGCAATAACCAATGCCAGCACCGTGACGCAGACAGTCACCAACATGCTGTTGATCAGAGTGCCGTAATACAGGCGTGACGAAAAGAATTTGGTGAAGCCCGCCAAGGTGAATTCACCGTCACTTTGGACGCTGGCAGTCAGCACCATAAACAACGGCCAGATCACCATCAGCAGATAGCCACCTGTCAGCGCAATCGCTATTGTGGTCCAGCCGTCAAACTTTTCGCCGGGCAGTTTCATGATGTCGCTGTGCGCATAATCGAATTGCCAGTTTCGGCGTCAAAGAACGTCAGCATGTCAATATCAAGCGCGAGCGAGACGGGTTCGCCCCGTTTCCAGCGCGACGGACGATGGGAAAATTCGAGGAACTCGATGGTTTCGCCTGTGCTTAAACGTGCGCGAACCTGCGAGTGTGACCCGAGGAACGTCTCGTCGATCACCTTGGCACTTAGCCCTTCGTCTGCCGCACGCACGGCTTCGGGGCGCACAGACACCTGCACCTTGCCGGTAGCACCGTCTTGAAGGGTCGATGTAATGTCCCGCATGACGCCGTCGCCAAGGTCGATAACGCTGGCCCCGTTATGTCGCTGTATCTCACGGTCCAGCAGATTGGTTTTGCCGATAAACTGGGCCACAAAGCGGTTCGAGGGGTTGCGGTAAATCTCGGCTGGCGAGCCCACCTGTTGAATAACGCCAAGGTTAATCACGGCGATCCTGTCGGACACCGCCATCGCCTCTTCCTGGTCATGGGTGACGTAAACGGTGGTGATCTGCGACGCACGTTGTGCTTCGCGGATGGCATCACGCATTTCGACGCGCAGCTTGGCATCAAGGTTGGATAACGGTTCGTCCATCAGCAAGACGGCAGGCTGGATGACCAGCGCCCGCGCCAATGCAACACGCTGTTGTTGCCCCCCTGATAGCGCCCCCGGCAACCGATCTTTCAGGTGCGCCATGTGCACGGAGTCCAACGCCTCGCCAACGCGCCGCACATTTTCGGACTTATCAACATTGCGGGTCTGCAACCCGAAGGCCACATTCTTGCCAGCGGTCATTTGCGGAAACAGTGCGTAGTTCTGGAACACCATGCCGATGTTACGCGCTGCAGGGGATCGGTCGTTTACCACCTCATCATCAAACGAGATTGTGCCCTTCTCGATCGAGTTAAATCCGGCAATCATTCGCAGCAAAGTCGTTTTTCCGCAACCGGACGGGCCGAGCAGAGTGAAAAACTCGCCGTCGCGAATATCCAGATCCAGGTTGGGTATGGCGACCTGATCGCCATACTCTTTGCGCAAGGCACGCAAGGTGATGGTGGTCACTCGGCTGCCCTCGATTTAGTCGAAAGTCGCATCAATACTGCGCTTCCAGAATTGCGCGGAACCGCTCTACGATTGCATCACGGTTTTCGGAAACATACGCGCCGTCTTCCGTAATTGTCGCAAATTCGGAAAACGCAGGAAGGCCAGGCTTTTCAATGCCGTCACGCAGCGGGCGGCCGGCTGTTTCTTGCGCAATGATCGTTTGGCCGGTTTCGGATGTGATGAAGTCTATAAACGCTTCGGCGGCTGCAGGATTTGGCCCACCCGCGATGATCTGAACGGTTGCTGGCAGGAACGCGGCACCCTCGCTTGGGTAGACGATTTCAACAGGCGCGCCGCTGAGGACGAGGTTCAGAGAAAGTGGTTCGTATGTCAGCGCCACAACGTATTCGCCCTGCGCTACGTCTTGCGCAACCTGAGAGGAGGATCCGATCATCACACCGTCCAACTGGGTGACAAGTGCGCTGACGTAATCCCATGACGCATCGGATTCATAATCGCCGCCGACGGCTTTCAGCATGTTGGTCAGCTGTGCAAACGCCGAAGACGATGCCGTTGGATCGCCATAGGCGATTTTGCCCATCAGTTCGGGCTGCAAAAGATCCGCGTAGCTGGTGATTTCGACACCGACCTCCGCAAGCTCTTCGGTGTTCACCAGAAGGTTGGACCCGTCCGCCTGATAGGGCGTGAACGACCCTGTTGTGTTCTTGCCGGCGTCGACCATGTCGCCGTCATTGGCCGACACGAACTCCGCCCAAAGTTCGCTGTTGGCAGCGGCTTGTGCGGCCCCGCCACCAAACATGACATCGCCCTGCGGATTGCCGGACTCGCTACGGATACGCTGGTAAAGTTCGCCAGTGCCGGCCGTGATAAGCTGGACGGTCACGCCCGATTGCTCTTCAAAGACCGGAATAAGGCTATCCAGCATGCCCTCTTCATTCGGGGTGTAAACGACAAGTTCCGTTCCGGAAATGTCGGCGTCCTGCGCCGAAGCTGCGCCAGAAATTGCGGTAATGGCAAATGTCATTGCCACTGTGACGGTAACACTCAAAATTGAATTGCGTTGCATGATGCACTCCTGAATGATGACACGGGAAAATACCCGATAAACTTAATCCAGTTTTGATTTATTTAGGCACCAACGCAACTGGTATTCTTGGGTGTCTGAATATCGATTATCGACCGATAATTTGGCAAGACGCCGACAAAAGATGAGGAAAATGCGGTACCCTCATCCTTTGGAAACTTCTCTTATAACCCAACGCCTAAAAACCCTTACTCAAGCGCTGCCACATCAAGCGCTCCGCACGCAGCAAGATCCGATAGGCTGCACGGTGGCAGCTCTTTGGCGATCTGGCGCAATGCAGTGCGCAGGCCTTCTTCCAGCACCGGATGATAGAACGGCATACGCAGCATGTCATGCGCAGTTAGCCCGTTGCCGATTGCGAGCGCGATCAGATGCGCCAGATGCCCGCCTGCAGGTGCGGCCAGTTCGGCGCCGAGAATGCGGCCGTCTTTACGTGCTGCATAGATTTTGAGCAGTCCGAAATTTTCCTGCATCACCCGCGCCCTACCTTGCGAAGCGAAGTCGATTTCGCCTGTCAGGCAGCCATCCAGTTCATCGGCACGCTGGCCCACCGTCGCGACCTCGGGGGTGCAAAACGTCACGGTCAATGGAATGCGTCGTTCCAGCTCCACCGGCGTATCGCTGACCGCATTCAATCCGGCGATATGGCCGTCATCAGACGACTCGTGCAAAATCGGCAGCCTGCCGTTGGCGTCCCCTGCGAGAAAAACATGGGTGTCGCCGATGCGCATGGTGCGCGGGTCCACCTCCGGCATGCCTTTATCGTCCAGCGGTACGCCAAGCGTGTCCAACCCCAGATCGTCTATGTTGTTTTTGCGACCTACCGCGACCAACACCTTGTCGACAGTGACCTGCCCGCCACCCCATTTAATGCCCACGCCGCCCTGCGCGTCGACCAGCTCAACCTCCGCGCCGAGGTGTATTTCGAACTCACCCCCCAGTCCATTATGCAACAAATCTGCGATGTCGTTGTCTTGAATGCCCGCCATTTTGTCGCCGCCATCAAAACCATAAACTTCGATGCCAAGATGCGCCAAAGCCTGCGCCATCTCGACCCCGATAGCGCCCAACCCGATCACACCGATCCGGCGCGGCAGGTCCTTTTGGTCGAACAATGTATCAGTGGTCAGAATGTGATCGCTGAACTTCTGCCACGGCTTCGGCACGATTGGGCTTGATCCAGTCGCAAGAATAATCCTGCCCGCCTCAATGGTGCGGCCATCAACCTCAAGCCGTGTCGGCCCGGCAAGGCGCGCATGCCCGGCGATATTGCGATCACCCAGATCGTCCGTCGCCTCCAGCACCCCTGCGACGAAATCATCACGAAGTTCGCGCACACGGGCCATCACCGCCGGAATATCCGCAGTCAGGCTATCGGCACCTTCGATCCCGAATTCTTCCAGCTTGCGGCGCGCGTTAAAGGCATTGGCGGCAGCGATCAGCGCCTTTGACGGCATGCAACCGACACGCGCACAGGTCGTCCCG
>RCMY010003091.1_pt1 | contig 14892 bp, 14 predicted proteins | sample 2041341 | NCBI WGS metagenome assembly RCMY01 (sample SAMN09708234, study PRJNA481090) | Marine sediment metagenome, whole genome shotgun sequencing project.
CCATGTCTGGATCGGCCATGGCCTTGTCACGGATGCGCTTCGTGATGTCGGTCCAGCCGTCCATCACGAGATCCTCGTCGGCAAAACCGCCGGTCTGCAGTGTTGTGAAATTCTCCAGCCACGCCTTCTGCCAGCCGGGCTCGAGGGTGGCGAACCAGTCCGGGTCTGTCGGGTGATTGTTCCTGATGTCGATCGATGACGGCGTCCGTTGGAAGACGAACAGCTCCTTCGCTGACTTCGCCAAGTGAGGAACGCACTGCACAGCCGTGGCGCCGGTCCCGATGATGCCGACACGCTTGTCGGCCAGACCGGTCATCACATCGCCCGCCGGGCTGCCGCCTGTGTAGTCGTAGTCCCAGCGGCTGGTGTGGAAGCTGTGGCCCTCGAATGTCTCGATGCCTGGAAGACCGGGCAGCTTCGGTCGATGCAAGGGCCCACTCCCGACTGCAACGAACTTCGCCCGCATCTGGTCGCCACGGTTGGTGCCGATGAGCCAACGAGCGCTCGGCTCGTCCCACTTCAGCGACGTGACCTCGGTGGAGAAGACCGCCTGATCGTAGAGATCGAAATGCCGACCGATGCGCCGGCAGTGGTCGAGGATCTCCGGACCATGCGTGTACTTCTCGGTCGGCATGTGGCCGGTCTCTTCCAACAGCGGCAGGTAGATGAACGCGGCCGTGTCGCACTGCGCACCGGGGTAGCGATTCCAATACCAGGTGCCGCCGAAGTCGCCACCCTTCTCGATGATGCGGACATCATCAATGCCGGCGTCTTTCAGTTTGGCGCCTGTGACGAGACCAGCGAAGCCACCGCCGATGAAGGCAACCGTGACTTCGTCGGTGAGCGGCTCTCGCGCCTCGGGCTCGACGTGGGGATCCCTCGCGTAGTCGGCGAATGCCCCTTCGATCTCGATGTACTGATCGTTGCCATCGGCACGCAGACGCTTGTCTCGCTCAGCCAAGTATTTGTCGAGCACGGTCTGCTGATCGGTGGGCATTCCCCCATCGTTCCCGAGGGTCCGATCTCGACACAAACTGGAGCCCTACCATTGCCCAATGCTGGCCGACTCTGACCCCGTTGATCTGGTGCTCAAGAACGCCAGGCTCATCGCCACATGTGACGATGATGAACGCGAACTCGACGGACAGTGGATGGCGGTCACGGCCGGTCGCATCAGTGGATTCGGGCCCTCGGGAACCGAGCCTGACGCCTCGCGAACGATCGATGCATCCGAGTCGCTGATCACACCAGGGCTGATCAACACCCACCATCACATCTACCAAAATCTCACGAGGGCCTACGGGCCAGCATTGGAGGGCAATCTCTTCCACTGGCTGACCACCCTCTACCCCAAGTGGGCCAGGCTCGACGAGGAGTCCGTGCACCTCTCGACTTGGGTTGGCTTGGCCGAGCTCGCCTTGGGAGGCTGCACAACGACGACCGACCATCTCTACGTCCATCCAGCCGGTGCGGGTGATCTGATCGCTGCCGAGATCGGCGCCGCAAAGGAACTCGGTTTCCGCTTCCACCCCACCAGGGGTTCGATGAGCCTGTCGCAGAAGGACGGAGGTCTACCACCCGACTCCGTGGTGCAGGACCACGACACGATCCTTGCCGAGTCAGAGCGCTTGGTCGGGGCTCACCACGACGCGACCTTCGGGGCCATGGTTCGGATCGCTCTTGCACCGTGTTCGCCCTTCTCCGTGACGCCTGAGCTGATGCGGGCCACCGCCGAGTTGGCCGAGCGACTCGACGTTCGGCTGCATACCCACATTGCCGAGGATCTCGACGAGGACGATTACTGCCTCGAACACTTCGGCCAGCGACCGCTCGAGTACTTCGAACACGTCGGTTGGGCCACTGATCGCTCTTGGGTGGCCCATTGCGTCCAACCCAACGCTGCCGAGATCGCCAAACTCGGGGAATGGGGCACCGGGGTCGCTCACTGTCCCAGCTCCAACATGATCCTCGGGGCCGGGATGGCGCCTGTGGCCGAGCTCCGTCGAGCCGGCGTGCCCGTTGGTCTCGGCTGCGATGGTTCAGCGTCAGCTGACTCTGCGTCGATGTGGACCGAAGCTCGGAACGCCTTGCTCTTGGGACGCCTGCGCAGCGGCATGGCCGATCGCACACCCACAGCGATGCGAGCTCGCGATGCGCTCGACATGGCCACGCGCGGGGGCGCCAGATGTCTCGGGCGCGATGGAGAGATAGGTCAGCTCAGCGTCGGCGCCTGCGCCGACATCGCGGTATGGCCCCTCGACGGCATGGCGTTCGCTGGTGCGTTGTCCGACCCGATCGAGGCGTGGGCGCGCTGCGGTCCTGCGGCTCCCTCGCACACCCTCATCGATGGCCAGCTGATCGTCGACGGCGGCCAACTCGTGGCCGACGGTTCCGAAGACATCTTGCGTCAACACCGCCGAGCCGCCGAGGCTATGCAAGCCGACTGATCCACCGGTGCCGCACGACCCGTTCTGCGGAGTCTCAGCCTCAGAAGTGAGCCCTGGATGCCGCAGAACGGGGAGTTTAGTCAGTCTCGGGGGGCTCGGGCCATGGTGAAGAACTCGTCGTTGGGGCGCATCGAGGTGAGGTTCGCCAAGCGGTTCGACATGGCGAAGAAGGCCGTGATGGCGCCGATGTCCCAGATTTCGTCATCGGTCAGTCCCCCATCGCGCAGCTGCTCGAGGTCAGCGTCATTGAACGAACCAGAGTCGTTCACCATCCGAATCGCGAACTCGATGATCAGTCGCTCGCGCTGGCTCAGATCTGCCTTCCACGGGTTGATCGCCAGCTGATCAGCGATCAGCGGGTTCTTGGCCCTGATCCGCAGGATCGCTCCGTGAGCGATCACGCAGTAGAGACAGCCGTTGACGGCGCTTGTTGCCACCACGATCATCTCTCGCTCGGCCTTCGAGAGACCTTCGCTCTTGTCCATCAATGCGTCGTGAGCGGCGAAGAAGGCCCGGAACTCGGCAGGCCGATGAGCCAATGCCAAAAAGACGTTGGGAACAAAACCCGACTTCTCCTGAATGGTCTCGACCATCGACCGAATGTCGTCGGGCATCTCGTCGAGGCTCGGAACCGGAAATCGCGAAATCGCATGTTCACTCATGCCGGAGACTCTCGCACGCCTGTTCGCCGCTGTCAGACTCGATGCGGCCGCAGGGCTATCACTGTCACACCGGCGTATCACTGTCACCGGCGTATCACTGTCACACGGGCGTGTCGCTGTCACCGGCGTATCGCCGTCACACCGGCGTATCGCCGTCACACCGGCGTATCGCCGTGCACCGTGATGCGGCGCATATGGCGGCGCTGCCCTGCGTAGTCGTGCAGCGCATGGTGCTGCACGCTTCGGTTGTCCCACATGACCAGCGTTCCTGGCTGCCACTGCACCCGGCACGTGAAGGCCTCGCGAACGGCGTGCTGAAAGAGGAAGCCAAGCAGCGCATCAGACTCGTCAGGCCTCAGCCCGCGGATCTTGCCGGTGAAGGCTCCATTGACGTAGAGCCCCTTGCGGCCAGACTCCGGGTGCGTCCTCACGACGGGGTGCTCGACCACTCGCGCCGCCAATTCGGTGTTCTTCGTGCTGATGGCCTTCGACTTGGTGGACTGGCCGCCCTCGCCGTATTGCCGGCCGGCAGAATGTGTGGCCGAGAGCCCGTCGAGCATCCCCTTCATCGTGTCGCTCAACGCGTCGTAGGCCGCATGCTGGTTGGCGAAAAGGGTGTCGCCACCGAACTCTGGGATCTCGACTGCGTACAGGATCGAACCGAGGTCAGGCTGTTCGAGGAAGGTGACATCGGTGTGCCAGCCCCCTCCGAAGTTCGCCCTGTCGTCTGGTTCGGTGACGATGTCGATCACCTCGGGGAAGTCAGTCGAACCGTCGACGAATGGGTGGGTGTCGAGCTCACCGAAGCGCCGCCCGAACGCAATCTGTTCAGCCGGACTGAGCACCTGATCCCGCACGACGATGACGTGGTGCTCGACCAGCGCATCCCGGAAGCGAGTGAACTCGTCGTCGTCCAACGCACGTACGTCGAGCCCACTCAACTCGACACCGATGGACCCTGACAGCCTTCGCTGCGTCCACGCAGTTGTTTCGCTCATGTTGACCGCTCCCTTGATTCGTCGGCTCCGTCAGATTCGCCTGACAAGAAAAGGCTGACCTGCTTCGTGGCCGCTGTCGGCTGATCGTTGCAGGCCCGTTGATTCCCTGCAATGGCATCCGCTTCGGTTGACGTGCCCTCAGTTCAATCTGCAGCGAGGCGGGCGCCTCGAGTCCGCACTTGGTCGATTGCTTCGGCCACATCGATTCGAGTGCACTCTCGGTCGGCCACGACTCGATGACCGTCCACCCAGACATCGCTCACGTGGCGACCGGTGCCAGCAAAGGCAACCGTCGTGAGCAGGTCCTCTACGAGTCCCGGGGCGAACGCTGGATCGCTGATGTCTACCCGGATGACATCAGCCCTGAAGCCGGCGCGCAGTTCGCCCACGTCATCGAGCCCGATCGCTCGAGCACCACCCGAGGTTGCCAGGCTGATCGCCGTCGCTGCATCCACCGCCGAGGCTTTCCCACTCACGCCGCGGGCCAGCAGCGGAGCCAGCTTCATCTCTTCCCACAGATCGAGGTTGTCGTTGGACGCAGGCCCATCGGTGCCAAGCCCGACCTTGACCCCGGCCGTCATCAGTTGAGGCAGGCGGGCGATGCCAGACCCGAGCTTCAGGTTCGACATCGGGCAGTGGGCGATGCCAGCACCAGCCATCCCGAGAGCGGAGACGTCGTCGTCGTCCAGCCAAACGCCGTGTGCCCCCAGGAGCCGACTGTCGAGCGCTCCCAGCTCGGCCAAGAGTGCGGTTGCTGACCGGCCGTGGCGCTCCATCACGACATCGCGTTCGGTGGTGGTCTCGTCGAGGTGGATGTGCATGAGCGCCCCGAGGCCTTGGGCCCGGTCACTGATCTCCTTGACCTGCCCCGGTGAGAGGTCATAGAGCGAGTGAGGTCCGAAACCCACGCTGACTCGCTGGTCCGGGTTGTGGTGTGTCTCGTGGAACGCCGTGATCTCATCGAGGCGCCCCTCGAGCCTTCCGCCGGGGGCGAGCGCAGCGATGATGCCTGGCGTGACCACCAAGCGAGCGCCGCTCTCGGTCACGGCACGAACGATGGCTGACTCGTGCAAGTACATCTCGCAACTCGTCGTCACACCTGCCAGCAACATCTCGGCCGAACCGAGCAGCATGCCCCAGTAAGCGTCCTCCTCGGCGATCTTGAACTCACGGGGCCAGACACCGTGCTCGAGCCATTGCTGGAGCGGCAGGCCGTCACCGGCAGAACGCACGAGCGTCATCGGCGTATGGGCATGGGCGTTGATGAGGCCCGGCATCAAGAGGCCGCCGACTCGCTCGACCGCCCCCACCGCTCGACCGAGCGTGTCTTCAGCGCCGATGGCGCTGATGCGGCCGTTGTCGTCGATGTCGATCGCGACGGAGTGTTCCAACGCGGGTCGACCGTCGGGGCCAGGCACAATGGCGAAGTCGCCAATCAGGCGCCTTGCGGTCATAGAGCGGCGCCATGATCGAAGCGAACGATGCGGCGCTCGGTGACGAGCGCCGTGATCAGATCGACTGGCGTCACGTCGAACGCGGGGTTGATGGCATGTGTCCCTGGCGGAGCAACGGGCGTGCCGCGAATCGAGGTCACCTCGTCCGCACCTCTGTCCTCGACCTCGATGTCAGCGCCGACGAGGGTCGCCATGTCGACGGTCGACTCGGGGGCAACGACGATGAACGGCACGCCTGCTCGGGCTGCACCGAGCGCCAAGGAGAGGCTGCCGATCTTGTTGGCGGTGTCTCCGTTCGCCGCGATGCGATCGGCGCCGATCAGCACGGCGTCCGCTGCGCCCTGCGTCAGCAGGAAGGGTCCCGCCGAGTCCACCACCAAACGGAACGGCGCTCCCATGCGCTGAAGCTCCCATGTGGTCAGGCGACTGCCTTGCAGCAGCGGACGGGTCTCGAGAGGAATGGCTTCGGTGAGTGCGTTGCGCTCGTGCAATGTCTGGATCACGGCGAGCGCGGTGCCGCGCTCGACTGCCGCAAGCCCTCCGGTATTGCAGATGGTCATGATTCGGGGTGCCTCGACCCCGGTGAGCGCCAGGACGAGATCGGCCCCGAGGTCGCCCATCGCCAGCGATGCGGCCAGTTCCTCGTCCCGGATGGCATGGGCTTCAACCTCGAGCGCCGCAGCACCATCCGCAACCAGCGACTTCAGGCGGTCGACCGTGTGGGCCAGATTGACCGCTGTCGGCCGGGCGTCCCGAATCATCGAGACTGCCTCGTCGAACGCCGTAGTTCCTGGGTCATGGATGCGAGCAGCCAAGGCGACCCCGTAGGCGCCGGCCACGCCGAGGGCTGGAGCACCACGGACCGAGAGGCGCTTGATGGCGGCGACGAGTTCCTCGACGGTGTCGATCCGCAGCATCTCTTCGGCCTGGGGCAACTGGGTCTGGTCGATCAGCGTGATCACGCCGTCGTGGTAGTCAATCGTGCGCATGTCAGTTCCCTTCACCCTCAGCGGGAGTCGCCGACGATCCATAACCCGGCCCCCTGTTCATCTTCTCGAGCACCTCATCCATTTGGGCATCGGTGAGTTCCGGCGGCTCGCCGATTGCGAGTGCGGCCAGGTATTGCGCAGCGAGCGCCTCGACCTCGACAGCGATGCCGAGCGCCTGCTTCAGGTCGGCGCCAGCGGCGATGATGCCGTGGTTCGCCATCAAGCAGGCCTTGCGGTCGATCAATGCTTCGACCACAAAGGCTGACAACTCGGCTGTTCCGAAGGTGGCGTACGGAGCGCATCGAATGCTGTTGCCGCCTGCCACAGCGATCATGTAGTGAAACGGTCCGATCCCCCGACCGTGGGCGGCGATCGCCGTGGCCGCAGTTGGGTGGCAATGAACGATCGCCTCGACGTCTGGCCGGGCGGCATAGACATCGAGATGGAAGCGCCACTCCGACGACGGGCGGCGCCCGTTGCCATCGTTCCAGCGGCCATCTGCATCCATGGCGACGATGTCGGACTCGATCATCAGCTCGTATTCGACGCTCGACGGTGTGATCAGCATCCCATCGCCAGAACGGATTGAGACGTTTCCGGACATGCCGGAATTGATGCCATGGACGTTCATGGCCAAGGCGGTGGCGATCACCCGAGCTGAGCGAGCCTCTGGTGTCGTCATGTTGATGCTCCGGCGTGAGTGATGGCTCCATCGATGAGACGCTGGAGCGGTTCAGCGACGTCGGTGACGATGCTGAAGATGTCGGCGGCGGCCAGTTCCTCGTTGCCCATGCCAGCGGCGGCGTTGGAAATGACACCGACCGAGGCGTACTTCAGTCCGGCCTCCCGAGCGAGTGCCACCTCCGGGTAGCCGGTCATTCCGACCAGCTGGCCACCGAGGATGCGCATCATCTCGATCTCGGCCGGCGTTTCGAAACGTGGACCGTTCGTCGTGCAGTACACCCCGCCGTCGATGACGGGGATCGACTCGTCTGCGGCCGAAGCCAGCAGCGCGGCCCGAAGCGCCGAGTCGTACGGGTTTGTCATGTCGGTGTGGTGCCGGCTCGAATCGAAGACCATGGCGCCGTCGTCGAGCTGTGCTGTGCCGTCGAAGAACGTTGTTGCACGCCCACTGGTGAAATCGAGGAAGTCCGAGATGATCACGAGGGTGCCAGGGGTCATCCGTCGGTCGATCCCTCCGCTGACTGCAGTAGCGAACACCGACGTCACGCCGACAGTCTTCAGCGCCCAGACATTCGCCCGGTAGTTGATGCCAGCAGGGGGAACTGAGTGATCGGAGCCGTGCCTCGGCAGGAAAGCGATCGGGCGCCCACGCCACGAGCCGCTGGTCACCGTGGCGCGACCGAACGGAGTGTCGACCTCGTTTGTTGAGCGCTCTTCGAGATCGGCAATGTCGTAGAACCCGCTACCGGTGATCAAGCCGAACATGGCGTCAGACGTTACCGCGCTCGCTCCCGCCCTGGGAAAGCTCGAGCGGTGCAGCACTGCCAACGAGCAGTGGCTCTGATCAGACGTCCAGACTCCGTACGATTGAGCAATGCGTCCCATCGATGACCGGCCACGAGGTGGGCAGGCCCGCCACCGGGTCCCAGGGTGATCTTCGCTGCCGTTCCCTGGCCGACATGGCAACAGGCGTGGGCGGCCACAGTGGTTCTGACGCTCGCCTACCTGGTGATCAGGCGGCGACGTCCCACCAGAGTCACCGAGGCCGTCCTGCCAGCCGTGCACGAACTCATCGTATTGACCGGGCTCTACGGACTCTGGCGCACCGCCAAGAAGCTGCCACTCACCCAGACCGACGGTGCGTTCGAGCGAGCGGAGCGCATCGTCGAGATCCAGGACACCATGGGTTTGCCATCGGAACTGGGAGCGCAGGAGTTCCTGCTTCGCCACGATCGACTGGGATGGCTGGTGGCGGCCTACTACTACACGCTCCATGTGCCCGGCCTCTTCGCCTTCCTCATCTGGATGTTCTGGCGCCACCGCGACCAATACGGACGGTGGCGAAATGCACTGGCCTTGACGACTGCTGGCTGCCTCGTGATCCGGTTCTGGAGGGTGGCCCCGCCTCGCTTCTTTCCAGAACTCGGGTACATCGATCTGACCGAGGTGCACGGACTGTCGGTTTACGGCCCCGTGGGCACCGGCGTCTCGCCGCAGTTCGCCGCCATGCCGTCGATCCATGTGGCGTGGGCAGCCGTCGTCGGATTTGGCATCGTGGCCGCATCCTCGAGCCGCTGGAGGTGGCTGTTTGCCGCCCATCTCCCGATCACGATCTACGTTGTCTCGGCGACAGGACACCACTGGTGGATGGACGGCATCGTCGCGATTGGTCTGCTTGTGTTGGCTCTCTGGATCGACCACGTCGGTCGGGCGCTCTGGCATCGCCCGGCATCGACGAAGGGCGCGCTCGAACCCATGGCGTCGTCCGTTCGCTCATCTCGGCCCGACCGGCAAGACTGACCGTTTCGCAAACCAGGAGCACTCACATGAACATCGGCATCTTCGGATCCTCCCCCACCATCGACGGCCTTCAGGCCGACGTCGAAGCGGCCGCCGCAGCCGGCTACGCCTCGTACTGGACGCCGCAGATCTTCGACCTCGATGCCCTCACCGCACTCGCCGTGATCAGCCGCTCGGTGCCCGAGATCCGCCTCGGTACCGCTGTTGTTCCGACCTACCCCCGCCACCCCATGGCCCTCGCTCAGCAGGCGCTGACCGTCAGCCAGGTCAGCGGCGGCCGCCTCGACCTCGGTATCGGCCTCTCGCACAAGCCAGTGGTCGAGGGCATGTGGGGCATGTCGTTCGATCGCCCGGTGAAGCACATGAGCGACTACCTCAAGATCTTGATGCCGCTCCTCACCGACCAGGCCGTCTCCCACGGAGGTGAGCTCCTCACCGGTCGAGGACAGATCGGAGTCCGAGCCGAGGCTCCCCCCGTCTACGTCGCCGCTCTTGGTGAGCAGATGCTGAAGCTTGCTGGCAAGTTGGCAAACGGCACGGTCACGTGGATGACTGGTCCGAAGACGGTCGGCGATCTCACCGCCCCGACCATCAACGCCGCAGCCGAAGCGGCCGGACGACCCGCTCCTGTCGTCATCGCCGCCGTGCCGGTGTGCTTGACCGACGACGTCGATGGTGCCAGGGGCCGCGCCGCAAAGGAGTACGAGATCTACGGGCAGCTTCCTTCCTACCGGGCGATGCTCGACCACGAAGGACTCGGTGGGCCAGAAGACCTCGCACTCATCGGAGACATGGACACCATCGCTGCGGGCATGCAGGCCTTCGCTGACGCTGGAGCGACCACCGTCGTCGCCAACCCGTTCGGGTCGAAGGACGAGGTCAACGCCGCTCGTGCCGGAATCGCCGAGCTCATCGGCTGAGCCAAGAAGCATCAACTGGCGAGCTGTGATCGTCCCTCGGACCGGTCGAGAGATATGGCGTAGAGACCGGTTCCGAGGATCACGGCTGCCCCGATGAGCGTCAGCGCGTCCGGGGGCTCATCGAACAGTACCGAGCCGGAGACGATCGCTCCGAGGAGAATCGTGTACCGAAACGGAGCGGACACGCTCAGCTCGCCGACGCGGACGGTCTGAATCGTGAACAGATAACCGAAGAACAGCAGGGCGGCGGCCAGGCCCATGAGAGCGAAACCTCGGCTCGTCGGCATGCTCCAGCCCTCGACGAGTGACAAACCACCGGTGAGGACCGTGTTGGCGGCGGCGGTCAGCAATGCAATTGACAGCGCGGGAGTGTCGGTTCGCACCCGGCGTGTCGCCAGGTCCCGAGCGACCAGCGCAACGACACCGAGCACCACGACCAACGACCATCCAGTGAAGCCCTCCGTGGCTGGCCTGATGATGATCATCACGCCGACGAGGCCGACCAAGATCGTGGTGTACCTCCGGCCGCTCACGCGTTCGCCGAGCAGCGCAGCAGCTGCCAAGGTCACCAAGAGCGGCACGATCTGTAGAATGGCCTGAGCATTGGCGAACTCCATTCGAACGAGTGCGGCGAAGAAGAGCACCGTCCCGATGACCTCGGCGGCGATTCGGGCCCACATCGCTGGCTCCAGGTGACGATGGCGAGGCTGCTCACCGCGCACACGGCCAACGGCAGCGAACAGCACGACCATCGCTGCACCGCGGAAGGCCAGGACTTGGTAGACCCCGAGTCCCTCCTCGGTCGCAAGCCGCACCGCAGCGTCGTTCAACACATATGCCAGTGAACCAATCGCCATGTACAGCGAGCCACGAGCGTTGGGAGACAGGCGCTGCACCCGCGCACGCTAGCCGGAAGGTGCCGTGTCCTGAACTGCTTGACGGTCGGCGAGTACCTGCAGATGCTCCAGGTCGTTGACGACGACCGGTCGCGGTATGCCATGACGATCCAGGTCACCTCATCGAAGTCGCGAGCCTGGAGGTGTTGAAATGGGTAGTCCGCGACGGTGTCGACCTCGACCTGCGGAGCCTCGCCGTTCGAGCCGTCGAACCAATAGGGAACGAGGAACGAGAGGTGGATGAGAGGGCTGTCGAGCTTGTCTCGAGTGGCAACGATGTCACTGACGAATTCGAGATAGCTGACAACGAGCTCGGTTTTCGATCTGACCACTCGTCGAGGCCCCACGGTTCGACGTCGAGGTGTACCGGCGACTCCGCCGCGAGGTCGAGCAGTACGCCGAGCGACCGCTCGACCAAAGGAATGCGGCGGAAGCGACCACGACCACGAGACAGGTGACAGCGGCGATTCGAATCCTTACCGGCACGACCGAGTCCACGGGTACCCATCGACCGACGGGTCTGGCGTGGAGCAACCGGAATCGCAGCTCACGTTCGGCGGTTGAGGCAGACGTGCAGCCAACGGCAGCGAAGAGGAAGCGATCAGCAGGGAGGATTCCACGACCGGCATCCTTGCGGCCGGAGCAGGTCCAACTCGCGGTGCTCGCTTTTGCGCTCGTGCTAGCGATGTCGACCTGGTTCTCGACCGCTGCCGTGCTCCCCCAGCTGCGGTTGGCCTGGGATCTCGACTCTGCAGCCGGAGCGTGGCTGACCATCGCCGTCCAGCTCGGTTTCGTCGGTGGAGCGTTCGTCATCGCCTTGACCTCCCTCGCAGATCGAATCGAACCTCGTCGGCTCATCCTCTTCGGCTCGGTTGGTGCAGCAGCAGCCAACCTCAGCCTTGTTGTCTTCGATGCGTTCGGTCCAGCATTGGTCGCTCGGGCCTTGACTGGAGCGTTCCTCGCTGCCGTCTATCCACCGGCCCTCAAAGCCATGTCCAGTTGGTACAGAAAGGGAAGGGGCTTTGCGCTCGGCGTGATGATTGGGGCACTCACGATCGGCTCGGCCCTCCCCCATCTCATCAACGCTCTCGGTGGTCTCGAGTGGCGAGCGACGATGCTCGCGGCGTCACTGTTGACGCTTGCGGGTGGGCTTCTTGCCAATCGTGCGACGAGGGACGGACCGTACGCCACGAGGGGTGCAGCGTTCGAAGCATCTGCGATTCGCTCGATCATTGCCAACCGGGAGTTCCGGCTGGCGAGTGTTGGGTACTTCGGCCACATGTGGGAGCTGTATGCCATGTGGGCGTGGGTTGCAGCGTTCTACGCCGACGTGTTCGAGTCGGCCAGGGTGGCAAGCCTCACGGCGTTCATCGTCATCGGCGTGGGAGCTGCCGGTTCGGTCTACGCCGGCCTGATGAGTGACCGGCGTACGCGAAGCGAGGCGGCAGCGTTGGCGATGCGGTGGTCAGCAGCAGCTGCGGTTGTCACTGGTTTCCTCATCGATGCTCCGGCCCCGATTGTGGTCGGCGCCGGCATGATCTGGGGCTTCTGGGTTGTGGCCGACAGCGCACAGTTCTCCACGATCGTCACCGAGGTCGTCGATCCCCGGGTTGTGGGCACTGCTCTGACCGTCCAGCTGGCCACCGGCTTCGTCCTCACCGTCTTCACGATCTTTCTCGTGCCTGTAGTTCGCGACGCTCATGGCTGGGGCTGGGCGTTCATCCTTCTCGCACCTGGCCCGATCATCGGCGCTTGGGCCATGAGGCAACTCCAACGCGACGGTGCCGGGTGCTGAACCCCCTCGAGGCGTGCGCGCCTGCTGCGTCAGGTCCAGACTGGATCGATCGGAGCAACCACGCCGCAACCGGCTTCGATGTCCGCTCCGGCGTCGAGGCACAGATCCTCTCGCCAGTGGTCGGCGTACACCTGAACACCGGCGGGTAGACCGTCGACAACGGTGGTCGTCATCGCCAGCGTTGGCAGCCCGAGGGCGTTGGCTGGCACCACGAAACCCAAGTACTGAGGCAGCAGACCGACCTCGTTGCCTGGCTCGACGTCGGCCGAATGCAGGAATGGCGGATTGGTCCAGCCAGGACCGATGACCACGGGTGTGTCGGTGAACATTTGAGCCCACACGCGCTGCAGGCGATGACGTTCGGCAAACATCAGCTGGGGAGGAAGCTTCTCGAAGTCGGCCTCGCCGACCAAGGCCTCGAGGACTCGCATCTCATCGGGTCCCATGACTGTCTCGAAAACCGGCAGCGCAACACCGAAGTCGAACGCCAGCATGTGCATCCAGACTTCGGCGATTCGCTCGAGCTCCGGCGCGTCGATCTCGACGACCTCCCAACCAGCGACTGCGAGCGCATCGGCCGCTGCGTCGACGGCAGCCACTGCCGACGCGTGCACGTCGGTCTGCGGCACCGAGCGGACGACACCGGCTCGCTTGGAAACGGGCGCTCCGACGAACGGCACGTCAGCCGTACGAGGATCCCTTGTCGAACGCCCCGACATCACCTCGGTCGCCGCCCGCAGGTCGGCAACCGACCTGGCGAGTGGGCCCTCAACTGCCATCAGCTGCGCAGCAATGGTCGGATCCTCGGGCGGGAGGGATGATGCGCGAGGAATGCGGCCGTAGCCCGGCTTCATGCCGGCGACGCCACAGCACAGTGCCGGGTTGCGAATCGAGCCACCGATGTCGTTTCCGATCCCGATCGGACTCATGCCTGAAGCAATGGCAGACCCCTCGCCGCCGCTCGAGCCACCTGCGGTCCGTTCGTGGTCCCACGGGTTGCGGGTCAGACCACGGAAGCGATTCTCAGTTGAGATCCGGAAGCCGAACTCGGGCATGTTGGTCCGCCCGATTGGCACCGCGCCTGCTGCCTTCATCCGCTCGACGGTGACGGCGTCCTGCGTGGGCATGGCATTGGCGAAGGCCTCGATCCCGTTGGTCGTTGCGAACCCAACCTGATCAACATTTTCCTTGATGGTGAACGGGACACCGTGGAATGGGCCGCGGTTCTCTTTGACGGCGTCCGCTGCATCGGCGGAACGACGAGCCTCGTCGTCCAGGCGCACAGTGACGGCGTTCAACCGCCCGTTGACCTCGTCGATGCGATCGAGGTGGGCATCGACGACCTCTCGACTCGACACATCACCAGCGGCGATGAGGCCGCCAAGTTCAAGGGCATTCCGCTTCCAGAGCTCAGTCATGGGCTGGAACCTAGTACGGCGATGAATGAGTCCGCTCGCTCCGACCCCTCATCCCAAAACGACAAAAGCCGCCGCCCCGAAGGGCGACGGCTTTCACCAGAAGCGGGGTCTCAGACCGCGCGTACGTTCTGCGCTTCTTCGCCCTTGCGGCCGGGAGCTACGTCGAATTCGACGATCTGGCCTTCGTCAAGGGTCTTGTAACCATCGCCGGCGATGTTGGAGTAATGGACGAAAACATCGTCCTGTCCTTCGCGGGAGATGAAGCCGAAGCCCTTTTCAGCATTAAAAAACTTAACTGTGCCTTGCATGGTGTTCTTCTTTCGATTTCGGGCGGCCAACGTGGCGACCCAACTGTAAGACTATGGCAAATCGGTGCCGACCGCACGGTTACTCGCGCGAACGCTTGATCTGTCGGCGAACCAGCGACGAAGATCGCCGGCCGGCATGGCCCGCGCGTAGAGCCAACCTTGGAGCTGCGAGCACCCAAGGTTGCCCAGGAAATCGGCTTGTTCCTGGGTCTCCACGCCCTCGGCGACGGTCGTCATGCCGAAGTGCTCGGCAAGATCGCGAACCACTCGGACCAATGTTTCATCGCCTGGAAGATCGGCGACGAGGCTTCGATCAATTTTGAGTTCATCGATCGGAAGACGTCGAAGTTGAGAAATCGAGGTGAAGCCAGTGCCGAAGTCATCGACTGACACGCGTACGCCCATCGACCGCAGAGCCGACAAGTGCGCTCCTGCTCGATCGAGGTCAGCGATCAATGCGGTCTCGGTCACTTCAATGATCAGCCTCGACGGATCGAGACCGCTGACAGCCAAAGCCTCGG
>RCMY010003092.1_pt1 | contig 14892 bp, 13 predicted proteins | sample 2041341 | NCBI WGS metagenome assembly RCMY01 (sample SAMN09708234, study PRJNA481090) | Marine sediment metagenome, whole genome shotgun sequencing project.
CTATGATTGAGTCGCTTTCGCCGCCGTTGGCGCGCACGGGAGGCACCGACAGGGTCGCGAGCGTCACCGACCTGTTCACATTTGTACGTGCGAGATGGCGCGCGACCTCGTGGGCAATCGTGTTCGCGCGCGAGCGCAGGTGAGCGGGCAATGCCAGCGTCATGCGTTCGATGTTCACCATGCGGTCGGTGGGGGTCTCTTGCGTCATGGTGTCTCTTCCTGGGTGAACAGGTCGGCGGGTAGGAACGCGCGCAGGGGCCCGAGATCCGACAAGTGAATCTGTTGACGTTCTTTGGCAAGTTCACGCCATACACTGACGGCGATATGGGCCATTGACACAGGCGTGCCAGCTTCGGCAGCCAGATACGCTGCGTGCAGTGCTGCGTTGCGAATACTGCCGCCGGTCATATTGACGGAGGCGGCGACAAACGCGAAATCCACGTCATCTGCGCAAGGTGCCCCGGGTGGGATCAGGCGCTGCCAAAGTTGTTCGCGAGCATGTTGATCGGGTCGCGGAAATTCCACCACCATTTGCAGCCGGCGTGTGAAAGCCTTGTCGATCTGTTGACGCAGGTTGGTCGTGAGCAGACACGGCCCGTGATGATCTTCGATACGTGCGAGCAGATAACTCACTTCCATGTTGGCGTAGCGATCGCGCGCTTCGCTTATCTCACCGCGTTTGCTCATGAGACTGTCAACTTCGTCGAACAGCAACACCAGTTTTTGGTCGTGTGCGGCGTCGAACAGTCGACTGAGATTTTTCTCGGTTTCGCCGATGTACTTGCTGACCAATCGCGCCAGGTCCACACGGTAGAGCGGCCAGCCGATGTCCGTCGCGAGCACGCGTGCGGCGAGTGTCTTGCCGGTGCCCGATGGGCCGGCCAGCAGAGCGACCGGGCCGCCTGTACGCTGGCCACGCCAGCGGCCGACCACTGTGTCGTGGTGGCGCACCCACAGGAGATACTCTTTGAGCATCTGGCGCTGTTCACAAGGTAATACCAGCTCATCCCACTGGGCTGGATCGTGAACGGGCAAAGAGCCCGGCGGTGGCACCTCGTCCATCGGCCAGTCAAGCAGCTCGACCAGCGCACGGCGCGACGGCCGCACGATCTGGAAAGCGCCTTCGCCATCGAGGTGAATCAGTTTGCGCGCGACCAGTCCGCCATGACACTGCAGCGTCTTGTGCATGATCGCCATATCGGGACCTTCAAGCGCCAACAGCGTCTGGATCAAGGCCCGGGTCGGATAAGGTTGTGCCACGCCAGCCTGCAGTTCCTGAAAATGCCAGGCGACCCTGGGCTGGGCCTCACTGGCGAGCACGGTTGCGAGAATATCGAGTTCGGTAGCGCCAAGACCATCGAGTGCCTTACCGGTCCAGGCTGTACCCGCCGCGCGCAGTGCATTTACCTCGTTCTGCACTTGTGTGAGCTGCGTGAGCAAAGCGTCATCCGGTGTCAGGTCGCGGCGGGACTGCTGCAGACAGCGGCACAGAATTTCAACGCGTCGCCATTCGGGTTCGAGCGACGCGGGTTGCACCGTGCTGAGAATTGCGCGGGTCATGGGCTGAGCCGGTAAACGCTGAGTAACAGAGGATTGCTGCGCACCGTCACGGGCGTGTCTGACGCGGGACTGATCACGCTGCGTCGCGCGTACAACAGACCTTGTGCAGCGTCCTCGTCGGCGGGCAAAGCTAAGGGCACACTGATCGGCATGGGAAACGTGCCGGGTATGGTGCTCGGCACGTTGTCAGGATCAAGGGCGGTGCTGAACGCGGTCGCGCTCGCGGGTGGGTCGACCGCGCTCCAGCCACTGGAGTTCCAGGTTTCCCAGACCAGCTCGACCGCGGCTCCTGGCTCGCCGGCGATCCAAAGCTGCGGCGTGAACGCCGCGAATTCGTCGGTGTCAAGACTCAGTGTTTGCACACACTGACCATTGACGATCCAGCACAGTGCCGGCGCCCACAGTGGATTGTCTGCGTCGACGTCGACAAACAAAGTTTGCGGGCCGATTCCCGCGCCGAGCGACGGCGCGTGACGGTGCTGCACGCGGGGATACACGGTGCTGCCAATGGCGCCGACAAGCGTCGGTTGCACTCGGCGCTCGGCCGGCATGATCGGCGTGAGCGACATTTCGTACACTAGGGACGGCCGATACGTCGTCTCGCCTTGAGTCGACCAGATTTGATTTATTTGATCGTCCGTGATGGTGGTGAACACGGTTTGCAAACGGACTAGTTCGTCGCTCACAGTCACGGCGTCCAGGACTGGCATGCTGCGAAACACACGCATCACTTCGCCGAGCAAACGCAAATCATTTTCTCCAGCGCTGATGGTTCCTTCATTAATTGCAAATGCGGTGATCATGCAGTACATCCGAATTCGCCACGGATCGTCCGGATAGATATCGGCATCGAAGCCGCCCGGTTCGAAGCGATAGAAAAAAAGGTTTAGCCGATGCAATGCGGGATCGGGTGAGTCGGCAGACGGGGCGCCGATGGTCACGTTGATTCCGTTGAGCGCAGCCTGCATTTCGGTGCTCACGGCATCTGCAACCGACGTGCAGACTGTGGAGAGAGACGATTCAGGCAACGGCATGGTTCAAAGCCCTCGCAAGAAGGTAGTGCGCGATGCAGTCTTGGCAGTTCGCGTTGCCACGCGGCTCGTCGTGGCGGGCGCTTCCACGACGATGGTGATCTGGCCGATGCGCACTTCATGACGGGGCACGGGCGCCACGTTTCGTGTGGTGGGCTGATGCGAGGCCATTAATCGGTCAAGTGGACGCGGCGTGTCTGCCGCCGGCGCTGCCAAGGGGTCTGCTTCTGGCCTTGGAGGCACGACGTCAGCCTGCGCCAGCGTCACACTCTGCTCGCGGAGATCCGGCATCGGCGGTAGGACATTGACCGGCTCCGACGTCGCGGCGTTTGATTCATGCGCCGCACCGACAAGCGTCGACATGGACGCGTGCTTCGCGTTCATTTCCTGACGCGTGGTGGCGGCCGCGTGCGTCTCCGGCTGTGACGCGGTTTCTGGCAAGGCGGGCGGGGTAGGTGGGCGCGGCGTGTCTGCCGCCGGCGCGGCCAGGGGGTCTGCTTCTGGCCTTGGAGGCACGACGTCAGCCTGCGCCAGCGTCACACTCTGCTCGCGGAGATCCGGCATCGGCGACTGAACATTGATCGGCTCCGACGTCGCGACGTTTGATTCATGCGCCGCACCGACAAGCGTCGACAAGGGCGCGTGTTTCGCGTTCGTTTCCTGACGCGTCGTGGCGGCCGCGTGCGTCTCCGGCTGTGACGCGGTGTCTGGCACGACGGGCGGGGTAGAAGGATTCACCGTTGACGCTTGTGGCACGGCGCGCTCCGGGCGATACGCGGGGGGCACGAGCGTTGGCTCGCTGGCGTCGGGGGCATCGGACGGCACATCGGACTGTGCGTCAGCGGGCTGATCGGAGATAGGTTTAGGCGGTGAGAAAGTGTCCGTGGGTGTTTCATCACCTGGCGACTGTGACGCATGCGCGTGTTCGACTGTGGCACTGCGCGGCGTATCCGGTGCGTCCAAGACGTCGTGTGGCGCGGATGCCATGGGCGGCGTGGCACGTCGCGCGCGCGTGGCCGGGCCATCCGGCGTTGTCACTGTCTGCTTCCTGGCCACGGGTGGCGCGTCACACCGAGGCGCACGGCTGTGCGACGGTGTCGGCAACCGACTCTGGCGAATGATGGCGGCGAAAAAACTCACGGCTCAAACGCGTCTGGTATTAGTGGTGGATGAAGTCATCGGCGCTCGCATGCATACCTCGGCTGGTGTCGATCATTTGCAGATAGATCTGCCGCCGATTCCTGGGGAGACTGAGAATGGCCTGCTCATCCCAGTGATAATGCTGGGCGAGGCTGTGGACCTCACCGAGCAAGCGTTGATGCACCGCCGCCGACACGGTCGGCGCCTGCACGGCGACTTTTTGTTCAAGCTCACAGTCGGGGCACGCTACTAGCAGGTCTGTGGCAATTTCGGGCGAAGCCGCTTCCACCGCGTTCTCAATCGCCGCGACGTCGGCGTCGGTGAACGCGTCTGCGTCGACTGCATCAGTGCCGTCCTCTATCAGTTGCTCGATAAGTGCACGTATCGCGGCTTTCTCATCGTCAATGTCGCCGATGTGTTTTTGATCGACGCCGGTGGGTAAGCGCAGACGTACGGGACCCGCTGAGGTGTCCACGTCGATCCACGGGTAGTCGTCGCACCCGCTCTGCACCGGCAGTTGCGATGCGTAATAAGACACATCAAACTGCTGCTTGCACTCGGCACAGCGTGCGGTGAGCCAGATCGGTTGATCGTCGATGTGGGCGGCCAAGCGATACATCAGGAAGCGTCGGTCGCCCGTGCACAATTGCTCTATGCTTGTGCGAGTGGCCTCGTGTGGGCCAAGTGTATCGAGACAGACACATAGCGTGTCGGTGATGTGCACGCACTCGAGTTGCATCTCGTCCACGCTTTCAACCAACGCCATTTCGAGCGCACCGGTCACCTTCTTGAACCGGTACTCGCGCCAACGCCGACCCTCGAGCATCAGGCCGCCCGGGAGTTGCATCGCTATGCCTTTGTTCATGACGATTCCCAGCTAGCTCTCCGTCGGCTCGCCGACGCTGGTATCCCGGCGCCAGCCATTGTGCTGGATCACCAGCGTTTGAATTCCGATGGCGTTCATGGCGCTGGCTTCAAACTCTGGCAACGCGCTGTACTCGGACACCCAGGCCCCTGCTACCTGAAACGACATGGCCAACGCACCCTGCAGATTGAGTACGTTAATCACCAGTTCTTTGCGGTAATTAACTAGCGACATTTCGGCCGAGCCCCCAATGTTGTTGACTAGATTGGCCCAATCTTCAAAACGCGTGTCGTGGGTGAGGCCCTGTTCGAGCGTGATCGCCTCGTAGCTAGTGCCTCCGGGCATTACGCGCTCATGCGCGGGATCGCCGGCCGCTCGCCACTTGACTGGTTCAGTCGTTTTTTTCAGACCGCTCATTTTTTTCAGACCGGCGACAGGGGAGCCGTCGAACACAACCTGAAACATGAACGTGCGATAGGGATCGTAGCGGTGCGCGTTGGCTGGAAACAATGGGGCTGCCATGGCGTAACCTCCTTAGATTAACGGGTCGTGCGGTTGCAGTCGTGCGATTGCACGCGGCATAATGTGTATGTGGACATGGCTCTACTGCTGCCCCACTTTTTGCTGGATGCGTACGATGACGAATTCGGCGGGCTTGACCGGCGCAAAGCCGACAATGACGATGACCTGACCGCGATCAATATCGCCCTGGGTCATCGTGTCGCCAAGACCGCAGCGCACGAAGTAGGCGTCCTTGGCGGCGGCGCCCTGGAACGCGTTGGATCGGAACAGGCCGTTCATGAATCCATCGATGTTGGCGCGCAGCGAGCCCCATAGTGGGTGCGCATTGGGTTCGAATACGGCCCATTGAATGCCGTTGTAAATGCTTTGTTCGATCATGATGGCGGTGCGGCGCACCGGCGTGTAGCGCCATTCCGGATCCGCTTTGGTCGCCAGCGTGCGTGCGCCCCAGATGACCGAGCCGTAGCTGGGCAGCTTGCGTATGCAGTTCACGCCAAGCGGGTTGAGTTGACCTTGCTCCAGATCATCCACTTGATCCTGCAATCCTGAGATACCGACCACCTGCGCCTCGACACCGGCGGGCGCCTTCCACACACCGCGTTTGCCGTCAATCTTCGCCCACATGCCGGCGGCCACGGCCGACGGCGCAATCGCGACGGTTTTTGGTGCCAACGGATTGGTGTCCTCGTTATAAAGCGGGTTGGCCATTTCTACCCAAGGGTAGTAGAGCGCCGTGTAGGTGGACGTCGGCAATCCCATCGTATTGACTGTGACCGCGGTGTCGAGCACATGCTCCGACGGCGGGTCAATGATGAGCATAGCGCGCTTGTGTGTTTCACAAAACGCCTGTGTAGTGCTGACGATCGCATTACCGGAGCCGTCGCTCGCCCACTGCTCGCCCGGCAAGACCATGATGCTGACATCGCGATACTTACGCAGCGTGGCGTTGTAAAACGATGAGTAGTCGGTGTTTATCGGTGGTGACGCGCTGCCGCTTACGGTGGTGGATAGACTGACGCCGCCTACCGCGGTGTCGGTGGGTGTCGCATCGGCCGGGATGCCCGCAGCCACGGCGACACGCACCAGTGACGATTCACTCTCAAGTCGGCGTTCGACGAAATTTTCATTCGCGCTGTCCATCGATAGACCGGTAAACGATTCTGTGTCGATCGCACTGAAGTCGGTATTCGTGTCTTGTGTGCCAACCAAGAGATCGAACGTACGGGCGGTGGAATCAACGTTGGCGATGACGACAAAATAGGCATTGGCCCAGTTACCCGGACTTGTGGCTGACACCCGTATGATCGGGCTAACTGCGGTATCATCGGGTTGAACGCCATTGAGATCGACCGCAGCCGTGTCCGGCGAGCCGTTTGCGAGCCGGCAAATGTAGGCACCCTTGCCCCCGTTCAGATAAAACGCGAGTACCGCGAAGCCCATCGAATCGTTCTCGTCGGCAATACGCCCGAATTCGTTGATGTAATCGTCAAGCTTGCCGATGAAAACGGGCTCGCCGACGGTTCCGCGGTTGGCTTGGCCGACGAACGCTGTGACCGACGTGGACACGCCTTCAATGGGTTTGGAGCCGCTTGGAATTTCCTCGACATAAACACCTGGATGCAGGTAGCTAGGCATGATCGATCTCCACTTCTAAAATAGTCAACTCGCAAACCCAGCACGTCAATTCACCGGGTGTCCCCAGTGCAACGGCAGCTCGCGTGGCCGCATTGCTTGAAAAAAGGCATCCGCTTGTGCCTGTCAAGAAGGCGGCCGCTACGGTCATGGCCTGACATCGCGGATGGCGCTGATCAGCGACTGTCGCGACACCTCTTGTAATGGCACTACCGTCGGCCGCATCTGGCACAGCGTAATGTAGTGGGCGGCGTCTGTTAGCGCCAGAATTGACAGATGCGGTGCATGCATCAGCGCGCACTGACCGAGTTCAAGCAGTTCATCGTTTTCAATGGCGGTAACGACGACGTCCACCCGCGTCTTCTCTAGTGCTGATGGCAATTCAGCGTTGTCGTGCGCGCCCACAATGACCATGTCAGATTGCTCTCGTATCGCTGCGACAACGATGTCAGAAAGAAGATGAGGCAGCGTGCCTAGAAGAATTCGAATCGGGTCCAACATCTTTCCCCTTCGTGATGCCACCAAGCATAGGCCAGGGAGGCGGGCCAACCTATCCGCAAAACGATTCAAAAAGGATGCAAGGAGGTTCATGCCGCTCGCAGTGTCAGGTGCACGCGGTATGGACCAAAAGATTCAACTCGAAAGCGTAGGGGCACGTCAGGCGACAGGCTCCGAAGCCAAAGCTTTTCTTGGGACGCCTGGACTAGAGCTTTACAGAAGTATCGCGGCGATAGAGGGCGGCGGCTTCTCCGCGGTTGGATACATGCAGGCATTCGAGAATGTGGTGCACGTGGTTTTTCACGGTCGCCACTTCAATGCTCAAGGTATGTGCAATTTCCTTGTTGGAGTGACCGGCCTCAAGCAGGGTCAACACTTGCAGCTGGCGTCGGGTCAGAGTCTCGATCGGAGTTTTTTTCTGTGTGCGGGCCGCCAGCGCTGCGACGCGCTCGAGCAGCAAAGCGCCTACCCGTGGGGAGCAATGCAGCTCGCCTCTTAATGCGGCGTAGATACTTGCGATCAGGTCTGCCATGGAGGCTTCGCGTGTCAGCACTTCTGCGACGCCCGCTTCGGCGCAAGCGTTCACGTCGCTCCGGGTTTCTGTCACGGTGAGAGCGAGCACTTTAACGGCGGGGGTGGCTTTATGAATGCGCTCCAAGATGCGCAAGGCACCTGTCATGGCCATGTCGAGCAAGACAACGTCGGGCAGGTGGCCGCCAAGTTGAGCCAAAGCTTCGCGTTCATCCGCCACCGCAGCGACCACGTTGATGCCTGCCTCGCGACCCAAAGCCTGCATGATTCCTTCTCGGTAAATGCGAATATCGCAAATGATGACTACGCCAATCGTCATCGAATTATATTCCTTTAACATTGAATGCTCGCTTGTAACGAAGCGACAAAACGTTGCGATTTCCTTCAATGAACGAGAAAGGGCGGGCTTGTTGCGATAGGTAGTGTTTGCGTCGCCACATGCTCCCGATCATGGTGAGGTCGATATGATGATAATACTGTCACAAAATAGAGGTTCTGTATGGTCTCGCTCCGGAAAACCGATGCTGCCTGTAAATGCGATGATCAAGCAGACCGGTCGATAGCGCTCTTCAAGGCGGCTCGTTTTGAATCTAAAGGCTCCAAGCCCTTTGGGGGCAATGCTGCCCGCTCAGGTCTACTGCGGCTGACTTTGCATCGCAGCTCAACTCCTGATGGCCCTGCATATTGACGAACAAGCGTTTCATGGCGCTGAGGTGCGCTGTATTGGTCACACCGTCGCTATCTTCAATGGCATTCAGTCTGTCATTTTAGAACGAGCTCTTTGCGTCGCAAACCAGGATTCCCTAGATTTGACGAACACCCGCGGCACGGAATGAGACGTGTTCGTCTAAATAATTCTAAGGGTAATTCTGTACTGAAATATTTAGATTCAACAGCAGACGTGACAGAAGGTGCGTCCGGTGTCGTAACTACTGCTACTTATTATATCCGGGTCGGGCATGGACTGGTCTCTCTAATCGGCTTGCGTTTTGCGAAAGAGCTGCTATTCCAACTGTGTTATGAACATGTTATCCATCTCGAGCATATTCCCGGCAGCAGCAGGGACAGCGCCCAAGGGTTTCGGCAATCGCCTGAGCGATATACCAGCGAATCGTGCTGATCGAGTCTTCAACATGACGTTGTGCTCTTTGGGGAGCCGCGTGAGATGAAATCTTCGGGTAGGGAAAATTCTTGGCGAACCCCGGTTTTTTTATGCCGATTCGGATGTGTCAATCGCTGTCCGACCAGGAACGGATAGCTGGCGATGCACAGAGCGGCGTGGAGATGACAGCCACGCCAGTTACGCCCCTCGTAGTGATTGAGTCCTATCTCATCCTTGAGCTCCTGATAATCTCGTTCAACATGATGCCAGCGCTCCTTGGCCGTGTTCACCAGCGAGTGCAATGCAGAGGACTCGGACAGGGTGCCGAACCAGTATTTCGTCGGCGCCGATTCATCGTCGGGCCACTCCACGAGTAGCCATTGCTCGTCGGGTAATTGGTCGCGTATCGATCCCTCATGCGCCACGTGCACTCTCACGGCGGCAAACCAGGAGCTCAAAGGCGCGTTGGTGCCTTCACGCCAAGTGATGTACTGCCAAGCGCTTTCATCCAGATCCAGGGCCAGCTGTTTGCAACTCTGCGGTTCATGACCCTTGGCAAAGCGAAGCCGCTTGGGTCGCCGCCCACGGCCTGAATAAGGTTTGAGCGGCAGCAGCTTCACCCCCGGTGAGCAAACCAGACTGGTCGGGTTCACATGCACCATGTAAGGAATATCCAACCTCGTGAGCCCTTCACGAAATACCGAGTTGTTCCCATAAACCGAATCGGCCAATACCGTACCGGGGCGCACACTGCGCGCATGGGCGGCGCAAATCTTCTCCAGGGCGATTTCAGGCTTGGTGGCAAACTCGATATCTTCCGGCACACCGACCCGCTCACAACGCTCAGGATCATCGCAGCAGCTTTTAGGTAGGTACAGCTGATAGTCAATTGGCACGCTGGCCGAGGCGCACGCCACTGATAGACTCACCGCCACTTAACAATTCGCCTGCTTGCCCAGCTGTCCGCAACACTGGTGGGAGACGCCGACGGAGTGCTTGCCCTTCTTCGGAATGCCGGTCTCATCAACAATCCAGACGATCTCTTCGTCAGCCGGCAGTCTCTGATCGACCTACTACCAGGCCACATCCAGTAGGGCGCGATCCGACCACGCGGAGTCGGCCACGAATTGGTGCAATCCCTGATGACGCGATCGCACATTCTCATGATCCATGGCCGCCGCGATGGACTCCACACTCTTGCGCTGAAGTGGCAACATCAACCCCTTGCAATAATCAATGAAGTTGCGATGGCAATTGGCATGACCGAGATGGTCTTTCAACTGATCAAGGTGTTGACCGAATTCATCTTTAATCGTCATGGTGAGGCGTAAATCTGTTTGACACACCTCTATTCATAGACTAAAATTTTGTCAATACAGCAGGACTAGAGTTCGTTGAGTAGTTTTGAAAACACTTCCGAGTAAATACCACAGAGCCTGAGTTCGCTACTCAATCGAGAGCTCGTACATAAGTACGCATCTATTTCTTCAATTGGTCACATTTGTTGTTGACACAGGGGGAGTCCACATAAGTTAACACTCATTACCAGTCAGCTACCGGTGAAACATTGGCAAAACTACATCGGTGAAGCCACGATGTCTGATGCGATTCTCGATCGACTTTTGCATGGCTCGCATCGGATGGAACTTATTGGTAAATCGAAGCGAAATATGGCGGCTGAAGGTGGTGATGAAAGCAAGAACAACTTGACTGATGGTGACCGCTCTAAGTAAAACTACACCTCCAGTATCTAGGGCTGCTGCAAAGCGGTCACGATCACTGGAATACGCAGTTGGTTTTAACGCAAGCCAATCGCGAGGCTACAATCGCTGCCAAGGCTTCTCGCTGAGCGTTTCGGGGTAAGACCAAAACGCGTACATGGCTGTCGGCAAGCTGGTCCGAACGCAAATTGGTCTGTACGATCGAGCCGACTTCCGGAGTGACCAAAGGGTATGAGCGCATTGAACGCTGAAGGCCACAACCCGGACGATGTGCTCCGCAGGGAATATCCGTCAGGCATCGCCCTGGAGGACTTCACTAGCCTGAGTGATTCCCTGGAATTGAGGATCGGTCGCGCCTACTGGGACACCCGCGGCACGCACGCGTTCACGCGACGCGAGGTCCCCAGCGATATCACCAACGATGGTGGACGAGCTGCCCGGGCGGCGGAGGTGCTGCTGCGCAACTGCGAAGAAGCCGGTTGCGGCGACATCGTCGTCCTTGAGATGGGCATTGGCCTGGGACTATTTACCCGGCTCTTCTTGCGCCGCTTTGCGGAGCTCTGCGTGGAGACCGGACGCGACTATTTTGAGCGGCTCCAGTACTGGGCCACCGACTTTTCCCGCCAGAATCTCCTGGATGTCGAGGCAGCCGGGACTCTTCAGGAGTTCGGACCGAGGGTACGCCTGGCCGAGCTGGATGCGACGCGTCCTGACACGCTCACGCCGCTCGGGGAGGACGAGCCACGTCCGACCCCACACTCGCTGCGGGCGGTCCTTCACAACTATCTGTACGACGCGCTCCCGCAGAGCCTGGTTCTGCGTCAGGAGGGCGTCTGGTATGAGCTCCGGGTGCAGACCCGCCTTGTGGAGCCCTGGCGCGTGAGCGAGTACGGCGTCACCTCGCTTGACGAGGTCATGGAGAACGCGTATCGCGGCGGCAAGGATGCCGTGACAGCACTCTCGCCACTGTACCCGCTGATCCACGTCGAGCGTTCCTTTTTCCCAGTGAGCTTGGACCAGATCCCTTTCGCCAACCTGATCCAGTGCTTCGCCGACGAGGAGCTTCAACCTCACGTCGACAGAACGGTGGGACCCGGTCGCAACGTTCGCATGTGGGTGCCCTGGGGAGCCATGACCAGCGCCCAGCATTCCATGGAGCTGTTGGCTCCGGATGGCTTTCTGTTGTTCACCGACTACGGGGCGTCCGCTCTCGCCGACGTCCAGAGTGCCCGCACATGGCAGCGGTACGGCGCGGGGATCACCATCAACATCAATTTCCCCCTGTTGGGCCGTTGCCTCGAAGAAAGCGGCCGGCGAGTCGGTATCCCAGTCGCCGATGACGAGCTCCCGCTCCATGCCCGGCTGGTGACAATTCAGGACGTTCCACGAACCCACGAGGCGTTCGCGACGAGCTTCGCCGCAGGGGACTTCCTCAAGTGTGACCGTCACCTTGAGGCGGCTCGCACCGCGTTGGACTCGGATCTCGACAAGGCGCTGGAGCACTATTCGGCCGCTCTCGAGCTCTTCCCGCACAACTGGACGGTGCTCGGGGAGCTTGCCCACGTCCACAACTTCAAGATCGATCTCCCGGCGGTCGCGCTGCGCTATGCCGAGAGCGCGATCGCGCTGAACCCATCCACGAGCGCTGACCTTTGGTGCGAACAGGGCGACGCGCTGTACCGCCTCAACCGACCGGCCGAGGCCGAAGCGTCCTACCTCCATGGGACATCCATCAACTCGGAACATGGCCGCTCCTACTACAACGTTGCGTGGATGGAGAGCTTGCGAGGGGCCCACACGGACGCCATCGAGCGCATCGGCAAGGCGCTCGCGTGCGACCCGGCCGGGACGCAGACACCAGCGTTCCTGGAGAAGCAAAAGGAGATCATCGAGCGCCGCGACGCCGCGTACCTTGCAGACAGGGAGCGAACATCAGTACGCTTGTCTTGAAGCTGACATCATCCGGCGCTGGTCCGCCTCGTATGCAGATCTCAAGTGCCAGGATCTGCCGGTGGATATCTCGGTTCTCACTGACCGCGACTCGTCCGCCGTCGAAAGTTGCGCATTTGAAGCACGTACGAACTATACTGCCCCTGATGCTGTCCCTGCTCGTGTTCGACTGCAGCAGGTTGCCGCCCGCCACGAACTACAGGCCTGAAAGCGAGGAATCACCGATGAATGTCGACAAAGACGCCGCTGTTGCCATCGCCATCGGGGTGGTCAAGGCTAGTGGGAAGAACGTGGACACCTACGACGTATCCGTCACAGACGATGGCGCCGAATGGGAGGTAGCTTTCGTGGGCAAGCCTCCGCGGCCGCCCGGGGACGAAGTCTATGTGTACGTCCACAAGGCCGACGGAACGACGCGATCCATGTACGGCGAATGAACGGCTCGTCGTGAAACCTCGACAAATGCCTCACGCGGGCTCGCTAGGTCGCTGACACAGGCGTAGAAGCAAAGTCGTAGCTGTCCTCATCTTCTGGAAAAGCCATCGAGTGGGTGTTGAAGCTTATCAGCAGTACTTCTTCACCATCTTGCTAGCGAAGTCGACGTGACCCTGAACATACTTCTTGCAGCCGTCGGTCTTGCAGGCCGCGAGCTTCCCCTTGCGGCAAGCTTCTCCGACCTTCCAGGCGCCGCATTCGGACTTCGTCAGAAAGGTCGCGTACGCGTCCTTACCCGGTGGATCGGAGTAGGGCAGATCGCCCTTCGCGCGCTTCTTGCAGATGTCGTTGCCGTAGCGGGAGAGCCAGTCGTTCACGTGGACTTCTTCGTGCTTGATGGAGCAGTCTGTCACGCCGTACTGATACGTGCTACCGTTCTGCATGACCACCAGACTTCCGCTACCGTCGCACCCGATCGTATTGCTGGTGGGCGTGCGGCCGGTCCACCACCCCGCTTCCAAGGGACGCATCTCTGTGTTGGTGGCCGTCGTCCAGCCGTCCTCGCGAGGGGCACTGGCCCGATCCACGAAGATCTCCTGGATCGTCTGAGCGAGCGCGCAGGGCCTGCGCTCTGCAGGCTCGTCCTTGTCAGGCTCGGGGCCACCGATCCCTGCAATCTGATCGGCCGATGCCTGGAGGGGACGCCTGGCGTTTTCTGAGGCCTGGGCACATACCGGACAGAATTCGGACACCTTGCCGGCTGCCTGACAGGCAGTGCATTTTGGCTTCTTCTCGTGCGGGCGGAATGCCGCCAGGATCATGGCAGCGCTGGGAGCCGCTTCGTTCGGCGTTCTCGCGAGTGCTGGACCGTGTCCTCCGCTCCTCGAGGATTCCGTGACATGAGTGCCGAGCACGAGATGTCGGAGTTGCGTGCTCGGCATCCGCATCACGGTGTCTGCCACGCGATCGGCTTCCCGCTCATACCTGTCGCCTGGTTCACCGATTGCGAGCTTCGACTGCAATCGTGGCCCGTGGAGGATCTGGCGGACGTCGGCCTGCTGCGTTTTCATGGGCCTTACCTGACATATTCCCGTCTTCTTCGGGGACGGAGAACTCTTGTGCAGGGCTGGCAGCTTGCTCTTGCTTGCGAATTGAAATTCCATCCGAACCTCCTGTCACGCTAGCTGAGTCTTGAGCCTCAGGCGACAGCAATATTGTCCCCGAATCCACCACGAACTTCAAGCGCCAATGAGGGTGCGTCGTCCCCCCGGATCTTGGCACAGAAGGTGGTCGCGGCACGGCCTTGTTGCACGGCGCAGTTTATAGCCGGCCGGAGCGGTCTAACGTTGGCTTACGCAATGCAGTAACCATCGGGCATGCCGAGCAGCGCCTTTTTATTCTAGATCGCGCAGGCGAGCGTAGCCTCCGTTTTCTGAGGCGGCATCGTGCGACTCCGCATCGAGCCGCCAATGTCGCGACATCGCCGTCTCCACCAAGCTGCGTCGTGTATAGCCCGATTCATGCGCCCATCGTCTGCGGCCACGGGCATCAATGGCTCGGATGGTCGAGTCACGTTGACTGGTCGCGATAGGAATGCCCTCAGTCCGCGCATCCTTTCGGAATGGGATCAGGATCTGCGACGGCGGGCCCGATCCATGAGCCTCAATCGCGGCATAGACTGACGACGTGTCGTACGCACCGTCAGCCATCCCAGAGGCCAGCGGGTCGTCAACTTGAGCGAGTAACACTGAGCGTGGCCACGATATCTGATGGTCCTCCGTTCACGATAAACGATGGGCGGCGACGCAGTAATGCGTGTTTCATTGCCTGAGCTGTTTTGTCGGAGCGAATCGATGTCGCATTTGTTGCTCAGAAAATATTGGCACTATCCGATGACTTTCATGA
>RCMY010004573.1_pt1 | contig 14890 bp, 15 predicted proteins | sample 2041341 | NCBI WGS metagenome assembly RCMY01 (sample SAMN09708234, study PRJNA481090) | Marine sediment metagenome, whole genome shotgun sequencing project.
TCGCGCCGAAACGTCGGCTCGCGCCTCGACGGTTCCACTTTCGCCGATCGGCCACGGCCGGTCATGAGGCCAAGGTCCCGAGAATTCCGACCGGGGCTCGTCGCCGCCGGTCCGGAACCGGCGGGGCGATCCGGAGCGGGCTACTCGTCGGCTGAGTCGTCCGCCGGGTCGTCCACGTTCATGGCGATGCTCAAGTTCGCGGCAAGCTCCCCGATCGAATCGAGTACCGCGTCGAGATCGGCGCCGAGCGGCACGCTCAACCGGACGGTGATCTCGAATCGCCTGCCACCGTTCTCGCCAGGCAGATCGGTGACGGTGCCCAGGCGCGAGATACTGATGCCGAGTTCGCTGATCGCGGTGGAGATCTCATGGACCACGCCCGGTCGGTCAGCACCGGTGAGTCGCAGGCGTAACTCCTCCGCGTCGGGGGCGGTGGTGGGTTCCTCGACCTGCTGGGCCGTCACGTGGAGACCCTGTTCCCGCAGCACCAGCAGGTTGGTGAGGAGTTCGTCGACCCGGTCGTCGCCGACCTCCACCACGACGACGCCGGCGAACGTTCCCGCGATCTCGGCCAACTCGCTGCGCTTCCAGTTGCCCTCGTGAAAGCGGACCACGTCGGCCAGTGACGCGACGACGCCTGCCCGGTCACGCCCGATGATGGTCAACACCAGTTCGATCATCCCGTCACTATGGCACGCAGCGGAGGTTTGCGATCAACGGCCGGGGCCTGGAATGCGGTGCGGCCGAGGTCGACTCTGGGCGCTACAACATGGAGCCGAGGTCGGACGTCACCGTGGGGTAGGCCGCGGTCATCGACTTGAGTTGGCGGGTGGTGAGGCCGAGTTTGATGGCGAGTGCGCAGAAGTTGATCAGCTCGCCGTACTCGGGGCCGAGCATGTGCGCGCCGACGATCGTGTCGCTCGTCGTGTCGACCAGGATCTTGACCGCTGCGGTGGTCTCGCCGATCCGATAGTTCGAGTACCAGCCGCTCGTGTCGGTGTATCGAACGTCGAGGTCGATGCCGGCCGCGACAGCTTCGGACTCGAGCATGCCGACGCGGGCGAGTTCGGGGATGGTGAACACCGCGGTCGTGACGCCGGCGTAGTCGGGAGCATTCGTCGCCGACTTCAGCATGTTCGACGCGGCGATCTTGCCTTCGAACACGGCGATCGGGGTCAGCGGCATCCCGGGCGTGTCCGCCGAGTCTCCTGCGGCGTACACCGCAGGATTGGTCGTGCTCTGCAGGTGCGGGGCAACGTTCACGCCATGAGGTCCGTAGTCGACACCTGCGGCCTCGAGGCCGAGCCGTGAGAGTTCGGAGATCCGTCCGGCACCGTGCACGACCAGGTCGGTTTCGAGCGTGGACCGTTCGCCGTCTCGTTCGACGGTCACCCGATATCCACTGCCGACGGCCTCGACCGACACCACCGAGGTGTCGGTGTACGTCTCGATTCCGGCGTGCGTGCCGCGGTCGACCAAGAGATCGACGAGATCGGGATCGAACCCTTTGAGTGGTCGGGGGCCGTGATCGACGATGACAGGTCGACTGCGGGCTCGGGCCGCGATGTGTGCGAACTCGAAAGAGATGAACCCGCCGCCGATGAACAGGATCCGTTTCGGAAGGTCGATCAGATCGAGGAACGCTGTGCTGTCGATGAGGTGGTCGGCACCTGGAACGTCGAGAGGCCGAGGCCGCGCTCCGGTCGCGATGAGGAAGTGGTCGGCGGTGTAGCTGACCCCGGCGATGTCGAGTTCGTTGGCGCCGGTGAAGGTGGCGGTGCCGTGCAGTGTCTCGACGCCGTTGCCAGTGAGGCCACGTTCCATGTTCGCCGGCATGGATTCGGTGAAGCCGAGTTTGTGCTGCATCAGGTCGGCCCAGTTGATGTGCAGGCCCTCGGCGTCGATGCCCTTCCCACTCATCAGGCGGGCGCTGTCGACGATCTCGGCGCCGCGCCGCAGGATCTTCTTCGGGTCGCACCCGCGCAGCGCGCAGGTGCCGCCGTAGGGCAGCTCGTCGACGATCGCCACTCGCCAGCCCGCAGACGCGCACTTGTTGGCTGCAGCATTGCCGGCCATCCCCGCGCCGACCACGATCAGGTCGTAGTTGGTCTCGGCATTGCTCATGGTGATTGCTCCAGATTCGTTTCGGTTCGATGGTCGGTTGCGCTCATCACGGTGCTCAGAGGACCGGCGGCTGCTGGTTCGTTGCTCACGAGGTGACCCTAAACCTTCTCCCTCAGGAGAAGGTCAAGGGGGTAGTCTCGAATCATGTTGATCGGAGAACTCGCTGACGCCCTCCAGATACCGACGAGGACGATCCGCTTCTACGAGCGCAAGGGACTCCTTCCCGAGCCGGAGCGGGCCGCGAACGGGTACCGCGTCTATGACGACGCCACCCTCGCCCGACTTCGATTCATCCGCTCCGCCCAGGCCGCAGGGCTCACGCTGGCCGAGATCGCCAGCGTGATCCACGTTCGCGACGACGGCACCGCTCCGTGCAGCCATGTGGACTCGCTGCTCGAAACCAAGCTCGCCGAGGTCCGCGAACGACGTCGCCAACTGGCCACGCTCGAAACCGAACTCGCGCACCTCCTCGAGCGCAGCAGAGCACTCGACCCCGCGGACTGCACCGCGGGCGAGATCTGCCACATCTTCTCGCTCGACCACGACGACTGACCGACCGATCTCGCTTTGGGAGGAACCGATGTGCCACGGCACCGGTGGATTGCCTTCCCGCCGAACGGTCGTTGGAAGTCGAACGAGATGTTTCGGCGCAGGGCAGACCGGGAAAGCATCCGACACCGTGTAGTTGCCACCCGATTGGAGCACCCATGACACAGGACACCGTCCACGCCCGACCATCCGTCAGCAACGAAGCCGACCACGATCCGTACGACGAGCACGACTCACACGTGCAGGAATCACGCCAGGACGACTCGCCGGAGAGCGGACACCGAAACTATTGGAGGTTCGCCGCGATGATCGCGACCTCGATGACGGCGATGTTCGCCCTGACGTATGCCAACTCGTACCGGCTGGGTGACGTGAGGTGGAGCGAGACACGCTTCTACATGACGTTCGTGATGGGAGCCGCCATGGCCACCATCATGCTCGGGTTCATGCTCGGCATGTACAAGAGCAAGAAGGTCAACGCTGCGATCTTCGTCGGGAGCGCGATTGTCTTCTCCCTGGCCCTCTGGCTCGTACGCAGTCAGGAAACCGTGCAGGACCAGTCGTACATGCGAGCCATGATCCCCCACCACTCGATCGCGATCCTGACGAGTTCACGGGCGGAGCTCGACGACGTTCGGGTTCGCGAGCTGGCTGACGCGATTATCGACGCCCAGAAGCGCGAGATCGAGGAGATGAATTGGCTGATCGCCGACATCAGCGAGAACGGCAAGGCCACGACCGAGGCCGAGGCGGCCGAACGCCCGATTCCGGAGTTCACGCCCGCCGACTACGACGACTGATCATCACCGATCGCGACGAGCCGAGCTCCTCGCGACCTACCGGGTCGTGAGGAGTTTGTTCCCGCCAGCGCTCTAGACAACGGTCGTCGTCAGCGGAGCAAGGGCCCGCGCACGAGCACGGCGCTTGCACTCCCGCAGAGGCGGAGAGGCAGGCTGACGCGACGACGGGGTATGGGTTGAGTGCCGTCTCGCCGGCGCGCGTCTCAAAGTGCAGGTGGTCTCCCTGGGCATTGCCACTCTGACCGACGTCGCCAATGACCTCACCGGCGCGGACTGTACGACTGCGGCTACCGCATCGGCCTCGACGTCGGCTTCCATGTCGGTTCGGCTCGGCATCTCGACGTTCGACGAGGATTCGATTCACCGCAACTGTTCGACTCGTTCCCAGTATTCCTCGGTCGAGACTTCGCCGCGTGCGTACCGTTCGGACAGAATCTCGCGAGCGCGGTCGCTCGAAGCGGTCGGACGGGGCGCTTCGGCCGCCCCTCCGGTCGTAGAGCGAACCAACCAGACGATCAGCACCACGAATGCCGCCATCACGGCAATGCCCCACAGCCACATCCAGCCACCACCCCAACCATTCATGTGACCCCACCGATCGTCGGTGGCGGTGACGGCTGCAATAGTGAACTCGCTCATCAGCGATCCCCTTCCCGTAGAGTTGTCTACGACATGATGTCGTTGTTTGGACGATCGCGCATCCGCCGAACGGCCGCCAGGGCCCAACGCCCCTACCGGAAGCCCGGTGGGCCTGCGCAGCCGCTCCTCGACGGCGGGCCGATCGGATGAAGGTTGCCGGGGCTGTCGGTGCGATCAGCGCAGTCGGGATGACGGCGTTCTGGGCGGCCCGCCGCCGCCGATCGATGAGCGATCTGGACTGGGTTGCGTCAGAGATCGAGCCCCGACAGGTCGGGCGGCTGTGGGCTCGATCGGCTGGCACCGGGGGCGATGCGATCGTGCTGCTGCACGGCCTCATCTCGACCGGCGACGTTTTCGGCGCAGCGTACGATCGGCTCGCGGCGACGCATCGGCTGGTCGTGCCGGACCTGCTCGGGTTCGGACGATCGATGGACGAGGACCGCACGTCGTTCGGCGTCGAGGCGCACCTCGACGCCCTCGACGAGATGGCGGAACGGTCCGGATTGTTCGAATCACCTCGGTGGACGCTGGGCGCCCACTCGATGGGTGTCTCGCTCGCGCTCCTGTGGGCGGCCCGACACCCGGACAGGGTCGTTCGCACCGTCGGGTGGGGCGCCCCGGTGTACGCGACGCCCGAACAGGCCCGAAGCCGGGTCGCCGGGAGCCTGATGGCTCGAGTCTTTGCGCTCGACACGAGGCTGGCGGAGGCGGTGTGCGCGCTCAACTGTCGACACCGAACGGCCGCAGGCTGGCTGAGCGTCGTCGCCGAACCGCATCTACCGATCCCGATCGCACGGGCAGCACCACTGCACACATGGCCGGCATACCGCGATGCCGTTCAGCAGTTCGCGCTCGATGTCGATTGGGTGGGGCTGATCACCGCGTGCGACCGCGATGGCATCGAAGTCGGCTTCGTCTGGGGAGACTTGGACCGGATCGGCGACCGGCAGTACGCCCAACGCCTGACCGGCACAACGCGACTCAGCTGGGTCGACGTGCTGAACCGTGGCGACCATCGGCTCCCGCTGACGAACCCGTCACTGTGCATCGAACGGCTCACCACCTCGCGGTCGTGATGCGCCGAACACCACCCTGCCCAGTGTGCTTCGCGCGCGGCACGACTCGAGGCGCCGACTACTACGCTACGTAGCTGATCCGCCGGTCTGTCCGACCAGCACTCGACTCGAACTGGATACATGACCCGCATCCGAATCCCCCGACCGGCACCGCAACGGGGGGCAACCGGCCGACGTTCCTGGGGAGTGACCACACCCCTCGTCGTGCTCTTGTTGTCCGCTTGTGCAACCAGCGTCTCCAGCGTCGCTGCACCCGGCGATCCGGCCCCCGCAGACACGGGCGACACCGTCGCCTCATCGGTTCCGCCAGAGGTCACCGCGACGTCCACCCCGTCCACCCCGTCGACCACCGCCCCGGCCTCGTCGACACCGCCCACGTCTGCTGCTTCGACATCCACGTCCGTCGCACCAACCTCCACGACATCTGCGCCCTCGTCGACGACGTTGCCTGATCCACTGCTCGATGTCGCCAACCGCGACTGCGTCCGGATCACCACTTCGGCCGGTCTCGACAGCGTCGCCGAGGACACGGAAACGCCGATCGCGGCACTGTGGATCGAGAACGGGTTTCGCGACGACGTTCGGGCAGGCGATCTCGTCGACGTGTGCGTCGACAACGCCGTCGACGACATCACCGGCGAGCCGTTGCCGCTGTCGGCCGATTCGGCGGTGGACGCAGCCGTCACCGCCAACATCGAGCGTCAGCAGCGCCACTTGAACGATCTCTTCGCACCGTACGGAACCCAACCATTGGCCGTCGATGGAATCTCTGGCCCACGCACCGGCCAACGCCTCTGTGCCGCTCGCGTGGCACTCGGCCTGGATCCAACCGTCGACGACATGCAGCCCGGCTCTCTGGAGCAGGCAACGCTGCTCGCGACGACGGAACTCCCGACACCCGCGACCACCCTGACCGAGACCGGCACCGAACGCTGGGCGCTGATCGATCGCACGTGCCAGATGATGTTCATCGGCGCCGGGTCGGAGCTCACGTTCGTCTTCCCCACCTCGACCGGCTCCGAGGGATTCGAGACGCGCCTTCAGGACCAAGCGCGGATGTTCCGCTACAACCCGGCCGTCGACAACGGCGGTTGGCACGACAGCAGCGAGTTCCCGGTCGGGGTCGACAACCCGCTCAACGGCAACCTCTACAAGCCCCTGTACTTCGACCTCGGCCAGGCGATCCACGGGGCCAACAACGTGCCGCCGGTGCCCGCCAGCAAGGGCTGCGCCCGGCTGAGCGTCGCCAACCAGGAGACCCTCCTCGAGTGGCTCGGACTCCTGGATGCCACCGGCGAGACCTGGCTGAAAGACGAAATCAATCTCACCGTCAACGTCCAGGGCGAGTTCGTCGGCCGCTGACAACACGATGTTCACCTGACCGGCCGTCCCGGCGCAGGAGGTCAATCGGAGCAGCAGGTCAATCAGAACGAACGAGCTGTGCCCATGATCCATCGAGCTCTCGACGATGGATCTGTCCACCGTGGGTCGCGACCCATGTGCCGGCATCGCTGACGAGAAGGGACTGGATGTCCGACGGAGCATCGCCGGCCCGTTCGAAGGGGCCGGACGGAGTCACGGCTGTGAACAATTCGCCGGCCGCGGTCGCTCCTGTGATGCCGGCGGCCGTCCACTCCACCTCGATGATTGCCGGCATGCCGGCGAGGAGTTCCCACGTCTGACCGGCGTCGTCGCTGAGGGCCAACTCGCCGTCCCACGACGTCGCGACGAGCTCCGCCGAATCGTCGATCGAGACGGCCAGGTCGTTGGCATCGAACGGAAGCGCACCTACAGGCTGACCGTCACCGTCGGAATCAAAGCGCCAGACCGTGCCGCTGGAATCGGCGCCGATGATCCCGTCGCCGGTGGCGACGAGTGCGTGGAAGTCGGCCTCACCGAGCAGGTCGACCACGTCCCACGTCTCACCGTCGTCCGCACTTCGGACGAGTCCGAGGAACGATGGCGCACCCTCGACCCGGTACTGCTCGAGACGCAGATCGGGATGACCACTGGCAACGAGGTCGCCATCCGGCATCTCCACCATCGCCATCAGATCGTGGATTTCGTCACCAACCGCCCGGTACTGGCCGTCGCTGAGGCGCAGGAGTCCGCGATGGGTCGCGACCAACAGCATGTTGCCCTCGCCCTCGACCACGAGATCGTGCACGTGACCGATATCGGACGGTGAGACCGTCGCATCGGCGCTCTCTCCACAGGAGGTCGCCAGCCCGATGACGGCAGCGAGCGCCAGAGCGCGCTCCGATGCAGTTGCCCGCTTGAGCGAACCAACCCGTCCCGCTCGTGATGTCGTCATGGTGCTCCCGTCCTGCCGCCGAGCCGCCCTCGGCCCGCCAACGACATGCTGTCGTAGACAGTCGAGCCTACGGCCGATGACGCCGAGTTCGAAAGACAGAATCGCGGCCCGACCGACGACTTTTCGTCACCCATCTGTAATATCTACGACATGGTGTCGGAGAAGCTTCGTTCAGGCTCGATCCTGCTGGCGGTACTCACGTTCGTCGTGTCGATATCGGTTCCGGCAGGTCCGGCACAGGCCGAGCACGCCGGGGAGGCCGCCGAGCGCGCCGCTCGCGAGATTCTCGACGCACGCGACCGTGCGAACGCCGCTGCTCAGGCGATGTTCGACGCCGAGTCACGACTTGATTCACTGACCATCGAACTGGCATCCGCCGAAGAAGCGCTCGTGTCGCTCGAGGCCGAGGTAGGCGAACTCCGGGCCGGATTGACGGAGAGCGCGGTACGGCAGTACACCGGCGCGGGTCAGTACCCACTCCTCGTCTTCCAAGACACTGCACGCACCAACGAACAGGCGCGAGGCCTCGTCTACGCCGGTGCTGCCTCCGGTTCAGTGCTCGTGCAAACGGACGACTACGAGCAGGCCATACACGCGCTCGACGAAGCTCGACAGGCGCTCGAGCAGCGGCGAGTCGAGACGGTCGAGGCGGGCGAGACCTGGGCGGCACTCAAGGAGGACGCCGAAGAACAGGTCCTCGAACTCCAGCGCATCGAACAAGAGCGACTCACCGATGCCCAGGTCCAGCACGAACTCGATCGCCAGCGCCAAGAACGCGCCGAGCAGGAAGAACGTGAGCGCGAGCAGGAAGCCCAGCGTCAAGCAGCAGCTGCCGCGCAAGTGGACGACGCCTCGAGGTCAGGCAACGGCGGCAACGCAACTTCACCGGGCGGGCAATCCGGCACGACCCCGACACCTCCTGCGCCGACGCCGGCTCCTCCCCCACCGACCCCGGCCTCGAACGCCGGCGCAGGAATGGCGTGCCCGGTCGCCGGGCCGAGATCTTTCGCCGACACGTGGGGCGCCCCCCGCTCGGGTGGTCGGAGCCACGAAGGCGTCGACATGATGGCGCCCGGCGGCACGCCACTCGTCGCGGTCGAGTCGGGCTCGGCGACGTTCAAGACCAATCGGCTCGGCGGCAACGCCGTATGGATCACCGGTGCATCCGGAACGAAGTACTACTACGCCCACCTCAGCGCCTGGGAAGGGTCCAGCCGAAGCGTCTCACGGGGTGAAGTGATCGGCTACGTGGGCTCGACGGGCAACACCAGCGTGAACCACCTCCACTTCGAGGTGCACCCGAACGGTGGACGCGCCGTGAATCCTTACCCATACGTCCGAGGGGCGTGCTGACCGACAACCCAACCCGTGCCCCAGCCCGGCGGAATGGCGGCGCCCGCTGCCGGGTTCACAACTACGAATTGTAGTTTGCTGTCGCGAAGCGAGGGAGCTCTCAGCGCAACGATGAACCGGTATCGACGACATCACCGACACGACCCGGACCTGGACGCCGTCTACACGCGGCGCCGATTCCTCGTGGCGAGCGCGGTGGCAGCGGTACCCCTCGGCGCCTGGTGGACCATTGCGCGACCGACCGAGGCCCGCGACCCGGAGAATCCGGTCGGCCTCCCGCAGGGAGCAGACGCAGGTGCCTCGTCGCCGATCTCACCGACCGGATCGACCACACCGACCGGCCTGCCTGATTCACCATCAACCACCTCGACGGTGCCATCCCTCGACCACAATCTCTCCGAGGGCATGGTCGATCCGAAGATCGGCCTCCTGCAGCAGCGACTCACCGATCTCGCGTTCGACCCAGGGCCGGTCGACGACTACCTCGGTTCGGCAACCGTCCGCTCGGTGTGGGCGTTCCAGAAGCTCGTGATGGGCGTTCCTCGCGAGCGGGCCGACGGCGTGGTCACCCCTGAGGTCTGGGATCGTCTGCACGAGCCGGTCGAGCTCGCTCCTCGCCGCACACCGGGCGGCACACATCTCGAGGTCTACCTCCCCGAACAGGTCGCCGTGCTCTTCACCGACGGCCGGCCTCGGGTGATCTCACACGTGTCGAGCGGTGAAGGGATCGAATGGTGTGACGAAGTCGCCGTCGATCTCGACGACGGGACCACCGAGACCAAGGGGATCTGCGGCCGCTCGGTCACCCCTGGCGGCGTGTACCACTTCGAACGCAAGGTCGAAGGATGGCGCAACGCCAAGCTCGGTCGGTTGTACAAGCCGACCTACTTCAACTACGGCATCGCGATCCACGGCGCCTCGAACGTCCCCGAGTACCCGGCGTCGCGAGGCTGCGTTCGGTTCCCGATGCACATCGCCGAGTACATCCAGGATCTGGTCGAGATCGGAGACGCCGTCTACGTCTTCGACGGCGTCCAAGACCCCGAGCACTACGGCGCCCAACCAATGATCTTCGACTGGCCCGACCCCGACTACACCACGACGACCACGTCGACGACCACCACATCGACGACGACCGTTCCGGAGCCCACCACGACGACCGTTCCGGAGCCCATCGCGACGACGACCACGCCACCCACCACCACGTCGACCGCACCCACCACGACATCGCCAGCGACGTCCACCACGGCGACGACCGTGGCAGGGGACTGAGCGCCGGCTCGAATCAGGTCCGCCGATGCGCCGCCGGACCCACATCGACCGACATCAGCCCGGGCAGAGGGTGATCAACAGCCCGGCGACGTGATGAGCCTGGACTGCTGCTGCCAGCACGACCGCCAGCACGCCCACCCCGATCATCGATACCCAGAATCCCTCGTGGCTCAGCGGCCGAGGTTGTAGCAGGGCTTCGACGCGTGCCGTGACGCCGAGTCCGTTGAACGCCGCGAACGTGCCGGGCAGCTCCGAACGGCCGAGCGCAACCCTCGCCAATGCGAACGCGACGCGCTCACGATCGCCGCCGACCGCCGCCACCGCTTCCTCGTCGGCCCACCGCTCGAGCGAGAACCGCAGCCGCTGACGCAGCAACTCGAGGGGCGGCACCAAACCGGCCGCGACTTCAGCGACGAGCAGGTGGCGATCGTGCCGGTGGCTCGTGTGGCCGCGCTCGTGCGCGAGGACGATTTCGAGCTCATCTTCGTCGAGCGAATCCAGGAGCCCCGCCGAAATCGCCACGCGCCGGCCTGGGCCAGGGAGCGAATACGCGAACCAGTCCTCGCTGTCGACCACCGCAGGCGAACCCGCATCGATGCAGCGATGCCTGCGCCACGCTCGAAGCGACCGTCCGGCCCGAAGCATCCCGACGCCGAGCCCGGCCGTCGCGGCAGCACCCAACCATGGGTTCACCGAGGCGTGGAAGCCAAGAACCACACGACACCACTCGAACCCGCCACCCAGAAACGGGACATGGACGAGAAATCCAACCGCGAGGATGACCATCGTCGGCACCACTGCAGCGGCGACGCCGAGGATGGCACCGGTCAACATCGCCGCCGACAACTGGGGACGAACGCGACGATGCAGGACGGACGTGATCGCGGCGATCGCCATGGCGATCAGCAACGGCACCACCAGCGCGAGGTTCATCAGCCGGACGCGTCCAGCAGCCGGCGGAGCGCGGCGCGGTCGCCCTTGGACATCACCCCGACGAATCCGCTGAGCGCGCCCGCCCGATCAGTCGCGGATGACAACACCGCGTTCATCTGCTCGGCGGCCAGCTCCGACTCCGACACTGCCGGCGAGTACTCGAAAGCGCGACCTCGCGACTCCCGATTCGCCCGCCCCTTCTCGTGCAGACGGCCCAAAATCGTCATCACCGTCGTATACGCGAGATCGGAGTCGAGCTGCTCACGCACCTCAGCGGGCGTGAGCGACCCGTCGGCACGCCACAGCACCTCCATGACGTCCCGCTCCAACGCTCCATCTGGCCGACGACCCATGAGACCTCCCTGACGAACGGACATGCTACGGGACTGACCTGCTGTCGACCGGGTGCAGGTTCACCATCGAGCAGGCTGGCCGTCACCTCGATACGGCTGCAGTACGTTGTTGGCGTGATCAGGCAGAGCGGGGCGGTGGGCGCCCTCATGGTCGTCATCGCTGTCAGCTGCGGTCCTGGATCGGCGACGTCGGAGTCGATGCGCGCCGGGCGCGACGTCTACGGCGACCGGTGTTCGGCGTGCCACGGAAACCGCGGCCAGGGTGGCGTCGCGCCGTCACTGGCAGACGTGCTCGACACGTGGCCCGATTGCGCAGATCATCAGGATTGGATCTCGTTGGGCAGCGAGCGGTGGAAGATCGAGCGTGGTCCGACCTACGGCGCCGACGACGCACCCGTCACCCAGGTGATGCCGGAACACGCCACGACGTTGACGTCCGACGAGATCGCAGCCGTGGCGGCGTTCGAGCGGGTCGAGTACGGCGGCGGCGACCAAGCCACCGAGCTGGAGGCGTGCGGAATCCCCGACGACTGAACCCTCCCGTTGATCGGATTTCGCGCTGTTGATTCTGCACTACGCTTTCGCGAACACATCGTCATAACGGGGGTCTGACATGTCGGTATTCGCATCGAACGCTGGGCTCGCCCGGGCGTCGCGCATCACGTTGATCGCGGCCGCGTCGATCTTCATGTACACGATCGTCATCGGGATCCTGAACGGCATGGACGTCTGGGAACCGGAGCACGACGTGCTCATGAGCCACGTGCACAGCGGCACGCTCGGCTGGATCACGCTCGGGGTCGCCGGCATCGCGTTCCTGATGTATTCAGAAGGTCGCACGGTCGACGCCGACGAGCAACGCAAGGTCAGCACCATGGCCTGGTCGTTGATCGGCGCGGTCGTGCTCTACGTACTCGCCTTCTTGGCAGGCGACTCGATCTTCGACGACCGGATCCAACGTCCGATCTTCGGCACCGTGCTGTTCATCGTCGTCATCTGGTTGCTCGTCTGGTTCGTCAACACCTACCGGGCCTACGAGTCGCCGAGCGCAGCTCGGCTCGGGCTGCTCCTCGCCTGGATCTCGCTCCTGATCGGTGCGGTGTTCGGGATCCTGCTCGGTCTCTACACAGCCAATGGTGAAGTGCCCGGTCTCGACGACGAGACCGCCGGCCGCTTCGCCGACGCCCACCCGCCGGCGATGGTGATCGGCTACCTGCTCGTGGCCGGGTTTGCTGTCGTCGAGTGGCTGCTCCACGATGACGACGACGGACGCGCCGGATCCGTCCAGATGTGGTTGCTGTTCATCGCCGGGATCATCATCAACATCGCGTTCGTCACCGGAACCGACGAGCAACTCGCCGGCCCGGCCAACCTCTTGATGATCGCCGCGTTGCTGACGCTGCTCTGGCGTTCGCGGTCGATGTTGATGCCCGACGGCTGGCGAGGGGCCGATGTCGGACTGTTCCCACGCTTCGCACTGCTGTTCCTGATCGTCTACCTCGTCCTGCTCACCGTGCTCGTGTCGTGGATCGTTCGTGACGTGATCGACTTCGAGGTCCTCACCGAGTCACAGGAAGGGCTGCTGCTGGCATTCGATCACACCATGTTCATCGGGGTGATGACGAACATCATGTTCGGCGTGCTCGCCCTTCGGGTCACCTCGTCACGGGTGACGCTCGCCAACAAGGTGCTGTGGGTCGGTGTCAACGTCGGCCTCGCCGGTTTCGCACTGGGCCTCCTCACGACGACGTCGCTCCTCAAGCAGATCTTCGCCCCGATCATGGGCCTCTCGCTCCTGTTCGCGCTGGTCGTCTACCTGGCCGAGCTCCGAACGACGAGCGTCAACGACTCCGCCGCGGCCGCAAGGTGACCAATCGGGCGAGGGGGCACCCGCTGGCGTCGGGCCTCCGTCGGCGATGACCAGCGGAGCTCGTCGTGACCACAAGATCGTGGTGCTCGGCCCGCCCGGCTCGGGCAAAGGCACCCACGCTGTGCAACTCGCGCAGCGCTTGTCGGTGCCTCACATCTCGACGGGAGCCCTGCTGCGCGATGAGATCGCGGCCGGGACGCAGCTGGGCCGACAAGTTGCCGACGCGGTGCGCAGCGGGCTGCTCGTGACCGACGACGCCATCGTCGAGCTGATCGAGCAGAGGATCGCCTCGCTGACCGACGACGACGGCTGGATTCTCGACGGAGCCCCCCGAACGCTCAGCCAGGCCGAGCTGCTCGCACCGCTCATCGAAGTCGACGGCCCGGCGATCGTCATCGCACTGGACGTCGACAACGACGAACTGCGCCGACGACTCGGCCGACGTCGGACCGACGAGCAACGAGCCGACGACGATCCCGGGGTCGTGGAGGACCGACTCGTCCTGTGGGCCGACACCGGGCCGCAACTGCTCGACCGGTACGCGCGACTCGGGCTGCTCATGCTGGTGGACGGCTCGGGAGACATTCCCGAGACGTCTCGCCGGGTGTGGGACGCCGTCGCGGCTGAAGTCGACCTGGGCTCGGCGAGCGGGAACGAGGCCTGAGCGCAGCTGCCCGGACGGTGCTGCGAGAACAGGGCGAAACTGCTGTCGCGGGCGCTTGATCAACCCCAGTTGGGACGACGAACGACTTCGCAGACTCGGGACGTTCGGCCCTGTGACGTGGCGCGGACAACGGCGACGGTAGAGCAAGCCCGTCAAGAGGAGTGCTCACACATGACCGAAACATCCGATACGAAGCTCCGGCCAGTCGGCCGCCGTCAGTTCATCGCTGCCATGGGAGGGGGCGCGGCGGTCGTCGGACTGGCCGCGTGCGCCGATGACGGTCCGCAGATCGCAGCTCCAGCCGGCGGGGCCGGCGCCGCGGCGGAGGGTGCAGCAGCCTCTGCGCCAGCAGCTCCTGCTGCGCCGGCCTTCAACGATCGGGTCGATTCGATCATTCCCGAGTTCACTCGGATCAACGATCTCACCGTCGCCGACGACGAGGAGCGGATGACGTATGTGCCGCTCGTGCCGGCGCCTGTGCAGCGCGCCGAGCAGAAGATCGTCGAGTTCCACCTCGAAGTGATCGAGGGCGAGTGTGTGGTCGACCCGACGCAAGGGGTCTCCACGCTGATGTGGGGCTTCCGGATCGCCGGCGACGAGGCGACGACGTGCGGATCACCCGGTCCGGTCATGCGCGCTCGGGTCGGTGACCTGGCCCGGATCACCGTCACCAACATGGCCGGCAACGTGCACCCGCACAACATCGACTTCCATGCGGTCACCGGCCAGGGCGGTGGCGCCGAGGGCACGACGGTGCCGCCCGGTGAATCGGCGACGATCAACAGCCGCCTGCTGTACCCCGGTGTGTTCATGTACCACTGCGCGTTCGGCGATGTGCCCGAGCACATCGCTCACGGTATGTACGGCATGTTCATCGTCGACCCGGAAGACGGGTTGCCGAACGTCGACCACGAGTGGGCGATCACACAGTCGGAGTGGTACC
>RCMY010003095.1_pt1 | contig 14887 bp, 12 predicted proteins | sample 2041341 | NCBI WGS metagenome assembly RCMY01 (sample SAMN09708234, study PRJNA481090) | Marine sediment metagenome, whole genome shotgun sequencing project.
AGTACACGGCCCGATTCGTCGCGGTTTGCCGTCACGATGGTCAGCGCCCCGACCCGTTCTCCGTATAGGGAAAAGGACTTCGAAAACGAACTTGAGAGGAAGAACTCGAGGCCCGATTCGGCAAACAGACGCACCGCGGCCGCGTCCTCTTCGACGCCATCGGCGAAGCCTTGGTAAGCCATGTCGATAAAGGCGATGAGCTTCCCTTCGCGCACCACCTCGACGACCTGTGTCCACTGCGTTGCGGTGAGATCGGCACCAGTCGGGTTGTGGCAGCAGGCATGCAGGACGACGATGGACCCCGCCGCCGCGGCCTTTAAACCGGCAAGCATGGCGTCGAAGTCCACCCCGCGCGAAGCGGCGTCATAATAGGGGTAGCTGTCGACCTCGAAGCCGGCTGCCTCGAACAACGCGCGGTGGTTTTCCCAGCTCGGATCGCTGATATAGATCTTGGCAGAAGGCTTGATACGGCGCAGGAAATCAGCACCAATCTTTAACGCGCCGGTTCCGCCGAGCGCCTCGAACGTGATAGCGCGACCGGCGGCGACAAGTTCCGCATTCGGCCCGAAGACAAGGCCTTGCACCGCGTCACCATAGACCTTGGGGCCTTCGATCGGCTGATAGCTGCGTGAAGGCGACAATTTGAGGATGGCCGCTTCGGCCGCTTCGACTGCGCCGAGCAATGGAACTTTTCCGTTGTCGTCGTAGTACACACCAACGCCCAGATTGACCTTTTCGGCGCGGGTGTCTGCCGCAAAGGCTTCGGTCAACCCGAGGATGGGGTCGCGCGGTGCCAGTTCAACGTTGGCAAAGATCGACGAGGTCATGTCAGCTCCATGGTTGCGTCGGTGGGGTCGACGCGGAATAATCGAATGTTTGGCCCTGTCTCGCGGCGCGGCGCCGCAAGAGGAAAATATTAGCATGTCGCAAGGCGCAAATCCGGCTCGGGTCATCACCTATGAGGGGAGTCCCTTCCGCCTGCATCAGCCGTTCGAACCCGCGGGAGATCAGCCCGAGGCGATTGCGCGCCTGGTGGAAGGTATCGAGGACGGATTGATGTACCAGACGCTGCTCGGCGTCACCGGTTCGGGCAAGACGTACACCATGGCCAACGTGATCGCACGTTGCGGCCGGCCGGCCTTGGTGCTGGCGCACAACAAGACGCTGGCGGCCCAGTTGTATTCCGAATTTCGCGAGTTTCTGCCGGAAAATGCGGTCGAATATTTCGTCTCGTATTACGACTACTATCAGCCCGAAGCCTACGTGCCGTCGCGCGATCTGTTCATCGAGAAGGATTCGAGCATCAACGAGCATATCGAGCAGATGCGGCTGAGCGCAACCAAGAGCCTCATGGAACGGCGCGACGTGGTGATCGTGGCGACCGTCTCGTGCATTTACGGTATTGGTGACCCGGTCGATTATCACAGCATGGTGCTGCACCTGCGCGAAAGTGAGCACATCGCGCATCGTGATCTTGTGCAGCGCCTCGTGACCATGCAGTACACGCGTTCAGATGTGGATTTTCGACGTGGCACGTTTCGCGTGCGCGGCGATGTGATCGACATCTTTCCGGCCGAGAATGCCGAACTTGCGGTGCGCGTCGAGATGTTCGACGACGAGGTCGAGCATCTGACTCTGTTTGATCCGCTGACCGGACACCTCAAGCACAAGCTGGCGCGTTTCACAGTGTATCCATCGAGTCATTACGTGACGCCTCGCGCCACCGTGCTGCGGGCGATGGAAGGCATCAAGACCGAACTGCGCGATCGCATCGAATGCTTTCAGCAGGCCGGCAAGCTGGTCGAAGCGCAGCGCATCGAGCAGCGCACGCGCTTCGATCTGGAGATGCTCAACGAGTTGGGCTTTTGCAAGGGCATTGAAAACTATTCGCGGCATCTGTCCGGACGATCACCCGGCGAGCCGCCCCCGACGCTGATCGACTATCTGCCGGCCGACGGATTGATGTTCGTCGACGAATCGCATGTGTCGATTCCCCAGGTGGGCGCGATGTACAAGGGCGATCGCTCGCGCAAGGAAAATCTCGTCGAATACGGCTTTCGTCTGCCCTCGGCAGTCGACAACCGGCCGCTCAAATTCGAAGAGTTCGAAAAGCTGATGCCGCAGACCACATTTGTCTCGGCGACCCCGTCGAAATACGAAGCAGAGCATCAGGCGCAGGTTGTTGAACAAGTGGTTCGGCCGACCGGCCTGATCGACCCGGTCGTTCAGATACGACCGGCGGTGACCCAGGTGGACGATCTGCTCAGTGAGATCAAGGTGCGCATTGCGGTCGAGGAGCGCGTGCTGGTCACCACGCTGACGAAACGCATGGCCGAAGATCTGACTGAATATCTCGCCGAAAACGGGCTTCGGGCGCGCTACCTCCATTCCGACATCGATACCGTCGAACGCGTCGAGATCATCCGCGATCTGCGCCTGGGCTTGTTCGATGTGCTGGTCGGGATCAATCTGTTGCGTGAGGGGCTCGATATTCCTGAAGTGTCACTGGTGGCCATTCTCGACGCAGACAAGGAAGGGTTTCTGCGTTCCGAGCGCTCATTGATCCAGACCATGGGGCGGGCGGCGCGACACCTCAACGGCACGGCGATTCTTTATGCCGATGTGGTGACCAATTCGATGCGCCGTGCCATCGACGAAACCGATCGCCGCCGGCAAAAACAGATCGCGTTCAATGAGGCAAACGGGATCAAACCGCGTTCGGTGGTCAAACGGATCAAGGATCTTATTGACGGCGTGTATGCGAAAGGCGATGACGCCCGGGACGCGCACGTGCGGGAGAGCACGCCGGACTACGCGGCAATGGACGAAAAGACTGTGGCGAAGGCGATCCGGCAGCTCGAAAAGAAGATGCAGCAGCACGCACAGAATCTCGAATTTGAACAGGCTGCCGCCGCGCGTGACGAGTTATTCACCTTGCGTGCCAAGGTGTTTGGCGCGGATCAGCACGGCGCAGAGCAATGAGAGGCCGGATTTGGTAACACGCGTTTTGTTCGTCTGCACTGGCAACATCTGCCGATCGCCCACGGCGGAGGGGGTTGCCCGTCACTGGTTGCGCATGCTGGGTCTGGATGGTGTGGTCGCGGTGGATTCGGCCGGTATCGCCGGATACCACGCCGGCGAAGCGCCGGATGCGCGCAGCCAGCGCGTTGCCGCGCAACGCGGCTACGACCTGTCTCGTTTGCGGGCCCGCAAATTGACGTCAAAGGACTTTGACCGCTTCGACCTGTTGTTGGCGATGGACGAGGGACATCGCGATGTGATGTTGCGCAAGGCGCCGCCGGAATGCCGCGACAAGATCCGCCTGTTTCTCAGCTTTGCGCCCGAGCTTGGTCGTCATGAAGTGCCCGACCCCTACTACGGTGGCACCTCCGGTTTCGATGATGCGCTGAATCTTTGCGAGGTCGGGGTGCAAGGTTTGCTCGATGTGCTGCGTGAAAAGCACTGATTGGCGGTGTTGCGTAATTGATCGGCGCGCCCGCGCTTGGCAACGTCTCGCCACTTGGGGCGTCCTTGATTCCGCTCGATAGGTATGTGACCTGCTGATCGCCGTGTGACGTGCGTTCGAAGTCACGATGGAAAACGGGCCGTACCACGAAGGTGGCACGGCCCGTCTTTTTTGAATGCGACGATGACTACTTGTCGCGACGATGACTACTTGTGCGTTTCGACCTGTTGTAAATTCGACTCCGTCTCAACCTCAGCCCGTGGTCCGCGTGGGCGGCCGAGTTGTTGTGACTCGCTGATGACGTCCTGTGCCGCCACTTTTTCCGGCTGCGTTTCGATCATCACGAGTCCGCTTTCTTCGAGCGCGGTATCAATATCGGTCTCAGCTGCGGTGTCCTGAGGCTGTGCTTCGTTGTGCGGTGCTGCCTCATCGACGACCGCTTCAGCATCAAGCGCTGCCTGATTCGTGGCTTCTTCTTCAGCCATCGTTTGGGCGGGGGCAACCGGGGCCGGCTCGTCGGCAGCGGCCGTACCGCCATCGTGGGCTTCGGTCGTCGCGACGGCTTCTTCGTTTGCCGGCGCGGCGTAAGGCGTCGCTTCTTCGTGCGTGGGCGTGGGTTCTTCAATGGATTGAACGTTCACCAGCGTCGAAGAAAACGCCTCGGTTTCATCCGGCGCGTTTTCAGCCACGTTCGCACGCTCGATATCTCCGCCTCCCGCGTCGGTCGCGCTTTCGTCCGTCCGTGCTTGTGCGGTGTCGATAGCTGCTTCGCGCTCCGGAATTTCGGCTGTAGTAGGCGGCGCTTCTTGCTCCTGCACGACCGATTGCGGTTGGGGCGTCGCGGTATCAGTCCCAGCGTCCGTCGCAGCGTCCGCGTCGGCAACTGCGAGCGCCGATGTACTGTCTCCCGACTCGTCACGGTTCTGACGCGAACGGCGTCGACGGCGTCCGCGCGAGCTGCGCGACTCTGACGTTTGTTCAGCATCGTCAGAAGCTACCGCCGCTGGCGCGTCGTCATTCTCATCACTTTCAACGTCTTTCTGTTCGGTCGCTTCGCTCTGGGCCTGGCTTTGCTCATTCTGGCGGCCACGGCCGCGACGACCGCGTCGCGAACGCCCGCTGCCCGCCTCACCCTCAGTGCGTTCGCCGGTGGCTGCCGCAGCGGCGACTGCGTCCGTCGTCACAGCAGTTGCTTCGGCGGCGACGCTGGCGTTTTCCGTTGTACTCCCGGCTTGCTGAGCGTCGTCACTCCGATTCCCGCGTCGACCGCGGCCGCGCCGGCTGCCGCTGCGCGATTCGTCGTCGCCGCGGTCGCCGCGGTCGCCGCGGTCGTCGGGACGCCGACGACTTTCTGTGGTGTCGTCTCGCGACGTGTCACGGCCATCGTCTCGACGGCCGCGGGAGTTCCGACCACCGCGCTTGCCGTTCTTGCGCTCTTCCTCGCCACTTGCGCTCGATTTACGCTTCTTGGGCGGCTCGAGCGGAGTTTGCGCGGGTGTCGCGCCGGCAAAAACATTTTTCAGCCAGCCGAGGAAGCCGCTTGCGACGGCCTTCACCGAAGTGGCCTCGGCGGTTTTGGTTTCGACGTTCGGGGGCGGTTGCGGCGGTGCGATCGAGCGGACGGCGGCTTCGGCGCGTGCCGGCTTGCTGCTCTCTTCGAGCATGGTTTCGGTATACGACGGTTGCGACGGTTGCGCCGCCATCTGATAGCTGGCGACAGTGCTGTCGTCCTCGTTCAGCTGATCGTGGCGCAAACGGATGATCTCGTGCTGCGGCGTCTCCAGATGACGGTTTGGCACGATGATCACGTTAATCTTGTGACGAAACTCGACATGCGCAATGTCCACGCGCTTTTCATTGAGCAGGAAGGTGGCGACGTCTACCGGAACCTGAACATGGACCGCGCCGGTGTTGTCCTTCATCGCCTCTTCTTCCAGAATGCGCAGGATGTGGAGGGCGGATGATTCGGTGTTGCGGATGTGTCCGGTGCCGTTGCAGCGCGGGCAGGGGATGTAGGCACCTTCGGCAAGGGCGGGGCGCAGACGCTGGCGCGACAACTCAAGCAGACCAAAGCGGCTGATCTTGCCGGTCTGGACGCGCGCGCGATCCACGCGCAGCGCATCGCGCAAGCGTTGTTCGACTTCGCGCTGATTCTTGTTCGACTCCATGTCGATGAAGTCGATGACGATCAGGCCGCCCAGATCGCGCAAGCGCAGCTGGCGCGCGACTTCTTCGGCCGCTTCGATGTTGGTGCGCAGTGCAGTCTCTTCGATGTCGGCGCCTTTGGTGGCGCGGCCGGAGTTGACGTCGACCGATACCAGCGCTTCGGTGTGATCGATCACCACCGCGCCGCCCGAGGGGAGAATGACCTGCCGGGCGTAGGCGGATTCAATCTGATGTTCGATCTGGAAACGCGAAAACAGCGGGACGTCGTCGCCGTAGAATTTGACGCGATTGACGTTCTGCGGCATCACGTGCGCCATGAACTGGCGCGCCTGCTCGTAGACATCCTGCGTGTCGACAAGGATTTCGCCGATATCCTGGTGGAAGTAATCGCGAATGGCGCGGATCACCAGGCTGCCTTCCTGATAGATGAGGAAGGCGCCGACCTGCGCGTGTGCGGCGCCGTCGATGGCACTCCACAATTGCAGCAGATAATTCAGATCCCACTGGAGTTCTTCGGCGTTGCGGCCAATCGCCGCGGTGCGCGCGATGAGGCTCATGCCAGCGGGGACTTCGAGCTGATCCATGGCGTCGCGCAACTCGGCACGCTCGTCGCCCTCGACGCGGCGCGAAACGCCGCCGCCGCGCGGATTGTTGGGCATCAGCACCAAGTAGCGGCCGGCCAGCGAAATATAGGTGGTGAGCGCGGCGCCTTTGTTGCCGCGCTCGTCTTTTTCGACTTGGACGATCAGCTCATGGCCTTCCTTGAGCACGTCCTGCGGTCGTACACGCGCTTGGTCGTTCCCACCGTCTAGATAGGTCCGGCTGATTTCCTTGAACGGAAGAAAGCCGTGGCGCTCTGCGCCATAGTCCACAAAAGCGGCTTCCAGACTCGGTTCCACCCGAGTGACAACGGCTTTGTAAATGTTGCTTTTTCGTTCTTCTTTGGCGGCCGATTCGATGTCGAGGTCATTCAATCGTTGACCATCGACAATCGCGACGCGGAGTTCCTCGGCCTGCGTCGCATTGAAAAGCATGCGCTTCATCTATTCATTCTCCCGCGTGCTTCACACGGGCAGGAAGAACGGCACGCACCTTCGTACGAGACGGGGCGAGTTATCTACAGTAGAGAATGGCTCTCATCCGATATTTTCTGGCTTACGAGGGTCGGCTGGTCGATTATTCATGTGTTCCCGCCGAAGCGGCCGGAACTTCTGATCCTGCGCGCGAAGACGCGTTTTTTGGCAAAAAAACAAAATATCTTTCGCTTGGGTTACCATCGCAGCCTTTTGGCTGCGGGTGCAAACTGCTGATCGGACGGGAACCTCGTATCGCGGGCTCTGTACGTAACCGCGCATCCTGGCATTTCCGCTCAGGGGTTGCATGACGCCGCACCGTAACTGATCAGTACGCAAGTATATGGCAGGATGATGGCGCAACGCAAAAGCCTTGAAGTACGTCACATGCGAATCGATTCTGCCAGCGAAGGGCAGCGCATCGACAACTTTCTCATGCGTGAACTCAAGGGTGTGCCCAAAAGCCACATTTACCGCTTGCTGCGCAGTGGCCAAGTGCGCGTCGACGGGCGGCGTATCACGCAGACCTACCGCCTGATAGAAAATGATCTGGTGCGCATTCCACCGGTACGCACCAGCCAGTCCGCCGAGGGGCGCGTGATTCCCGCCGGCGAACCCTTGCCGGTGGTGTATGAAGACGATGCGCTGTTGATTATCGATAAAGCCTCGGGCATTGCAGTGCATGGCGGCAGTGGCGTGAGTTTTGGCGTCATCGAGCAGTTGAGGCGCCAGCGACCGGAAGCACGACTGCTGGAGCTGGCGCACCGGCTCGATCGTGAAACTTCTGGGTTGCTGATCGTGGCGAAGAAACGCTCGGCCCTGACAGCGTTGCATGAAATGATGCGCAGCGGTGAGGTGGAGAAGCACTATTCCACGCTTGTCTCGGGCCGCTGGATGAATCCGCGCGAGCACATTCGCGCGCCATTGTTCAAATATCTGACGGCTAACGGCGAACGTCGGGTGCGTGTGCAGGATGAAGGCAAGCCGGCGCACAGTATCGTGACGCTGCGGCGGCGGTGGGCATCGATGAGCGAATTGTCGGTGGAACTCAAGACCGGACGGACACATCAGATTCGTGTGCATTTGACGCAGACCGGCTTTCCGCTGATTGGAGACGAGAAGTACGGCGATTTCGCGCTTAACCGTCGCCTCGGCAAAACCATGAGCTTGCGGCGCATGTTCCTTCACGCGCAAAAATTGCGCTTCAGGCATCCGGTCAAAGAGGAAACGATTGAGGTCACGGCCGCGCTGCCAGAGGCGCTAAGCGGGTTTCTGGCGCAAATTGATGCAATGGAGGAGAGGGATTTTGGCGAACCGGTATGAATTGGTCGTGTTTGACTGGGATGGCACCTTGCTGGATTCTGCTGCCGCCATCGTGCATGCGATTCAGGCGGCGTGTCGCGATCTTGGCCTTCCCGTGCCGGAGGATGCGCGAGCGCGTCATGTCATCGGCCTCGGGTTGAATGAAGCGCTGAGCCATGCCGTGCCCGAACTGACCAAGGAAGCCTATCCCGACATGGTGGCGCGCTATCGCCACCATTTTCTGGCACGTGACCATGAACTGGTGTTGTTTCCGGGTGCGGCGCAGATGATCGAGCGGCTTGCTGCGGGTGGATGGACGCTGGCGGTAGCGACCGGCAAGAGCAGGGTGGGGCTGGATCGCGCGTTCGAACATACCGGGCTGGGGCGCCATTTTCATGCCTCACGGTGCGCCGACGAGTGCTTTTCCAAGCCACACCCGGCGATGCTGGAGGCGCTGATGAGTGAATTGGCAATGGACGCGAAGCGAACCTTGATGATCGGGGATACGACGCATGATCTGCAGATGGCAAGCAACGCCGGCGTCGACGCCGTGGGCGTAACATTTGGTGCACACGAACGGGCAGATCTACAGACGGCGGCTCATGTGGCCTGCATTGATTCGATTGCGGAGCTGGATGCGTGGCTGAAAACCAACGCCTGATTTGCGCCTCGAGCGCGCTCGAGGAATGCGGCACGGGCGTGCGCTTTTTGGTTCAGCGTCGCGGCGAGACGCTACCGGCGTTCGTGGTGCGTTTCGATGGCGTTCCGCGTGCCTACGTGAACGAATGCGCGCATGTCGGGGTCGAGCTTGACTGGATGGAAGGCGAGTTCTTTGACCGCGAACGCCGATATCTTGTTTGCGCGACGCATGGCGCCACCTACGCGCCGGAAAACGGCCATTGCGTGGCCGGCCCCTGCAAGGGGGCGCGGCTGAGGCCGTTGAAGGTGATCGAACACGATGAGCAGGTGTGGCTGATCGACGCTACCGATCACGGTGCGATCGGCCCCTGAGAACCGGTGCCGCTGCACCGGGCGCCGGCAATGGCGCGGGATGGCCCGCGCTAACGGATTCCAATCCGGTGGATGAGGGCTTGCAATTCGCCGACGATACCGCGCCGGAACAACAGCACGCAAATGACGAAGATGCCGCCCATGATAACGGTCACCCACGAGCCAACCACGTCGGCCAGTTGCGTTTGTAGCGAGACAATCGTCGCAGCACCAACGAACGGCCCGAAGATCGTGCCGAGACCACCTAGCAGTGTCATCAGCACGACCTCACCCGACATGTGCCAATGCACATCAGTGAGCGAAGCAAGCTGGAAAACCAGCGTTTTCGTCGCGCCCGCTGTGCCCGACAACGCGGCTGAAATGACAAAGGCCATGAGCTTGAATTTGGCGACGTCATAACCCAGCGAGATCGCGCGTGGTTCGTTTTCGCGGATGGCTTTGAGGATATGCCCGAAGGGCGAGTTTACAGCGCGATAGATGATGAAGAAGCCGATGCAGAACACGGCGAACACGAAGTAATACATGGCGATGTTGTTCGACAGATCGACGATGCCGAACAGGTGGCCGCGAGGCACCCCCTGGAGTCCGTCTTCTCCGCCCGTCGCCCTGATCTGAATCGCGAGGAAATACACCATCTGCGCCAGCGCCAGTGTGATCATCGCGAAATAGATCCCCGTTCGCCGGATGGCCAGCACGCCGAACACCCAGCCGAGCGCGCCGGCAGCCAGCGTGCCGCCGAGCACGCCGAGCTCCGGCGTGAGGCCCATGTCGCGGACCAACAGGCCACAGATGTAACCGGCGCTTCCAAGAAACGCGGCGTGACCGAACGACAGCAAGCCGGCAAAACCGAGCAGCAGATTAAAGGCGCAGGCGAACAAGCCGAAACACAGCAATTTCATCAGATACGTGGGATAGACGGCAAACGGCGCCAGCATCCCGAGCACAAACAAAACGACAAAGAGAAATGGCGTCGCGCGTGCGATAAACGACGGGTTGGTACGCATGAAAAGTGTCCTCGTTCAGCGAACTACGCCGCTTTTCCAAACAGTCCGGCCGGCCGGACGACCAGCACGATTACCATGATCACAAACACCACGACCGCCGAACCCTCCGGGTAGAAAACGCGCGTGAGGCCTTCGATAAGACCCAGCCCCAAGCCGGTGATGATCGAACCCATGATGGAACCCATGCCGCCAATCACCACCACCGCGAAGACCACGATGATCAGGTGTGCCCCCATCTGCGGATTGACCTGATACATCGGCGCCGCCAAGACGCCCGCGAAGGCGGCCAGGGCAACGCCATAACCGTAAGTGAAGGTAATCAGCAGCGGCACGTTGATGCCCAGCGCCTGCACCATTTGCGAGTTCTCGGTGCCGGCGCGCAGGTAAGCGCCGAGCCGTGTCTTTTCAATCATGAACCAGGTGCCGATGCACACCACAAGCGCCGCGACGATGACCCATCCACGATAGATCGGCAGATACATGAAGCCGAGATTGACACCACCGGAGAGCAGCTCGGGCACGGGGTAGCTTTCACCGGAAACGCCGTATTGGTCTCTGAACACGCCCTCGATGATCAAGGCGAGACCGAAGGTGAGCAGCAGACCGTAGAGATGATCGAGTTTGTATAGCTTGTTGAGCATGGTGCGTTCGAGCACGATGCCAAGGGCGCCGACGATGGCCGGCGCCAGCAGCAACGCAACCCAATAGTCGATGCCGAACTTTGTCAGCGCAATCCAGGCCACGAACGCGCCCATCATGTACTGCGCGCCATGCGCAAAATTGATGATGTTGAGCAGGCCAAAGATGATCGCCAGACCAAGGCTGAGAATGGCGTAGAACGATCCGTTGATCAGGCCGATTAACAACTGACTAGCGAGCAGCGCACTCGGAACGCCGAAGATTTCCATGCTTGTAACTCCGACGCCCGGAGCGAGCGCCCCGGGCGTGTGTGAATCAACTCAAATCGCCGCGATCATTTCTTGGTGATCAGGGGACAGCTCGATTCGGACAAGGGCTGGAACGCTTCGTCGCCGGGAATGACCTGGACGATGTTGTAGTAATCCCAATCGTACTTGGATTCTTCCGGCGTCTTTACCTGGGCGAGATACATGTCGTGCACCATGCGTCCGTCGTCGCGGATATGCCCGTTGGTGGCAAAGAAGTCATTGATCGGCAGTTCCTTCATCTTCGCCATCACTGCTGAGGCTTCATCGCTATCGGCTGCATTGACCGCGCGCAGGTAGTGGAGAATCGACGAATACTGTCCGGCTTGCACCATCGTCGGCATACGCTTCTGTTTTTCCTCGAAGCGTTTCGACCAGGCGCGCGTCTCGTCGGTACGATCCCAATAGAAACCGGTGGTCAGATACAGACCGCCGGCGCTATTGAGGCCAAGCGAATGAACGTCGGTAATGAACATCAGCAAGGCAGCCAGTTTTTGCTTTGGCGTAATGCCGAATTCAGCGGCTTGCTTGATCGCGTTGGTGGTGTCGGCGCCAGCATTCGCCAGACCGATAATCTCTGAGCCAGAGGCTTGGGCCTGAAGCAGGAACGAGGAGAAATCCGACGCCGGGAACGGGTGGCGAACAGCCCCCAGAACCTTGCCGCCATTGGCCTCGATCACTTCGCTTGCTTCCTTTTCAAGCGACTGTCCAAAAGCGTAGTCGGCGGTCAGGAAAAACCATGTCTTGCCGCCTTGTTCGGTCACCGCCTTGGCAGTGCCGTGGGCTAGCGCGTACGTGTCATAGGTGTAATGCACGCTGACATCGTTGCACTGCTCGTTGGTGATCGGCAAAGACGCCGGACCGCTCATGAGTACGACGCGGTTCATCTCCTTGCCGATCTTCATCACTGCCAGGGCGGTGGTGGTCGACACCAGTTCGGTTGCCGTATCCACGCCCTCGCGCTCGAACCATTCACGCGCCTTGTTGGAGGCGATGTCGGCTTTGTTCTGGTGGTCGGCCGAGACCATTTCGATCTTGAATGAGGGTTTGGCTTCGGCGATGAAATCGTCGATCGCCATCTGTGTTGCCAACACAGCACCCGAGCCCGCCAGATCGGAATAGGTGCCGGAAAGATCGGTGAGGACACCGATCTTGACCACGCCACCGGAGATCTCGGCGTGTGCGGTGGCCGAAAGTGCGGCGAATGCTGCGGCGCATGCGAGGGTACTCAATTTCTTGATGTGCATCGACTGTCTCCCTGTAACGATGGTGTCCGCCGCGGGGTCAAACCCCGAGCGTTTGTTGCAACCAGTCCATCTTCGCATCCAGTTCGGACGAGGCAATGGTGGCAATGATTTCGCCGTGTTCAAGTACGTAATGCCGTTCGGCGAGGGGTGCGGCAAAGCGAAAATTCTGTTCGACCAAAATGATCGTGAATCCGCGCGTCTTCAGATCGGTAATGACTTTGCCGAGCTTTTTCACAATCACCGGCGCGAGGCCTTCGGTAATTTCGTCGAGCAACAGCAACTTCGCGCCGGTGCGCAGCACACGCGCCATCGCGAGCATTTGCTGTTCGCCGCCGGACAACTTGCTCCCCGGGCTGTTTCGCCGCTCGAGCAGGTTGGGGAACATCTCGTAGATTTCCTTGACCGGAATGCCGCCGCTGGCGACCTCGGGCGGAAGCATCAGGTTTTCTTCGGTGCTGAGCGACGCAAAAATGGCGCGCTCCTCGGGAACGTAGCCCACGCCGTGACTCGCCATGCGGTGCGTGGCTTCGGCGATGACTTCGTTGCCATTGATCACGATCGAACCGGTGCGACGACCCACCAGACCCAGAATCGATTTGAGCGTGGTGCTGCGGCCCGCGCCGTTTCGCCCGAGAAGGGTGACGCATTCGCCGCGCCCGACGCTCAGATCGATGCCGTGAAGAATGTGGGATTCGCCATAGTACGCATGGAGATTCTCGATGCGCAGAAATTCGCGATGGGGCTTTTGAGCAGTGGTCATGGTCGGGCGCTTTCAGTGATGAGCGTCGTTCATGTCGTCGGAACCGACGTAGGCTTCGAGCACTTTCGGGTCTTTCGACACTTCCTCGTAGCTGCCTTCGGCAAGGATATTGCCATGCGTCAGCACGGTGATGCGATCGCACAGGTTGGCGACGACAGACAGGTTGTGCTCGACCATCAATATGGTGCGCTTGGCTGAAACCTTGCGGATCAGTTCGACGATGCGGGCAATGTCTTCCTGACCCATGCCCTGTGTCGGCTCGTCGAGCAGCATCATCGTCGGTTCAAGCGCCAGTGTGGTGGCGATTTCGAGGGCGCGCTTTCGGCCATAAGGCATTTCGCCGGTGATCGTATCGGCAAAACTGGCGAGGTCGACCGACTCCAGCAAGGCCATCGCTGGATCATTGAGCACGTCTAGTGATTTTTGCGAGCGCCAGAAATGGAACTCGGTACCGAGTTTGCGCTGTAAACCGATTCGCACGTTCTCAAGCACGCTGAGGTTGGGAAAGGTCGCAGAAATCTGGAACGAACGCACCAGGCCGCGGCGGGCAGTGACTGCGGGCGCCTCATGCGTGATGTCGATTCCCTTGAAGCGGATCTTTCCCGCCGTCGGCGGCAGAAACTTGGTCAGTAAATTGAAAACCGTTGTTTTCCCGGCCCCGTTCGGGCCGATCAGCGCGTGAATGCTGCCTTCCCGCACTTTCAGATCGAAGTCCGAGACAGCAACAAAACCCTTGAATTCTTTGGTCAGGCCAATTGTTTCAAGAATGAAATCGTTCATTATCCGTTTCGGGCGGTACGCCGCCGGCTAGCTATTGCGGTGGGAGAAGACATTCGCGCCAATTCTACGTCATAATTTTGCTGCGCTGCCAGTCACGCCCGGTACCCAGTTTCATCCAGACCCGAAGACGTCAGCGGGTGCAATCATACACACGTTTGTTTAGTTCGCGAGATGGATGGATACGGACGGCAAATTTGCGATGGGCACGGGCGCTGGCTTTCGCAACCATTCGTGCCACCCTTCCACCCGCCCGGATGTGCTCGCAGGTCGGCGCGCATCGCGAACGTGAACCCTATTGGCCTGCGAGCAGCAGGAAGACTGTCGGAATTTTGTCAAGCGCTGGGCGCGCGCCGCACTGCCACTGGCCAACGGTGCATGTGCGAACCCACTCATCAGGCGTCGTCAGTGCGCGAGCCACGCATAACAATGTATTGGCATGGCATGTGCGCAACAAGGCATCGAACATGCGCATATTGCGATAGGGCGTTTCGATGAAAAGCTGCGTTTGCTGCGAATTCCGCGAGGCCGCTTCCAGTGATTGAATGGTGTTTCGTCGTTCGCCGTCTTCAATCGGTAGGTAGCCATGAAACGCAAAACGTTGACCGTCGAGTCCCGACGCCATCAGGGCGAGCAGCAGCGATGACGGACCCACGAGCGGGGCGACGCGAATATTCAATCGGTGTGCTTCGCGCACCAGCATCGCACCGGGATCGGCAACGGCCGGCACGCCGGCCTCGGACATCAACCCCATGTCGTCGCCCGCCAGAGCGGGTGCGAGCAAGGCCGCCGCTTGGTTTGTCGTGGCGTTGCGCGGCAGCACCTGAATTTCAATGTCGCGCAACGCTGTGGGGTGATCGAGGCGTTTGAGCTCGGCGCGCGCGGTCTTGGCATTTTCAACGACGAAATACGTTAGCCGGCGTGCGATCACGGCGGCGCCCGCCGGCAAGGTGTCCTCCAGCGCGCTCTGACCAAGGCTGACCGGAACGAGGTAGAGCGTGCCGCGCGGCGTATCTATCATGGCAGGCGGATGCCTTCGGCACGCAGCATGCGGCTTAAGGCAATCAGCGGCAGGCCAATCAATGCGGTCGGGTCATCGGTGACGAGCGCATCGAGAAGCGTGATGCCAAGTGCTTC
>RCMY010003096.1_pt1 | contig 14887 bp, 10 predicted proteins | sample 2041341 | NCBI WGS metagenome assembly RCMY01 (sample SAMN09708234, study PRJNA481090) | Marine sediment metagenome, whole genome shotgun sequencing project.
GTGTTGGTCGGGGCAGAGGGATTCGAACCCCCGACCCTCTGGTCCCAAACCAGATGCGCTACCAGACTGCGCTATGCCCCGATCCAGGCTTTCGTTGCACGCCAATGCCGCGAAAGGCCGATCATTCTGGCGGTGCCCGAAGGCTGTGTCAACGGTTCAGGAGGAAACAACATACCCGGTGTATCCTCGTGCGCAGACACTCCATTACGGCCCAGGGGGCTTGCATGATGCGCAGCAGTAATCCGGCGTTGAAGGAGTCGAGCTTCCTCGACATCAACAGCGGCACCGTCGTGCGCGGCGGCAATGACGTGATGACACTCAATGGCACGGTCAACAAGACCGGGACGTTGCTGCTGCTGTGCATCCTGACGGCCTCGTTCGCCTGGAGCCAGGTGGTTACCCCCGCCGGCATCGTCGGCGCGGGACCCTATATGTGGGGCGGACTGATCGGTGGGCTCGTGCTGGCCTTCGCCACGATCTTCAAAAAGGAATGGGCACCGATCACCGCGCCGCTTTACGCGCTGGTGGAAGGCTTCTTCCTTGGTGCAATCTCGGCGATGTTCAACCATATGTATGAAGGCATCGTCATGCAGGCGGTGCTGCTGACCTTCGGCACCCTGTTCGCCATGCTGTTCGCCTATCGCAGCGGCATGATCAAGGTGACGGAGAAGTTCAAGCTCGGCGTCGTCGCCGCGACCGGTGGCATCTTCCTTGTCTATCTGGCGAGCATCGTGCTGGGCTTCTTCGGCATCAACATTCCGATGATCCACGAGTCGGGCATGGTCGGGATCGGCTTCAGCCTGGTGGTGGTGGTGGTCGCCGCGCTCAACCTGGTGCTGGATTTCGACTTCATCGAGACCGGAGTCGAGAAAGGCGCGCCCAAATACATGGAGTGGTACGGCGCCTTCGGCCTCATGGTCACGCTGGTGTGGCTGTACGTCGAGTTCCTCCGGCTGCTGTCGAAGATCCAGTCCCGCTGAACCGGACACTCGGGCATCAAAACAGAAAAGGGCGCTTCGGCGCCCTTTTCTGTTCCCGCGCAGGCAACAGCGCGGATGAGTGATCCTTGCAGGACACGAACCCCGGACAAAAAAACGGGGCGCCGTTGGCACCCCGTCAGGTCCGAATTGAAAACAGCGGACGTAAAGTGATTGCGGGCTGGCTTCAGACCCGGCTTGCGATCGCCTTGGCGAAGCCCATCGTGGTGCCGGTCCCGCCGAGGTCGCCGGTGAGGTTGTCACGGGCTTCCAGGGTTGCCACGATTGCATCGCGCAAGCGGATGGCATCGTCCGGCATGCCCAGATGGTCGAGCATCTGCGAGGCACCCAGCAGCAGCGCGCAGGGATTGGCCTTGCCCTGCCCCGCGATGTCCGGTGCAGTCCCGTGTACAGCCTCGAAGATCGCCGCATCGGCGCCGATATTCGCGCCAGGGGTCAGTCCGAGGCCGCCGATCAGGCCGGCGCAGAGGTCGGAAATGATGTCACCAAACAGGTTGGTGGTGACCAGGACGTCGAACTGCTCCGGGCGCATCACCAGTTGCATGCACGCGTTGTCGACGATCATCTCCTCGCACTCGATGTCGGGGTAGTGCGCGGCGACTTCACGTGCGGTCTTCAGGAACAGGCCCGAGGTCGACTTGAGGATGTTGGCCTTGTGGACAATGGTGACTTTCTTGCGGCCGGTCGCACGGGCCAGATCGAAGGCATAGCGGACGATGCGCTCCGAGCCCTTGTAGGTGGTGCGGGTGATGGAGATCGCGCTCAGGCCGTCGGGCGCGGTTTCCTGGCCCTCGGCGCTGTAGGCGCCTTCGGTATTCTCGCGCACGGTGATCACGTCCACACCGGACGGGAAACGCGACATGGTATTGGGGAACGACTTGGCCGGACGGACGTTGGCGTACAGGTCGAAACGCTTGCGCAGCTCGACGTTGATGGACGAGAAGCCACCACCGACCGGAGTGGTCAAGGGGCTCTTCAGGGCCACGCGCGTCTTGCGGATGGAGTCCATCGTGCTCGCCGGCAACAGCTCGCCGGTCTTCTCCATCGCGACCATGCCGGCGTCGGCGAATTCGTACTCCAGGCCGAGCTTCATCGCGTCCAGGACAAGCAGCGTCGCGTCCATGATTTCCGGGCCGATACCGTCGCCGCGGATGACCGTAATCGTCTGAGTCATTTGGGATTCTCTTCCAGCTGGGGGCGCGCTGCGCGCTGCGCGGCGCCGAATGGTTATCCCTCTAATTATGCCGGATCACCGGTCTGCATGCAGACCGGTGCGGCAAAACCGTCAGCGGCGACGGTATGCGGCGGGTCGGCTCAGGCGGCCCCTTCCATCAACGGCTCCAGCTTGCCCGCGCGGTGCAGGGCCATCATGTCGTCGAATCCACCGACATGGGTATCGCCGACGAAAATCTGCGGGACACTGGTGCGCTTGGCGAGGGAGACCATCTTGTCGCGTGCGACCGGGTCCACGTCCACCCGGATCTCCTTCCACTGTTGGCCCTTGCTTTTGAGGAAATTGGTCGCCATCACGCAATAGGGACAGGTCGCGCTGGTGTAGATCAGGATCTCGGGCTTGGCTGTGTCGTTCAAAGGATTCTCCTGCTATGAACTCGGGGGAAGGATTGGGGTCCAATGGGGCGGTGACAGCGCTCCGACGTGGCGGTCGGCGCGATGTCCCAAGACAAAATGAATGCATCAGCGGGATACATGGGCCCGCTTTGCTCCGGTTTCCAGTCTAAGCCGGCCGCGGCGCCCTCTGCGGCCAGCCCGGGATAGTGGTTAACCCGCAATTAACCCCCACCGACCGGGCAGGCCGCATCCTGCATCGACCCGCCCGACCGTTTTTCCCGTTTCCAGGAGTATCCGCTTGCGCCGCTTGATCGTGCTCACCACCGCCGTGACCTTCGCACTGGCCAGCGTATGCGCCCCTGCACAGGACTCGCTGCCGGACATCGGCTCGTCGGCGGGAGAACTGCTGACGCCCGCGCAGCAGGAGGAGTACGGCGGCATGCTGCTGGCGCAACTCCGGCATCACGAATACATCCTCGAGGATCCGCTGATTGACAGTTGGCTGGACTCACTGGGCAGCCGCCTGGGCGCGAGCAGTGACCGCTCCAGCCAGTCATTCACCTTCTTCATGCTGCGCGAGCGGCAGATCAACGCGTTTGCCACCCTTGGCGGCTACATCGGCGTCAATGCCGGTCTGGTACTGGCGGCCGATCGCGAGGACGAAGTCGCTGGCGTGGTTGCCCACGAGATCTCCCACGTCACCCAGCAACACGTGCTGCGTGGCGCAGAACGCGCCCAGCGTGACCAGTTGCCAATTCTGCTGGGCATGCTCGGCGCGATCGTCGCGGCCCAGTCCGCTGGCGGCAGTGCATCGGGTGAAGCGACCCAGGCCGCCATCATGTCGGCGATGGGTCTGGCCCAGCAACGGCAGATCAATTACACCCGCTCCAATGAGCACGAGGCGGACCGCATTGGCATGCAGACACTCGCGCGCGCCGGCTACGACCCGGGTGCCATGGCGGAGTTTTTCACCGTTATGCAGGCCCGCTCACGCGCCAATGCCGCGGGAGCCTACGACATGCCGGACTACCTGATGACCCATCCGGTCACCACCACCCGCATCAGCGAGGCCAAGGAACGCGCGGCACGCCTCGCCAAGGTCGGCAGCCGGTTCGAGCCGGGGATGATCGCGACGGAGAACCCGCTGCTGCCAAATGGACTGATTATTCAGGCGACCGCAAGCGGAGGCACCGGCTATTTCGATATCGCACGCGAGCGCCTGCGGGTACTCAGCGCCGATTCCGCGCCTGCTGCCGTGCGTGAATACGAGCAGATCGCCGGTCGCGGCGAACTCAACGCGGCCCAGCGTTACGGATTGGCAATCGCCCAACTGCGCGCGGGCAAAGCTCCCGCCGCCGCCAGACAGCTGCGGACACTGCTCGACGAGCGGCCCGGTGATCTGTGGGTCGAACTGGGACTGGGCGAGGCGGAGTCTCGCAGCGGGCAGCGCGCGGCGGCGGATGCACGTTTCGAAAGACTCCTGCAGCGTCTGCCGCGCAACCGCGCCGTGGTCCTGACGTATGCGGCGACGCTGCTCGAGCGTAATGACGTCGCCTCCGGCAAGCGCGCCCAGGCCGCGTTGCGACCGTTGGCGGGGCAATCGGCAAATGATCCCGAGTTCCAGCGCAGCTTTGCCCGCGCCAGCGAGATCGCCGGTGAGCCCATTCGTGCCGGGGAAGCGTATGCCGAGGCGGCATTCCTCAGCGGCCGCGCCGAACAGGCACTGGTGCAATTGAACGTGCTGAAGAAGCGTCCGGAGGTCGACTACTACGCACGCGCGCGGATCGAGGCGCGCATTGCCCGGATTACACCGACGGTGCTTGAACTGCACCGTCAGGGCATCCGCGACGAGGCACTGGAGCGCCGCTAGCGGATCCACCTGGGGACGGAAGACACGCACCCGCTCACCGGGCGTGGCACCGCTTCGGGATAATACGATGGTGTACTGGGGCGCAACGAGCGACCGCGCTCCATCCCATCGTCAGCCAGGCATTGCCAATGAACGCCCCACAACGCCCATCGCCCGTCCCGCTGCCGGCGCTGCAAGTCGAGCTGGAGCAGACGGTGCCCGAACATGCGCCGCTCGACGGAGGCTTGTACAGCGACAGCGTCGACAGTGATCCACTGCGCGATCCGGCGCTGTACTTCAACCGCGAACTGTCGCAGCTGGCATTCAATTTTCGCGTACTGGCGCAGGCACAGGACCCCCAGGTGCCCCTGCTGGAGCGGCTGAAGTTCCTGTGCATCAGTTGCACCAATCTCGACGAATTCTTCGAGATCCGCGCGGGAAGCCTGCAGCACGTGCAGGGCATGGGTTTGCTGCCAGGTCCGGACGGTCTGTCACCGACCACCATTCTGGCCCGCATTCACGAGCAGGCGCGGGTACTCGTGGAGGCCCAGTATGAATGCTGGAACCGGGTGCTGAGGCCGGCGATGGCCGAGGCCGGGGTGCGCGTGCTGGCGCGTGGCAGCTGGAGTGCACGCCAGACCCGCTGGCTGCGCGCCTACTTCCGCGACGAGGTCATGCCGGTGCTGTCGCCATTGGGCCTGGACCCGGCGCACCCGTTCCCGAAGATCCTCAACAAGTCGTTGAACATCGTCGTGATGTTGAAGGGGCGCGACGCTTTCGGCCGCAGTGGCGGTCTGGCGATCGTGCGGGCGCCGCGTTCGCTGTCACGCATCATCCAGCTGCCGCCTCGGGTCAGTGGCGGTCCGAGCGACTTCGTATTCCTGTCAGCGGTACTGGCAAGCTTCGTCGATGAACTCTTCCCCGGAATGGAAGTGGAGGGTGCCTACCAGTTCCGGGTGACGCGCAACTCCGAGTTGATGGTCGACGAGGACGAAGAGGTCGACAACATCGCCCTGGCACTGCGCGACGAACTGGCCGGTCGCGGCTACCTGCGTGCGGTGAGGCTGGAGATCGCGGTCACCTGTCCGGAGCCGATCGTCAGCGAACTGCTGGAGAAATTCGGTCTCGCGGCCGATGCGGTTTACCGGATCAAGGGGCCGGTCAATCTCAACCGGGTGATCCAGGTCTACGACCTGGTCGATCGCGCGGATCTCAAATTCCCCCCTTTCCAGCCGCGCGCCCTGCCCGGCGTCGACCGCATATTCGAGACGGTCGCCGCCGGCGACGTGCTGCTGCACCATCCCTACGACGCTTTCACACCGGTGCTGGAGCTGCTGCGTCAGGCAGCCGAGGATCCCGCTGTGCTGGCCATCAAGCAAACCCTGTACCGCTCGGGCAAGGACTCCCCGATCGTGGCAGCACTGATCCAGGCGGCGCGCAACGGCAAGGACGTGACCGCCGTGGTCGAGTTGCGCGCGCGGTTCGACGAGGAAGCCAACCTGGGACTGGCCGACCGCATGCAGGAAGCCGGGGTGCAGGTGGTCTACGGTGTCGTCGGCTTCAAGACCCACGCCAAAATGCTGCTGGTCGTGCGTCGCGAAGGCCGCAAGCTGCGCCGTTACGTACATCTGGGAACCGGCAACTATCACGCTGGCACGGCGCGGTTGTATACCGATCTGGGCCTGATCACGGCCCATCCGGACATTGGCAACGACGTGCATCTGATCTTTCAGCAGTTGTCCGGACTGGCTTCTTCGATCACGCTCAAGCGACTGCTGCAATCACCGTTCACGCTGCACGCCGGGGTGTTGCAGCGCATAGAGCGCGAGACCGGACATGCAGTTGCCGGTCGTCCGGCGCGGATCGTGGCGCGGATGAATGCACTCAACGAGCCCCAGGTCATCCGTGCGCTCTACCGCGCGTCCCAGGCCGGCGTGAAGATCGAGCTGATCGTGCGTGGGGCGTCCGCGCTGCGGCCGGGTGTCCCCGGAGTCAGCGAGAACATCCGCGTGCGCTCCATCGTCGGCCGGTTTCTCGAGCACAGCCGCGTCTACTGGTTCGCCAATGATGGGAGTCCCGAGCTGTTCTGCGCCAGTGCGGACTGGCTTGAACGCAACCTGCTGCGGCGTGTGGAGACGTGCTTCCCTATCCTCGATCCGGCGCTTGCGGACCGGGTGTTTGGCGAGGCGCTGGAGAACTATCTGGAGGACAACCTCAACGCGTGGGAGCTGCAGTCCGACGGCGACTACACGAAGGTCGCCTGTGGGGAGGACGCCACGCCGCATTCCGCGCAGGCCTACCTGTTGGCCAAACTGTGCGGATGATCGATCATGCCGTGATGAGCGACACTCATCCGGCCGCCCTGCCACTGCAGGATGGCGACATGCTGGCCGCGATCGACCTCGGCTCCAACAGCTTCCACATGGTGGTGGCGCAGTACCTGCTCGGGCAGTTGCGGGTGGTCGACCGCCTGCGTGAGACGGTGCGGCTGGCCGACGGCCTGGATGCGCGAGGCGGCCTGTCCGCCGAAGCCCGACAACGTGCCTACGAATGTCTCGGCCGCTTTGGCCAGCGCATCCGCGGTATTCCCCAGCAGCGGGTGCGTGCCATCGCAACCAACACCGTGCGCCAACTCGCTTCGCCGCAGGCGTTCCTGATGCCGGCCGAGAGCGCGCTGGGACATGCGATTGAAGTCGTCGCCGGCCGCGAGGAGGCGCGACTGATTTACCTGGGCGTGGCCCACGCGCAGCCATCCAAGCGCGATCATCGGCGCCTGGTGCTGGACATCGGGGGAGGCTCCACCGAGTGCATCATCGGTAGCGGCTTCGATACCATCGAGCGCGAAAGCGTCCAACTGGGCTGCGTGGCCACCACGCGCAAATACTTCGGCGACGGCAATCTGAGCCGCAGGCGCTGGAATGCCGCCCTGACCGACGTCGCCACCACCTTCCAGCCGTTTGCGGCGCGCTACCGCGATCTGGGTTGGGAAGACGCCATCGGCACCTCGGGTACCAACAAGGCGATCGGCGATGTCTGCGCGGCGATGAAGTTGACCAAGGGTTCGGTGCTTGCCGAGGCGTTGCCCTACGTGCGTGACCGCCTGCTCCAGGCGCGCAGCATCGACGCCATCGACCTGCCCAGTCTGGCCGAGGACCGGCGCCCGGTCATCGCCGGCGGCTTGCTGGTGCTGGAGGCGGCTTTCCAGGCGCTGGGCCTGCAGCGTCTGGCGGTCAGCAAGGCCGCGCTGCGCGAAGGCGTTCTGCACGACATGGTGGAACGCGGCGGCGATGACGATCCGCGCGATTCGTCGGTCACGGCGCTGATGAAGCGCTACGGCATCGACGCACCGCAAGCCGAACGGGTGGAAGCGACCGCGCTGCGTCTGTTCGACCAGGTCGCCGGGCCGTGGCAACTTGATGCCGACGACCGCCTCATGCTCAGCCGCGCCGCGCGCCTGCACGAACTCGGCCTGACGATCGCCCACAGCCAGTACCACGTTCACGGCGCTTACGTGGTCGAGCACACCGACCTCGCCGGCTTCTCGCGCCAACAGCAGCAATTCCTGGCGGCGCTGCTCCGCACCCAGCGACGCAAGGTCCCCAAGCAGGTCTTCGATGCGCTGCCCGACCGGCTTCTGCCCGCAGCCCGACACACCGCAGCCTTGCTACGGCTGGCGGTGCTGATCCATCGTGCCCATGAGGCCGACCCGATTCCGCGACTGGACGCGATGGTGGATGGGAAGCGGCTCACGCTGACCATGGATGCGCGCTGGTTCGACGCGCGTCCTCTGCTGAAGGCCGACCTCGAGGACGAGCCCGCCAAGATCAATGCACTGGGAATCGCGCTCCGCTTGCGGACAGAGTGACACCCGCCTGCAACACCGCACCAGTCCGCCGTCAACGCCGCTGCCGGGATACCCTGTGCAGATGAATTATCGCCACGCATTCCACGCCGGCAACCATGCCGACGTCCTCAAGCACGTCACGCTTCTGGCGTTGTGCGATGCCCTGCTCGCCAAGCCGTCCCCGCTGTTCGCGCTGGACACGCACGGCGGCCGGGGCCTGTACGCGCTGGACAGCAATTCCGCCCAGCGCACCGGCGAGGCGGAAGCCGGTATCGGCCGGCTGATCGCCGAGGCACCGCGCAACCCTGCCATCACGCGCTATCTGGCGGCGGTGAAAGCCTGTCGCGCGCAGCACGGCACGACCAGCTATCCGGGCTCACCGTGGTTGCTGGCGCATGCGCTGCGCGAAGGGGATCGCATCGCCGTTTGCGAACTGCTGCCGGAAGAAGCGGCCCAACTGAAGGCCAACTTTGCCTCCGATCCGCGCGTGGCGACCCATGCCCGCGACGGCTACGAGGCCATGAAGGCGTTGTTGCCGCCGCGTCTGGGCGAGGTGCGCTACAACCGCGGGCTGGTGCTGATCGACCCGCCCTACGAGTCCCAGCTGCAGGAGTTTGACGTCATCATCGCCGCGCTCCGAGATGCCCTGATCCGCTGGCCTCACGCCTGCTACGCGGTCTGGTATCCGATCAAGCTGCGTCGTTCGCTGAACCAGTTTTTCCGCCGCGCCGCGACGCTGCCCGTGAAATCGTCACTGCTGGCCGAGCTGATGGTCCATCCCGACGACTCGCCCCTGCGCATGAACGGCAGCGGCATGCTGCTGCTCAACCCGCCGTGGCAGTTCGACCAGACCCTGCGCGACGCACTGCCGATGCTGCACAAGGTGTTGGGCGAAGACGGCGCATCGTCGCGGGTGGAATGGTTGAAACAGTCCGACTGAAGCGGGGGTGCAGCGCAGGAAGTCGCTGCTCCGATGAACCGGGCACCGGTTGCCCGGCCGGCGACTCAGTCGCCGCGACGGTTGTCAGGTTCAAAAAAGCTCCAGCGCACCTCGGGAAAGGCCTGTTTCATCGCCAGCTCGATGGTGTTGATCTGCTCGACGAGCAGCGATACGTCGCCCTCCTCGCGCATGTGTGCCTGCACCGACACCATTGCCTCGTCACCCATCTGCATGGTGATCAGGCTGATCACGCGAATGATTTCCGGACGACCGTCGAGGAACTGGCGGATCTGCCGCTGACGCTGCGGATCGACGCTCTGGCCGATCAGCATCGCCTTGACTTCGATAGCCACAAGCACCGCGACCACGATCAGCAGTGCGCCGATCGCGAGCGTACCCAGCGCATCCCACAGGGGGTTGCCGGTGATGATCGTTGCCAGGACCGCCAACAGTGCGAAGGCCAGTCCCACCAGCGCAGCCATATCCTCGCCGAAGATCACGACCAGTTCGGCTTGGCGGCTTTCCCGGAACCAGCGCCAGAGGCTGCGATCGCCTCGCGACTTTTCGACTTCCTGCAGACACGCACGTAGAGAAATGCCCTCGGCGATGATGGCGAACACGAGCACCGCCACCGCCCACCACAGGCTCCCGCCGGGCTCCGCCTCACCGGCCTGCAGCTTGTGCACGCCCTCGTAGAGCGAAAACATTCCGCCGACCGTGAACAGCATCACCGCGACCAGGAACGACCAGAAATAAACCTCCCGGCCGTGACCCAGCGGATACTCGGGTGAGGGCGGCGCGGTTGCCTGCTTCATTCCGAGCAGAAGCAGGCCCTGGTTACCGCAATCGGCAACCGAGTGCACGGTCTCAGCCAGCATCGCGCTGGACCCGGTGAAAAACGCCGCAGCCCCCTTCGCAACGGCGATGGCGAAGTTGGCACCCAGTGCAAAAAGGATCGCCCGGGTCGAATCTCCATTGCCGGCCATGGGGGTTGCTCCGTTTGAAAATCGCGATTCTAGCACTAGCAAATGCATGCCCAGCGTGGCTTTCAGGACCGCACTGCACTATTTAATCCGATGATGGCCACATGAATGCGGCGTTTACATACGGTATGCGACCATCCGCTGCATGAGCACCCGTGAACGCCTCCCACCCTGGCACGAACGCCAAGTCTTGCCCAATGGGCGGGAACTGCTGATCCGGCCGATTCGACCCGAGGATGCAGAGCCATTGCGGGCCGGGTTTTCGCTGCTTCAGCCAGACGAGGTTCGTCAGCGCTTCCTGCATTCAATGAAGGAGCTGTCGCAGGAGTCTGTCGAGCGCTTCACCCGTATCCAGCCCAAAACCGAATTTGCCCTGGTCGCCGCCGAGCCCTTGCCTCCCGGGGAGGCACTGGTGGGCGCGGTGGCACGCATCTCCATCGACCCGAACGGGCGCGACGCGGAGTTTGCCATTCTGGTGAGTCACTACATCGCCGGCATGGGTCTGGGCCGGTACCTGATGACCCGTCTGGTGAAATGGGCGCGCGGCAAGCAGCTTGAGCGTGTCTATGGTGACGTGTTCGAGCACAACCAGCCGATGCTGGCGCTCGCACAGTCGCTCGGGTTCGTGCGCGAATCGCAGGAAGACGGACTGGTCCGGGTCAGCTTGACTCTGGACCCGGCAGACGCCGCGTCCTGACTTGTCGCATACGGCGGCGCGCGGCCCCATCGGCTAAAATAGCCGGCTGATGCCAGCACCCCCTTCTCCCATTCCGCCGCTGCCCAAAGCGGGCCAACTGCGTGCCTGGTGGCGCGCACCCGCCTCGTTTTCGGCCCTTGCCTTCCATATTGCGCGCGCCGCTTCCGCCCATGACGGGCCGTTGCTAGCGATCGTCCGCGACAACCAGTCCGCGCAGCAGCTGGAGTCCGACCTGCGGACCCTGCTGGGCACGCGCGCGGGCGGTGGCAACACGGATGACGCAGATCCGCACCTGCTGCCAGTACTGCACTTTCCCGACTGGGAAACCCTGCCGTACGACCATTTCAGTCCGCATCCGGAAATCATCAGCCAGCGTCTCGCCACACTGAACCGCTTGCCGCGGTTGCGGCGCGGCATCGTGGTGGTACCGGTTCAGACACTGCTGCAGCGACTGGCGCCTCTGCGCCACGTGGTCGGCGGCAGTTTCAACGTGCGTGTCGGGCAGCGCCTTGACCTTGAGGCGGAACAGCGCCGGCTGCAGTCCGCGGGCTACCACAACGTGCCGCAGGTACTCGATCCGGGCGACTTTGCGGTGCGCGGTGGACTGCTGGACGTCTACCCGATGGGCGCGTCGCAACCGTTCCGGGTCGAACTGCTGGACGACCAGATCGACACGATCCGCGGGTTTGATCCGGAAACCCAGCGCTCGGAAGACAGGATCGACGAGGTCAAGCTGTTGCCCGGGCGTGAGCTGCCGCTGGACGAGGCATCGCTGAAGCGCGCATTGGACGCACTGCGCGAGCGCTTCGACCTGGATACGCGCCGCAGTGGTCTCTACCAGGATCTGAAGGCAGGCACCGCACCGTCCGGCATCGAGTACTACCTGCCGCTGTTCTTCGACCAGACCGCCACGCTGTTCGACTATCTGGACGAGGCGACCCTGCCGTTGCTCGGCGAAGGCGTCAACGAGGCTGCCGATACGTTCTGGCGCCATACGGGAGAGCGCTATGAACAGCGCCGGCATGATCTGGAACGACCGCTGCTTCCGCCCGACGACCTCTACCTGTCGCCGGACGCGTTGCGCGAGCGACTGAACCTTGGCGCACGCATCGAGGTGTGTGGCGAGTCGCATCCACAGTTCTCACGCGCACTCGCACTTGCCAGTCAGCCAGCTCCCGCATTGCCGATCACGGCGCGTGACCAGGTGCCCGCCGGCGAGCTGAAATCCTTCCTCGCCAGTTATCCGGGCCGTGTTCTGGTCGCCGCCGATACGGCAGGCCGACGCGAGGCACTGCTCGAGATACTGCATGCCGCCGACCTGGAGCCGGTGCTGCTGCCGGACTTCCAGACCTTCCTGCGACCCGATGGGAAGGCTGCGGACACCGCGTCGACGAGTATCGCCGAACCCCGCTTCGCCATCGCCGTCGCACCGCTGGAAAACGGATTCGCGCTGACGGAACCGGCGCTGGCCGTGTTGACCGAACGCCAGTTGTTTCCCGAGCGTGCGAGCCAGCCCCGGCGGCGGCGCGTGGGGCGCGAGCCGGAAGCCATCGTCCGTGACCTCGGCGAGCTGACCGAAGGCGCACCGATCGTCCACGAAGACCATGGCGTTGGACGATACCGCGGTCTGGTCACGCTGGAAGCGGGTGGCGAAAAGAACGAATACCTGGAGATCGAGTACGCCAAGGGCGACCGGCTGTACGTGCCGGTGGGCCAACTGCACCTGATCAACCGCTATTCAGGCGCCTCGGTGGAAACCGCGCCTTTGCACTCGCTGGGTGGCGAGCAGTGGAGCAAGGCCAAACGCAAGGCACAGGAGAAGGTCCGCGACGTCGCCGCCGAGCTGTTGGAGATCCAGGCCCGGCGCCGGGCCCGTGCCGGACTCGCGATCGACCTCGACCGGGCGATGTACGAACCTTTCGCCGCCGGCTTCCCCTTCGAAGAAACGCCCGACCAGCACGCCGCCATCGAGGCGGTCCTGCGCGACCTGCAGTCCAGCCAGCCGATGGATCGCGTGGTCTGCGGCGACGTCGGGTTCGGGAAAACCGAGGTCGCCGTGCGTGCGGCGTTTGCCACCGCCGCAGCCGGCAAGCAGGTCGCGGTGCTGGTGCCCACCACGCTGCTGGCGGAACAGCACTACCGCAACTTCAGTGACCGTTTCGCCGACTGGCCGCTGAAGGTCGAAGTGCTGTCGCGGTTCAAGACGCCCAAACAGATCAGGTTGGAGCTGGAGAAGACGGCCGAAGGCACGATTGACGTCATCATCGGAACCCATCGGCTGCTGCAGAAGGACGTGCGCTTCAAGGACCTGGGCCTGGTCATCGTCGATGAGGAGCAACGCTTCGGCGTGCGCCAGAAAGAGGCCCTGAAGGCATTGCGCGCGAACGTGCATCTGCTGACCCTCACCGCGACGCCGATCCCGCGCACGCTCAACATGGCAATGGCCGGCCTGCGTGACCTGTCGATCATCGCCACGCCCCCGGCACACCGGATGGCGGTGCAGACGTTCGTGGTTCCATGGGATGACAGCCAGCTGCGCGAGGCCTTCCAGCGCGAGATTTCGCGCGGTGGCCAGGCGTACTTCCTGCACAACGACGTCGAGAGCATTGGCCGCATGCAGCGCGAGCTGGAAGCGCTGGTGCCGGAAGCGCGCATCGGCATCGCCCACGGACAGATGCCCGAGCGCGAGCTGGAGCGGGTGATGCTCGACTTCCAGAAGCAGCGCTTCAACGTGTTGCTGTGTTCGACCATCATCGAGTCGGGCATCGACATCCCCAACGCGAACACCATCATCATCAACCGCGCCGACAAATTCGGCTTGGCACAGCTGCACCAATTGCGCGGCCGCGTGGGCCGTTCGCACCACCGTGCCTACGCCTACCTCGTGGTGCCTGATACCCGCTCGATCAGCGCCGACGCAAAGAAGCGACTGGACGCGATCGCCGCGATGGACGAACTCGGCGCCGGCTTCACCCTGGCCACGCATGACCTGGAGATCCGTGGCGCCGGCGAACTGCTGGGCGAAGACCAGAGTGGACAGATGGCGGAGGTCGGCTTCAGCCTCTACACCGAGCTGCTGGAGCGCGCCGTGCGCAGCATCAAGCGCGGCGAGCTTCCCGACATCGACGGCCAGAGCGTGCGCGGGGCCGATGTCGAGCTGCACGTGCCCGCGTTGATCCCGGACGATTACCTGCCCGACGTGCACACCCGTCTGACGCTCTACAAGCGGATCTCAGGCGCGCGCGACACGCACGCGCTGCGCGAGCTGCAGGTGGAGATGATCGACCGTTTCGGCCTGCTGCCTGATCCGGCGAAGTACCTCTTCGCGATCGCTGAGCTGAAACTGCAGGCAACGGAATTGGGCGTGCGGAAACTGGATATCGGCGCCAGCAGTGGCCGCGTGCAATTCGTCGAGAAGCCGAACGTCGATCCGATGGCGCTGATCCGGATGATCCAGGGACAGCCGCAGCTGTACCGCATGGATGGTCCTGACAAGCTGCGCCTGAGTCTGGACCTGCCTGATGCGGCTGCGCGAATCGCCGCGGCACGCGCGTTGCTGATCTCCCTCACGCCCTCGTGATGGCTGGAGACCGGCCACTTCGAAGCCCCCTATCCCGCATGGGCACGGGATTGCGGTTGATCGCGGCGACTGCGCTGGTTTTGCTGGCCGGTTGCGCGAGCATCAGCGCGCGCATTGTGGCCGACGGCGATACCTTCGTGATTGCCGCCGGGGAAGCGGTGCTTCTCAGCGACGGCACCGCGGTGGGTTATCAACGCGTGCTTGCAGACTCCAGGTGCCTCCCCGGCGTCCAGTGCATCTGGGCCGGTCGGGCCGAGGTCGAGTTCAGTGTGACTCCACCCCCTGATTCGTCCGGCGCCGCATCGGCGACCTCCGAACTGCGGCTTTTCACCGACGGCGACGACGTCGTGGCCAATGGCAACTGGCAATTCGAACTGGTCAAACTGGATTTCGGACACCTGCCAGCTGCCACGCTGCGCGTCGATCC
>RCMY010003097.1_pt1 | contig 14880 bp, 16 predicted proteins | sample 2041341 | NCBI WGS metagenome assembly RCMY01 (sample SAMN09708234, study PRJNA481090) | Marine sediment metagenome, whole genome shotgun sequencing project.
AACGCTGGCGACGAGCCACAAAGTGAGCACGGTCCATGGTCGATTTCCTGGGCTGAGGAATGCCTCAGGGGAGAGCTGGTGCCGAACGATCTCGACGAGCGCAGTCGTTGGTAGGAGTCGGGCAAAGGCTGCTATGGCCGAAGGAAGCTTCTCGAGATCAAAGACAAGCCCGCTCAGCATCAGCAGCACGACGTAGATGGCGTTCGCGACAGCCAGCGATGTCAGGCCGTCGATGACACTTGAGAGAGCGATTGCGAGTGAGCTGAAGGTGACGAGCCCGAAGAGCAAAGCGACGACGGTCGTTGCCGTGAGAGCCGGCCGCCAATTGAGCATCATGCCAACACTCACGATGAGCATTACTTGAACGACGAACACAGCCAAAGTGGCGATCAGTTTCGCGACGAGAAACTCGCTAACCCGTAGTGGGGTCGTGGCGAAGCGCTTGATTGCTCCGAAACTTCGGTCGAAGCCGAGCGATATCGCAGGTCGAACAAAGGCGACCGACAGTAGGGCGAGCGTTAGGATTCCTGGGGCAATGAAGTCGATTGGTTCGGTCGATGACGTCGGAAGAACATCGACTTGTGAAAAGAAGACGAGGAAGAGAAGCGGTAGTCCGAGGGTAAGAAGCAGCTGTTCGCCGTCGCGTCGCGCAATCTGGAGCTCGGTCGTGGTCATGGTTCTGATGCGGTGCCAACTCATGCGTCGTCTCCGCTGGTGAGCCGCCGAAATACCGACTCGACACTGGTTCGTCCGGCGTCGAGTGCGTCGATTGGGATATCGAGCTCGGCCAGGGCCTTTGCCAGGTCGGCGACATTCGCCGCGGTTGGCTCGCGTTGGAGCTGGTATTGCCCGGGGTGTATCTCGACAATGGGAGAGTCGAGGGCGGCGGTGAGCCCGTCAAGCGAAAGCTCTGGGGTCGCCCGGAACGTGATGACGTTGTCGACTGAGGTGAGTTCGGTCAAGGTGCCACTGCCAACGACCATGCCGTGGTCGAGCACGATGACCCGATCTGCAGTTGCCTCGACGTCGTCAAAACGATGGGTGGTAAGCAAGACGGCGGCACCCGCTGCCGATCGAGCGCGAATCATCTCGAGGATGCGCTCTCGGCCCACTTGATCAACTGCGGCTGTCGGCTCGTCGAGGAGTAGTAGCTCGTTTCCCCCAGCCAACGCGAGCGCAAGCGATAGCCGCTGCTGCTCTCCGCCAGAAAGCCCACGCCATTTGCGATTTGTGAGTTCGCCTAGTCCGACGGCATTGGCGAGGTCGGTGGGGCTGGTCGACGATTCGTAGAGGCCAGCGAAGAGGGCGATCGCCTCGCCAACGGTCAGACCCATCGGCAATCCGTTGACCTGCGGCATCACGCCCCAACGCGGCGAGATGTCGGTCCGGTGAGTTGCAGGATTGAGATCGAACACGCTGACCGAGCCGCTATCGGGTGTTCGGTACCCCTCAATAGTCTCGAGGAGTGTTGTCTTTCCAGCTCCGTTTGGGCCAAGGAGGGCGACGACTTCGCCAGGTTCGACGGTGAAGCTCACACCGTTGAGTGCAGCCGTTGAGCCGTAGCGAACGACGACCTCGGAGACGGTGAGTACAGGCACGGGCTGTAACTTACCGTCAAATCTGGGCTTGACTGTGGGGATGGACCTGGCTCGCATGAGATACGACTACGAAGCTCGCGGTTTGCATGAGGGAGAAGTTGCCGCCGATCCCTTGGAGCAGTTTGAGATTTGGCTACGAGAGGCTGTCGCGGCCGAGTTGGCTGAACCGAATGCGTTTGTGCTCTCGACGGTTGCTGGCGATGGCCGACCCTGGTCTCGGCATCTGCTACTGAAGGGCCTGAGCGAAGGTGGCTTCGAGTTCTACACCAACTACACGAGCGACAAAGGTGAACAGATCGCCGGTGACAGCCGTGTCGCGATGACGTTTGGCTGGCTTGGGCTCAATCGCCAGGTGAATGTCACCGGTGTGTGTGGCAAGGTCAGCGACCGTGAATCTGATCTGTACTTTGCGAAACGCCCACGCAGCGCTCAACTCGGGGCCTGGGCATCAAACCAGAGCGCGCTGTTAGACGGTCGAACTCCGCTGGAAGAAGCGTTCGCTGCTGCCGAACTTAAGTTTCCCGACGATGTGCCCCGGCCATCGCATTGGGGCGGTTATCGGATTGTGCCCGAGACCATCGAATTCTGGCAGGGCAATCGCAGCCGTCTCCACGATCGACTTCGTTACACCCACGACGACGGTTCGTGGCCGATTACCCGCCGAAACCCGTAAATGAGGAGAGGCCCTCCCCGAGAGGAGCGCTACCGGCGGGCGGCGCGGCGTCGCACGTGGAGGCGCCGGGGCGCCGCCGCGAACGCGAGCAGGATGGGGTAGATCTCAAGGCGACCGAGCAGCATCTCGCCCATCACTACGACGCGAGCAAGTGCGCTCAGGTTACGCATGTCATCGGTAGGCCCTAGTTCAGACATGCCAGGCCCGACATTGCCGAACGCCGTCGCTGATGCAGACATTGAAGTCCAGAGGTCTTCGCCAGTGAGTGCGATGGCGACCACGCCGCTGCCGAAGATGGCGAGGGCGAGGATCAAGAAACCGTTTACCCGTGCCGCGATCTCCTCTTCGACAATTGAGTCGCCAACACGAATTGGACGCACGAGCCGAGGGTGGAGCTGGCGACGGATCTCGCGCCATGAATACGAGGCAACCGAGAGCACTCTGATGAATTTGACACCGCCAGCGGTTGAGCCTGCCATCGCGCCTACCGGCATGAGGAAGAGCAGGATCACCTGAGCCGCTTCAGACCACTGCTCGTAATCGACAGTAGCGAAACCGGTAGTGGAGACGATCGAGACGATTGTAAAAAGTGAGCCACGCAGCCCTTCATGGCCGTAGCCAAATTCGTCAGCATTTATGAGGTAGCACACAAGGCTCGAACCGATTACGACAATGACGTAGACCCGGAATTCCATCGAACGATAGAGGGGCCCAATCGACCCTCGAATTGCCCGGAAGTAGAGGGTGAAGCTGCCGCCAGCGAGGAACATGCCTGCGATTGCGACCCACTCAATAAAGGCCGAATTGAAATGAGCCATTGATGCGTTATACGGCGAGAAACCGCCGGTCGACACGGTCGTGAACGAGTGAACGGCTGCGTCGTACAGGCTCATGCCCCCGATCAGGAACCCGACAACCACCAGAACAGTGAGGAGCAGGTATACGCCCCAGAGTCGACGGGCCGTATGGCGGACCTTCGGAGTTAGCCGTTCACCGGTCGGCCCTGGTGCCTCGGCTTGCAAAAGATCCATGCCGCCAGCCCCAACAGTGGGGAGCACGGCGACCACAAGCACGATGACACCCATGCCCCCGATCCACTGGCTCAGCGAACGCCAGAACAAGATGCCCATACCGGTACCCTCGATCGGGCGGAGCACGGTTGCGCCTGTCGTTGTGAAGCCACTGATGGCTTCAAACATGGCGTCGTCTGGACGGTCGAGCGTTCCGGTGAAGAGATAGGGAAGGCCGCCGACAATCGCCAGCGCAACCCAGGCGGCGACGACGACGGCGAACACGTCTGCGATTCGAAGCCGTTCGGGAACCTCGGTGATACGCCATACAACGAAGCCAACGAGGGCCGTCACCGCCCCGAGGCCGGCGAGCACCAGCGTGTCTTCGTTGCCGGTGACGAGATCGACAGCGGCCGCTGCAAGTTCGCCACACCCTGTCATCAGGATGGTCAAGCCGACGATATGTAGGACGAGGCTCGGGTATCGGTCCGAGTCAGTTCGGATCATCATGGAGCAGTGAACGCGTGTCGTGTGTTAGAGAGCGCCTCTGGTTCGGCGAACAACACGACATGGTCGTTGGCGGCGAGCTTGGTTGATCCACGGACAATCTCGCTCGTGCCGTCCTCATGAATAACTGCGCCCAGCAGTATGTCATGCGAGAAGTGCATGTCTTTGATCTCACGTCCGCACACGATCGACCCGGCCTGGACCGCGATTTCGTCGACCTCGATGTCGCTCTCGAGAAAGGTTGCGACGCTAAACCCACCACGTACAAGCCGGAGTATGGAATTGGCCGACGCGGTACGTGGGCTGATGGCGGCGTGGATGCCAAACTGGCGAACCAGAGGGAGTAGTTCAAGCCGGTGAAGGACCACGATGGTGAACGCGGTGCCCTCGGCTGCGGCCAAGGCGCAGGCCAATACGTTGGCGGCATCCTCGCCCGTGGCGGCAACGACGGCGTCCATCCGCCCGACGTCTTCTTCGACCAGTAGTTCTGCGTCGGTGATGTCACCGAGAATAACCGTTACCCCTGGCATGGCTTCGGCGAGCATCAGGGCCTGGTCGGGATCTTGTTCGATGACTACGACGTCGACACCGTCTTGCTGGAGGCGCTCGGCAAGCTGGCCGCCGATTGCCCCGCCTCCCAGAATCATGACCCGGCGCGCTTTTCCTGCGTCGACCCCGAGGAGGTTGAGAATGTCTGCTCGTGCGGACTCCCGACAGATGACGCGAACGTGATCACCGGCGAGAATCATCTGATCACCACGCGGAATGTTGGTCTTTCCGTCACGGGTGACTGCGCCAAAGAGGAAGTTCCAGTTTGGCTCGAAGCTCTTCGCGATATCGATCAGCGACTGCCCCGCAAGTGCTGCTCCCTCAGCCACTGTCGCACCAACGATGGAGAGCCCGCCCTTGGTGATTGGATAGATTTCGTCAGCGCCGGTGTTATGGAGAAGCTCAAGGATTTCGTCAGCAGTATCGCTGTCAGGGTCCATCACCACGGTTGCGCCCATGAGTTCGCGAAGCGACGATGCCTCCGGGCTTCGCAGGCTGCGTTGTTGGAGGCGCACGGCGCGCGTGGGTACTCCGAGGTCTTTCGCCAGCGCCGATGCGATCAGATTGACTTCGTCGTTGTCACTCACCGCGGCGAGCAGTTCAGCCTTGTCGGTCTTCGCGGCAGCCATGGACGACGGGTCTGAACCAGAGCCGACGACCACCTGGATATCGAGACTCTCGGACAGTTTTGCCGCAATCCTCGCGTCTCGTTCGACGACAACGATGTCGTGACCTTCAGCGGCGAGAATTTGGGCGAGATATTGCCCTACCTCGCCGGCTCCAACTATGACGACATGCACCGACTGACATTAGCTTTGTTTGGTCGGTATCGCAGCAATCTGCTCCGAAGCGTGATCAGACCAGTGCGGGAAGCACCTCAGACCCAAGGAATGCGATGTGATCGAGATCAGAGAGATCAAGCACCTGAAGGTACATGCGCTCTGCGCCGACCTCGGCAAACGATCCAATCCGGTCGATGATCTCTTCGGCCGTGCCGCAGATGCCGCTCGTTCGAAGTTCATCTGACTCTCGTCCGATCGCGGCCGCTCGGCGATTCACCTCGGCCTCGTTCGACCCGCCGCATACGGCGAGTGCAACGGAGTAAGTGATCTCGGCTGGGTCGCGATCTACGGCCTCGCACGCGACTCGCACCCCATTGCGTAGCGTCTTCATTTCTTCGTTGCTCCCAAACGGGACGTTGAACTCGGCGCCGAACTTGGCCACCATCGCGGGAGTCCGCCGCTTCCCCTTGCCCCCAATGATGATCGGAATCGGCGATTGCACAGGCTTTGGTAATGCGGGGGAGTCGGTGAAGGTGGCGAACGTTCCCTTATTGGTAAAGGTGTCTCCGACTGGCGTTGACCAGAGCCCAACGATCTGCTCCAGTGCTTCTTCGAGGCGATCCATTCGGCCACCAAGTGATGGAAACGGCAACCCGGTGGCACTGTGTTCGGCTTCATACCAGCCTGCCCCAATGCCGAAGTCGACCCGACCGCCACTCATCTGGTCGACTTGGGCCACCATGATGGCAAGCGAGCCAGGGTCGTAGAACGTGATAGGGCTCACGAGTGTTCCGAGGCGGATCGTTTTGGTTTCGCGAGCGAGTCCCGCGAGGGTTAGCCACGCATGGGTGGGACCAGGGAGACCAGAAACGTCACCCATCTTCAGATAGTGGTCGCTACGGAAGAAGGCGCTGAAACCGGCGCTCTCGGTTGCTTGGGCGACGGCGAGAAGGTCGTCATAGCTGGCGCCCTGCTGGGGCTCGGTAAAGATTCGGAGGTCCATGACGGGACCTTACTCGTCCGCCGACGGCTCCCAAGAGGTCGCGGCCTCGATCAGACCTTCGATGAGGTGTTGGGTGTGAGGGAAACGTTTGGTTCCCCCGTGCCCGCCCGGCCAGTACAGAGCGAGTGGCGACAGACCACGGACCCTAGGGGGGAGCTCGATTTGAAGGCCGCCATGCGTGGGGAGGTTGCATGGATTGGTCGGGTGTAGTCCTCGAAGCCGTTTCGGAATCTTCTCGATGTCGTCGATGACGTGATACTGAGGAAGGTGGCTCCGCACTGATCGAGCAACATGCTCGGCAAGCGGTCGATTCGTACCTCCGAAGAGGAGGTCGGTCCACCGACCCTTTAGGCCGTAGCCGTGAATGGCGACCACCACATCGCAATGGTCGAGGAACGACTTGAGTTTCGGCGTTGGGTTCTCGCCGATGAGGGCCGACGGGATGTGGTTGCGCATGCCCTTCGGCTGCAGCATGCCGTAGAAAGAAGCTCCGCTTCTTGCCGCTGCTTCAGACGCAATCTGGTCGGTGAGCCGCTCGAGGTTGCCGCCGTGGAACGCACAAAATCCGAAGGTTGATCGAAGATCAAGAACCTCGTGAACTCCGGGCTCAGCTGCGACTTCGACGAAGCTGAGTTGTCTGGAGTCGGAATCAGTCACACCGACACTTTGTCAGGTTGTGACCGCTTCACCACAAATCCGGCTGCGGCGAGTCCGACATTGATGATAAGAAAACTCCAGCCGAGCACAACAACACGGTCGTCGATCCAGCCGGTGAGCGATGCCTGCCAGCCTTCGACCCCGGTAACGATGGCGTCGATCCATTCGGTGCGATCTGCTGGTGTGTCCCCGAAGATTTGCCTTGTCCAGATGCCGTAGAGCACGAGGTAGATGCCAACGACGACCAGCACAACGGCCGAGATTAGATTGATCTTGGGGAGCAGCTTGCGGAATGACGTCACAATACCGCGTTTGCCGAATGCGACGGCCAACGTAAGGACAGTGGCAAGTAGTCCCATGCCGAGTCCGTAGCTGAAGAATGAGCCGAACTTTGCGACAAGCGTGTCGTTCGTCGTTGACGTCGCCACGGCGGAGATGAACAACCCGATCGTGCAGGAAAGGGATGCGATTGCGTAGGAGACGCCGAAGATGAACATTGAGCCAGTTGACTTTGAGCCAGTCCCTTTTTCGAGGTGAGGAACTGAGACCACCGGTTGGTAGCCGCCGAGCATTGCGATGCCCAAGATGGCGAGCAGCACGCCCATCGCGATCGTGAACCAACTCAGTTGAGACGTTATCTCGCTGATAAAGCCAGAAAACGCTATGCCGAGCACGCCGAACACGGCGAGGAAGCCAAGCGACATTGAAAGCCCGACAATCTGGGCCCGGTTGAGGGTGCGGATGCGGGAACCGGTGTCGTCTTCGTCGAGGCCAAGAAAAAACCCGAGGTAGGCGGGCAGCAGTGCGAAGCCGCAGGGATTTACCAAGGCGACCATGCCAAGAGCGAAGGCCCGAGGGTCGAATAGGTCAGCCATTGATGTAACTCCTAGGAGAAGTGTTCGAGGATGAGTGCTTCAAGGCCACTCTTCGACAAGGCGCCAGTTTGTGTGTACAGGACTTCTCCATCAGCCGAAACAAACACGGTCGTTGGCATGCCTATTCCCTCGAACGCGTCGAAGAGTTCGCCACCGGTGAATGCGGTCGGAAAGGTGATGGTGGACCCAGCAACGAAACTACGCCACGTGGTTTCGTCGTTGTCCTGGTTGATTCCAAGAAACGCAATGTCGTTGCCTTTTGCTTGGAACACCTCTTCGAAGTCAGGCATCTCGGCCCGACACGGGGGGCACCACGAAGCGAAGAAGTTGACGACGACCGGCTTTCCTTCAAAGTCGTGAAGGGTGGCAGTTGTGCCATCGTCCATCGTGAACTCGATGTCGCGTGCTGCTGCGCTTGGGCCCCCTGAGCCCGAGCAGGCCGCTGCCAGCAGCGAAAGGGCGACAGCAAGTGAGCCGAAGAGGCGAGGAGCACGCATCCTATAAGGGTAGTGCTCGCTGACAATAAGGGGGATCGGGTGTTGCCCTTGCCACAATGTGGCCGAGACAACACCCGATGGCGTACACCTGGGTGCAATCGCAGTTGCTTAGGCAATCAGCTTCTGGAGATGGGCGGGGATGGGAATCTCTGGAAGCTGATCTTCGGGTCGGGGGTGTTTGGGTGGGCGTCCCCTCCGACGTTTCTGAGCGGCGATACGCCCGTTGATGAACAACTGTCCTCCCCACACGCCCCACGGCTCGCCTCGGCGAATTGCTCCTTCGAGGCAAGGGTTGATGGCGACGCAGTCGGCACAGATCGACTTTGCTTCGGCGATCTCTGGGATGTCCTCGGAGAAGAAGAGGTCTGCCGCCGCTGGTGTCTCGCGGCAAGCTGCATCAGCCCACCACGGCTCACGGCCGAGTTCGCCCCAGCCACTTGGGCCAGGGTCCTCGACTATGTGAGGTCTCCATACGTCTTTCTGATTGATGTCGATGAGTGTCATTGATCTGATCCATTGCTGAGAAGTCGGGTGGTGTGCGGGAAAAACAAAGAAGCCACTGGGCTTTTGCTCCAGTGGCTTCGAGACGTACAGATTGATCAATTAGATCAGTCGGGTCTCTTCCACCTGGAGCGGCGCTTCGTACCAAAAATCGGGGCGTGAAGCCAGAAGGCATTGGCGTCTGACATCGCGAACTCACACGGCGCGGACGAATACAGAGATGCGCCTTCGTCTGTCTGATTCATGTTGAGCAATTGAATATCCATGTTGGTCGCACCTCCTCTGGTGTAGTTGGCGATCTTCGGCCGAGCCGAGATCAGAATGAGTGTCATAGCACCGCTCGAGAGCGCCGCTGCGTTGATCTACCGAACTACGGATCGGCAGCTATGTCAACTGAATTAAAACTCAGCGAGTGTAGATAGGGTCCGGATGATGGATCGAGACTATGAACCTCTGGCGGCGCTTCCCCAGGCCGGGCGCCGGTTTTCCATGGTTGTACCGGTTCGATTGGGCGACGTAGACCGCCAAGGAAGACTTCGTCTCGATGCACTTACTCGCTATACCCAAGATGTCTCGAACGACGACACGAGCGACGCCGCGCTGAAGGACGACCTGGCCTGGGTTGTGCGTCGAACCACCGTTGATGTACTCGTTTCGGCGAAGTTTCAGGAGACGTTGACGTGTACGACGTTTTGCTCGGGACTCGGCAAGCGATGGGCGGAACGGCGCATTGTGGTCACCGGTGAGGAAGGGGCCCACTATGAAGTGGCCACACTCTGGGTGCATATCGATCCTGATTCTGGTCGGCCGAAGCAACTGAGCGAGCAATTCATCGAACTCTATGGTGAAGCGGCAGGAGGTCGAGCGGTCAGCGCTCGCCAATCGCACAAGCCGGCACCGGCCGACGGTGAGCGCCGCGTATGGCCGCTTCGAGTTGTTGACATCGATGTCTTTGACCATGTCAACAACGCGTCGTACTGGTCGGTTGTCGAAGAGTTGATGAGCGAGCAACCCGCACCACTCCAATACCCGTTTCGGGCCACCATCGAATACGGAGCTGGGATCTCACACGAAAGCGAGGTCGAACTCGCAGTGGCCCGCCATGCGACTGGTTTCGACACGTGGTGGCTCGTCAATGGGAAGAGCCCTGCCTCGGCTTCTCTCTACGAACTGCCCTAGCTATTCAGCCAGGGAGCTATTCAGCGGGAGAGTCACCGGCGGCCTGCAGAAACACTGTGCTGCGGTAGTGGCGCAGCTCGTTGATGCTCTCTTTAATGTCGTCGAGCGCTCGGTGGCTTGCGCCCTTCCGTGGGGCTTGGCTCAAGACCGCGGGGTACCAGCGACGTGCCAGTTCCTTGATTGTTGACACATCGACGGATCGATAGTGGAGGTAGTTCTCGACCTCTGGCATGTACTCCGCCAGGAAGCGGCGGTCCATGCCGATCGAGTTGCCGCAGAGGGGCACCGATCGTTCCTCAGGGATATGAGTTTTCAGGAAGGCCAGTGTTTGGGCCGTGGCGTCTTCGAGCGTGATGGTCGACGCCTTGATTGCGGGCAAGAGACCCGACTTGGTGTGCATCTTGACGACAACGGCATCCATACGTGCAAGTTCGTCGTCGGTCGCGTGGATGATGAGCTCTGGCCCCTCAGCAACAATCTCAAGATTGTCGTCGGTGATCAGGGTCGCGATCTCGACGATCACGTTGGCGTTCGGGTCGAGGCCCGTCATTTCTAGATCCATCCAAGCAAGCACGAGGGTGCACGCTAGCGCCGACTAGCCTCAAGAGGTGCTTCGCGTCTCACTTCAACAGCTCGATCCCGACTTGCCGGTTCCCCGCGCGATGCGCGCTGGTGACGCGGCCGCCGACTTGCCCGCCCGAATCTCTGCCTCAATTGAACCTGGCGAACGGGCGCTCATTCCCACGGGTTTTGCGATCGCCATTCCCGTCGGCGCCGCAGGGCTAGTGCTCTCGCGTTCAGGCCTAGCGCTCAACCAAGGAGTTGCCGTTGCGAACTCACCCGGGCTGATCGATTCGGGATACCGAGGCGAGATCAAGATCATTCTCATCAATCACTCGCTCGAGACGGTTGAGATCGAGCGGGGCCAGCGGATCGCCCAACTCATGGTGATTCCCGTCCCCGAACTCGAGTTGGTCGTGGTCGATACGCTCCCCGCCGCGCCAGACGATCGTGGTGGACAGGGATTCGGTAGCTCTGGTTAGATCGGCGGAAACTCGGCCTCGTCCTCGACCGCGAATACGACGTGGTTGGCATTGATCTGGGCCTCGTCGACAAGCAAATTCAGTTCGGCGGTGAGTTGGGCTGCAACGACAGGATCGAGAGTGATCGATTCGTTGACGAGATCGATGGCGAAGTGACCTGGTTCCCACGTCGCCTGGAGCATGATTGATCCCGGTCCGCTCAGCCGCTTTGTTGCCGCATCGACGGCAAGACGTAGGTTTTCAACTACCCGTAAGTCGATTCCCAAGCGAAGCGCGAGGCCAGAGACCGTGACTCGGCCCAGTCGAACGAATTGTTCGGTGGCAGGGAACGACACGCTCAGTTGGTCGGCGGTGCCGTCATACATTCCCCTACTATTGCACGCGTCGGCGGCTTTGTTTACCTCGAGCGGTCGATTCCCCACAAGCCGTGGTGAGGCGGGAGTTTTGCAGCGTAGGTGACAGCCTACCTACCGGTAGGTAGGCTGTGAGAACTATGGTGATTTCCGCAGACGTCGCATTCCTGTCCGAACTCGAACCAACGGCGGAGAAGCTCCTCGAACGCCACTTGGCCTCAACCAAGGAGTGGCATCCGCACACGCTCGTTCCTTATAGCCGCGGCCGTGACTTCGAAGCTGACTACGAATGGTCCCCCGAAGACGCGAACGTGCCAGCCGAGATTCGCAGCGCACTATTCGTCAATCTTCTCACCGAAGACAACCTTCCTTACTACTTCCGCGACATCGAGCGCATGTTTGGCAAGGATGGAGCGTGGGGCGAGTGGGTGCGCCGTTGGACGGCCGAAGAGGGTCGCCACGCGATTGCGATTCGCGACTATCTCACCGTCACCCGAAGCATCGACCCCGTTGCCTTAGAGAAGGGTCGCATGATTCAGATGAGCGGCGGGCAAGTTCCGGAGCCAGAGTCGGCGGCTTCAGGAATGCTCTACGTCACGATGCAAGAGCTCGCTACTCGCATTAGCCACCGCAACACAGGAAAACGTATGGAAGATCCTGCTGGCTACGACATCATGCGACGAGTTGCTCAAGACGAGAACCATCACTTCCTCTTCTACCGCGACATTGCACAAGCTGGATTCGCCATCGACCCATCGGCGATGGTCATCGCGTTGGAAAAGCAGGTCACCGACTTTGCGATGCCGGGAGTCGGCATCCCCGACTTCCACGAACATGCGAAGGCAATCGCCAACGCGGGCATCTACGACTTCGTTGCGCACTACGAGCAGATCCTCGACCCGGTAGTCGTGAAGTACTGGCGTGTTGGTGAACTCGAAGGGCTCAACGGCGAAGCGGAAGCCGCCCGCGAACGGATTATGGCCTATATCGAGAAGACCGCTCGGGTTGCCGGCCGTATGAAGGCTCGCCGCGAGAAGGCTGAGGCGGCTGCGTAGCCAAATCGGCGCCGGTCCGCCCCGTCTGCCACAATCATGAGATGAATACTGGCGAGGGGGCCGCGTTGGAGCACCGATTGGTGATCGGCGTAGGAGGAACAGGAAAGTCGACGGTGCTGCGCGAATGGCAGGCTGGCGTCGAGGTCCGTACCGCGCGGCTCGTTGGACGGGTTGGTCGTCCAATCGACATCAATCAATTCACGAGTGTGTTCCGTGACGACCCCGAGTTGCTCATCCTCGACGACTTCCAATGGATGACAGACGAATGTGCCGACGCGATTATCTCTCGGGCCAACGACGTGGCCATTTGGGGGGCCAGGCGGCCCTTCCCCAATTCTGGGCCCGTGAGTGTGCTTGGTGAGATCTTGAGCGAAGTCGGGCAGCCAACGCGGCTTGGCCTGCTAGATCTCGAGGGCTCGGGCGTGCGGTTGGCCAAGCTGCTCGAACGCCCAGCGAACAACTCACTCGTCGAGGTCGCGCATACCTGGACCGGCGGGTCGCCGGCATTGCTGAGAGATCTCGTCGACCTTGGCGACCTTGCCCTGCTAGGCGAAGACGATGCACCGATGGCCCCCGATCTGGTGGAACAGGTAGTGGCCAGGGTGCGTCAGCTTGGGCCGGAGGGGCACGGGCTCGCTCGCCTATTGGCTTTTGACCCGGAGCTCACGATGGACGATGCGGCAGGAGCCCTCGATCCGTCGCTAGTAGCGGCCGATGCCGAGCGTTCGCTTCGCGCCAGCGGCCTGCTCGACTCCGAGGGCCGTTTGGTCAGACTCGTTGCCATGTGCGTCGCCACCGACTTTACTGCCGACGACCGGCAGGCTCTTCGTGGCGATGTCATTCAGTCCTTGGCTGCGACCGATGCGGTGGCGGCAGCGCGGCATCTCGCCGGATCGGAAGCTTCCAATCCGACTCTGATCCTTGAAGCGGCCAGGCAACTTTGCGACGTTGAACCTGCCGAGGCCCAATCGTTGCTCGGCACCCTGAAGAAGGCCACGCTCGAACCGCAGGATCAGCGGCTGTTGGCACTCCTTACCTTGCGGCTTGGGCTCGATGAGTTCAACGATGTTGTCGAACGTGGCATCGCAGAGGCAGCCGAGTACTTCGACGACCTGGCGCTGATCCGTGAGCTCCGTAGCTTGCGCTGGCCCCTTGCCGCACAGAGAAATCCGACGACTCTCGCCGGTGAGCAGCTTCATCAACTCGCCTCGATGCTCGTTGGCCAAGACGCGGCCCCACCTACCGACGACGGTTCGCTCATTGGCGGCATCATCGACGCAATCGGGCTCGTGGGCCAAGGCAACGCCGCTCAAGGGTTCAGCCGCCTCGCTGGCCTCGCCGACAACTTTGTTTCTAGCGACCGGGTGGAGACCGGACTCGGTCTTACCCCTCATCTTCTCGGCGCGCTGGTCGGATTGCTTGTCGGCGACCAGCAAGGAGCGGCGACGCTTCTCGATGAAGCGGTCGACCAACGAGTTGGCGGTCGGGCCGAACATGACGCCGCGGTAGCGGTTTCTGCCTTCGCCCGAATGCGTATGGGTGATTATGCCACGGCGGTCGAACTCGTTAAGGCAGAGGGTGAGCCACGCGACTTCAGACTTCGTCTAGTGCGGGCTGCACTCAACGCGGGGCTGGCTCGACGATCGGGCGACACCACACGAATGCGCCACGCATGGCTTGAGGCCGACGCCGTACTGGCCCGGCCAACGGCATCCTGGCTTCTGTCCGACCTGCTCGGCGAACTCCTTCTTGTTGGCGCGAAGCTCGGAGACGACCGTCGTGTTGACGAGGTGGTCGCGGAGTTAGAACAACAGGTGGCGACCCAGCCCGCAGCGACACCAGGAGCGGTGTCGGTGACCTGGCTTCGTTTTCAGCTCGCTGTCCAGCGAGCAGATCGCGGTCAGGCGAGCGCCGAGGCGACCAACCTTGCGGGGCTCGCTCCCGACGATCGACGATCGGCGGCTCGGGTGCAGGCCGCTCCGTTATGGGTTCTCGCCATGGACGGAGAGGCCGACGTCGACGAACTCATCGCGGTCGCTACCGAACTCGGTGATTGTGGTGACTCCTGGGAGGGTTCTCGCCTACTTGGTCAGGGAGCGCTCGACCATCCCGATTCAACTGCGGCACGGCGGCTTCTCGAAGCGGCCCGTGGTTTGTCGGTCGACCTCGCCGACGTCGAGACCGGCGATGGCCTCATGGCGCTCGGCCTTTCGGAGCGTGAAGCTGAGGTGGCGCAGCTGGTCGTTAACGGCAAGACCTACAAGGAAATAGGGGCGCAGCTCTTCATCTCTCCGAAGACGGTTGAACATCATGTCGCCCGGTCGCGCCAGAAGCTGGGAGCCACCTCACGAGCCGAGTTCCTCGCAGCCGTAGCTGCGGCTGTGCAATAAGACTTTGCGGGCCAGCCGTTTATCGTTTCGCTATCGGTGCTTCGTACCATCCCCTAGTATCCCCCTAACGGACTGGGGTAGTCCCCGATTTGAAGACGGCGACACACACTTATTGTAGAAATCACTAAGGAAAGCAACCACACAAACAAACACCTGTTGGAGGGAACCAAAATGGAAATCAACGAAATGCTTCAAGGCGTACTCACAC
>RCMY010003098.1_pt1 | contig 14880 bp, 9 predicted proteins | sample 2041341 | NCBI WGS metagenome assembly RCMY01 (sample SAMN09708234, study PRJNA481090) | Marine sediment metagenome, whole genome shotgun sequencing project.
CAGACGCAACCAACGCGCGCCCCCTGCCGGAGCAAGGTTGGCTTTGCCGTTGTCGACGCGAAGATACCGCCGACGCTCTGAGTGCGGCATGCGAAAACTGGCGGCCTCTTTTTCGGACATGGTTTGGATTTGGCGCACCACCCGCGCGCCGTCCACCAACGCGGACGCGCCGCGTGACGCTGCTGCCCCGGCGGCGCTCATGTCCAGCGCCGCGCCCTTACTTGCATGATGCACAAGGCAAATCGCCACTTGGGCCTGTTCGGCAATGTCGCGCAGCGCTCCCCAAAGCAAATTGATCGCGTCATTGGAGTTTTCGGGCAGGCCATGCACCGCGCCCAGCGGGTCCAAAACAATCACGTCCAAGCTGTGCTCGCGCGCCATGCTCACCAGTGCCTCCACCACGCCCGGGACGACCTCTGGCGCACCCTTGTCGCCAAGGCGGGCCAGTTGGATTGGCAGATTGCGACCAGACGTCAGAAAGAGCCTGCCCCCAAGGTCGGCATGTGAGACTTTGTGGCAGGCTAGTGCAGCCTCAAGACGACGCGCCTGCTCGTCAGGCCCATCCTCCCCGTTGTGATAGAGCACGCGCAGAGCGCGATGCGGCTTGTCACCCGCCAACAATTCACGGCCCGCAGCCATTGCCACTGCCTCTGCCATGGTCAGCGCGGACTTACCCGCCCCGCCGGGTGCCACCAGAAGGCTCACGAACCCACGGATCAGTGCACGACCGTATAGCCATTGGCGTGGAGGGATTTTTCCCGGAACAATAGCGGCGGCGGGTTGGATTGCGGTCGCAGACAGAGCGGTTACGGTTGCCGCCGTTTGAGTGGCGAAAGCGAAACGTGCTTCCGCTTCCTTCACTTCTGCGCGATCAGACGGGCTGACCGTCTCAAGCAGCCGCATCACCGTGCCCCAGCCGGTGTGGGTATCCGAAATGCCATCCCAAGCGACCGCATCATGGGCTGGATCACCACCCCCGTGCCAGCGCGCGGACCACTCCAAGAAGTATTCACGCCCCTCGGCCTCGATCCCCCCCGCGATGCACGCACCTTTCACCGCGTGCGCAAGACGCAACCACGCGTCCCGGTCATCAAATGGACCGTCGTTGGGTATGTGGTTAAGCGCCAGACGCATCAGATCAGCGCTGGGGGCCGGGTGGCCTGTCTTTTTTTCTCCGCTCCCCCTTGTCCCCGCTGCCGGGGATGAGGCAGGCGCCGACCCCTTGCCGGGAAGCCGCAGCCTACCCGCGATGCGACACCAACCCTCGCAAAGGTCGCCAATCGGACGGACGCTGGCAGCGGCGTGCAGAGGAACCGCAACCGCGAGAGACGGGACGGCTCCCCGGCGGCGCTTGGAAGGTGTCGGGAGATTGACGGTAAAAGGCAAACGCGCCACGCGGGGCATGTCGCTCATGTCGTCCGCCCCCAGACGCCGCATAGCCTCTTTCAACGCGCCTGTGTGCGCCGCGCCGCCATCATCGACCCGGTACCAGACGTGGTGGCCGTTGCCTGAGGCAATGACCAGCGCAGGCCCTTCGCCTTTTTCAACGCGCAAAGCGCGCAGCGTCTGCGTCCAGCCGGGGTCCAAGTCCGTTGGCGCGTCTTTAGTGTCCAAGTCCAGAACTACCGCCCGGCGCACGTCCACGTCCGCCGCATTCGCCGCGCGCGTGGAGCCTGCCATTTCCGCCCTGCGCGGGTTCACCCCGAAATAGAGGTTCTTGCGTCCGGTGTGCGCCCGAATGAAAGCCACCAGCGCATCGCGGTCAGCATCCAACCGTCCGTGCAGCGATGCGGCCCCGCCCCCTGCCGGGGCAAAGGTCCGCAACTCCACTACGTCGCCCGGATCAAAGAGCACTGAAATCGCGTCCAACGCTTCCTCTGCGCCGGGGCCTGCGGCCAGCAAATTGGCAAGCGCGCTTTCGGGGTCCGTCGTCATCCCAACTGCGATCTCCACTTTCAAACGCTCTGCCGCGTCCGGCTCAGTGAACAACCCAGCAGAGGTGGCGGCGTCCGCAACTGCCTCAGTTTCGCCAGCCAAAAAGCCGTCCTGCGCGCCCCCTGCCGGGATCGAAGCGGGGCGCGGCTTGTCTGTCCCGTCATAGGAGTTTTCCAGATTGACAGTGCAGACAGCTTGTCCGGGGGTTGCAGGCAAGATAATGTTCGCTTGGGGCATGATGGGCCTCATTATTGGCCCCGTCCGCGTATCCGCGCGGCGGGGCTTTTCTTTTGGGATTAGGGTGTGGCGGGCTGTGGACGGTTAGGCGACGTCGCGCATGGCCTTGCGGCCCTCAATCCAAAGCTGGACCTCCTGCTGTGACCAGACAGAGATGCGGTGCACTTTGAACGGGCGCGGAAATCCACCCTCGTCAGAAGACAGCTTCATCAACTCGTAAAGAGTGGAGCGGCTCAAGCCCGTCGCCTGCTTGATATCCGGCAGGCGCAAAAAGCAATCTTTGGGGGCTGAGTAAATCGGGGTATGTTGCATGGTGTTCCTCGGCAGTTTCCGGTGCTGCTCGAACATATGGAACATTGCCGCCCAAAGGGCGGCAGGGATCAGGCGGCTATTATGTCCGGCCTAAGTCTTCGCGACGCCCCGGTCCTTCTGCTGCTAACTTCAAGAGGCACGACAATTCTTGGTCAGACATATTCAAGTCTGAGCTCGCCCCCGGCTGCGCACCTAGACGTTTCGCGCGCTTTACAAATGAGCCCTGCGGGCCACCAACTTCTTTTTGCCAATCCTCCCAAGTGCCCTTAGCCAGTGGCGGGCGCAGCGCATCGCGTATCTTCGCCATGGACTTCCCTTGACGTGCGGCCCGGAAATGCAGCACGCCAACGATTTTACGCCGGGCAAAGCCCCTCAGGTGAGATTGCCCGCCATTGCCTGTCGGAAGTATTTGACCCTCTCCGGCCTTAGCGCCCGGGTAGTTTTCCAACATCGACAAAAGGTCGGACGCTACCGTGCCCACGTTGAAAGGGCCCGGCAGGAGGGATATGCCGTCCCTTTTCGCGCCGTCAGGCTGGTCCTGCGTCCGGCCCATGCCCAGTATCAGGTCGCGCAAGACTGCGGCGTGATACGCCCGCCCCTGCCGGGCGTCCTGCGTTGCCCTTGGAGAAGCAGGAACACGCTCCGACGCGTCGATCCCCCCTGAGTGAAGGCCCGCCGCTATCCCACGCCCTCGCGCCAGTGCTGCTACAAAGCGCCAGAAGCTATCCGGCGTCAGATTGCCGCCGTTAGCGTCCCCCTCTGCTAAAAGATCATCAAGCAGTTTGTGCAGGGCCACGTCCGGCACGATGGGGATTTCCCGGCAGTCGGTCATGTGGCACCCCCCGCAATGGCGCGCAGGGGCAACACTTTGCCCGTGTCTCCACGCCCCCCTGCCGGTGACGCGCCGTCTAGATAACTACTCCAATCCTCCATCATCACGCGGCGGCGCTCAACTGCGTTCCCCCGGACGTAGGCCCGCTCAACGGCCTTGAGTTGGTGCGCAAGCTGTTCCTCGATCAATTCACGGGGATGTGCCGTGCACTCCCCGGCCCACGTCCGAAAGGTCGCGCGCAAGCCATGCGTGGTCATGCGGTCACGGTATTCCATGCGCTTGAGGAGCATCATCATCGCGTTTTCGCTAAAAGGCTTCTTTCCCTTCTCAGTTGGAAAGATCAGGTCTGCCGGACCAGCCATGCGTCCGTTGATTCCCTCATAGCGGGCGCGCGCAGCCTCCAGTATCTCGACCATGCGCACCGTTAAGGGCATGTCATGCCCCCGGCGCATTTTCATCCGGGCGGGCGGTATGGACCAGACGGCACGGGCCGCGTCTATCTCACCCCAAACGGCAAGCCGCGCCTCACCCATGCGGCAGGCAGCGAGGGCAATAAATTCCAGCATCAGAGCCGTTCCGGCCTCCCCCTGCCGGATGCGCAGGGCCGCAATGAAATCCGCAACTTCATCATGCGGCAGCGCGCGGCGGTGGCCGTGCGTCAGCTTGCGCTGAGCTGAAAGGGTAAAGTCAAACTGCCGCCACGCCGCCGGGTTGTCACCGACATAGACCCCGTTCTGGATTGCATGGGCGAACAAGGCCTCGAGCCGCCCACGGACGCGGCGGGCCGTGTCGTGGGTCTTGTCCCAGATCGGGCGCAGGACCGTCAGAACGTCGTCGCGGGTCAGGTCCGCCAGCGGTCGGTCCCTTAGGGGCGCGGCGTGCTTGGTGAACGTGCTCTCCCATTGCGCGCCCTGCTTGGCGCTACTGAACTCGCGCACCTTACCCGGCAGAAAGATCGTGTCCGCATAGCGCCCAAACGACACCTTGGCCGCTGTCGTCTGTTCAAACTGGCGCTTTGCCTCGGCTGCTTGCTCCGCTTCTAAAATGGGGTCGAGGCCCGCCGCGAGGGCCGTCCGCGCGGCGGCGGCCTTCTGCCGGGCCATAGCTAGCGTAACGGCAGGCGAGGCCCCAAAGCCCATTTCCCGCTGCTTGTCCCCCCGCATTTTGAACCGAAAGGACCAACGCCCGCCGCCGTTTGCAGAGACGCGCAGCGTCAGTCCGCCCCCGTCATTGAGCGTTGCGCCGGGTTTCGCGCCCTTGATTGCGACTGCCGTGAGGCGATTGATACCCTGTGCCATGGTGCCCTCCCTCAGATGCCAACGCCCGCGCGATACCGCGCGACGGTGGTTTCGGGTAGGACCAATACCCGCGCCGCGTCCGATGTGGTCATGCCATCATTTTCGATCAGAGTGTGGAGCAGCGCTGCGGCCTCACGCCACTCCTCAGGGCAAGCGTCACGCGCATCTTCGGAGGCGTGAAACATTCGGATCAAATCGAAAGCGAAGCCTGCGCTCCCCATGATGTCAGCTTGTCTCATGGTGTGGTTCCCGTCTATCAGGTCAAAATCCTGCCCCTAATCTGCCCCTAAAATTTAGGGGCTGTCAACGGATATTGACGTAACCCCTCGGACACGAAATTGGCAGGTTAACCCACAAGTAACTGTTTTTAAATGTATTTTAAACATCCCCCGGACACGCTCGGACACTAGTTAGTCTGCCCTACGGGCTGCCACCCTTCCTGCGTAACACTCTAAAAACACATATATTTTATTAATTGAAGTAAATCCATCCCACCTTTCTTTCCACCTTTTGGGATTTCCTTCCTCGCCCAGTGTCGAGCCGCAATCCCGTTGCGATCCCTCCAAATGTTCAAACGGTCAAGGCGAGAGATATCTACGTTATCAACGGCGATACGGTCACGGTAAGCGGACAGCGTGTAAATGTGTGCTTGGTCGGCTACAATATGCTTGAGACTGGTCGCCATCATGCTTCGCTTAACTTGAGGCTGGGCGATTGCACGACTGATAGTCCTGATCAGCGAAGCAGGTTTTGTTCAGTTTAAGCGTGTCGCTTGTGCATACAGATTGGGCACGGAAGGTTCAAAGCAATGCAACGATGGTCTGCAATGCGGTGTTTTAACTGTGGACGGTACCGGTGTTGACACCCCCTCATCAAAGAACGTGTGGCGCTGCGATACCTCTGCAGAGCATCAAGCTGCCCGCCCCGTCCCGGAAATTGATGCGGGTAGCGACAATGATGGCTAGGAATGTTGACGCGTACGGCCCAGAGGCGACATTGTTCAACACTCCTGCCGCTGCAACGCAGCTTTCGCATTGTTGCCATTCTGGCGATTTGCAGCATTTTGTTGGCCTAGTCGTCGGCCCGCAACCCCCGCTGACTAACAACAGCGCGAATCTGCTTCCCTGTTTCTCCTACTCCTTCAAAGCAATTGACGTTTGCCGAAGCCCATGAATTCAGTGCCTAAGTTTTGATGGATCCCAATCAGATTGAAGTGAGGATCAGGCGACTGATCCTCAGGCCTGCAACTCGATCGCCTGACCCTCGATGAAGGCATAGGAGTGCGTGTTGATTTCTCCGCTCCAGCGCCAGATCGCGAGAAATCCTTCAAAACCAGTCTTGAAGGCGTGCGGTATCAGGCTGGGGTGATGGATCATGTCACCCGCCCCCCGCATCCGCGTATCATCTCCTGCTGTCCACAGCGCTTGCCCCGCGATAATGGCATAGGTTTCGTCGGCATCATGAATATGCAGCGGATAGTAGCTTTCTGGCCGCATATAAACCAAACCCAGCCTCACATCGGGCGCTGGGATCGGCCCTTCCGGCCCCAATAGGGTGGCCACGCTAATCATCGCGGCGATACTCTTTTCGGTACTCCTTTCGACGGGATTTGATCCCCAGGGCAGCAAATTGTGTGCCTTAAGAGCCGCGCGTGCTGCCGGGTGTTCGCTACCAGCCAAGACCGTGCGAATGCCTTCAGCTAGACAACACGGCCGCACCGGATCAAAGCTCACCGGCGATGGCGTCACCATGAGTGTCTTTGCCGTATGAGGCCCTTGCGGATCGGCCTCGGCCTCGTAAACTCGTGAGATTGCCTCAAGCACGGCTTGAAAAATATCGTTCTGAACCATCACCCCTACACTCCGAAAGACGCGTGAATCTAGACCGATTTGCGCGCTTCAATCTGCGAGGAATGCGACCGGCTCAGGTCGCAATTATGCTGTCAGGAACTTTCGCAACATACGCGTTGGGATACCCAACACCTTGTCGTGCAGTGGAAGAAAAGAAAATTGAATTTATGCAAAACCAGAAGAACTCTCAACGCCTTCCTGCTGCGGCATCTTCACTAAGGCCACGTTTCCGGGGGCGACGTGGACGGCCCACACCGGCCTTTCGGCTTCGGGCCAGCGCCGCTTGCAACACAGCCAACGTGCCGCATAATGAAACCAACCAGATGAGCCAGCCTCTCTCTTAATTTAAGCTGCCATTGGTTCCAAAAACCCTGACGACGGACACTCGCGCGCCATCTCGCGAGCGTCGGCTAGCGAAACCCACTTCATCGATCCGAGGCCATATTCGCGACGCTTGCCATAGACCGCCACGCGCAGCACCCACGAGCGCGCCCCAGCTGGCGAGACTTTCAGCCAAAGACCATCACCATCGCCGTGCATGCCGGGTTTGCTGATCGCCTGTGCCCCTTTGTGGGTCAATTTTCCCATGGCAAATCGTCCACCCTTTATTACACCCTTTTGGACGGCGCTAGGAAAACCCTTATTCAGTTGGGCCGCAACCTATGCCTCTATTTTTGCGTAATACTACAACATCTGGGTTTGAGACAACTCAAGACACGCTTGCCCTAGACCTACGGGCTGCCACTCATCTTAATTTTTCGTTCAGGTTTATCAACGCGACCTTTTTCTTGTCCAGCCGGGCCGGAAGGTTTGGCACCCCCTGTTCATTTTTGCACTAGTCCGGCCCGCCACGTCGCTAGCCAGGCACGCCCGAGCTACTTCATGCGGATGGGTCAATCATATGGTGTTGCTCTTGAAATTGATCCGATGAGAAGCTTTCGTTTGTCGCCAGATTGACGAGAGATTTTTGCGGTCCGTCAATCACGCAGCTTTGCCCGCTTGTCGATACGCATCCACCTTTGAACGAGTTGCCCAGCGTTACGCGCTTATGCGCAGTTGCTTTGGCCTTGTGCGTTGAAAAATTGCTCGCAGGCAACGTTCGCAAATTCGCGCGCCGAGTCGGCATGAATCGGCAGAGAAACTGAAATGTCCGTCTCGGACCTGCCCTGCACTCGCCCTTCTCAGGTACGCACTTTCGCCGCCTCTTGTCAAAACGCAAATGGGTCCCCCTCGCCCAGTGCAGAGCGATGGCGGCGCGATAATGCTGAACACTCCTCCTCTCGCCCAAAGGCTCGCCTCCTTTTCTTTACAAAGCTTTGATGTCGCTACGAAGGCGCCTGTAGTGATGCGCGTTTCCTGAATGACGACGGCTCATTGCCCTCGTGATTGGATTTTTAGGCTGTTGACGTTGCGGCAGGCGTGTTTAGACTTTAGAAGTCGCCCTTAGGTTGCGATGCCCGTGCGGATACTGCGATTGTTCTAGTCGCCTTGATCCGAGCGATCGGAAAGCGCTCCTAACGAAGGCCAGATCATGACACACCTGAGCGCGCGCACTCCCTCAGAAATGGCACTGTTCGCCCATCTTAGTGTTCCGATCTGGGTGTTCGATCTGCAGCAATATCGCATTTGGTGGGCCAACGACGCGGCGGTGACCTTTTGGAAGGCGGAGAACCTAGATGCGTTGCGCGCGCGCGATTTCTCGACCGATAGCGATGTAGTCCATCTGCGCTTACGTCAAACTTTGCAGGAATTGGGCGACAGAGGTCAAATTCATGAGAGTTGGACGTTCTATCCAGCGGGCGCCCCGGTGCGGTTAACGGTAGCCTGCAAGTGCATAGAGATCGACGACGGGCGCACGGCACTTTTCGTCGAGGCGTCCCATGCCGCCGACACTGAGACTGACATTCAATCTGCGCGCCTTCAGGAAAGCGTGCGTTACGCATCCGCAATGCTCAGTATGTATGCGATGGATGGCACGTTGTTGACGCAGAACGCCCATGCTTTTGGGTGTTATGGCGGGCCAGATTCCGGCGACACTGGGTTGCAGATGGGGCACCTATCTCAGCGATTGTGCGCGCCAAGCGCCGCCTCTCAATTGCTAGCAGAAATCGCAAAGTCCAATGACTTCGACTCCGAACTCGCAGTGCAGACCGCCCTTGGCTACCGCATCCACCGCGTGAGGGCGTATCCGGGACGCGATCCTGCGACCGGTGATCGTGTCGCAGTGCTGAACGAGGAGGACATTACCGATATCGTCGACATGCGCGAGCGCCTGCACGCTTTGAACAACGATTTAGAGTGTCACGTCGCCGCGCGCAGTCGGCAGCTGCAGATCAGCGAAGAGCGGTTCTCTCTCGCGATGCAGGGGGCCAATGATGCGCTTTGGGATCTGGATGTCGTGTCCGGCGATGTCTATCTGTCACCGCGCTGGTACACGATGATGGGGTATGCGCCCGGCGAAGTGGAGGCGTCCACCGCGCCGATCCTTGCGCTCGTTCATCCCGACGATCGTCATCTGGTTGACCCTGCGCGAATGACCGCAGACGCGCTGGAAGGACCCGTCGCCGAAACGGAATTTCGCTTGCGCCACAAGGATGGTCATTGGGTGGACGTCCTGACCCGCGCCTTCGCGGTCGTGCGCGACGGCACGGTTACGCGGATGGTGGGCACTAATCTGGACATAACAGAGCGGAAGAAAACCGAGCGCTCTCTGCGCCGACTCAAGGAGATCCTTTTTGAGGGCAGTGAGGCGCTGCCTGTCGGCGTCGCCTATTTCGACTCGAACCTCAAGCTGGTGATGTGGAGCAGCCTTTATGCAACGATGCAACCGCGGTGTGCGGCTAGTCTAGAGATAGGCGCAAAGTTTGCCGATATTTTGAAAGCGTCTCAGGACGGCAACCAACCTTGTGATGGAGGCGGCGACATTGCAAACCGGTTGGCGCAGGCGCGGAAAAGCCCTCAAAACTGGGTGGAAACTCTCAGTGACGGCCGCACCTTTACGCAGGCAGTGATTCCCACCAGCGGCGACGGCGTGATCGCGGTTGTCGAGGACATCACCGAGAAACGGGCGCGCCAAAGGCAACTGAGGCAGGCGCAAAAGATGGAGGCGGTCGGCCAACTTACGGGCGGCGTCGCGCATGACTTCAATAACTTGCTGGCAGTTATCATGGGCAACCTTGAACTGCTGGATCTGGAGATCAGCCAGCCCGACGTCGCCCTTCCGGACCCCAGAGAGGCGCGCGCGCTGATCACCACCGCGCTGGACGCGGTCAGGCACGGGGCCGACCTGACTGGCAGCTTGCTGTCCTATGCGCGCAAGGCGCAACTAGCGCCCAAGATCGTCGATATCAACGAGACCGTGCGCCAAACCGAACGCTGGACCCGGCGCGCCATCGAATCAAATGTCGCAATTGACGCGATCCTGCCGCAGGGGATTCACGCGGTGCTCGTCGATGGTAGCGCGCTGCAAAATGCGCTGCTCAATCTGGTGTTGAACGCCCGCGACGCAATGCCAAACGGCGGCACGCTCAAGATCGAGACGCAGAACGTGGTGATCGACGACGGCTATTTTGACGATCCCACCGAAACAGTATCGCCCGGATGCTACGTCATGGTCAGCGTCAGCGACAGTGGCGTGGGCATCGTGCCCGATGAGATTGAGCAAATCTACGATCCGTTTTTTACTACCAAGCCGGTCGGCAAGGGCAGCGGTCTGGGCCTCTCTATGGTCGAGGGGTTCGTGCGACAATCCGGCGGGACCATTCGCGTCCGCTCAGTGCAGGGCGAAGGCACCTGCTTTCGCCTCTATTTTCGCGCCGTCTCGCAAGAGGCAGCAGACGCATCGCTTGCGCAGGCCGCCACCCCACCGAAAACGCCGACGTACAAGGCTCGGGTGCTGCTGGTCGAGGACCGCCCCGAAGTCATGTTAGTGCTAGAGCGAATTTTATTGAGCGCGGGCTACGATGTGCAGACCGCAGTGAGCGGCGATGCAGGCTTTGAAACTTTTCAGCTCGATCAGAATTTTGATCTGGTGGTGACAGATATCGTCATGCCGGGCCGCCTTCAGGGCGCTGCGTTCGCGCATGCCTGCCGCCGATTGAGGCCGCAAATGCCCTTCATTTTTCTGTCGGGCTACGCGCCAGACTCTACGGCCCAAGACGAGGCGTTGCCGGACAGCGATCCGCGCCTGATGAAACCGATTTCGCGCAATGATCTGTTGGCGGCTATAGGCACCTGTCTGGACGGCGCGGCGGAGCCCCGGTAATCGGCCAGGAGCGCAATGAAGAACAGCATCGTCCATCTTGGCTGCCATTTTGTCCAATTTTCTGTCGGTTTTGCTTGAGGCTCGGGCAAAACTCACTCATTTAAGGCGGGTCGGCCAAGGCCAAAGATCAGGAGTTCGCGTGTCCCTCTTCCTCATCGCCCTGCTGCCCTTTCTTGGGGCGTTGCTACCCGGTCTTATGAATTCCGCAGGCCGCAGTGCGTGTGCCGGGGTGACGTTTACCGTCACGGCGGTCACTTTGATCGGTCTTTTGACGAATGCGCCTGCGGTGCTGGCCGGGGACGTTGTGACAGCCGGCATCGACTGGCTGCCCGCAATCGGTCTGAACGTGACCTTGATGCTGGATCCGCTCGGCTTTTTCTTCGCGTGTCTCATTCTGGGCATCGGCCTGTTGATCATCGCCTACGCGCGCTATTACCTCGCGCGCAACGACAATATGGGCGAATTTTTTACCTATCTGCTCCTATTCCAAGGCGCGATGGTAGGTATCGTCTTATCCGATAATATACTGCTTTTGCTTATCTTCTGGGAGCTGACGTCGCTGTCGTCCTTCCTGCTGATCGGCTATTGGAAGCATCTGCCCGAAGGGCGGCAGGGCGCGCGCATGGCGCTGACCGTGACAGGGATGGGCGGACTGGCAATGATTGCCGGAATGCTGATCTTGGGCCAGATCGTTGGCAGCTATGACCTCAGCGTCATTTTGCAAAATCGGGAATTGATACAGGATTCGCCGCTCTACATCCCTGCGCTTATACTGATCCTGATGGGCTGCTTTACCAAATCGGCGCAGTTCCCCTTTCACTTCTGGCTACCGCACGCGATGGCCGCGCCGACGCCGGTGTCGGCCTACCTGCATTCAGCCACGATGGTGAAGGCGGGCATCTTCCTGATGGCGCGTATGTGGCCAGTGCTGTCTGGCACCCCTGAATGGTTCGTGATCGTCACCAGCGCGGGCCTGATTACCATGGTTCTGGGCGCAGTCATTGCGTTGTTTAAGCATGACCTTAAGGCACTGCTGGCATTCTCGACCGTCAGTCACTTAGGCCTAATCACGATGCTGCTGGGCACCGGGACGGCCTTTGGCGCAATGGCGGCAGTGTTTCACATTCTTAATCACGCGGCGTTCAAGGCGGCTCTGTTCATGTCCGCCGGCATCATCGACCACGAGGCGCATACACGCGACATTCGCCGCCTCGGCGGCCTTCGGCACCTGATGCCAATCACGTTTATCATCGCAACTCTGGCCGCGCTTTCAATGGCTGGCATCCCCTTGCTGAACGGCTTTCTCAGTAAGGAAATGATGCTGGAGGAGGCGCATCGCACAACCCTCTTCGGGACGCCGTGGCTGGTCCCTGCTTTGGCGGTGTTTGGCTCGATTTTCTCGGCGACCTATTGCTTTCGCCTGATCGGGCATGTGTTCCTTGGCCCCAAGCGCGACGATTATCCCGCCACGCCGCACGATCCCGGCGCGGGCATGTGGCTGCCCCCTGCCCTATTGATAATTCCTGTGGTGGTGATCGGCCTCGCGCCCTTTGTGGCCGAGCCGTTTGTAAAATTAGTAACAAGCGCCGTCCTCGGCGATGCCGCTACGCTGCCCGACGTTCATTTCAAGATCTGGCACGGGCTGACCCCCGCCCTTTATATGTCCATCGCGGCGGTGGTCGGCGGCCTGATTATGCTGGCGCTATTCACCCCCGCGTTGCGCCTGTGGGATGCCGCCCCGCGCCCCGAGGCCAAGGTGATTTTCGACCGCGTGATCGGCTGGTCCGTCGCGGCGGCGCGCGGTATCATCCAGCCGCTGCATGACGGCGCCTTTTCGCGCTACGGCGCTATCATGGCGACCACAGTGTTGGCTGCCGGGCTGCACGCGTGGGTCACCGGTACGGCCCGTCCTGCCGCCTACGAAATGACGCCCTTCGACACGATCTCGGTCGCCGGTTGGCTGATGCTGGTGGGGGCGACCTTTGGGCTGGTGTTCCTGCATCGCAATCGCCTGTTGTCACTGATTCTGATCGGCATCGTTGGCCTAATGGTGTCCATTGGTTTTGTCCATTTCAGCGCGCCCGACCTAGCCCTTACGCAATTCACCGTCGAAGTGGTGACGATCATTCTGATGCTGCTGGCGCTGAATTTCCTGCCCAACCGCACGCCAATCGAATCGTCGGTTCTGCGCCGCACGCGCGATGGGGCCATTGCCATCGTCGGCGGCTTGGGGACTATGGCGCTATCTTGGCACTACTTGCTGCGCGATCCGGTGGCTGCGTCCATCTCGGAATTTCACTTGGCGAACTCGTACAAGGGCGGCGGCGGCACAAACGTGGTCAACGTCATCCTCGTCGATTTTCGAGGCTTTGACACCTTCGGCGAGATCATCGTGCTAAGTATCGCAGCCCTGCTTATCTATGCGCTGACCGAGGCGCTGTTAGCCGGCCCGGCCCGCGCCAAGCTACTAAATCGCAAGCCAGATCAGCCGCGCGCAGGCGACATTCACCCCCTAATGATGGTGGTGCTGACACGGGTCACAATGCCTGTCGTGCTGATGGTAGGCTTCTACATCTTCTTGCGCGGCCATAACGAGCCGGGCGGCGGATTTATCGCCGGCCTAGTCGTATCAATCGCTGTTGTAATGCAGTACATGGCCAGCGGGTTCAGCTGGGCGTCGGCGCGGCTGCGCTATCCCTATCACGGCGTTATCGGCGCGGGCGTGCTGATCGCCGGCCTGACCGGCATTGGATCGTGGTTCTTCGGAAAACCCTTCCTGACCTCTGATTTCACTTATGTTCGTATCCCACCCTTTGAGAAGTTTGAGCTGGCCACTGCCACCCTCTTTGACCTCGGCGTGTTCCTCGCGGTCGTCGGCGCGGTGATGCTATCGCTGGAAAGTTTCTCGCGTCTCGCGCGCCGCGCCCATGTCGAAGAGAGCGAGCACGCGATGGATATCGACCCTTCGCGTGAAAGCGATCCATCCAGCGACACCGGCGTCCTTCGCCCTACAGAACAGGAGGCCTGAAATGGAACTGCTCGTCGCCTCCGCTATCGGCATCCTAACCTCCGCCGGTCTCTATTTGGTGCTGCGCTTGCGCACTTTCCCGGTGATCATGGGTATCTCGCTGCTGACTTACTCGGTTAACGTGTTTCTCTTTGCATCTGGCCGCCTGACGGTGGGCGGCCCGCCCATCCTTAGCGACGCGGACATCTACACAGATCCGTTGCCGCAGGCACTGGTGCTGACGGCTATCGTTATCTCCTTTGGCATGACGGCAGTGGCGGTGATGCTGGCGCTGGGTTCATATCTGGGCGCCGATGATGACCATATCGATGATCCGGTCCAAGAGCCGGAGGACGCCGCATGAGTCACTGGATCATCCTGCCCATCATCCTGCCTGCTATCCTAGCGCCCTTTATTGTGCTGGCCGCGCGCTATCATATCGTCATCCAGCGTGTTCTCGCGCTCGCCGGTGCTTCGACGCTGATTGCCATCGCCGCAGGGCTTGCATGGCAGGCGGCGGACGGCACGATCACAATTTACCAGCTAGGCGATTGGGCTGCGCCGTTCGGCATCGTGCTGGTTGCGGATCGGCTGTCCACGTTAATGGCGCTACTTACGGCAACCTTAGGCTTCTTCGTATTGCTCTACGCTATCGGATCAGGCTGGGACGCGCGCGGTCGCCACTTCCACGCGCTGTTTCAGTTCCAACTGATGGGCCTGATGGGTGCGTTTCTGACTGGAGATCTGTTCAACCTCTTCGTGTTTTTCGAGGTACTGTTGATCGCATCCTACGGATTGATGATCCACTCAGGAGGCGCGGTGCGCCTGCGCGCCGGGGTGCAATACGTCCTTTACAACCTGCTGGGATCGACCTTGTTTCTTTTCGCGCTCGGCGCGCTCTATGCCGAGACTGGTACGCTTAATATGGCCGATCTGGCCGTGCGCGTCGCCCAGATCGACATGGACGGGAACGTGGGCATCCGCGTCGCAGCAGTTCTGCTGCTCCTCGTGTTTGCGGTTAAGGCGGCGGTCGTGCCGCTGCATTTCTGGCTACCCTCCAGCTACGCCGAGGCACCGGGTCCCGTCGCCGCGCTGTTCGCCATCATGACCAAGGTGGGCGCCTACTCCATCATCCGCGTCTATAC
>RCMY010003099.1_pt1 | contig 14878 bp, 12 predicted proteins | sample 2041341 | NCBI WGS metagenome assembly RCMY01 (sample SAMN09708234, study PRJNA481090) | Marine sediment metagenome, whole genome shotgun sequencing project.
TCTTGAAGGACCTGACCCATATTTGGTTGATTCTGCCACATTTTGTGTTTGAAAACCTTCAAATTCTTCTGAGGGTTCTGCAATCGTGTCATCCAGGGTCGGTATGGTAACAAATATCTCCGTACCGGTAACAGAACCTGCTGGAAAAGTAACCGTAGTATTGAACTTATTAAAATCTGAACCATCTTCTGCCTTACTTGGGGTACTGCCATGCTCATCGACTTCAAAATCTACAGTGTATGAATCTTCAATGCCTACATATGGTGGACTAGTAGATAATGACAAACCGTATTGTATATTATCACCTTCAGTACTATCATAATCGTTTCCAATAATATGCGCCCTATCGGTATCGGTAATGGTTCCTATACCGATAGGGCCTGTAATCGTTGCATTGTTCGTTGGGTCACTTATGGTCACCGTAAACTGTTGTTGGGTAGCTTCTACCCAGTCATCATCTACCGCTGCAACAGTGAACGTTCTACTGGTAGCTAACGATGGTATTGTAATCTGGGTAGTAGTCGCCGAATAATCTGCTGTATTTGCGGTACCATCGGTATAGGAAATATCAAAAGTAACACTGCCTATTTTAGGAAAGGAAGAAGACACCGTAAAAGTCATATTGAATCCTTCATTGGCACTTGCATTGGAAATTGTATAGTTCTGTGCTATTGCTTCTACAGAACCAAAAAAGAACCACAAGATGAATATAAAGAAAACCGATTTTAAAGAAAGTGTGTTTTTCATTAATGATGTCTTAGGTTTGATCGACATTGTATTTGTTGGGTAGGGTGGTTTTGAGTTGCCTAAATGACAATTCGAAGAAGAATACGTGTTGGCCATCGTATCGGTATATATAGTTGTATCATGAGCAGTTAATGCTGAGTCCTTCTTAAAAATTTCATTCGTAAAAGAAGAGGTACAGGTTTCCTTATCTATTGATGAAACAGGGGTGCCATTTATTTGATGAGGGAATGTAGTCTGAGAAGCGTTTATTAACTTCATAATACTGGTTAAGTTTAAGTCTTTATATGATCCTCAACCCGTACTAATATGGTTGCAGTTTTGAGTGCAACCCATTCTTGTTTAGAAGGTTAAGAATTTCCATTTAGAACAGATTTGGGATACTATTCATTACAGAAGATAGTATCAATATGTTCAAAAATGTAATTTATACGGTTACCTGATGATGTTTTTCGACAAACGTACAGTAGCAAAATAACGACGATTGTAAATGGATATTTAATTGTTGTTGTAAACCGTTAAATATCTGTGGTTTTTGTTATGTAGTTTTTTTCTTAATTAATTATTACTATTAACTGTATCAAAAAATAGAATATTTTTTAATTAACTGAAAATCAATAGTTTACGTTTTGTGTACTATTGTTTTAATAAAAATTTTTGAACTAAAAATTCATTTTAAGCTAAACGCCCAATTGTTGTGGAGTGTTAAAATAGTTGTTAAAGATGTGGTAAGAATGGTAAATGCAGTAGGTCGATGAAGTTACTACCTTAGGCGGATACAAGAAATTTTGTTTCGCTGATATTCAGATATTTTCCCTCTTTTGGTAGTATAATTTCATTTGGCATGAAAGCGCTGATTTATCATCATGAAAGGATATTTTTTGCTATAAATCGTATGCTACCGAAGAAGGGTAATTGAGGATGGTTTTCAGGGGCTATTTTAGATTGTTTTTGAGATAAATTGAGGTTAAAAAAAGCCTTTAAAAAGCGTCGGGATTTTCAATAATTTCAGTAGCTTTTTTTTGTAATTCTACAAGTTTATTATTTTCCATTTTATCTAATAAACTCATCATCATATTCATTCGATTATTTTGCTTGAAATGCTCTTTTTTATCATATAAAAAGTTCCAATAAAGTGCATTAAAGGGGCAAGCATCTGAGCCAGTTTTTTTAGTGTGACTATAATGGCAATTACCACAATAATTACTCATTTTATTTATGTAGTTAGCGCTACTTACGTAGGGTTTAGTAGCTACAATACCACCATCTGCAAATTGGCTCATACCTCTTGTATTGGTAATTTCGACCCATTCAATAGCGTCGATATAAACACCTAAGTACCATTTATCAACTTCATCGGGGTCTATTTGTGTCAATAACGCAAAATTACCAATGACCATTAGCCTTTGAATATGATGTGCGTATGCAGTATCGAGGCTTTGACCAATGGCGTGTTTCAAACAGTTCATTTTTGTCTTACCGGTCCAAAAGAAATCTGGTAGTTTGTTTGTATTGTTTAGAGCATTTAGTTGTTTGTAATTTGGCATTTCTTTCCAATAGATGCCTCTCATGTATTCTCGCCAACCTAAAATTTGGCGAACAAAACCTTCAACTTGAGATATGTCAATCTCTTTCGAATGCTCATAAAAATGGTCTAAAACAGTATCAAGTACTTCTTTTGGTGATATTATTTTAGCGTTCATCGCAAATGATAGACGAGAATGAAAAAGGAATTTTTCATTCTCGTGCATGGCATCTTGATAATTGCCAAAATGTGGCAATAGTTCTTGACAGAAATAAGTTAGATTAGAAAGACATTCTGTTCTTGATGTCGGCCAATTAAAAGATTCGGGTTCTATAATACCCATAGTTTCAACACTAGCTTTTTTTAATTCTTGAATAATTTCGATAACATCTTTATTGAATTTCTTTTCAGAAGGAATGGCTGGCTGACCTGCCCATTTTTTACGGTTATTTTGGTCATAATTCCATTTGCCTCCTTCAGGGTGATCGTTATTCATCATCACACCATGCTTCTTACGCATCATGCGATAAAAGCTTTCCATGACCATTTGCTTCTTACCCTGGTAGAAATTTTTTAATTCAAATCTGGTAGTATAAAAGTGCTCGGTATCAACACTACTTGATTCAATTTCTATTGAGTCGCATATTTGTAATAATTGTTGGTCTAATCGATATTCATCGGGTAATTGATATTCAAATTTTTCGGCATTGTTTTCTTCAATACAGCTCCAAATTATCTTTTTTAATTCTTGTGGATTAGCAGGGTCATTTAATTTTAAGTACCTAAAATTATGGCCTTTAGATGATAGGTCTTTTTCGAAATTTCGCATCGCCAAAAAGAATGCGACTATTTTTTGAATATGATGTTTAACATAATCTGTTTCTTGGCGCATTTCTGCCATTAGGTAAACAACATCTTTATCAACTGTATTAAACCAAGAATGATTTTGGTTTAATTGGTCGCCTAAAATTAAGCGGACTTTTTTCATTTTAGTGAATCGTTTTTTTAAAATTTATTTGACTGGTAAACAGCAAGTTAATTGGTAATAAAGAACGAAATATTTTGCTGCTTAAAATAATGTTTCTTGCAACCACATTCTTTGAAATTTACCACTGCCGTCATATCTTTCTGCTTGAATTTTTATATTGAATTTTCGGTCTCTGGGGTCATTGCCAACACCACTATTGTACATCCAATTTCCCCAATTACTATGTACATCGTAGTCTATTAACATACTCTCAAAATAAGCCGCGCCTATTCTCCAATCTTGCTCTAGTTCTTTTGACCAAAAACTAGCAACATTTTGCCTACCTCGATTACTCATCCACCCGGTTAGTGCCAATTCTTTCATATTGGCATTTACGAAAGGTTCTTTGGTAGCGCCCGTTATCCAACTATTTCTTTGTTGAATAGTATTTTTCCAATCATACTTTTTCTGAAGGATACCACCGATTTGAAATATTTGGTTCTGGTGTTTAAGAGAAACATATTTAAAGTAATCTCTCCAAATTAGTTCAAAAATAAGCCAATAGGTATCTTGGTTTTTAGTGACTACATCTTCAAATTTTTTTACCTCCCAATATATTGTTCGTGCAGAAATACTCCCATTAGCCAACCAGGCCGATAATTTTGAGCTGTAACCCGTACCTGCCAATCCGTTTCTGGTTTTCTTATAAAAAGCTAGTTTTTTTGTTTCCCAAAAGTAATCTTGAATTCTTTCCATGGCAGCTGCTTCACCACCTATAAAAGGGAATGCAGTGCGTTTGTCAAGAATGAAATCATCTAAATTCAAATCTTTTAAAGTTGGAATCAGTGTTTCATTTAGAACTAAATTATGGCTAGACTTTGTTTTTACAATATTGGTAAGAGGTCTTACGGTAATTCGATTTTCACACTTTTTTCTAAAATTGGTGAACACCGATGGTATCTCATCATAGTCGTTGTAAGGGATGTCATCTGGATGAAATAGGAATTGGTCAAAGGTTTCAATAAAATGGATTGTGTTTGAAACGTTCTTCTTAACAGACTCTAAAATGTTCTGTTCGTCTCTTGTCCATTCCTTCTGTAAATAGACGATATCAATATTTTGCTCAATAATTAATTGAGGTAGGTAGCTAGCAGAATTACCCACATAAATAAATAACGGAATATTTATCTTTTTTAATTCTTGTCGAAGTTGAGTTACAGTTTCAAATAAAAATTTAGCTCTATATTTTTCTGTTCTTTTAAATCCGAATTGATATGCTTCAAAGTAAATAGATTCAAAACAGAAAAAGCCAATTACTTTTTCACCACTCATTGCTTTAAAGAGAGAGGTATTATCTTGTACTCTTAAATCGTTTTTGAACCATATTAAATTATTCATATTTCTTTTAATAGCTATTATTTATTTCTTCTACATTTTTCACTGCAATATTTTACATCCACCCAATTCTTTTCCCACTTTTTACGCCAGGCAAAAGGTCTAGCACAAGTAACACAAACTTTGGTTGCTAAATTTTCTTTTTTGTGCGCCATTATTGTGTGGGTATTGTAGGTTTATCGGGTTTTGCGTAATTGAAACGGTTTAAAAGCTTAGGTAAGGCATAACCATCTAAGCCTACTACAGCAACGGTATTAGTTTTATCTAAATTAACCCAACCATCTTCTTCTAGTATATCGTCAGATAAATAGATATGCTCAATAGCAGCAATGATTAATAGGCAATTGTTTTCTTTAATTTCATATTCGTTAATGTAGCGACAGCCAAGTTTAATACCACTTTGACTTACATAAGGAGCATGAAAATCGTTTAAATATGATTCTGTTAAATTGGTTTTAGAAAATTCAGAAATTTGCTCATCATAACTTGCGGCTGTATGGTGAGCATCTTTAATCATATCCTTATTCACTTGATTAACAGTGAAGACACCAGTTTCTTTAAAGTTGCTGTAAGTATCTCTTTTGACAGTTAACGGTCTTAGAATAAAGCCTAACATGGGTGGGTTACTTCCGATATGAATCACCGAATTAAATATCGCTAAATTAGTTTCGCCATTCTTTGATTTTGTTCCCAAAAGGTTGGCAGACTTATAACCAGTACAACTATTAATTAGATGAGCTCTTTTTCTACTAGGCATATTACCTAGGTCTGTTGTGTTTAAATGTTTCAATATCTTTATTTTGTTTATTAAAAATACAAATATCTTAAACGATTTCAATAAAAGATTAGAAAAATGATTTGTTTAGTTTATGCTTGTAATAGTGGAAATAGGGCATAATTTGCTACTTTTAACGCTCGCTTAATGTTGGCGTAAAGCTTAATGCATGACCCAAAGTAAAAAAAACATAGCCATCATTGGCTCAGGATTGGTAGGCTCGTTACTTGCCATTTATTTGAAGAGGCACGGACATAAAATCACAGTTTTTGATAGACGACCTGACATTCGTAATATTGAATTTTCAGGTAGATCAATAAATCTTGCAATGAGCAATAGGGGGTGGAATGCCTTAAGAGCTGTTGGTATTGAAGATGAAATAAAGGAAATAGCAATACCACTAGATAAACGAGCGATTCATGTAGTGGGTAAACCAAAGTATTATCAAAAGTATGGTAAAGATGGCGAGGCAATATGGTCTATATCTCGAGGTGTGCTTAATAAGCGTATGATAGATTTGGCCGAGAATAACGGCGTAGAATTTCGTTTTGAAGAAAAGGTATGGGATGTTGATTTGCCTGAAGCTAAGGTTTACACTGGTGATAGTGAAAAAGGAGAATGGCAAGAATATCCATTTGATTTGATATTTGGTTGTGACGGTGCATTTTCAAGAGTACGTCATAAAATGCAACGCCGTAGTCGTTTTGATTATTCTCAAGATTTTATTGATGTTGGATATAAGGAATTGACTATTCCGGCAAATAATGACGGTACCCACAAATTAGACAAGAATTCATTTCATATTTGGCCAAGAGGTAAGTTTATGTTCATAGCTATGCCTAATTTAGACGGTAGTTTTACGTGTACCTTGTTCATGCCATTTGAAGGTGAAATTTCATTTGAAAGTATAAAAACGAAAAAAGATGCTGTCCAATTTTTCAATACCTACTTTCCAAATGTTAAAAATGAAATTGAGAACCTAACAGAAGACTTTTTTAAGAATCCGACAAGTGCCATGGTAACTATGAAATGCTACCCTTGGACTTATTGGGACAAAGTGGCTCTAGTAGGTGATTCTGCGCATGCTGTTGTACCTTTTTATGGACAAGGTATGAATGCAGGTTTTGAAGATATTTTTGTGTTAGATGAGATAATACAAGAGATGGGAGATGATTGGGAAAAGATTTTTAATACATACCAACAGAGGCGTAAACCAAATGCAGATGCTATTGCCGAACTGAGTTATAGAAACTTTGTAGAAATGAGTAGTAAAACGGCAGATGCTAATTTTTTACTTCAAAAGAAAATAGAAAAACATTTTGCGGCTAATCATCCTGATAAGTGGATTCCTGCATATAGTAGGGTCACTTTTTCTGAACGACCTTATGCAGAAGCCTTAGCTGCGGGAGATGCTCAAGAAAGCATAATGAAGCAAATAATGAAAACACCCAATATCGAGAAAAATTGGGATAGTGCGGAAGTAGAAAAATTGATGCTAGATTTAATTGGTTGATTTCATTTCGGCCCTACGCATTGGCATACTATCTATAAGCTCAAAAATTTCTTCCAGTTGCAGAGGATAAGGTTGTTTTGACTTTATACCGCCATCTTTTCCAATTAACAAATACCCATTCAAATTCTTTATTGTGCTATTTATACTTTTAAAAAGTATTTCTTTATCGTCTAGGTTATAGAGGTTATCCTCTTTATATATTAATATAATAAGGTCTCTTTGTTCAATTTTTTTTGAACTGTCATTAATTAATTGTAAGGCATTCTTAACGTAATTGGCGTGAGGCGGGCTATCAGAAAGAACCAATACTCTATTTTTCCATTTATAGTCTGATAATTGTTGAGCAGTTAAAGCAGATCCGTGCATAACAAAAAGTAATAAGATTGTTTTTATGGCTTTCATTAGCATGAATTTAAACAAAAAAAGCCATCTAATTAAAGATGGCTTTTTTTACATATTACTTAAATGTTACTATAATTTAGAAAACATTTTATGCATTTTTTCACTTTCTTCTTCAGCCAATGTAGGGTCAACTAAAATACGACCGCTATGTTCATCGGTAATGATTTTTTTTCTAGATGCGATTTCAACCTGTACTTGTGGTGGAATAGTAAAAAATGAACCACCAGAAGCGCCTCTTTCAATTGGCACAACAGCTAAACCATTCTTAACATTGTTACGAATACGGGCATAAGCCTTAACCAAACGCTCTTCAATTTTATCTTGAAATTTTATTGATTCTGCTAACAACGCTTTTTCTTCTTTCTCAGTTTCAGCAAGAATAGCATTCAATTCGCTTTTCTTGTGTTTTAAGTGAGCATCGCGCTCAGACAAACGTTCTTTCGTTTCAGAGATAACCGCTTTCTTTTGCTCGATTTGAGCTTTGAATTCTTTAATATTCTTATCAGCTAATTGAATTTCCAATTCTTGGAATTCCAATTCTTTACTGATTGAATTGAATTCTCTACTGTTACGAACATTTTTTTGTTGCTCGCCGTATTTTTTAATTAGAGTCTTTGCTTCTTCAATAAGGTTTTTCTTAGCACCGATTTCGAAATTTATATTTTCTAAATCAGATTTAAGTTTATCCATTCTCGTTTTTAGGCCAAGGACTTCATCTTCCAAATCTTCTACTTCCAAAGGTAGTTCACCACGAACATTCCTTATTTCATCAACTCTAGAATCAATTAATTGCAAATCATATAATGCTCTTAACTTTGCTTCTACAGAGGAATCTTCTTTTTTTGCCATATTAAAAATAATTGATGGGATTTGTTATACTTTCCGATAAATGGATTGCAAAATTAGGAATTTTTTTCGTAAGATAATCAACTAAAAGGATTTTTGTAAACTGCTCAGTTTCAAAGTGTCCTATATCTGCCAAAACCATTTGATTTTCAGCTTCGTAAAATTGGTGATATTTAAGGTCTGCGGTAATAAAAACATCAGCTCCGGCTGCTTTAGCAGCGCTAATTGCAAATGAACCACTACCTCCTAAAACAGCAACTCTTTTAATAGGCTTCTCTAATAATTTAGAATGTCTCACCACAGAAGTTTTCATTTTTTGTTTCAAATCAGTTAAAAACTCACGTTCTGAAACCTCTTTTGTTAATTCACCAATCATACCCATGCCAATATAAGGGTTGGTGTTATCTAAGGTTTGAATATCATACGCTACTTCTTCGTATGGGTGAGAAGCCATTAAATTTTTAATAATTGAATGCTCATCGTTCTTACCAAAAACACAGGTTAACATGACTTCATGCTCTGTATGTGTTTCTCCAATTTCACCTTTTACGGGATTGGCTTTGTTATTTGCCTTAAATGTTCCTTTGCCTTCGGTAGAAAAACTGCAGTTCGAGTAATTTCCTATTTCACCCGCACCAGCATTGAAAAGAGCTTCTTTAACTTCTTCAACATTTGATATGGGTATATAGGTGGTCAGTTTTTTTATTGTACCCTTTTGTGGTATAAGTATTTTGGTATTAGTGACTCCCAATACCTCACAAATTTTACCATTTACTCCATGACCTACATTGTCAAGAGCAGTATGCATAGAATAAATTGCTATATTATTTTGAATAGCCTTTATAACTACACGTTCTACATAATTCTTGCCCGTAATTTTCTTAAGTCCGCCAAAAATAATAGGATGAAAACTGACGATTAAGTTGCATTTTTTAGCAATTGCTTCATCAACAACATTTTCAAGAGTGTCTAAGGTTACTAAAACTCCAGTTAGTTTTGTAGATGAGTCACCTACGAGTAGTCCTACATTATCAAAATCTTCTGCATAGCCTAGTGGGGCAAAGTCTTCTAAAATCTGCGTTATGGTGTTTATAGTCATTTTATTAAAAAATAAGGTATTCAAAGATAAATTATTATAATTTCGTACTGATGCAGGTGTTACGAAAACTTCTTTTCCCTATTTCATTAGTATATGGTTTCATGGTGTTTTTGAGAAATCGTTGCTATGATCTAGGAATTTTTTCTTCAAAATCATTTAACACAAAAACTATAAGTGTTGGTAATTTAAGTGTTGGTGGAACCGGTAAAACTCCCATGATAGAGTTATTGGTAAAGTCACTTCATCAAAATTATCAATTGGCAATTTTGAGTAGGGGATATAAGAGAAAATCTAATGGTTTTTTGCTTTCTACCAATAAAACTAGTGTTGAGGATTTAGGGGATGAACCGTTTCAATTAAAATCTAAATTTCCAAAAGTAGCTGTAGCTGTAGATGCTGATAGAAGAAACGGTATCACACAATTAGAACAGATGGTTGAACCTGATGTTATTTTATTGGATGATGCTTTTCAACATCGAAAAGTAAAACCAGGGTTTTCAATTCTTTTAACGGCCTACCATAATATATACGTGAATGACTGGTACTTACCGACCGGAGATTTAAGAGACTCTAAAAGTGAAGCACGAAGGGCAAATACTATTGTAGTTACTAAATGTCCTAAGAATTTATCTTTATCAGAAAGAAATAAAATTGTAAATAGAATCAATCCTAAGGAGCATCAAAATATACTCTTTAGCTACTTGTCCTATAATAAAGAGTTAAAGGGAATTAGTGTAAATCTTGATGAACTAAAAGATAAAAAAGTGACCTTAGTTACCGGTATAGCAAATCCGGTTCCATTAGAAAAATTTTTATTGGAGGAAGGACTCGCATTTGAACACATGAAATTTAATGATCATCATTTTTTTACTGAACAGGAAATTGCAGTATTAAAAGGAAAAGAATGTATTCTTACTACTGAAAAGGATTATGTGCGGTTGAAATCTAGACTTACCAAATTATATTACATTGAAGTTTCTCACCAGTTTATTGGGGGTGATAAGGAAGTGTTTGATGAAGAATTACAACAATTTATGACAACGAATTCTTAGGGTTTTTGTCAAAAATATTCTCACCTATTTTTTGATAAAACACATCTGGTTTAAAAGGTTTGGTAACTACATCATTGCAACCAGCCGCATAAAAACTCTCTAAACTATCGTCTAATGAAATTGCAGTTAAAGCAATAATCGGTATGTCTTGGTTAAATTTTCTAATTTCAATAGTTGCTTCTTCGCCACTAATGCCAGGCATATGAATATCCATAAGAATGGCATCGTATACATTTTCTTGAGCTAAAGTAATAGCTTCATGACCATTGTTAGCAATGTCACTGGTCATTTCCTTTTTAGAAAGCATTTTTTTAGTGATAACTTGATTGATTTTATTATCCTCAACAATCAATAGGTGTAGATTTTTAAAATCGTAATCGCGAGGTGTTATTTCGAATGAAAAATCTTCAGGAATATCATCAAGACTTTTCATTTCAATTTCAAAGAAGAAAGAACTTCCTTCGCCTAATGTGCTCTCAAGTTCTATTTTACTTTTAAACAATCCTAAAAGACTTTTTACAATAGTAAGTCCTAAGCCAGTTCCGCCATACTCACGGTTTATTTGAATAGAACCTTGTTCAAATCCTTCGAAAATACTTTTCTGTTTTTCTTTTGATATACCAATACCATTATCGCTTACTTCAAAATAAATGGTAACATCATCTTCAACTTTATTTAGCAATTTGACAATAACTTTTACTTCACCACCTTTAGTGAACTTGATGGAGTTACCAATCAAGTTCATGAAAATTTGAGAAAGTTTTAATGGATCACTTAATAAATGTCCTGGTATTTCAGAATCATACTCCAAAACCAATTTGGTGTTGTTTGCTTTAGCGCTTTGAGTCAATGAATTAATAACCTCATGAATAACCTTATAAAGATTAAACTCCATATTAAGAGGTTCTAATTTATTGGCGTCAATTTTATTGATATGAAGTATGTCATTTATAAAGTTCAATAAATAGTCGCCAGAGAATTTTAACGCCTTTAAATGCTCTTTTTGATGTTCTTGTGGCTCTTCTTCCAAAAGAAGATGGGTTAGGCCTGTAACGGCATATAATGGAGTTCTAAGTTCATGACTAACAGTAGAAAGGAAGTTGGTCTTCGCTTCCATAGCTTGTACTGCACCGTCACGTGCTATTTGTAATTCTTTATTCTTGGTCTGTAGTAAATCGTTCGTTTTAAATTTAATTTGATTGTTACGATATAGCGTAACTGCCAGAAGTGAGATGATAATTAAAAATGCCGAGGCTAAAATTGCTGTAAGCTCAGATCTATTTTGCGATTCTGTTAGCTCCTCGATTTTTTTCTCTTGCCTTGCTATTTCTTCTGTCTTGTAATCATCTTTTATTTTATCGGCAGTTTTAGCTTCAATTTTATTTTTTTCTATGTTGAAGATAGAGTCCTTTAGCTGAACTAGATTTTGACTGTTGACTAAAGATTTTTGATATAAACCTAATTTCTCATATACCGTAGTTAATAACGCGTTAGCTGTTTTTATATCTTCTAAAAAACCATTGGTTTGTGCTACGACTAGTGCATTTTCTCCATTTTTAGCTGACTCAGATAAATTGTCAGTTTTTAAATTTAATTCTGCAAGAGTTAAATACGCTTGAGAAGTGAGATATTCTTTTTCATAAATATCTGTATTGATTATAAGGGAGTTTAGATTTTTTGTAGCACTATCATATTTTTCTAAACTAATATAAACTCTAGCCTCAGTTAATAGCAAATTATTATAGAAATTTCTATCATTATTGAGTTGTTTTGCTTCGTTCAGCATAAACAACGATTGAAAATTCCGGTTACTTCGATGCAAGAGAATCGCTTCAATATATTTATGCATTGCATCCCCATATGGGTATTCGATATCTTTCAATAAAACACTGGCACGATCCCAATAGAATTCTGTATCTCCTTCTTTGTCAATTTTTAGATAAAGCAATGCTAACTCATGAAGACTATCGATTAATGACTTGATATCTTCTTTTTTTTCAGCCTCATTCGCGGCTGTGTTTAAAGTTTCAAGTGCTAAATCTATTTTATCTTGATTCTTAAATTTTCTCGCTTGGTTGAAATAAGATTGAATTTCATTAGAGCTAACTGAATCTTGAGAAAATACACAGGTAATAGTCGCCAAAATAAAAATTGGGACTAATAGGATGTTAATTGCCTTATTTAAGAATAATAGCTTCAAATATAATTTTTACTGTTCATGTAGTTAATCAAATCAATGATTCTGCTGCTATAACCGGTTTCGTTATCGTACCAACCAATAATTTTCACCATTTTTCCTATTACAGAGGTCATTAAAGAATCAAACGTACAAGAATAAAAACTATTGTTTATATCAATGGAAACTATTGGATCATCAGTGAAGCACAATATATTTTTGAACTGATTTTTCGATGCTTTTTCAAATGTATCGTTTATTTCCTCAATAGTTGTAGTCCTTTTCACATTTAAAGTGATATCGGTTAAGGACCCATTAGGTACTGGTACTCTAATGCCACAACCACCAATAGAATCTGCTAGTTCAGGAAATATTCTTGTCAAAGCTTTTGCGGCACCAGTTGTTGTAGGCACAATAGATTGAGCTGCTGCTCGTGCTCTTCTTAAATCTCGATGGGGTTGGTCGTGTAGGCTTTGATCGGTGGTGTAGGAGTGTATGGTAGTGATGTAGGCTTGTTCAATACCACAAAGGTCGTTTATCACCTTAATCATGGGTGCGGCATTATTGGTGGTACATGATGCGTTTGAAATGATATCGTCATTGGAATTCAAAGTATCTTCATTTATGCCGAAGACGATCATTTTTATATCATCTTCAGAAGGTGGTACAGAAAGAATGACTTTTTTTGCCCCATTTGCAATATGAAAAAATAATGTTTCTCGATCCTTAAACTTCCCTGTGCATTCTACAACCAAGTCAACCTTGGTACTTGACCAGTTAATATTTGAAGGATGGGTTTCGTTAGATAGTAGAATTTGCTTACCATTAACGATAATATGTTTTTCGTCATGCCCAATTATATGGGGTGATGTACCGTGTATGCTGTCGTATTTTAATAAATGTGAAAGTGTTCTAGTATCTGCTAAATCATTAATGGCAACTACATTTAAATATTCTTGTTGCTGCAAAAGGCGGAATAGGGTTCTTCCTATTCTTCCAAAACCATTAATGCCAATATTTATTTTTTGCATTGGTTAACGTTGGAGTTGAATATATTATAGAACGATTAAAAAAGTTAGTTAATAACACAAACAAGAATTATAAAAAACAATTCTTGTTGATAGTAGTACGAATTAAAGAATGTGTTTATGTGCTTTATATGATGATCTTACCAATGCACCGCTTTCCACATGTCTGAAGCCCATTTCTAGGCCAATCTCCTCATATTTTTTAAATTGCTCTGGAGTAATAAATTCCTTTACCGGTAAATGTTTTTTAGAAGGCTGAAGGTATTGACCTATGGTTACTACATCGACATTTACGCTTCTCAAATCTGCCAAAGTGGTAATTACTTCATCTTCATGTTCACCAAGACCTAGCATGATTCCAGATTTAGTTCTATTAATACCTTGCTTTTTTAAATAATTAAGCGCCTCAAGACTACGTTCGTATTTTGCTTGTATACGTACTTCCCTAGTTAACCTTTTAACCGTTTCCATATTATGAGAAACCACTTCTGGGGCAACATCTATTATTCTATCCAAATGTTTTTCGATTCCTTGAAAATCAGGAATTAAAGTTTCTAAAGTAGTGGTCGGGTTCATTCTACGAATGGCCTTTACCGTTTCAGCCCAAATAATTGAGCCCATATCCTTAAGGTCATCTCTATCTACAGAAGTTACAACAGCATGTTTAATACCCATAATCTTTATAGAACGTGCCACTTTTTCTGGTTCTGCCCAATCAACATTTTCTGGTCTACCAGTTTTTACTCCACAAAAACCACATGACCTTGTACAAATATTTCCTAATATCATGAAGGTGGCGGTACCATAACTAAAACATTCGCTTAAATTAGGGCACGATGCTTCTTCACAGACAGTGACCAATGAGTTTTTTCTGAGTTTACTTTTCAGCTTTTGTACCGCGTTACCGGTTGGGATGCGCACCCGAATCCAATCAGGTTTGCGTAAACGCGGTGCATTGGTATCAAAGCCAGCGCGGTTGCGGTTGGTTTTGTTGCTGCCCAGTTCTTTGGCGCCAGCGACTTTGTTAGCCAGTTTAGCTTTCGTGTCTTGGTTGGGCATTTCAAGGTTAGATTGAATATTCAGTGGTATTTTCATGGTCATGTCTGTCTCGTCAATTTTAGCCGTTATTCATCTCAATTCATGTCGTTGTTAGGCCGCGTTTTGATGTTGTGCGGTGAAGTTCAGTTGTTGGCAAAAAGCGTTGATTAACTGCTGTTCAACCGTGGTCATGTCAACCTGTGGTGCCAAGTCGACCAATTGTATGACTTTTAAACCTGAAAAGCCACAGGGGTTGATTCTCATGAAGGGCTCTAAATCCATATTAATATTAAATGCCAAGCCATGAAAAGAACAGGC
>RCMY010003100.1_pt1 | contig 14875 bp, 13 predicted proteins | sample 2041341 | NCBI WGS metagenome assembly RCMY01 (sample SAMN09708234, study PRJNA481090) | Marine sediment metagenome, whole genome shotgun sequencing project.
ATGTACCAGCCGAAGTGGGTAAGGCGAACGCCGGCGTTGCGAGCGGTCGAGGTATGGACGTCAGGTGCTCGCTTGGTGATCGCCAAGCGGCGAGCCGGCCCGCGAGTGATGTACCGCCACGTCGGGAAGAACGAGTAGTGGTGAGCGGTGTGCACAGTGAAGATCGGGGCGAGGATCGGAACCACTGCCTCGTGGTAGACGAAGCGATGGACGAACCATTCGAGGACCGAACCAACCAATGGCACGATCACCAGTCCCAACGCCAGGGCCGCAATGAAGGGCATGGCTCCGTCGGCAGAAAGGGCGCGAACGCCGAAGGTCATAGACGCGGCCACCGCTGTGACAAAAAGCGTGCCCCCGACGACTCGGGGATGGCTCGCCAACCCCATGGGAGTCGGCTTCCCGCGTAGGCCGACTCGCGTCACATCGAGATCAGACATGGATACTCCCCTCGAGAGTCGGGCGAGAACCGGCCTGGACCAGTCTGCCCGGTGCGATGAAGCTACTGCGCCTGGCCGGGACCGCTCCAACCAGAAGCGCCACACTTCGACACCCATGACGGCTGTGTCCACCAAACGCGACGCGCTGCACTGCGACCCCAGTGCAGTGCTCGGGAATCGCGGCGGCCGTATCCCCTCGACCCCCTTCCGAGATCCGGTAAGACGATCGCTCCCCCGCGGGCGGCGGCCGTGTTCGACTCTCGCAGCGAAATCGCGTCTCATCCGACGCAATCTGCCCGAGGCCGAGCCAACGAGACGCGACCGGCAGACACCCTTGGTGTACGTCGCAGATGCGCAGACCTAACCCGTTCAAGCGCCACGGTCTTCGGCGCCTCGGTCCTTCGGGCGCAAGCCGTAGTCCTCGCACGGATCGTCGCGCTCACGGATCACCTCACGAAAGCCTTTCTCGTCGAACGACTCCGTCCAGCGATACGCCTCTTCGGTGTGTCGGGTCACCCCGTCGAAGAACGTGCAGAGCATCTGCGACGTCCGCAACCCCATGTTCTCGAACGCCTGGTTGATCAGCATCTTGTTGAGCGCAAGCTGGTTGGCGGTGATGTGGGCGAAGCGTTTCGCCTCCCCTTCGACCACGTCCGCGATCTCGTCCGGTTCTCACACTTGCGAGACCAGGCCGATCCGGAGTGCCGTCTCTGCGTCGATCGCCCGCCCCGTGAGCAGGAATTGCTTGGCGTGTTCGAGCCCGAGTCGATACACCCACATCATCGTCGTCGGCGTGCCGAAGATCCGGCTCGGTGAGTGGCCGATGTGGGCGAGCACGACGTCGTTCGGATTCGAGGCGGGCGGCGTGTCGGTGTTCGCCGGGCGATGTTCGCAGAACTACCGTCGGCGCATGTCACTCACGACAAGCCATGCCTTCGGCCCGAGCGAACCACCGGTTCGCGACATCACGGTTGGACAATTGCTGGCGGAGGTTGCGGAGCGGGCGCCCGATCGCCCTGCGATCATCGCCGGGGTCCCCGACGCATCGGCGCGCCGCGAGTGGAGCTATGCCGATTTCTACGCTGACGCTCGACGTGTCGCGCGTGCGCTGCTCGTCGATCATCGCCCGGGTGATCGGGTGGCGGTGTGGGCGCACAACATCCCCGAGTGGCTGCTGCTGGAGTTCGGATGTTCGCTCGCCGGTGTCGTGCTTGTCACGGTCAACCCGGCCTATCAATCCAGCGAGCTGACCTACGTGCTCACGCAGTCTCGGGCGCAGACGCTGTTCGTGGTCAGTGGTTTCCGCGGCAACCCGATGCTGGCGACGGCCCAGCAGGCGCAGCCGACTTGTTCGGACCTCGAACGCATCGTCTGCTTCGATGACTGGGACGAGTTCGTGTCGTCAGGAGAGCATTTCGAGGGCGCCCTCCCCGATATCGAACCATCCGATCCGATCATGATCCAGTACACGTCGGGAACGACCGGGTTCCCGAAGGGCGCCTACCTTCGCAACACAGGACTCGCAAACAACGGTGCTCACACCGGGATGCGGATGGGCGCTGAGGAAGGCGGCGTTTTCGTCATCGCGATGCCGCTGTTCCACACCGGTGGCAGCGTGTGCTCGACACTGGGTGCGGTCGGCACCGGCTCGACCATCGTCTTGGTCGAAGCATTCGATCCAGGTCTCGTCCTCGAACTCTTCGAGACGTACGGGGCAACGGCGATGCTCGGCGTCCCGACGATGCTCATTGCGATGATCGAGCACCCCGACTTTGCCACCCGTGACCTGTCGAAGCTGACGGCGATCTGCTCGGGAGGCTCGCTCGTGCCCGCTCCGCTCGTCCGCCGACTCGAGGATGAGCTCGGCGCGCCGTTCACAATCGTGTTCGGCCAGACCGAGTGCTCTCCGGTTGCGTCGATGACCCAGACGTTCGACACGATCGAGGACAAAGCCGGCACCATCGGTCCGCCGATGCCCGGCGTGGAGATCAAGATCATCGACCCCGAGAACGGCGAGACGCTGCCGATCGGCGAGATCGGCGAGTACTGCACTCGCGGCTACCACGTGATGGACGGTTACTTCGAGATGCCCGAGCGGACCGCTGAGGCGATCGACGACGATGGCTGGCTGCACACCGGAGATCTGTGTGCGATGGACGAGCGCGGGTACTGCACCGTCGAAGGCCGGTTGAAGGACATGATCATCCGTGGCGGTGAAAACATCTACCCACGCGAACTCGAAGATCTGCTGTTCGCACACGCATCGGTCAGCGAGATCGCCGTGGTCGGCCTGCCCGACGAGAAGTGGGGCGAGACGGTGGGAGCGTTCGTCAAGCCGGCGCCCGGCCACGACGTGGACAAGCAGGAACTGTTCTCGTATGTACGAGAAAACCTCGCCCCGAACAAGACGCCCAAGCAATGGTTTGCGGTCGAGGAGTTCCCGATGACCGGCTCGGGCAAGATCCAGAAGTACAAGCTGCGCGACGACTGGCTCGCCGGCGCCTGGCCCGAGCTCTGAGGTTCAACGAAAGCGGGGACCGGCGCGCAACATGTGACTCGGCAGTCGGTTGCCGAGTGCCGACTCGACCGTCGAAGCGGTGTCGATCAAGGCATCGAGGTCGATGCCTGTCGTGAGTCCTTCGGCGTGGAACAGGTGGACGAGGTCTTCGGTGCAGACGTTGCCGGTGGCGCCGGGGGAGAAGGGGCATCCACCGAGCCCACCGACGCTGGCGTCGAATCGTCGGATGCCGACGTCGAGCCCGGCCATTGCGTTCGCCAGCGCAAGACCACGGGTGTCATGGAGGTGCAGCCCGACGTGGGCACGATCAGCGACTCGGTCACGAACAGTCGCCACGACAAATCGAATGTCGGACGGGGCCGCCGCACCGATCGTGTCGGCGAGCAGTAGTTCGGTGCTGCCAAGGGAGGCAAGCGCGTCGGCGACGGCGGCGACCGCATCTGGCGACACCGAACCTTCGAATGCGCAACCGAACGATGCGGACAGGTTGATGCTCGTCGGGAGGCCGGCGGCCTGTGCAACGCCCATGATCTTCGCCATCTCGGCGATGGCCTGGGATGTCGACATCCGTACGTTGCGTTGGCTGAACGTCTCGCTGACGGACACGACGCTCACGAGCACGTCGGCGCCAGCCGCGACGGCGGCCTGAGCGCCTCGTTCGTTGACGACGAGGGCCTCGCGGTGCACCCCGTCGAGCGTCGCGGTCGCTGCGAACACGGCGTGCGAGTCGGCCATCTGTGGCACCGCCTTCGGGCTCACGAACGAGCCGACCTCGATGCGAGGTATGCCTGCGGCAGCGAGTCCCTCGACCATCGCGACCTTGGTCTCGACCGAGACGTCGGCGTCGATCGACTGTAGGCCGTCGCGAGGGCCGACATCGCGGACGAGTACGGCGTCGTCGCTCACCGCAGCGTTCAGGTCGTACCGAGTCATGCCGCCAACCGTACCTATCCGCTCCTCGTGTGAGGAGTGGGTCAGACCCCATCCGCACCCGACCGGCTACGCGGTCAGACCTTGACGAGCAGCTTGCCGAGGTTGCCTCCGGTGAACATGACCTGGAGGGCCTCGGGGTAGCGCTCGATCCCGTCGAGCACCGTTTCGTTCAGCGAGATCGATCCGTCGCGCACCCAGGCGGCGAGCTCCTCCATCGCCGCCGGTATCCGGTCCGCGAAGTGAAAGTATGCGAAGCCCTCCATCCGTGACTGGCGTTCAGCGAGACGGAGGTACATGGAAGGACCCGTCACGTTGTCCATGTCGTCGTACTGCGAGATCGCTCCACAGATCGTCACACGTGCGTGCATTGCGAGGTTGTCGAGCACCGCGTCGAGGATCGGCCCGCCGACGTTGTCGAAGAATCCATTCACACCGTCGGGGGCCAGCTCTTCGAGCCGTTCGCCGACATCGGAGTTCTTGTAGTCGATGGCGTCGTCGAAGCCGAGTTCCTTCGTCAGGTAGGCGCACTTGTCTGGGCCGCCCGCGATGCCGATCACGCGGGCCCCGTCCTTCTTCGCGATCTGTCCAGCCACGGACCCCACGGCTCCGGCCGCCGCCGACACCACGAACACGTCGCCGGGATCGGGCTTCGCCACCTCGCGCATCCCGATCCACGCTGTCACCCCGGTCGACCCGGAGAGGATCCCGAGGTGCATGCTGAGCGGGCCAAACGATTCGTCCACTGCCACAATTTCAGAGCCCGCCATGTCCGCGACGGCCTGGGACCCGAAACGCCCGAGGACGGCCTGGCCGATCGACCACTCGTCGTCGGTCGACTCGATGACGCGGCCGACACCGTGAGAAGGCACCAACCCGCCGAGCACCGCTTGCCGGTGGAAACCGTCGCCCTGGAGCATGGTGCGCGCGCCTGCGTCGATCGAGATGTACTCGACAGCGACTCTGACCTGGCCCGACTCGAGCGAGTCCAGCTCCTCGCTCTCGATCGAGAAATGGTCGGGCGTCGCACGATCCGTGGGGTGGCGGAGCAAGACGACTCGAGTGTTCAGCATCTCACGATCGTCGCATCCTGCGAGCTCCGATGGCGAGCCAGCCGATCCGGTAATAGGGTCGCTAGCGATGAGTAACTACACGCCGCCGACCGACGACATCCGCTTCGTGATGAACCACGTGGCCGACCTCGACGGGATCCTCTCGACCGACCGCTTCGCGCACGTGGACGCCGAAAGCGTGGACGCCGTGATCGAAGAAGTCGCCCGGTTCATGGCTGATGAGGTCGCACCGACCAACGTCGACGGTGACCGCATTGGCTCGCAATGGCACGCCCCTGAGGGCGGTCCGGCCACGGTCGTCACCCCCGACAGCTTCAAGGGGGCGTACGACAAGTGGGTCGCTTCCGGGTTCGGTGCGATGCCGTTCGACCCCGAGTACGGCGGCGCCGACTTTCCGTGGATCACGGCGATCGCCGTTCAGGAACTCTTCACCACGTCGAACATGGCGCTGTCGTTGTGTCCTCTCTTGACCCAAGGTGCGATCGACGCGATCCACGCTCACGGGTCCGACGAGCAGAAGGCGACCTATCTGCCGAAGATGATGACCAACGAGTGGACCGGCACGATGAACCTCACCGAGCCACACGCTGGCTCTGATGTCGGTGCGGTGACCACCAAGGCCGAGCCGATCCCCGGTTCGGACGGCGCCTGGTCGATCACCGGCCAGAAGATCTACATCACGTATGGCGAACACGATTTGGCCGAGCAGATCATCCACCTGGTGCTGGCTCGCACACCGGGCTCGGCGCCGGGCACGAAGGGCATCTCGATGTTCGTCGTTCCGAAATTCCTGCTGAACGAAGACGGCTCGCTCGGAGAGCGCAATGGCGCCGAGTGCGTGTCGATCGAACACAAGCTCGGCATCCACGGCTCGCCGACCTGCGTCATGTCGTTCGAAGGCGCCACCGGCTGGCTCGTCGGCAACGAGCACGACGGCATGCGCAACATGTTCACGATGATGAACAACGCTCGCCTGTCGGTCGGCCTGCAGGGTCTCGCGGTGTCGGACCGTGCGTTCCAGCAGTCGCTGCAGTACGCGCAAGATCGTGAACAGGGCACGGCGATCGACGCGCCGAAGGGCACGTCCAGCCCGATCATCGAGCATCCGGACGTGCGGCGGATGCTGATGACCCAGCGTGCGTGGATCGATGCGATGCGCGCGCTGGTCTACACGAACGCCGGAGCACTCGACCGCGCCGAAGCCGCTACCGATGCCGACGAGCAGCGCACCTGGCGTGAACTCGCCGATCTGCTCATCCCGCTGTCGAAGGGACTGTGTACCGACGTGTGCAACGAAATGACGTCGATCGCCCTGCAGATCCACGGCGGGATGGGCTACGTGGAAGAGACCGGCGTCGCACAGCACTACCGCGACGCGCGCATCGCGGCGATCTACGAGGGCACCAACGGCATCCAGGCCGCCGACCTCGTGGGTCGCAAGCTCGCCATGCGCTCCGGCGGCGTGATCACCGACCTGCTGGACGAATTCGAGCTGCGGGCGAAGGAACTCGCCGACATCGAGGGACTGGCCACGTTCGCCGACCGGCTCACCGAGTCGATCGAGTCGGCCCGCACGGCCACGGCGCACCTCTTGTCGATCGCCGGCACCGACCCCCGTTCGCTCCTCGCATCTTCCGCGCCGTACCTGCGCCTGCTCGGCACCACGGTGTGCGGGGGCCTCCTCGCGAAGTCTGCGATCGCCGCATCGAGCAACGCCGACTATGACGCTGACTTTCTTGCCGCGAAGGTGACGAGTGCGAAGTTCTTTGGCGAACAGATCCTGCCGACCGCGGCAGGTCTCGTCGCGGCGATCACGTCCCCCGCCGACGACCTCTTCGCGCTCACCGCCGACCAGCTGCTCTGACCCCAGTCGCCCTATCCGTCCTCGGAGATGATGAGGTCGCTCGACGATCCGTCCTCGGCGAGGCCGATCATCCCGACGACTGCGTAGTACAGCATCAGCACGACCGAGATGAAGGCGCCGCCGGTCACGGCCGCTCCGAGCAGCACGGCGTAGTAGACGGGGAGGTACCACGCCCTCTGCACGTCTGCCTGGTCGATCGGGAAGCTCAGGAAGATCAGCAGCAGCACCGAACCGACGATCGACGCCGTCGTGAGCACTGCGACGTCTCGAATCCGGCGATAGTGCGTGGAGCGAAACTCCTGGTCGTGGCTGATGCTGAAGGTGATCAGCGTCAGCATCAACGCCAGGATCGATGCGCCGCCGGCGACGTACGCCGACGCGGCGAAACGCACGGTGGGCAACACGGAATCGAGGAGGCGGCGGGCTTCGACCGAGCTGGCCGTGCCGACACTGGCGAGTCCACCGAAACTGACGACGGCGGCCGCCAGCCCACCGAGGCTGGCGACTCGCCGGTCGCGCCGTCGTGAACTCGCCTCTTCGGAGTGTCCGTCGTTCGACTGCTCGTCCCTGGTGGCGCCGTCGGTCGGTTCGGAGGTCATGTGAAGTCGAGTCCGTTCAGGTGGGCTGACGAGTGTTCCTCCAGAGAATGCATCTACCTGTCGGTATCGAAACGTGGCCGCTGTCAGGGATTGAGGAAGGTCGTGAGGCCGTTCTCGGCGACGGTTGCGATCTTCGGGAACATGGAGTCGAGCTGACTCGGCGAGAGTGGGGGCTCGTCGCCGAGCAGTTCGAGCGTGCCGTGGTAGTCGAGCGTCGACCCATCGCCGGAGGCGACGAAGACAAGCGTGTCTACTGCCCTGAACACGTCGTTCTCGCCGACCATCACGAAGCGATTCGGTGCGTCAGCCTCGGTGACGGTGTAGGTCACGGAGCTCGGCTTGCCGTCGAATCCCGTGACCGTCACGTCGAATCGAGGTGCCCCGTCGTCGCCGTCGGGGAGGCGGACCGATGACTGCACCCCGTCGTCCCACTGCGGGACGTGCTCGAGATCGATGGCTCGCGCATAGGCGGCTTCGGTCGTGAGATTGGAGTCGACGGTGAACGAATGGCTGGCCATGGCTCGATCTTGTCAGCTCGCTACGGGTTCGAGTTCTTCGAAGGTGTCGATCTTGCGAATCGAGGGGAAGACGAGCGCAAAGCCCGCGGCGATCGCGACGGTGATCAATCCGCCACCGGCGATCGCCCACGGCAAGCCGAGCGCTCTGGCGGCCACACCCGATTCGAACGCGCCGAGTTCGTTCGACGCGCCGATGAACACCCCTTCCACGGCGTTGACCCGGCCGAGCTGATCGTCGGGAGTGACCAGTGGAACGATGGCCGAGCGAATGTTCATCGACACCAGATCGGCTGCCGAGACCACGACGAGCGCGATGAACGCGATGGCGTAGCTCCGGGTGAGACCGAACACGATGTTGCCGGCACCGAAGATCGCAACGACCCACAGCAGCGTCGGCCCGACTCGGCGACGGAGTGGATGGAAGCTCAGCCACAGCGCCATCGCTGCAGCACCGATGCCAGGCGCCGCCCGCAACCACCCGTACGCGATGTCGCCGACACCGAGACGCTCGCTCGCCACCGCCGGGATCAGCGCGATCGCGCCGCCGAAGAGGACGGCGAACAGGTCGAGCGAGATGGTGCCGAAGACGACCGGTGTGCGACGAACGAATCGGAGCCCCTCGACGGCGCTCGTCCACGTCGGTCGATCGGTGTTTCGTTCGGGCTCCCGGTGGTACTTGATCAGCGGGATCGGCAGCGCCGCAGCGAACTGACAGGCAGCGGCCACGCCGTACGCCCAGGGCGCGCCGACGCTGTAGAGGAACCCGCCGGCGATCGGCCCGACGATCGATGCGGCGACGAACGTGCCAGTCCACACAACCACGACCTGCGGGAACATCGACTTGTCGGTCAGGAACGGCATGATCGAGCGGCGGGCAGGAGCGACCATCGCATCTGAAGTCCCGAGAAAGGCAGCGATGGCGAACAGCCACAGGACCCGTGTCGAGCCACTCGTGCTGAACACGATCAACGCGATTGCGCTCAGCGCTCGACCGGTCATGAACAGTGTGGTGACTCGTCGTCGATCGAATCGGTCGGCCACCCATCCGCTGACGAGCACCAGCAGAAGTGCGGGAACGAACTGCGCGAGGCCGATGAACCCGATGTCGAGCGCGTTGCCTGTGATATCGAAGACCTGCTTGAAGAGCACGGTCACCAACAGGTTCTGGCCCACTGCTGCGAATGCGGCCGAGGCGACGTACAAGCGCACTCCCCGCACCGCCAGCACATCTCGCGTCGTCGTCGGCACCGGGCGATGCTACGTCTCCGTGTCGTCATCGGCGAGGGCCGCGAACGTACGGTGGCCATGGACGCTCGGAGGCCGACATGCATGACATCGTGATCAAGAATGGAACACTCGTGGACGGGACCGGTTCGCCCCCCGTCAGTGGCGACGTTGCAGTACGAGACGGACGCATCGCAGCGGTCGGCGGGAGTATCAACGGCGAGGCCCGTCGCACGATCGACGCCGACGGAGCCCTCGTCACCCCGGGCTGGGTCGACGTCCACACGCACTACGACGGCCAGGTCAGCTGGGATTCCGAGATGGCTCCGTCGTCGCACAACGGCGTGACGACGGTCGTGATGGGCAACTGCGGTGTCGGGTTCGCGCCGGCCGCTCCCGGCAACGAGGACGTGCTGATCGAGCTGATGGAGGGTGTCGAGGACATCCCGGGCGCAGCGCTGAGCGAGGGGATGGACTGGGGCGCCTGGGAGACGTTCCCCGAGTACATGGACTACATCGGCGAGCGTGAGTACGCGCTCGACGTCGGCGCGCAGATCGCCCACGGCGCGGTGCGCTACTACGCGATGGGCGAGCGCGGACGGCTGAACGAGGATGCCACCGCCGAGGATGTCGAGGCGATGGGGGCCATCGTCGCCGAGGCCATCGATGCTGGAGCGGTCGGTTTCAGCACATCGCGCACGATCGGGCATCGGGCGCTGTGGGGTGAGCCGGTGCCAGGCACATTCGCTGCCGACGAGGAACTGCTTGCGATCGCCCGCCACATGAAGCGCGTCGGGAAGGGCGTGTTCGAGATGATCCCGGCGGGCACGGTCGGCGAGCTTAAGGCGCTCGGTGGAGAGAAGACGACCCAACAGTTGGAGCACGACCTGATGCGCCGCTTCTCCATCGAGAGCGGCCGTCCCGTCACGTTCACGCTCGTCCAATCACCTGACTACGACCCGGACCTGTGGCGCGAGATTCTGCAGATGACTGCCGAGGCCAACGCCGGCGGTGCGCGGATGTTTCCGCAGGTGTCGTCTCGCCCGATCGGTTTCCTCACCGGACTCAGCGCCTACCACGCGTTCATGCGCAGGCCGACGTACATCGAGAAGCTTGCGGGCCTCCCGCTGGCCGAACGCGTCACCGCGATGCGGGAGCCATCGATGAAGGAGACGCTGCTCGCTGAATCAGACGTTCGTCCCGAGGCACCGGGCTCGATGGAGAACGTCTACGGGCTGTTCAACCGCGCTGCGGCCGTGATGTATCCACTCGGGAATCCGGTCAACCTCGAGCCAACGATCGATGACACGCTCGGAGCGCAGGCGGCTGCGTCCGGTCGCGATCCCGTCGAGTTCCTCTACGACTTCATGCTCGAAGACGGTGGCACTCGATTCGCCTCGCTCAGCACGGTCGACGTCCCGGACCGGATGAACGTGCTCCGCGAGATGCTCGTCGACGAGAACACGGTGACCGGTCTGAGTGATGCCGGCGCTCACGTCACGCTGATCTGCGACGGCACGATGCCGACCACTCAGCTCACGTACTGGTCTCGCGATCGCAAGGGCGATGGCCTCCCGGTCGAGTTCATCGTCAACAAGCAGACCGGCCGCAACGCCGCGCTCTACGGGTTCGATGATCGAGGCACGCTCGAGGTCGGCAAGCGAGCCGACATCAACGTGATCGATCACGACAACCTGACCGTGTACGCACCGGTCGCACACCATGACTTGCCGGCAGGCGGTACCCGGCTGATGCAGCCGGTCAGTGGCTACTTGGCGACGCTGTGCAACGGCGTGGTCACCCGTGACCACGACACCGACACGGGAGAGCGCCCGGGTCGGCTTGTGCGCAGCTGACACAACTATCGTGGATTCATGACACCACTCCAGACCGTCAACGAGTTCATGGCCCGCTTCTGCACGATGGATCTGGACTGCGCGTGTGAGCTGGTCACCGACGACGTCGAGTACGACAACGTGCCAATCGGAAAGAACTTCGGCCCCAACGGCATCAAGACATTCGCCGGCAACATGACATCGAGCTTCGAATCGATCGAGTTCATCGTCCACCGCGAAGCAGCGACCGGCAACGTCGTGCTGAACGAGCGCACGGACCGGTTCGTCACCGGCGACCAGACCTTCGACCTTCTCGTCGCCGGTGTCTTCGAAGTCACCGACGACGGGAAGATCTCGCTGTGGCGCGACTACTTCGACATGGGCCCGGTCAACGAGATGTTCGCGGCGCTCGCGGGTTGAAGGACGGCGGCCCGCCGGTCCCGCGCTCGAGGAGGAGGGCTGCCGCGTCGAGTGAGATCGCCCGGAAACTGTCGGCCGCGGGCAACAGCGTGCGGCCGGTCTTCGCAACGAGTTGGATTTCGCGTGGTGGCAGCGGAGGCTCGGTCTGCATGATGGCGATCCCCGGGTCCCGTGCGTCGATCGCGAGCGACGGCACCACCGCCCATCCGAGGCCGGACCGAACCATGCTCTGCACCGCAGCGTTGTTCTGAAACCGGAATGCGAACTCCGGTTTGATGCCCGCTCCGATCAGTCGTTCGTCGATCATCCGCTGACCTGTATGAGTGTCTGGCTGCCCGATGAGCGGATGAGCGTCGATCTCGGCGGCTGTGGTGACGGAGCCGTTTGCCTCGTCCGTCGGGGCGATGACCACGAACGGGTCGAAGCCGAGCACGTCGATCGTCAGCCGGGCGTCGTTGTCGAGGTCGACCGTGAAGGCGAGGTCGGTCTCGTCGCTCAACACGTCTCGAACGAGTTCATCGAGGTCGTCCGTTTCGTCGAGGCGGACATCCACGTCTGGAACCTCGCGGCGCATTCGCCCGATGATGTTCGGGAGCAGCTCCGCCGAGGCGGATTGGAAGGAGCCGACCGTGAGGCGCCCGCCCAGGCCTCGGCGCATCAGGTCGAGTCGCTCGTCCATCTCGTCGAGGCGTGCGAGGGTGCGGCGGGCGAAGTCGAGCAGCGTCCGTCCGGCCGACGTGAGCTCTGCGGGGCGCGGTCCCTTCGGGCGGTCGAACAGGCTGATTCCCGCGTGGCGCTCGAGCTGGGCGATCTGCTGGCTGATGGCGGATTGCGTGAACCCGAGCGCGTCCGCGGCGTTCGCGAACGAGCCGTGTTGATGGACGGCGACGAGCGCAGCGAGGTGGCGAGGTTCGGCATCTCGGAGTGATGGCATAGTCATTAGCCTAGCTGATGTTTATGAGCAGTAACCTGCGCTTTTAATGATGACGAAGTGTCCTTAGCGTGCTAGGTATGACATCGAACATCGCACTCCAGATCGCCGAATCCGTCGTGGCGGAAGGATTCGATTCGCTCGACGCCGAGCTCTCCGCACTTCTCGCCGACGCTCGTGTCGCCGGCGTCAGCCCGGTGCTCGTCGATGTCGTCAACGACGCCTCGGCCCCCACGCCCGTTCGCGAACGGGCGCTCGGGCGCATCGTCGTGGGACTCTCCCGCACCGCACCGTCGCAGCCGCTTCCCGGCTGGGTGACGAGCCGGATCCAACACAACGTCACCGGCCCGTTCGCCGCCTGATTCCCGTCACCTTCGGGCTGAGGATGCCGGTGGCGGACCCGGCTCGGTTGGATCCTTCCTCAGCTCTGGGATCGCGTCGACTGACGCGGCTCGTCTACGTCGCTTGGCCCCCTTCCCGATTCTGCGGACAGATGGGACAGAAAGTCCTGCGCGAGGCGCGGGAGAGTTGCCCGTCTCGGCCAGATCGCAAGCAGTCGCCTCGGGATCTGCAGACCGACGACACGCACCTCCACCAGCGAGCCTGAAACGAGGTCATCGCAGACGGCCAGCCGACTGATCACCGTCGGCGCCGAACCGTTGATGACGGCGATCCGTACGGCGGACAGCGAACCGAGGTCGAGGGCGGAGGATGGCATCTCGCGGCCCAACCGGGTGAGTTCGTCGGAAAGAGAGCGTCGTGTGCCCGAGCCGCGTTCGCGAAGGACGAGCGGCGTCGCGCACAGCGTGTCGACCGAAATGCTCGATTCCCTGGCCCACGCATGCCGCGACGAGACGACGACGATCAGTTCGTCGGTGCCGACGATCTGCGTTGCCATCGACGCCGGTGCCTGCGGCGACTCGATGAAGCCGAGGTCGACCGTGCCTGCCTCGACCCGGTCGACGACGGCATCGGAGTTCGTGACGTCGAGGCTGATCGAGTCGTCGGAACGGTCGGTGAGGAAACGATCGAGCCACGGCGGAAGGAGGTACTCGGCAATCGTGTAGCTCGCGGCGATCCGCAACAGCCCATGCTGCTCGGCTTGCAGCGCCGCCACGCCCCGAGCCAGCGAATCTGCGCTTCGCAGGATGTCGTCGGCCCAGCTCGCCACGAGCTGCCCGTCCGGCGTGGGCAGCGAGCCGGTGGGGGACCGATCGAGCACGGTCAGCCCCAGCTGGCGTTCGAGCGTGCGGATTCGGCTGCTCGCCGAAGGTTGAGTGATGCCGTGCGCCTCCGCGGCGCGAGACAGACTGCCCAGCTCGACGACGGACCTGAGCAGGTCGAGGGCGGCCAGCTCGGGAAAGTCAGGGGGCAACGGCACGAGGGCAGGTTAACGGTCACAGAGATCAGCTCTATGAGGAGACCAAGAACAGGTCTATGACCCCCCAGGCCTGAACGGTCTAGCGCTGCTCGCCCCGATGGCCCACACTGAGTGGATGCATGTCGTGCCGATGCCTCAGAGGTGTAACCGATGACTCGACTGGGGTTCCTGCTGGACAGCGACTCGTGCATCGGCTGCCACGCCTGCACGATTGCCTGCAAGAGTGAGCACGACGTGCCGCTCGGCGTGAACCGGACGTGGGTGAAGTACATCGAGACCGGCTCGTTCCCGAACGCGAGCCGCAAGTTCTCGGTGATGCGCTGCAACCAGTGCGAGGACGCGCCGTGCATGACCATTTGCCCGACAAACGCGCTGTTCCGAGCTGACAACGGTGTGGTCGACTTTCAGGACGACAACTGCATTGGTTGCAAGTCGTGCATGAACGCCTGCCCCTACGACGCCCTCTACATCAACCCCGAGACGAACACGGCCCAGAAGTGCAACTTCTGCAACCACCGCGTCGAGGTGGATCTGGCTCCGTCCTGTGTCGTTGTGTGTCCGACCGAAGCCATCAAGGTGGTCGACTTCGACAACCCGGAGGACCCGGTCGGCAAGCTCATCGGACGCGAAGACGTCGCGGTCCGCTCGCCCGAGCAGAACACGAAACCGAAGGTGTATTACAAGGGTGCCGATCAGGCCTCGCTCGATCCGACCAGGACCAAGATCGCCGCCGATGGCATGATCTGGGCCGACACGACGAAGAATCACCGCCAGCTGCCCCTGCTCGATGAGCACGGATACGGCGACTCAGGTGTCGTCGCCCGCACGACCTACACCACCTCGCACAAGACCACGTGGGACACGAAGGTGTCGGGTTACCTCGTCACCAAGGCGATCGCCGGCGGCATCATGATGATGGCGGCTTTGATGATCGTGCTTGGTCATGCCGACGAACAAGCCGCGGTTGGTGTGGTGCCGCCGATCGTCGCCGGCGTGATGCTCGCAGTCACGGGTGCGCTCCTCGTGGGCGATCTCAAGCAGCCGCAACGTTTCTTCTACCTCCTGACGCGATCCAACTTCAGTTCGTGGCTCGTCAAGGGCGCCTACGTGCTGAGTGGGTTCGCCGGCCTGTCGGCGATCTG